>Ga0209676_1003228_pt1 | contig 10292 bp, 8 predicted proteins | sample AraplaCvi_mLB_r2_FD_184282 | JGI IMG/M metagenome (GOLD analysis project Ga0209676, IMG submission 184282) | Arabidopsis root microbial communities from North Carolina, USA - plate scrape MF_Cvi_mLB_r2 (SPAdes) (version 2) | ecosystem: Host-associated > Plants > Roots > Endosphere | place: USA...
GGCGAGCACGCCGCCGGCGATGTGCGCCATGCCGCCGATCATCATCGTGATCAGCTCCGACTCGGTCATCTTCGGGATGTACGGGCGCACCGTCAGCGGCGCCTCGGTCTGGCCGATGAACACGCTGGCGCAGACACTGGTGGTTTCCGCGCCGGACACGCGCATCACCTTGGTGATCACCCACGCCATGCCGCGCACGACCGCCTGCATCACGCCCAGGTGGTAGAGCACGCCCATCAGCGCGGCGAAGAAGATGATCGTCGGCAACACCTGGAAGGCGAAGATGAAGCCGTAGGTGTTCACGTCCATCAGGTTGCCGAAGATGAACTTCGAGCCTTCGCCGACGAAGCTGAGCACCTTCACGAAGCCGTGGCCGATGGCGTCAAAGACGTCCTTGCCGCCCGGCACCAGGAGCACGAGCGCGGCGAAGGCGACCTGCAGGCTGACGCCGGTGATCACCAGCTTCCAGTCCACGCGACGCTTGTTGTTCGAGAACAGCCACGCGATGCCGATGAGCACCGCAAGACCAAACAGGCCAAAGGCCACCCGGGTAATGGCTTCCACTCAGTTCTCCCCTGCAACCGGCGGCCGGCAGCGAGTCTTGTCGTTCAGGAATGATGCGGCCTGAGCCCTCGCGGGGGCGGGTCATGGCTGCGGCGGCGCGTAGTTTACGACGAGGCCGCCCGGCCGCGATGGCCGGTACTTCCAGAGGGGCCCGCCGCGGCGGCGTGTCGGAAAAATGCGCGTCGTGGGGTCAGGTATCGCGCGCGACGACCCGGTTCCGTCCCTGGAGCTTGGCCTGCTGGAGACGGCCGTCGGCGCGGCGCAGCAGGCGCGAGAGGTCCGAGCCCTCGTGCGGGAAGCCCGCCAGTCCGGCGCTGAAGCTCAGCGCGACGGTGTCGGCGCCGCGCTCGGGTTCGAACGGCCGCTCGCCGAGGGCGCGGCGGATCGCGTCCACGCGTTCCCACGCCGTGCCGATCGGCTTGCGCAGCAGCAGCACGAATTCCTCGCCGCCGATGCGCACCAGCCATTCGCCCGGTTCGGCCAGCTCGCGCAGCACCGACACGACGTGGCGAAGCGCGCGGTCGCCCGCGTGGTGGCCGTGGGCGTCGTTGATGCGCTTGAAGTGGTCCAGGTCGATCAGCGCCAGGGTCAGGCTGTCGCCGTCGTGGCGGACGCTGTCGAACAGGCGCGGCACGCGATACATCAGCCACGTGCGGTTGGGCAGGCGGGTCAGGCCGTCGGTGCCGGACATCTCCACGAGCCGCTGCATGCGGTAGACCACCATCGCGGTGATCAGCGTGAACACGCCCAGCAGGATCACGCGCTGCAGCTGGCCGGGCAGGGTGATCGCGCCGTAGTCGCTGGAAATCAGCTGCTCCGGCGAACCGGCCGAAGCGAATGCCCACAGCGCGAGCAGGCTGTATTGGCCGATCGCCAGTGCGCCCGCGAACAGCGCGATGCGGCCGTCGCTGCGCGGCGCAGTCAGCACGATCGCCACCACGTAGCCGCACCAGGCCGTGAGGTTGTTGAGGCCGGCGGGCAGGTGGTCCGCGGCGAGGATGATCAGCAGTACGGTCGTGGCGGTGACATCGAACGCCGACGACGCGAACGGCAACCAGCGGAACAGGCGCCGCCGACGCGCGAGCGCGAGCCACAGGTGGGCGAAGATGTTGATGACGATCGCGCCGGCGAGGCCGATCAGAGTGTCCTTGACGCTGCCGCCGGCGAGTGCGTTCGTCACCGGCAGCACCAGAAGCATCGCGGCGATGACCACGCGCAGGCGCGCGACCATCAGCTCGCCGCCGGCGCCGATCTCCAACATGATTTCGTCCGGCCGCGCCAGCAGCGCGGCGACGACGTCGCGGACCCTTCCGCCGGTTCCGAGCATGCGCTTCCCCCGCTTGCCGGCCCGTCACGGGCCGCGCCGAGCATAACGTGCCCGGGCGGCCTGCCGCGTGGCGCGCTCCTTCGACCTGAAGGAGCGCGCCGACGCAGGCTTATCCGATGCCGCGCACCGCGGCCCAGATCGCCAGCACCAGGAAGACCACTGCCGCCGTGTAGCGCGCCGCCTTCAGCGGCAGGCGGTCGGCCAGCTTGCTGCCCAGCAGCACCACCGGCACGTTGGCCAGCAGCATGCCGACGGTCGTGCCGACGACGACTTCCCACAGCGGCGAATACTTGGCGGCCAGCAGCACGGTCGCGACCTGCGTCTTGTCGCCGATTTCGGCCAGGAAGAAGGCGAACGTCGTGGCGACGAACGCGCCGCGTGCCGGCAGCGATTCCTCGCCTTCGTCGAGCTTGTCCGGCTTGAGCGTCCAGATGGCGACCGCCAGGAAGCTGATCGCCACGACCCAGCGCAGCACGTCGGGCGTCAGCCATTGCGCCACCAGCGTGCCGAACCAGCCGGCCAGCGCGTGGTTGAGCAGTGTGGCGACCAGGATGCCGGCGATGATCGGCAGCGGCTTGCGGAAGCGCGCGGCGAGAAGCAGCGCCAGCAGCTGCGTCTTGTCGCCGATCTCGGCCAGCGCGACGGTGCCGGTGGAGATCGCGGCCGTCATCAGGGGAAAGTGATCCATCGAGAAACTCCGGGGTCGGGCTTTCGCGTGGACGCGAAAGGCAGCCGTCACACGGCCCGACCCGGCTCATTGCCAGTTGCGCGTGCGACGCCTGCCTTCGGTCTTGCCCGTGGTCGCTGGCCGTGCCCGAAGGCGACCGGCTGGCTGCCGCTCCCGCGCCATGGCCTGTGGGCCAAGTGTGTTGACGCGGGTCTCCGCCGGCGTGTCGCGGGCGGAGGGGCTACTCCCCGGAGGAGGAAGTGGGCGCATTGTACCGACCGGACGCGCACGGCGGCAGGGCTAAACTGAACGACTCCGCCCGCCAGCCCCAATCCGGAGCACCCCACATGCAATACCGCCGCCTCGGTTCATCCGGCCTGCAACTTTCGGCGCTGTCCTTCGGCGCCTGGCTTACCTTCGGCGCGCAGATCGGGCGCTCGACCGCGCGCGACCTGGTCGCCGCCGCCTGGGATAACGGCGTCAACTTCTTCGACAACGCCGAGACCTACGCCAACGGCGAGGCCGAGAAGGTCATGGGCGACGTGATCGCCGACCTCCGCCTGCCGCGCGATGGCTTCTGCGTCTCCAGCAAGGTGTTCTTCGGCGCGGTCGACGCTCCCGGTCCGACGCAGCGCGGCCTGTCGCGCAAGCACGTCACCGACGCCTGCCACGCGGCGCTCAAGCGGCTGCGCGTGGAGACGCTCGATCTGTACTACTGCCATCGTCCCGACCCGGACACGCCCATCGAGGAAACGGTAGGCGCGATGGACGCGCTGATCCGCCAGGGCAAGGTGCTGTACTGGGGCACGTCGGAATGGACTGCGGCGCAGATCCGCGACGCGCACCGCATCGCGCACGCGCGGAACTGGTACGCGCCGACGATGGAGCAGCCGCAGTACAACCTGCTGCATCGCGAGCGCGTCGAACTCGAGTACGCGCCGCTGTACGCCGAATACGGATTGGGTACGACGATCTGGTCGCCGCTCGCATCGGGCCTGCTGACGGGCAAGTACAACGCCGGCGTTCCGACCGAAGCGCGCCTGGGGCGCGAAGGCCTCGGCTGGCTGCAGCGTTCCGTGCTCGGCGAGGAGGGCGCACGCGTCGAACGCGCGCGTCGTTTCGTCGCCACTGCGCAGGAACTCGGCGTCGCCCCGGCGCCGCTCGCCATCGCGTGGTGCCTGCGCAACCCGCACGTGTCGAGCGTGATCCTGGGTGCGAGCCGGCCGGAGCAGCTGATCCAGAACCTCGAGGCGCTGGAGCTGGCCGAACGCCTGTCCGAAGGCGACTGGCAGCGGGTCGAAGCCGCCGTCGGATGAGCGGTTGCCGGGCGGGTTGACTGTCAAATGAGAATCATTATCATCCGTGGCGAGCCCTCGAACGAGCCACGCCCATGTCGACGCGCCCCACGCTGCTGCAGCTCAAACCCCGAACCCAACGCCTGTCGCCGCCGATCGCGTCCGTAGCCGCGATCCCGTCGGCCTCGGCCATGCCCGCCAGCGCACCGTTCGCCCAGGGGTTGCTCGATAGCGACGACCTGCTGCGCGGTGGCCGTGAAGTGCTGATCCGCCATGGCGACGAGGTCTATCGCCTGCGCCACACGCGCAACGACAAGCTGATCCTCACCAAGTAATCCTTCCCTGACGGCGGCCGCTGCGGCCGACGCAATGCACGACCGCGCGGCGATCCTTGGGGAAGGACGCCGCGCACGGCCGCACCCGGCGGCACAACCCTCTCTCTCAATCCAACTCTCTCTCCCAAGGCAAGCAAGCCCGCCGGCAACGGCTGCCAGCCGCCTCGGAATCACTCCGAGACCGCGCATGCACCCTGTACGCAACACCCTGGCCCTTGCCCTGATGCTCGCCATTCCCGCCGTCGCGATCGCCGACGACGCAGCGCCTGACGGTAGCGACCCCTCGATCGCTGCCGCCGCGACGGGCGCCATCGCCGCCAACGAGTTCGACCGCATCGTCGTCACCGCGACGCTGACCGAGCGCGCGCTGGACGACGTGCCGAACGTCGTCACCGCGATCAATCGCGACGAGATGGACCGCAACCTCGTGCGTGACCTGAAGGACCTGTTCCGGTACGAGCCGGGCATCACCGTGTCGGGCGGTTCGGGACGTTTCGGCGGATTGGGGGACATCCGCATCCGCGGCCTCGGCGGCAACCGCGTGCGCATCGAAACCGACGGCATCGCGGTGCCGGACGCGTTCTCGATCGGCAGCTTCTCCAGCGCGAACCGCAACTTCGTCGACCTCGACACGCTCAAGGCCGTCGAAGTCGTGCGCGGCCCGGGCAGCGCGCTCTACGGCTCTGACGCGCTGGGCGGCGTGGTCTCGTTCGTCATGAAGGATCCGTCGGATTATCTGACGGAGGGCAAGGACGCCTACTTCGGCCTGAAGTTCGGCTACTTCGGCGAGGACAACGGGCTGTTCGGCGGCGCGACGGCGGCCTTCGGCGGCGAGCGCTGGTCAGGCCTGGTCGCGGTCGGGCATCACCAGGGCCAGGAGCGCGAGAACATGGGCGAGAACCGCGGCACGGGTTCGTCGCGCACCGCGCCGAATCCGCAGGAGTACGACGGGCGCAGCCTGCTGGCGAAGCTGGTGTTCGAAACAAGCGAAAACCAGCGTTTCAAGCTCACTGTCGAAGGCAACGAGGACAATGTCGATACCGACGTGCTCACCGCACTCGGCGACACCTCGACGATTCCCGGCACGCCGCCGTCGGTGCGCGTCGCCTCGCAGACCGGCGACGACAAGCAGACCCGGGCGCGCGTCGCGTTCTCGCATGAGGTCGATGCGCTGGGCGCCGCGTTCGCCGATTCGCTGCAGTGGCAGCTCTATCGCCAGGACAGCGAGACCACACAGCGCACGCGCGAGGAACGCGCCACGCTGCGCAATGGCGTTGCCATCAATCCGCTGCTGCGCGAACGCGAATTCAACTTCGACCAGCGCCTCACCGGCTTCGACGCCGTGTTGCACAAGGAGGTGACGAGCGGCCCGGTCGACCACGCCATCACCTACGGCGTGGAACTCACGCGCACCGAGTTCAGGCAGAAGCGCGACGGTCGCGCGACCAACCTGCTGACCGGCACCGTGACGAACGTGATTTCGCCCGACACGTTCCCGGTGCGCGATTTCCCCGTCAGCGATACGACGCAGGCCGCGCTCTTCGTGCAGGACGAGATGTCGTTCGCCGGCGGCACGTTCCGCCTGATCCCGGCCGTGCGCGTGGATTACTACAAGCTCGAACCCAAGCCCGACGCGATCTTCACCGGCGACAACCCGGGCGTCGAAGTGGCGGAGCTGAGCGAGACCAGCGTGTCGCCCAAGCTCGGCGCGGTCTGGCATTTCCGTCAGGACTGGTCGCTGTTCGGCGGCTACCAGCATGGCTTCCGCGCTCCGCCCTACAGCGACGTCAACCTCGGCTTCACCAACCTGCAGTTCGGTTACACCGCGATTCCGAATCCGGACCTGAAGCCGGAGAAAAGCAACGGCGTAGAGCTCGGCCTGCGCTTCTCGAATGAGGCGGTGTACGCCGAGGTGTCGGGTTACTACAACCGCTACGACGATTTCATCGAATCGTCCGTGCAGGTGAGCGCGCCGCCGCAGACGCCGTTGATCGTGTTCCAGTCCCAGAACATTGAGGACGCTGAAATCCATGGCGTCGAAGCGCGCGCGGGCGTGGACCTGGGCGCGTACAGCGACGCGCTGGCGGGCTGGTCCATTCGCGGCGCCGCCGCGTGGTCGAAGGGCGAAGACCGCACGACGAACGAGCCGTTGCCGTCGATCGACCCGCTGCGCGCCACGCTTGGCGTGGCGTACGACGCCGGCACGTGGGGTGTCGAACTCGCCGGGCGCTTCGCCGGACGCAAGGACGACCTGCCGGCCGCCAACCAGTTCGAAGTGCCGGGCTACGGCGTCGTCGACCTGCTCGCGCACTGGAAATTCGCGCCGGGCGCGGTGTTCGACGTGGGCGTGTTCAACCTGGCCGACCGCAAGTACTGGGACGCCGCGGACGTGCCGGCCGGAACACTCGCGTCGAGCACGGTGCTCGACCGTTACACCAGTTCAGGCCGAAACGTCGGCGTCAGCGTGGCGGTGAGCTGGTGAGCCGTCTTTCCTTTCCTTTTTTCAACCAAGCCGAGCCAGCCATGAAGATCCGCACGCTCGCCCTGAACCTGGGCCTCCTCGCCGCTGCCGTTTCACCAGCCGTGTTCGCCGGCACCTCGCGCGACCACGATTCGATCCTGGCGATGCAGGGCGAATACATCGTCGATTTCGCTTTCGATGAAACCGTGCTGCTGCAACCGGGTTACGAGCGCTATCCGGCGATGCGCAGCCGCGGCAACGAAACGGTGATCGTCGTGCAGGACACGCCGACGAAGATCGTGCTGCAGCACATCCTCGTGGACGGGAAGAGCGGCCACGTGACCAAGCACTGGCGGCAGGACTGGACGTACGAGGCGCCGACGCGTTTCGAGTTCAGCGACGACCAGACCTGGCAGGTGCGCGCGATTCCGGCAGAACTCACGCGTGGCGCGTGGACGCAATGCGTGTACGAGGTGAGCGACGCGCCGCGCTACTGCGGCACGGGCAAGTGGACCTACGAGAACAACGTGCCGACGTGGACCAGCGACACGAGCTGGCGCCCGCTGCCGCGTCGCGAGTACACCAAGCGCAGCGACTACAACGCCATCAGCGCAGTCAACCGCCACACGCTGACGCCGAACGGCTGGACGCACGAGCAGTTCAACACCAAGGTGCTGCGCAAGTCGGACGGCACGCAGATCGAACTGGCGCGCGAGTTCGGTTTCAACGACTACCAGAAGACCACCGAAGTCGACTTCAAGCCGGCCTATACCTACTGGACGGCGACGAAGGAGTACTGGGCGAAGGTGCGCGCGCGCTGGGAGCGTTACCTCGGCCAGCCGCCGGGCGTGCGCCTGAAGACGAAGGTAGACGGCATGGCGATGATCATCCCGCTGTTCGAACAGGCCGGCTCGCTGGAAGAGGGCAGGAAGGTGCGCGATGCGCAGATCGATGCGGTGTTCGACAAGTGGGTGGAGCGCGCGCCGACGGAGGCTTCGGCGCAGCGGTGATCGCGAGGTAAGCAACATCTTCAAGAAGCCGTCATCCCGGCGAGGGCCGGGATCCAGGCCGTCACGCTTTTCGAAACGCCGGCGTCATCGTCCAATCGCTGCTTCTCTCTCCGACAGCAATCGCGATCGACGCCGAACAACTTGCGGGCTCCCTCCCTCACCCCAACCCTCTCCCGCGCTACGGGGGAGGTTTTTTTTAATTCACTACTTATTGGTGTGGTGTATTGCTGTGGTTCCGCTCACAGCGAGATCGCGTAGTTCACCAGCTCCTGCGGCGGTTCCGGCGCCTTCGGTGGCGCGGGAGGCGCCGGTGGCGTCATCACCTGCGCGGGTTTGGGGAGCGCGGGCGGTGCGGCCGGAGCGGCAGGCGGTGCGGGCACAGCCGGAGCGCCCGGTGCCTTCGGCGCGGCGGGCGGCGCCGGCGGCGTCGGCGGACGCGGAATGCGCAGCATCGCGGTCTTCGGCACGGTGATCTGCGTCGTCGCACTCTTGCGATCGCGCAGGTAAGTCACCGCCACGCGGCTGTCGGCCGGCTTGTCGCGCAACGCTGCCATCGCCTCGCGCGGCGAGTTCACCGGCTTGCCGTCGATGCGCTGGATCACGTCGCCTGTCTGCAGGCCGGCGAGGTCCGGTCCGGTGCTCAGCACCAGCACGCCGCGATCGGCCCCGAAGTAGCGGCCCAGCTGCGCGTCAACGCTCGCCAGGTTGAGTCCGTTCCAGCGGAACGCCTCCGACAGCAGCGGCAGGCGGCAGTCGCTGTCGTCGTCTTCGCAATCGAGCCGGATGAGTTCGTTGCGCACCTGCGGCGCGACCATCGGCATCGAGCGCGCGAGCGGGTTGCCGTCGGCATCGCGCGCGACCACCAGGCGATCGCCAAGCATCGGCGTGGCGCGCGCCGTCGCGGTGCGGCCGTCGCGCGTGTAGGTCAGCGCGACCGTCTTGCCGGTTTCCAGCAGGCGCAGCCGCGAACGCGCCTTCTCAAGACGCGCTGTCGGACTGCCGGTATCCAGCCGCGTGTCGCCGATCGAGGTGAGGACGTCGCCGGCGCGCAGGCCGGCCTTCGCCGCCGCGCTGTCGGGCGTCACGGCCGCGATGCGCACGCCGGACTTCGGATCGGGCGACAGCACCACGCCAAGCACGGGCTGGCGTGCGAAGCGCTTTTCAAACTCGCGCTCGAACTGCGCGCGGTCGAAGTCCGCGTGGCGCCGCGTGAGTTCGGCGTAGCGCTGCGCGGCGCGGTTGAGGTCGGCGCGTGCGGCTTCGATCTGTCGCGTGCGTTCGGCATCCTGCCGAGCCTTGCTGGCGTCCTGTCGGGCGTGCTCGGCTTCGTGCCGCGCCTTCGCGGCGTCCTGACGCGCGCGCTCGGCATCGGCCTTCGGCGTCTGCGCGCCGGCGCCCATGCACATCAGGAGCAGGGCGATCGTCGCGGTCAGGCGCGTCGTGTTGCGGGTACGGATCATGGGCGTGGGTCCTGCGGGTGAAAGGGGTCAGTCGACGGTCACGAGCGCGCCGTCGTAGCGTTCGCCGCTGGACTGCAGCCAGCGCTGGGTGGTTTCGATGCCGGCCAGTTCGCGCATCGTCGACACGCGCGCCTGCCACAGCGCCGCGCGATCGACGTCGTCCAGGCCCGGCTGCGAGAGCGACGCGTCGATGCGGCCGATGCGGCGATCGAACTCGACCGCGAGCGCCGCGCCGCTCGCCGAGGCGACGCGGTCGTCGCGCGCGATGGCGAGCAGCGCTTCCAGCTGCGCCGACTCGGACTGCAACGCGGCGACGTGGTCGCGAAGTTGCGCGGCGCGTGCATCGCGCCCGGCGTCGTCCTTCGTGGTGGTCGCGACGCGGGTCGCGTCGTCCGGCTTCAAGGCAGCCGGCGCGCTTTCGGCGGGCTTCGTGTCGGTGGACGGCGTGGGTTCGGTCATATCCGCCACGCGCGTTTCGGGTCGCTTCGATGCCGCCAGCGGCGGGCGCGAGGTGTCGATCGGCGCGCGCTTGCGGGCGGCCAGTTCGGTCGATTCCGACGGAGCCTGGCGATCGGCGAGACGAAGCACCGGCACGAGTGCGACGGCGCCGATCGCGGCAGCGGCGAGCCACATCGGCCACTGGCGTCGCGTCCGGCGGGCGGGCGTCGCGTCGAGCGCGCGCTGCATGCGCTGCCATCCGCCGGCCGGCGGCGTTTCCATCGGCAGCGAGGCGAAGGCGCCGCTCCAGTCGGCGGGCGAATCGTTGCGGTCGGTGTCAGGCATGGGCCTTCTCCGGTTCGAGTAGCTCTCGCAGGCGGCGACCGCCGCGTGCGAGCTGGGATTTCGAGAAGCTCGCCGTGCGCTGCATCAGCGAGGCGATTTCCTCGTGGGTGTAGCCCTCGGCGTGGTACAGCCACAGCACGCTGCGCGTGGCGGCGGGCAGGCGGGCGAGGGCCCGGTTCAGTGCGGCCGCGTCGGCCGCCGCGGTGGGCAGCGGGCCGGTGTCGACGGCGAACTCGTCGTCGTCCAGCGCCACGTCGTGCAGGTGCCGGCGATGGCCGCGCAGGCGCATCAACGTTTCGTTCACGGCGATCTGCCGCACCCAGCCCCAGAACGGACTGGCGCCGTCGCCGTTGCCGCCGCTCGCCGCGCCGCGGAAGTCGCCGATCTTGT
>Ga0209676_1003231_pt1 | contig 10291 bp, 8 predicted proteins | sample AraplaCvi_mLB_r2_FD_184282 | JGI IMG/M metagenome (GOLD analysis project Ga0209676, IMG submission 184282) | Arabidopsis root microbial communities from North Carolina, USA - plate scrape MF_Cvi_mLB_r2 (SPAdes) (version 2) | ecosystem: Host-associated > Plants > Roots > Endosphere | place: USA...
TCCATTTCACAAATAAGTAAAGATGTGTCCATGTCCCACCCCTCAGTAAGGGAACGAATAAAAAGGCTTGAGGAGAAAGATATCATCTCGGGTTATACGGCAACCTTTCGCCATCAGGCGCTAGACCTAGGGACCACGGCATTCTTTCTTATTAAAACAGAGCAATGTCAAGCACTGGTGGATTTTTGCGAACGAAATCCCGTTGTAACTGATATGTTTCGAATTAGTGGTGAATACAATTACATGATCAAGATTCAGACTGCTTCCATAGAGGATATTAGTCAATTTCAAGATTCTATTATAAAGTTCGGACCGTCCAAGTCCCTTATCAGCTTGAAAAACCTGATTGAGAATCGGATTCTACTACAGGCACCATCCTCAAAATAACAAAAGAATCCTACTTACGCTAAACTGCTCCGTTAGCCATCCATGTAGCGCAAAAATCAGCGCTACACCACAGAAAATGAAAGATTATTACGTTCTCCTTTACAGGATCACTTTCGTCTGAGTGTCCCTATTAATAGTTCTAATCTTTATATTGTTGTTCATATAGCATGTGACGATGCTGTGGCTTTTTTTGAATGTGTATGTATCCTTAATTTGCACACATTATTATTGAGTGTATTATGCACGCACTTTATATAGGCTGTGGCGGTGGTTGCTTGTCACAGCTTTTTTTATTTTAATTTCAAAATTCATTCTAGACAATAATGATGATTTAGCAATCAAGTACTATACACTAGGAATAGATGAAAATAAAATCATATTAGAAAACTTAGTTGATTTAAAAAGTGAAGGTATCTCGATCCAAAATAAGGTAAAGATAAAGAAAATCACTATTATTTTAATATGGTTAACCTTGCTATACAATATAAAAATATTTTATTAAATGAATCATACGCGAACAAGATTGCTTAAGTAGGCACAACATCCGAAACGACCAATAGTTTGTTAGGCTATAAAAATGTAAAAAAAGACACCTTGTACGGTGTCTTTTGGTCATGAAACTAGTATTTGATTTTGAGAGTATCCCCATCGACATAAACTGCCTCGGAACGGGAAATCGGCAACTTTTGCTCTACTGAGAAGCCGATCGTTTCTCCATCCCTTAAAGTGACATTCTCTTCTACAATATATCCGGAAATCATAATCAAAAAATCACGCAGTTCGGCAGGGGTTGCTTGACTGTCCAGAATTTCAATTTCATCCTTGCCAAAGGCTTTTAGCCCATAAGTATATCCATCAACCCCTTTTTCCGTTCCGACCAGGCCGAAATAAACAAGATTCAGTAAAGGGAAGATGTCGTCATTCTTCATGACTTCAGCCATATCCTGAAAAAGTTCCGGCTGGAATACGGTGCCAGATGTATAGATCCCTATTGCGTTAGGAAGCTTTAAACAACTGGCAGCCAGCTTTGTGTATAGCCTGCCACTGTCCAGCGGAGAGCCGGAACGGGTAAATGCAGCCAAGATGATTTGAGCTACGTGCGTTTGAGTAACCTCCACGGCTTCCTTCCACATGTAATTTCCCTGTGCATAATACTCAGCCTCACCATCTGGTACGGGAGCATCGACAAAACTAACCGCTAACATACAGTCGTCCACTTCAAAGACCAAGGTTCCTTCCTCTGTTTCTTCGGCGTTTTCCTCATCCTCTACTGACGAACAGTTGATGTTCCAATCATTCAAAAGGTTAGCCTTTATCTGATCAATATCACATTCTGCAGAGTTAAGCAGAACGAACCCGTTAAAAATACCAGAACCATTATCTTGCGTTTCGGTCTCGTCCTCCATGGATTGGGCAGCTTCATATGCTGCAGCCTGCTGCATCCAGTATTCTCGGATTAATTCTACCATCTTTACAGCTTCTTGCTCTGCAGTCGCAGGGTCATAAGGTTGCATCTCACTGAACACATGGCCGCAATGCTCAGTGTCAGACGGATCCTCATAGCCTCCGCATACGCCAAGGAGCCATTTTCCGAGAATAGTTTTTTTATACTTGAATATATAGTAGTGCATATCATATAAATCAAATTCTGCTGCAATTTCTATTTTCTTGGGTTCTTGCCCAAGTTCGTGTTCATCTGCTAGCCATTCGATCATGGATTGCATAGCTGCTTGTTGTTGAGCTGTCATCAATTTCTCTCCTTTATAAATGTCTGATTCTACAATTATACTACCAGCTTTTAGGAAGATGAATGATGAATCGAGGATTATCCCAAAAATCAGTAGTTTACTTCTATTTCCGCTTCTATTCCCCCTGGGGCTTTAGGCCAACAAATGTCTTTCATGCGAAAGCGTAGTGCCTACGTAGCGGCAGCAACAACAACAGTACGATGTTAAGCTCCTTTTCGGCGAATGTTTAGAAACCCGCTGAAAAGGAGCTTAAATCCACATTCATCTATAGCCCTTGTCATAGAAGTAAATCCCTAGTTAGTTTAATAGAAATATTATTCATTATTTTCAATGGGTTCCGTCTTAGTGAAAATACCTGCAATGATTGTGATCATTCCACCTAACGATATAAGAAAATGAAAAACAATTAAAGAAGCGGTTCCTTCTAAACCATGAATCACCTTCGTTTCGTGTAACAAAGGTAAAGTAAGAGGATACGTAAAAACCGATAACAACAAAACGATTCCCGTTATTATTCTATTTTTCTTTTTCCTTGTAGTTAGGCTTAAGGAATACGTAACAATTGCAAGTGCTACAATGATAAAAATGATTAATGTCATTTTAGAAAGCCTCCGTTTACTTTAATACGTTCCAAACTAACTTTTATTCCAATTATAAATAAATTTACCATTTGATATCAAACTCCATCTGCCTATGACTTCGATTGCTGGACCTTAAACTCTTGCCTAGGCCTGCATGAAGGACGACACAATTTCGGTCATTTCGGTATGCTACACGTCGTAGCTTTTGAACTGATACAGGTCAGTTTTGCCGTTATCGAATGGGTGCGAAGGTTTTAGACTACATCCTCTTAGAATTTCTTTACGAACATTTGCTAAAAGAAGTTAAAGGAAGTCGTTCATCAAGTATTAAGTCCTGGGATAAGTGGTAATATTATCCTGACTTTTGGACATCAAAAAATCCTCCATTCAATTGAATTGGAAGATAATTTCGGTACTATATTAATGTAATCTTCAGGGTAATAAAAAGGGATTCTAGGTCAGTGACCGAATCCCCAATTTTTTTAATGGTTTGCATTTGTAGTTAAAACGGTGAAATTTTGTAGATGTTCAGAACTAATACTATATGAAACAACCTTCTCCTTGTACTTCTTGACTACATCAACGTGATTGTCGTAACTAAAAACAAAGAAATCAAACTCTTTTTTACCTCTTTTTACGTTCATGACAAATGGAGTAACATTAGTCTCTGGCTGTAAAAATAATTTTTCATTACCTGGAAATATATAGTGTTTTTTCAAAAAGGAAGCTTTATTAAAATAGTCTGTAAATCTATTTTTTTCTTCCTCTTCTAAATTCTTTCCATTAAATGTTACCGTAACATCTTTTGAATCAAGTTTTTTATGAAGTTCAAATTTACCTACCCCCCATCCCACAGCTATACTGGGAGGGCTCATTATCAATTTAAGAATAGATCCAATCACTAGCGTAATAATCATACCTGTTGTCATATCATATCAACTCTTTCAATAATTTAAGCATTTTAGTAGCAATTACTATATTATTATCTTCATTGTACATTGTTTCATAAAGAATAATTAGTAATTAAACTATATCGATGTTTTAACATCTACCTCTCCATGATAAGGGATTTATATTTTTTATAACCATCCAATTTGATGCTTTTTTGACCATCCATTTACCCTAGGGATAAAAATATCTGGTGTGTTGATTGGCCATTTTTATACACTCGAGGAGGCTGATTTCCGCTACGGGCTAATCGCTTTCCCGTGGGAGTCGAGTAGCCCTACGCTACAATCAGTTAAAATGAAAATATAATAGCAAATTGGTAACAAAAAATCCTTTTATCGCTCAAAAAAACCATTTTTCCCAAATGAATACACCTGTAAATATTTTAGCCATCCTATCTAACACATTTTTAGTCATCCAATTGTCTATATACAGTTAAGGGCTTCTGCAAACCTTTTGATTCCTTCATCGATTGAGTCTTCATCTTCCTTTGCAAAAGTAAATCGAACAAAACCGTCTTTGGATCCCAGTGTAGAACCAGGAACATAAATGACGCCTCTTTTAATGGATTCTTCAAGCAATTGGGTTTCATTATAATTTTTAAGTATTTTACACCATATATGAATACCACCTTGAGGAATAGAATATTCCACCTGATCCTTTAAATAAGTATCAAGGCTTTTTATAATTTTATCTCTTCTTTTTTCTAATTCCTTAATTAAACTTTTTATATGAATATGAAAATTTTCTGATTCTAAAAAATCATGCGCTACCCATTGTGTATAGCTAGAATGACCGAAGTCGATTTGTTGTTTCGCATCGGATAATCTTTCAATGACCGATGTTGGGCCAATTATCCACCCTATTCTTAATCCTGAAGCAACAATTTTGGACAAAGAACTAATATATAATACGTTTCCATTCCTATCCATTGATTTTAGGGTAGAGATTTTATCTCCTGAAAAAGCTGTTAAACTATAAGGATCATCTTCTACTACTGGAATTCCAAGCTTTGAGGATATGTCTAAAACCGCTTCTTTTTTCTTTTTATTCAATAAAGAGCCCGTTGGATTTTGAAAATATGGATTTAAAAAAACCATTTTAATTCGGTGCTTTTTATATAATGACTCCAAATCTTCTGGGTTTATTCCATCCTTATCGACAGATAGATAATGTATTTGTATACCTACCGATCTGAAAATTGGAAGATTATAATTGTAGGAAGGATCTTCTATTGCTATTGAATCTCCAGGCTTTAACAAACATTGTACAATTAAATGTAATGCTTGTTGCGCTCCTGATGTTATAAGTATGGAAGAAGGATTGGTTTCGATTCCCCGACTTTTTTTTACGTGTTTTGCAATGGTAGTTCTAAGGATTTCATTTCCCTGTGGATGATCGTATCCTAAGCTTCCAATAAAAGAACGTGTTGACATTATCTCGCTTAAAAATCTTTTTGGGAAAAGTTCTTCTGACAATTCACCGGAAGCTAAATTTATTAATTTATGTTCAACAGCTTCTTTTCTTATTTTTTGCGTGACAGGTTGACTCGGTAGAAAAGAACCCGCCTCAATATACCTATTCCAGCTAGGAATCCGTTTTTTTGTTATACCCCATATATCTTTACTAATGGTAGTACCGCTTCCTCTAGTCCTTTCAATTAGCCCAATCGATTCTAATTCGTCATATGCATGAACGACAGTACTTCTGTTTAAATTTAGAGTACTCGCTAAATATCTCTCTGATGGCAATGGTTTATCAGGTGGAAATGTACCATCTGCTATTCCCTTTTCAATATATTCTGCGAGTTGTTTATAGATAGCCTTTTTCGCTTTTCTATCAGGTTTCCAATCCATATATACACACCTCATTATGTCCTTTAAAACTTGCGCTTTCTTCTTTTAGCAATGTTATTCCTGATAAAAAATTATATATTAATATTATTTCAATTGTAATTAACCATCCACTTTATTGTTATTTTAGCCATCCACTTAAAAAACCAATCCTCATTTTCAATTTTATAACCTATGTTACAATGAGCGTGAAATCAATTATGACTTGGCATAATGTAGAGCAAATACACTAGAACTTAGAACCGTTCATAGAGCGATCTATTCAACCTAGTATCCATCTATCTTAATCTTGAATAGTCTAAGGGCTCTTCTGCGGGGCTAAAAAAAGAAAAGCACATCAATTAGTGATGTGCCAATCTGATCAAACTTGCATAAAGGTTAGCCAACTGAAAGAAAGGAGATATTACCACTTTAATCACTGCAGAGGAACAAAAAATGGTGAAAAAAATGTCCGTTAAAGAAGGATTTGTACCACAAGAGAATAGAACGGGTTTCTTTTTTTGCAAGTCTTTTTGTTTTGCTTCCTCAATCACTCTTGTAGCTCCATACATAGATCAGTAGCTTCACGTAGACAACTTGTGTAAATGGATATTCTGCTTCACTTTCATAACTACAGTCAATCAAGTTTAATATTTACTATTCTTTCTTCTAACTCACATTCTGCTATATTATGTACACTTTTACCACACACTACTAACTTCTCCACTATTGTGCTACAATCTAAACACTGAAAGGGTTTTCTGTTAGTTAGAAAAAGGTAAAAATTAGTTAGGAGCACTTAATGGAACTATTAACTTTATTATTATTTGGACAAAAAATCCCTCCACATAGACATCTTCCTTTAGAGAACCTATGTGTTTTGATTCAACCTTTCCACTTCTCTACCAACTCAAACTACAATATGATATAATTTCTTTATAGATGTAATATTCTATCAATTTAGAACATTCACATTTAAGTGGAGGCATGTTATAAATTGTTAATCAGAGACTTTAAAAAAGAAGATGAACAAGGTTGGTTACGCTGTAGAGTTCTTGCTTTTCTAAATACTGCTTATTATGACAATGTACTAAATAAAAAAAGAAGTCTACGAACATCCTTCTATTGAGTTAGTAGCTGAAATAGATGGAATAATTGTAGGCTTAATTGATGTTGAATACGAAGTAGAAGAAGGCACAGTTTGTTCAAGAGGAAATGGTTTAGGCGGTATGATTTGGCATATAGCTGTACATCCTGATTATGCACGAAAAGGTATAGGTGAAAATTTATTAAAATATGCTGAAAAACGAGCAACTGAATTAAATCTAAATCGCTTTGAAGCATGGACTCGTGACGATGAATGGGTACAAGATTGGTATAAAAAAATGGGGTTTAATCAAGTCGAATCATATTATCATCTTTATTTTGAAGGAAATGAAATGAATAATAGAATAGCAACGAATGTTTCAAATTTATTTCCTATTTCAACATTCGCTCACTATGTCAGCAATGATATTGAAGAATTCAATACTCTTACCCGCAAACATCAGTGTATTTGCTATGAAAATTATTTCAAATAATTTGATGTAAAGGAAATATTTTAACATTTAATATATCAATTTAATAAATTCATCATCGCCCAATGAGACTTATATATGTTGGCAATTTCTTCAGCAGCGACATCCATTAAACTTGTCACGACACATATTTCTTCACCCTCAAGATCCATTAATTGAACGACATCTTTGCGGCGGCCTTTTTATCAAGAAAAATCAAAGCTGATGGAATTTTACTCGTCGTAAAATTTCACCAGCTTTTTTAGATTTCAGAAATTGGTTTTGTCCCACCCTTTTGACGCTTACTATAAATAGATGTCCTCGAACATACCTTAAAGTATGCTCAAGCTTGTTTCCTTTATATCAGTAATTAGCATATGACCCGGTGCATGGGTAATTATAATAGAAGGTTTACTTTCCATTGCTACTGCCTGAGAGGTTACGCCACAAGCCCAAAATACTGGTATTTCCCCTGGCTTAATGGACACAGCATCACCGAAATCTGGTTTTGAAATATCCGTAATACCAATTTGTTCTGGACTACCAATATGAATTGGTGCACCGTGTACATTTGGAAAGCGCGAAGTAATTTGGATTGCACGAATTGCATCCTCTGGAGTCATAGGGCGCATACTGACAACAGCTGGTCCTTCAAACACACCTGCTTTTTCACAGGCGATATTTGTTTTATACATTGGCACATTACAGTTTTCTTGAATATGTCTTATTGGAATACCCGCTTCAAGAAGCGGTGTTTCAAATGTAAAGCTACACCCTATTAAAAAACCTACCATATCCTCTTCCCAATAATCTGTAATATCTAATACTTCTTCAGTTAAAATACCATCCCGATAAATACGATATTTCGGAATGTCCTTGCGAATATCTGCATTTTTAGCAATTTTTGAAGGTATAAATGATCCAGGTTCTGTCACGTCTAATAATGGGCAGGGCTTTGGGTTTCGCTGACAAAATAGTAGAAAGTCAAAGGCATGCTCCTTCTTCAAAATCACTAAATTTGCTTGTGTAAACCCAATCGACATGCCAGAAGTTGGTCCAGAAATTTCTTGATTGCGAATAAGTTTACGGATTTCATTCGGCTCTAAAGCACTATATGTTGTCATCATCCATTCACTCCTTATAAAATAACCATCCATGAAAAGATACTCATGAATGAATGAATGAATGGATGGTTGGTTGTTAGATTAACTAAAAATTTTTGGAATTTCTTCAATTAATGTAATAATGCTGAGATATCCCATAAGTACAACTACAATTGCTCCAGTTACAGTTAACCAACGTGGATGCTTATATGTACCAACAATTTCTTTTTTGTGTGCAGCAACTAGTATAATGCCAAGTGATAATGGTAAAACTAGTGCATTTAATGCACCTACCAAAATTAACACATTAACAGGCTTTCCAACCAAGGCAAAAGTTGTTGTTGAAATGACGATAAATGCTATAATCACCCAATTATGATATTTCTCAATGTTAGGGTGGAATGAACGAATAAATGAAACGGATGTATAAGCTGCACCTACAACAGAAGTAATCGCTGCAGCCCACATAATCATACCAAACATGCGATATCCAATATTACCAGCAGCTAGTTGGAAAACAGATGCAGGTGGATTGGTAGGATCAATAACTAAACCTTTTGAAACAACACCAAGAACCGCTAAAAATAAAGCAACACGCATTACGCCAGTAATCAATATCCCTGTCACAGAGCTTTTTGTTACTTCTGGCAAGGATTCTTGTCCTTTGATGCCAGCGTCCAAAAGGCGGTGACCACCAGCAAAAGTAATATAACCGCCAACTGATCCACCAACCAAAGTTACAATCGCAAACCAGCTAATTTCTTTAGGCCAAACAGTGTTCACAATCGCTTCTCCTATAGGTGGTGAAGTTTTAAAAGCAACGAATAGCATAAGGAGAATCATGACACCGCCAGCAATTTGTGCAACCTTGTCCATTACCTTCCCTGCTTCTTTATAGATAAATATAAAAATAGCAAAAAGTGCACTTATAATGGCACCCATAGCAGGATCTACGCCAAGCATTGCGTTTAACCCTAATCCAGCTCCAGCAACGTTCCCAATATTGAATGCTAAACCACCTATAACAATCATAATTGCAAGGATAACACCTAATCCAGGTAACACCTTATTGGCAATTTCTTGCCCTCGTAAGCCGGATACAGCAATGATTCGCCAAACATTTACTTGTGCGACAATATCTAGAATTAATGAAATTAAAATTACAAATCCAAAGCTAGCCGCTAATTGCTGTGTAAATACTGTCGTTTGTGTTAAAAAACCGGGTCCGATAGATGAGGTAGCCATTAAAAAGGCAGCTCCTATTAAGACACTTTTACTTGCTGTTTTCTTAACAAATTTATCTTTTTTCTCTTGCTCGATTCCCGCTTCACTAACTTCCGATTTTTTTGCTACCATGGGCTTACCCCTCCTTGATTGCACGTACTGAAATTTGATGTTCTACTAATCTTGAATGAATATATTCTGCAAATTCTACAGCATGTTCCCCGTCCCCATGAATACAAATAGTATTTGCCTGTAATGGGACATCGATTTGCTGTTGTGACAGCACAATTCCCTCTTTCACCATTCTCACAACCTGAATCACAGCTTGTTCCTTATCGGTAATCAATGCATCAGGTTGTTTACGAGATGTTAAAGAACCATCATTCTGATAAGTACGATCTGCAAACACTTCATGGGCTGTTTGAAGCCCTACTTTTTCTCCTGCTTTTGTTAATTCACTACCTGAAAGACCGAATAATACAAGTGAAGGTGAAATATCATAAATGGCTTTTGCGATTGCCTCAGCAATTGCTTGGTTTTTAGCAGCCATATTATAAAGTGCTCCATGTGGCTTAACATGCTGCATAGTTTCATTGTAAATCGTTAGAAAACCTTGCAATGCTCCAACTTGATAAATAACCATATCATAGGCTTCCTGTGGTGTGATGTTCATCTCACGTCGTCCAAAGCCATTTAAATCCGGTAATCCTGGATGAGCCCCGATTTTCACACCATTAGCAATGGCTAGCTTAACTGTCTCTCGCATGACTGTTGGATCTCCAGCATGGAATCCACAAGCAATATTAGCAGAGGTTACATATTTTAAGATTTCTTCTTGCTCTCCAAGTCGATAACGACCAAAACTTTCCCCTAAATCACAGTTTAAATCAACTCGAAACATCTTCTTCCCCC
>Ga0209676_1003236_pt1 | contig 10277 bp, 9 predicted proteins | sample AraplaCvi_mLB_r2_FD_184282 | JGI IMG/M metagenome (GOLD analysis project Ga0209676, IMG submission 184282) | Arabidopsis root microbial communities from North Carolina, USA - plate scrape MF_Cvi_mLB_r2 (SPAdes) (version 2) | ecosystem: Host-associated > Plants > Roots > Endosphere | place: USA...
AAGGCCTGCGCGTGGCGCTGAACAAGGAAAACGAGAAGGCCGGCATCAAGCTGACCATGCTCGCCTTCCTGATCAAGGCCAGCGCCGCGGCGCTGAAGAAGTTCCCGGAATTCAACGCCTCGCTCGATGCCAGCGGTGAAAACCTGACCCTGAAGAAGTACTTCCACATCGGCTTTGCCGCCGATACGCCGAACGGCCTGGTCGTGCCGGTCATCCGCGACGTGGACAAGAAGGGCGTGGTGCAGATCGCGCAGGAAACCACCGAGCTGGCCAAGAAGGCCCGCGACGGCAAGCTGGGCCCGGCCGACATGAGCGGCGGCTGCTTCTCGATCAGCTCGCTGGGCGGCATCGGTGGCACCGCGTTCACCCCGATCGTCAACGCACCGGAAGTGGCCATCCTCGGCGTCTCCAAGTCGGCCATCCAGCCGGTCTGGAACGGCAAGGAGTTCGCGCCGAAGCTGATGCTGCCGCTGTCGCTGAGCTACGACCACCGCGTCATCGATGGCGCCCTGGCCGCACGCTTCACCACGTACCTGTCGCAGGTACTGGCCGACATGCGCCGCGTGCTGCTGTAAGGCACCGCTTCGCCCCCACCGTGCGGCCGCTGCCCCTGGCGCGGCCGCGTGAACAGATGCAGTGACAGCCCGCCGGCCACGCCGGCCGGGCACGAGGAAAACCACCATGGCCACGATTGAAGTCAAGGTTCCCGACATCGGCGATTACAGCGATGTGCCGGTGATCGAAGTGTTGGTCGCCGTCGGCGACACCGTGAAGAAGGACCAGGGCCTGGTGACCCTGGAGTCGGACAAGGCCACCCTGGAAGTGCCGTCCTCGGCCGCCGGCGTGGTCAAGGAAATCAAGGTCAAGCTGGGTGACACTCTTTCCGAAGGCGCCGTGGTCGTGGTGCTGGACGCTGTAGGTGCCGCCGAAGCCCCGGCCAAGGCCGCTGCGCCGGCCCCGGCCAGCAAGCCGCCGGTGACCCCGTCGCACCGCGCCCCGGCCGAGCCGGCGGCACCGAAGCCGGCGCTGTCCAGCGGCAAGCCGGCTGATATCGAATGCGAGATGGTCGTGCTGGGCTCGGGCCCGGGCGGCTACACCGCCGCCTTCCGCGCCGCCGACGTCGGTCTGGACACCGTGCTGGTGGAGCGCTACGCCAGCCTCGGCGGCGTCTGCCTCAACGTGGGCTGCATTCCGTCCAAGGCCCTGCTGCACGCCGCAGCGGTCATCGACGAAGTGGCCCATGCCGGTGATTTCGGCGTCGAATTCGGCAAGCCGACCATCACCCTGGACAAGCTGCGCCAGTACAAGGAAAAGGTCGTCAGCCAGCTGACCAAGGGCCTGGCCGGCATGGCCAGGCAGCGCAAGGTCCGCAGCGTGCAGGGCGTCGGCAGGTTTGTTTCGGCCAACGAACTTGAAATCATTGCGGCTGACGGCAGCACCCAGCTGCTGCGCTTCCAGAAGTGCATCATCGCCGCCGGTTCGCAGGCCGTGAAGCTGCCGAACTTCCCGTGGGACGACAAGCGCGTGATGGATTCCACCGACGCGCTGGAGCTGGCCGAAGTGCCGGGCTCGCTGCTGGTCGTCGGCGGCGGCATCATCGGCCTGGAAATGGCCACGGTGTATGCCGCGCTGGGCAGCAGGGTCACCGTGGTCGAGTTCATGGATCAGCTGATGCCGGGCGCCGACAAGGACCTGGTCAAGCCGCTGGCTGACCGCCTGAAGAAGCAGGGCATCGAAGTCCACCTGAAGACCAAGGCCTCGGGCGTCACCGCCGATGCCAGGGGCATCACCGTGACCTTCGAAGCTGCCGAGGAGGGCCAGACGCCTGCCCTGGCGCAGGGCACCTTCGACCGCGTGCTGGTGGCCGTGGGCCGCTCGCCCAACGGCAAAAAGATCGATGCCGAGAAGGCGGGCGTGCAGGTCACCGACCGCGGCTTCATTCCGGTCGACCGCCAGATGCGCACCAACGTGCCGCACATCTTCGCCATCGGCGACATTGTCGGTAACCCGATGCTGGCCCACAAGGCCACGCACGAAGGCAAGCTGGCTGCCGAAGTGGCTGCCGGCCACAAGAAGGAATGGGTCGCCCGCGTGATTCCGTCGGTGGCCTACACCAACCCGGAAATCGCCTGGGTTGGCGTGACCGAAACCGAAGCCAAGGCCAAGGGCCTGAAGGTCGGCGTGGCCAAGTTCCCGTGGGCCGCCAGCGGTCGCGCGATCGGCATCGGTCGTACCGAGGGCTTCACCAAGCTGATCTTCGACGAGGAGACCCACCGCATCATCGGTGGTGCCATCGTCGGCGTGCACGCCGGTGACCTGCTGGCCGAGATCGGTCTGGCCATCGAGATGGGTGCTGAAGCCGAGGACATCGGCCACACCATCCATGCGCACCCGACGCTGAGCGAATCGGTGGCGATGGCCTCGGAAATCTACGACGGCACGATCACCGATCTGTACATGCCGAAGAAGAAATAACGCGCCTGCGCGTTGCACACGAAGAACCCGGCAAAAGCCGGGTTTTTTGTTGGCCGGACGGTGAGGGCCCATGAAAAAGCGCGGCGCCGGTTGCCCGGGCGCCGCGCTGGAGAGATCGGGTAATGCTCGATCAGAAGGTCATGCTGATGCCGGCCACCGGGCCCTTGAATTCCTGCTTCAGGCCGATCACGCCGTCGCTGCCCTTCTGGTCCACGTCCAGCTTGAACCAGTCATAGCCGGCGAACACGCCGAAGGTCTCGGTGAAGCGGTATTCGACGATGGCGTTGGCGCGGCTCAGGTCGCCGTCGTAGTCGTCGAAGCTGCCCCACTTGGTGTTGAGGTACTGGCCCTGGATGTTGATCAGCCAGCGGTCGGCCGGGGTGAAGCTCAGGCGCGCGCCAACCACCGGGGCCACGCCGCTCTCGCTCTCGTCCAGGAAACGACCGTTGTAGACGTTGCCCAGGTCGGCAAAGCCCTTGGCGCTCACCTTTGCCCACTCGGCACCCAGCTGCAGGCCCATGTCGAACTTGTCGGTGTCCACCACCGAGTAGTCGTACACCAGGCTGGCGACCTGGTACTTCAGTTCGGCCTTGACGAAGCTGCCTTCCGGCACGTTGATCTGGCCGAAGGCAATGCCGTCGTCCAGGGTTTCGCGGCGGTCCTTGTCCCACTTGAAGTAGTCGAAGATCAGGCGCTGGCGGTCGCTGAAGCGGAACACGCCGTCAATGCGCGGCTCCCACTCCTTGCCGCCCATCTTGAAGTCTTCGCTGACATTGACGTCCTGGCCGGCGACGGTGGTGTTGCCGCGGATGGTGTTGTCGTTCTCGATGTTCATGGCACCCACGCGCAGCGTGAAGCGCGGATCGCCCTCGGCAGCATGGGCGGCATTGGCGAACGAGGCGCCGGCGGCGAGCAGCGAGAGGGCGAGCAGGGTGGGTACGGGGCGCATCGCAGAGTCCTTGCAGTGGTTAATTCGGAATGAAGGCCACTGTGCCGGACGTGAGCGTCCACCCTACGTGAACGTATGGTCCACGCCGCGTAGACGGTTCAGCGCCGTTATGACGCTGCAAAGAAGATGGCCCCGCAGAGGACTACGGGGCCATCCTGGGACCTGCGGGGCGAAGCGTCGACGAGGTTGCTGCAGGCAGGTCGAAAGGTAGGACAGGACGCGCGCGGCAAAGTTCCGTGGCCTGCGACAAAAGTTGAATGCGCTGCATCGCAACAAGGCGCGGACGCTATTGTCCCCCCTGTGGGCGGTAAAATTCCTGCCGATACGGCAACTTGCGGCGTCGTGGATGAACAGGCAGCGGTTGTCTCACAAATTGTCCCATTGCTATACTTTGGCGGCTCGATGAGGCACGCACGCTGTAACAGCCTCCGCCCTTCACAAGAACCATGTGGGACATCCTGTGCTGAACTCCGTTGAAGCGGGTCGGCGACTGATGCTGCGCGCCGCGGTCTATCCGCTGGTCGCAGTGGCTGTCCTGGCCCTGGCATTCCTGCTCCTGGCGGGGCAGAAGGCCGCACTGGGTGCGCTGCTGTCTGGCGTGGCGGTCTCGGCGGGGGGCTGGGTGGCGGCACGGATGGCGCTGAGCGGGGGCGCAGTTGCAGCAGGTTCGGCGATGGCGCGCCTGATCATTGCGGTCGTTGCGAAGTGGGCAGTCGTTTTCGGCGTCCTGCTGGCGGGTTTCCTGGTCTTCAAGCTGCCTGCATTGGCGCTGTTGGCCGGTATCGCCGTCGGTTTGATGTTCCAGGTCCTGGCTCTGGCCAGGCGTTGACAGAATTCAATTAACTAAGGTTCCGGACACATGGCGGGCGAGGCTCTAACCCCTACCAGCTACATCCAGCATCACCTGCAGAACCTGACCGCACCGGTCGGCAACGGCGAAGGGATGTTCTGGCACATCCACGTCGATACCTTCCTCACCGCCGTCCTGATGGGCCTGGTGATCGTGGTCGCGTTCTGGATGGGCACCCGCAAGGCAACCGCCGGCGTGCCGGGCAAGTGGCAGGCCTTCGTGGAAATCTGCCTGGAGTTCGTTGACCGCCAGGCCAAGGACACCTACCACGGCAAGAGCAAGCTGGTCACGCCGATCGCCATCACCATCTTCTTCTGGATTCTGCTGATGAATCTGCTGAAGATGATCCCGGCTGATTTCATCGCCAAGCCGCTGGAAATGGCCGGTGTTCATTACTGGAAGCCGGTGCCGACCGCTGACGTCAACGCCACCCTGGGCATGGCCTTCAGCGTGTTCTTCCTGATGCTGTTCTTCGCGCTGAAGTCGAAGGGCCTGCTGGGCTTCATCAAGGAATTCCTGACGGCGCCGTTCGGCAAGTGGATGATGCCGTTCAACCTGATCCTCAACATCGTCGAGTGGCTGAGCAAGCCGATCTCGCTGGCGATGCGACTGTTCGGCAACATGTTCGGCGGCGAAATCGTGTTCCTGCTGATCTGGGTGCTGGGTGGTGCCGGTTTCTTCGGTGCCATTGCCGGTGGTGCATTCGGTCTGGGCTGGATGCTGTTCCACCTGCTGGTGATCCCGCTGCAGGCCTTCATCTTCATGATGCTGTCGATCGTGTACCTGAGCCTGTCGGAAGACGCTCACTAAAGTTCCAAGCTTCAACCAGTTTCACCTTCATCCGTTTCATCACCCTTAGCAACTTAGTTCCTGGAGATAACCATGTACTTCGCCGTCCTGACCAACTTCGCGCAGATTCAGAGCTCCACCGCCCTTGCCGTCGGCATCATGATCGGCCTGGCCGCGCTGGGCGCTGGCCTGGGTCTGGCCATCATGGCTGGTAAGTTCCTGGAGTCGGCCGCCCGCCAGCCGGAACTGATCCCGGTCCTGCAGGTCCGCATGTTCATCACCGCCGGCCTGATCGACGCCGCGTTCATCATCTCGGTCGCCGTCGGCCTGCTGCTGGCCTTCGCCAACCCGCTGTCGGCTGCCTTCGCTGGCGCCGTCACCAAGGCTCTGGCCGGCTGATACAGCGGTTTGAGACGACCGGGTGCTGATGCACCCGGTTTCGGATGAAGGCCGGATGCGCCGCTTCGGCGGCGCGTCCACCCCGAAACCAGCGATCGAGCTAACCATGAATATCAATTTCACCCTTCTTGCGCAGGCGCTCGCCTTCGCTGGTCTGATCTGGATCATCGCGACCAAGATCTGGCCGCCGCTGATGAACGCGATCGAAGAGCGCCAGCAGAAGATCGCTGAAGGCCTCGCTGCTGCCGACCGCAGCCAGAAAGATCTGGCCCAGGCGCAGGAGAAGGTCAACGAAGCACTGAAAGAAGCACGCACCAAGGCCAACGAGATCATCGACCAGGCCCACGCGCGCGCCAACCAGATTGTTGATGCTGCCCGTAACGAAGCGATCACCGAAGCCACCCGTCAGAAGGAACTGGCCCAGGCTGAGATCGACGCCGCCGCCAACCGTGCCCGTGAAGATCTGCGCAGGCAGGTGTCCGCGTTGGCCGTGACCGGTGCCGAAAAGCTCCTCAAGCGCGAAATCGACGCCAACGCCCACAAGGCGCTGCTCGACGAGCTGGCCTCGGAGATTTAAGGATGAGCCAGGCCCTCACGCTTGCCCGCCCGTACGCCCGCGCCGCCTTCGCGACCGCGCGTGACGAAGGCACGTTCGCGCCGTGGTCGGACGCCCTGGCGTTCTCCGCCCACGTCGCCGCCGACCCGCGCGTGGCGGCCCTGCTCGCCAACCCGGAGCTGGGTCGCGACGAAGCCGTCGCACTGCTGGCACCGGAAACCCACGGTGAGACCTACTCGCGTTTCCTCGCCGTGCTGGCCGAATCGCATCGTCTGCCGCTGCTGCCGGAAATCGCGGGCATGTTCGACGCGCTGCGCGCCGAAGCCGAGCACGTGGTCAAGGCCACGGTGACCTCGGCGGCCGAACTGTCGGCCGGTGAGCTGGACGCGATCAAGGTCGCGCTGCGCAAGCGCTTCAACCGCGAGGTCGACGTGACCACCGCGGTCGATGCCTCGCTGATCGGCGGTGCCGTCATCGACGCCGGCGACGTGGTCATCGATGGTTCGCTGAAGGGCAAGCTGGCCCGTCTGCAGACCGCGCTCGCTAACTGAATTCATTTAACGTCCGGCCCCGCTGCCGGCACTAGGACTTGACGATGGCAACCACGCTCAACCCCTCCGAAATCAGCGAACTGATCAAGAACCGCATCGAGAAGGTCAAGCTGGCCGCAGAATCGCGCAACGAAGGCACCGTGACCAGCGTGTCCGACGGCATCGTGCGCATCTTCGGCCTGGCCGACGTGATGCAGGGCGAAATGATCGAACTGCCGAACAACACCTTCGCCCTGGCCCTGAACCTGGAGCGCGACTCGGTCGGCGCCGTGGTCCTGGGTGACTACGAGCACCTGCGCGAAGGCGATGTCGCCAAGACCACCGGCCGCATCCTGGAAGTGCCGGTCGGTCCGGAACTGCTGGGCCGCGTCGTGAACGCGCTGGGCGAGCCGATCGACGGCAAGGGCCCGCTGGGCACCGACCTGACCGCCCCGGTGGAGCGTGTTGCGCCGGGCGTGATCTGGCGCAAGTCGGTCGACCAGCCGGTGCAGACCGGTTACAAGTCGGTCGACGCGATGATCCCGATCGGCCGTGGCCAGCGCGAGCTGATCATCGGCGACCGCCAGACCGGCAAGACCGCGATGGCCATCGATGCGGTGATCAACCAGAAGGGTACCGGCATCAAGTGCGTGTACGTTGCGATCGGCCAGAAGGCTTCGACCATCGCCAACATCGTGCGCAAGCTGGAAGAGAACGGCGCCCTGGCCCACACCGTCGTGGTTGCCGCAACCGCTTCCGAATCGGCTGCCATGCAGTACATCAGCGCCTACTCGGGCTGCACCATGGGTGAGTACTTCATGGACCGCGGCGAAGACGCGCTGATCGTGTACGACGATCTGTCCAAGCAGGCCGTGGCCTACCGCCAGATCTCGCTGCTGCTGAAGCGCCCGCCGGGCCGTGAAGCCTACCCGGGTGACGTGTTCTACCTGCACTCCCGTCTGCTCGAGCGCGCTGCCCGCGTGTCCGAGGAGTACGTCGAGAAGTTCACCGAAGGCAAGGTCACCGGCAAGACCGGTTCGCTGACCGCGCTGCCGATCATCGAAACCCAGGCGGGCGACGTGTCCGCCTTCGTTCCGACCAACGTGATCTCGATCACCGACGGCCAGATCTTCCTGGAAACCGACCTGTTCAACGCCGGCATTCGCCCGGCCGTGAACGCCGGTATCTCGGTGTCGCGCGTCGGTGGCTCGGCCCAGACCAAGATCATCAAGAAGCTGTCCGGCGGCATCCGCATCTCGCTGGCCCAGTACCGTGAGCTGGCTGCGTTCGCGCAGTTCGCCTCGGACCTGGACGAAGCGACCCGCAAGCAGCTGGAGCGTGGCCAGCGCGTCACCGAGCTGATGAAGCAGAAGCAGTACGCGCCGATGTCGATCGCCAACCAGGCGCTGTCGATCTACGCCGTGAACGAGGGTTACCTCGACGACGTGCCGGTCAACAAGCTGCTGGCCTTCGAAGAAGGCCTGCACGCCCACTTCGCCAACACCCAGGGCGAGCTGGTCGGCAAGGTCAACGCCACCGGCGGTTGGGACAACGACATCGAAGGTGCCTTCAAGAAGGGCATCGCCGAGTTCAAGACCACCGGCAGCTGGTAATCCAGCGCTCGTAGAGCGGGGCTCGCCCCGCTCAAACGGTTGAACAACGCGGGGCAGCAGCCCCGCGCCACGGGAAACAAGAGATGGCAAGCGGACGCGAAATCAAAACCAAGATCAAGAGCGTGCAGAACACCCGCAAGGTGACGCGCGCCCTGGAAATGGTCTCGGCCTCCAAGATCCGCAAGGCGCAGGATCGGATGAAGACCTCGCGTCCGTACGCGCAGGCGATGAAGCAGGTGATCGGCCACCTGGCCCAGGCCAGCACCGATTACCAGCATCCGTTCCTGGTCGAGCGCGAGCAGGTCAAGCGGGTCGGGTTCATCGTGATCTCCTCCGATCGCGGCCTGGCTGGCGGCCTCAACAACAACCTGTTCCGCAGGATGCTGGGCGAAGCCAAGGCATGGCAGGACAAGGGTGCTGAAGTGGACCTGGTGACCATCGGCCAGAAGGCATCGACCTTCTTCCGCCGCGTGAAGGTCAACATGGTCGGCAGCGTGACCCACATCGGCGACGTGCCGAAGCTGGAATCGCTGATCGGTGTGATCAAGGTCATGCTCGACGCCTTCACTGAAGGCAAGGTCGACCGTGTGTACCTGGTCTACAACCGCTTCGTGAACACCATGACGCAGAAGGCCAGCTTCGATCAGCTGCTGCCGCTGCCGCCGGCTGAGAAGCAGGTCGCTCACCACGACTGGGACTACCTGTACGAACCCGATGCCGCGACCGTGCTCGAGCACGTGATGACGCGTTACATCGAGTCGCTGGTGTACCAGGCACTGCTGGAAAACGTCGCTTCCGAGCATGCCGCACGCATGGTCGCGATGAAGGCGGCGAGCGACAACGCCAACAAGCTGATCGGCACCCTGCAGCTCGTCTACAACAAGGCGCGCCAGGCAGCGATCACCCAGGAAATCTCCGAAATCGTCGGCGGCGCGGCAGCAGTCTGACCGCGTTCGTTCAAAGCACACATTAGAGGATGCAGCAATGAGTCAGGGCAAGATCGTTCAGATCATCGGCGCGGTCGTCGACGTCGAATTCCCGCGTGAGTCGGTGCCGAAGGTGTATGACGCACTGAAGGTCGAAAACACCGAGATCACCCTCGAAGTCCAGCAGCAGCTGGGCGACGGCGTGGTGCGTACCATCGCCCTCGGTTCCACCGACGGCCTGAAGCGCAACCTGGTAGCCGTCAACACCGACCGCGGCATCTCCGTGCCGGTCGGCGCTGGCACCCTGGGCCGCATCATGGACGTGCTGGGCCGTCCGATCGACGAAGCCGGCCCGGTGGCCGCCAGCGACAGCTGGGAAATCCACCGTGCGGCCCCGTCGTACGAAGACCAGTCCCCGGCCACCGAGCTGCTGGAAACCGGCATCAAGGTCATCGACCTGATGTGCCCGTTCGCCAAGGGCGGCAAGGTCGGCCTGTTCGGCGGCGCCGGCGTCGGCAAGACCGTCAACATGATGGAACTGATCAACAACATCGCCAAGGCGCACAGCGGTCTGTCCGTGTTCGCCGGCGTGGGTGAGCGTACCCGTGAGGGCAACGACTTCTACCACGAAATGAAGGACTCCAACGTCCTCGACAAGGTGGCGATGGTGTACGGCCAGATGAACGAGCCGCCGGGCAACCGTCTGCGCGTCGCACTGACCGGCCTGACCATGGCGGAGTACTTCCGCGACGAGAAGGACGAAAACGGCAAGGGCAAGGACGTTCTGCTGTTCGTCGACAACATCTACCGCTACACCCTGGCCGGTACCGAAGTCTCGGCACTGCTGGGTCGTATGCCGTCCGCCGTGGGTTACCAGCCGACCCTGGCCGAGGAAATGGGCGTCCTGCAGGAACGCATCACCTCGACCAAGAACGGTTCGATCACCTCGATCCAGGCTGTCTACGTTCCCGCGGATGACTTGACCGATCCGTCGCCGGCGACCACCTTCGCCCACCTGGACTCGACCGTCACCCTGTCGCGTTCGATCGCCTCGCTGGGTATCTACCCGGCCGTCGATCCGCTGGATTCCACCAGCCGCCAGATGGACCCGCTGGTCATCGGCCACGAGCACTACGACACCGCCCAGCGCGTCCAGCAGACCCTGCAGAAGTACAAGGAACTGAAGGACA
>Ga0209676_1003240_pt1 | contig 10264 bp, 10 predicted proteins | sample AraplaCvi_mLB_r2_FD_184282 | JGI IMG/M metagenome (GOLD analysis project Ga0209676, IMG submission 184282) | Arabidopsis root microbial communities from North Carolina, USA - plate scrape MF_Cvi_mLB_r2 (SPAdes) (version 2) | ecosystem: Host-associated > Plants > Roots > Endosphere | place: USA...
CGCAAGAAAGTCGCTCTGGTCGCTTGCATGCGCAAGCTGCTGACCATGCTCAATGCCATCGCAAAGCATGGCTCTACTTGGGACTCGACTATGCATATCGCTTGACTGCCAAGACGGTTGCTCAGTGCAGCGGATAGGAGCCCAGCGGCTCGTGGCGGAACGGGTAGGTGAAGTGCGAGCGGACCAGGCGGAATTCCGTCGCGGTCCAGCGGATGGGTTTGAGCGAGCCGGGAGCCGCGGCGTGCATGGAATTTCGCGCGATGGTGATGTGCGGCGTCCAGCCCCGCTCGCCGATCCGCAGAGCAAAGCCGGCTTGCACCAGTGCGCGGCTGATGTCGTGCTGGAGGCGCCGCAGGCCTTCGTGCTCCGAAGGCTGGACCACCGAGACATCGTTGGACCATGCGCAGGAACTGTCGAGCGTGAGCTGCAGCGGCCGCATCGATACTGCGGCGAGCGCCGTGCGCAGGCACTGCTCGGCATGGCCCTGCTGGTCATCGAGGTACTGCAGCGTCAGGTGCATGCGTTCCACGGGTGGAAAGGAACAGCCCTTCGGCCATAACCAGTCCTTGCGGTGCGCTTCGATTTCGGCCTGCACCTGCGTGGTGGGGAAGAGTCCGACGAGAAGTCGATCGCGCTCGGTCATGGTGGGCTCCTTGAGGTGGCTTCAGGATTCCGGCGGCCACCAGCTTTCTGCCGTGGTCCGGATGACGCGCGCAGCGTGGGCGCGGATATCGTCCCGGGCAGACCCGTCGTCGTCGTGGTCCTTGTCACGGGCCACCTTGAAGGGCCAGGTCGAGACTCGGCCTGTGCGGGTGCGGGATGGCTGCAACCGGTGCAGCCTGGAGAAGAAAAGAACCTGCGCGGTGGGCGCAGGCGGACTGGCTGTGGTCATGGGCGTCGCCTCGATGTTGTTCTTGGAGACGACGAATTCTAGAGAAATACTGTATGTATGTACAGTATTTCGGTCGACCGAAAACCCTTGAGAAAAAGGTTCCTCAGGGCTGCGAGGGAGTGCCGAGCAGGGCGTCCAGATCGATGGACGCGGCCATCGCCCTGTAACCGGCATCGCCCGGGTGCAGGTGGTCGCCGGAGTCCATCGAAGCCTTCAGCCGCGAGGGTTGTGCCGGGTCGCGCAGCAGGGCGTCGAAGTCGGCCACGGCGTCGAAGGCACCGCCCTCGCGGATCCACCGGTTCACGGCCTGGCGCACCTTGTCCTTGGCGGGCGAGTGGTGGCCTTCGAGCGGCGTGCCTTCCAGCGCGCGCTCGTTCGGCGGAATGGTGCCGGCCACGATGCGCACGTTGTGGGCATGGGCCATTTCCACGAGCTGCTTCAGGCCCTGGATGACGGTCTCGGCGCGCATGGCGGGTTCATCGGGCGCGAAGGGGCCGCCGGGCCAGCCGATGTCGTTGGTGCCCAGCAGCACGATCATGGCGCGCACGCCCGGCTGGGCGAACACGTCACGGCCCGCGCGCTCCAGGCCCGCGCGGCCCATGCCGTCCTTCAGCAGGCGGCCGCCGGAGATGCCGGCGTTGAGCACCGCCACGTTCCGGCCGGCCAGCCGCTCGGCCAACGCATCGGGCCAGCGGGTGTTGGCGCCGGGCGTGGAGCCGTTGCCGTCGGTGATCGAGTCGCCGAGGGCGACGACGGTGGTTGGCGGCTGCTGCGTCTCGACGATCAAGCCGCTGAAGAAGACGCGGGTGCTCCATTGCGTGGCCGACGCGGGCAGGCGGGCCGCGCCGGTCAGGTCGCCGTCGGCGACGTAGGCGGTCTGGCGCGCGTCGAAGTGAAAGCCCGCGGGCTGGCTGGGCCGCGGCAGGTAGATCGACACCGCAATTTCGCCCAGCGCCGGTACGGCAAGGTCGACCGGGTCGCTGACGAGGCGCGCCCCGGGCGGGACGGTGGCATCGGCCTGTCCGCCGAAGCGCAGCGCCCGGTCGCTGCCCTCGACGACGCCGGAGCCTTCCGCATGCCGGGCCACGCGCGCCGCGCCGACATACAGCGGTGCCGTGCCGCCCTCGTTGCTGATCACCACGCGCAGCCGCGAGCCGCCGATGCTCAGGCGCGCGACCTGCCGCACGGTCTGGCGGTTGAACTGGAAGGGCAGGCCCGAGGGCAGCACGAAATCGCCGCCCCAGATGGGCTGTGTGCTGGCCATCCAGCTCGGGCTCCAGTAGGTGGCGGCAGGGCCGGCCGTCGAACTGGCGGCCGTGGCGGCCAGGGTGAGTGCGAGGGCGCCGTGGCGCAGGATCGAGGCGAATGTGGATGCGGTCATTGGGATGGGTCCTGGTGATGAAAGTCGAAGAGATGACGCGACTTTCATTCATGCCCATCAAGATGGGTAGACGGCAGAATGGCATCCACACCATTCCATATTCGAATACTCTATGGACACCCTGCGCGCCCTCGAAGCCTTCGTGAACAGCGTGGAGCTGGGCAGCCTCTCGGGCGCGGCCCGGGCGCTCGGCACCACGCAGCCGACCGTCAGCAAGCTGGTCGCCGGCCTGGAGCGCTCCGTTGGCGTGCGCCTGCTGCGCCGCACCGCCGCCGGGCTGAGCCTCACCGAGGAAGGCCAGCGCTTCCACGAGCGTGCCCGCCGCGTGCTGGAGGAATACGGCGACGCCGTGTCCGACGCGCGCGAAGGCGTGCAGCAGCCGCGCGGCCTGCTGCGCATGAGCGCGCCGGTGACGCTGGGGCAGCGCCACCTCAACGCGATGGCGCTGGAGTTCCTGGGCCTCCATCCCGACATCGAACTCGAGCTGGTGCTGGACGACCGCTTCATCGACCCGCTGGAAGGCCGCATCGACGTCTCGCTGCGCGTGGGCGGAACCCTGCCGCCCGACCTTGTCGCCCGCCACCTGGGCTCATGGCCGCGCGTGCTCGTCGCCTCGCCGGACTACGTCGCCGCACGAGGCAAGCCGCGCAAGCCGCAGGACCTGCTCGGGCACGACTACCTGCGCTATGCGGCCGGCGACGACGGCGTGCTGCTGCAGGGCCCCGAAGGCCCCGTCGCGGTGCCCGTGCGCAGCCGCTACCGGGTGAACAACGCGGTGGCGATGCTCGATGCCGTGCTCGGCGGCGCCGGCATCTCGCTGCAGCCCACCTGGATGGTGGCCGACCTGCTCGCGCAGGGCCGGCTGGTGCGCGTGCTCGGCCGCCACACCGGTCCCGCGCAGGAGATGCACCTGCTCTATGCGCCGCGCCGCCACCAGCCGCAGCGTGTGCGCGTGCTGGTGGACTTTCTCGCCGAAAGGGTGGCGAAGCTGCCGGGCGCGTCGCCGCGTCGGGCAGCCTGATAACGCCGAGGGGCAGCACGCGCTCCGGTGAAGCGGAGCGGGTTCAACGCCCGGGCGTCAGGCGCTGCGCAGCTGGCGCGTGCCGGCCGGCACCTCCGGGCCGGTGCGCAGGTTGCGCTCGATGAACTCGCGCGCGATCGCCTCCGTGTTCGCCGGCGTGGGTGTGTTGAAGGAGATGCGGTACTTCAGCAGCTTGCCGTTGCGTACGGCGAGGTAGGTGAACGAGTCGTAGGGGGTGCCGTCTCGCGCGCGCACGAGGCGGAACGAGACCGAGCGGAAGGTCAGTCCTTCGATGCGCACGTCCCGCGTGGGCCCGACCCTGGCGCTTGCGTACATGCCCTGCGCGACGGCGCGCTGCACCTCGGCGATGGTGCTCCTGAAGTGTTCGTCGAACTGCGGATCGCCGACGCCCGCCTGCCAGCTGCGCTTCATGTCGTAGACGTAGACGTCGACCCACCCGGCGCTGCTCTCGAAACGATGGCTGATGCCCAGGCCGGGGCTCGCCGCTTCGTACGACTTGGAATCGATGTAGCGCCACTGGATGCCCGTGGGCGGGGCTGGTGCCGGCTCGGTCGCCTGCTCGACGCCCGACGGTGCTCCCCCCGTGTTGCCCGGCGTGGTGCTGCTTGCGCAGGCGCAGAGCAGCGCGGAGAGAAACAGGGCGAACAGCAGCTTCATGGACCGGCTCCGGGTAAGGGAAGAGAGGTCAGGCGACCCATCTGGCGATGCAACTGGAGCCGGATGCTACGTGATGAGCGAGGCCGGATGAAGGCCGTTCCGCGCGGCGGCTCGCGACCTTGGTCTGGCGGGCCGGCGGCGCAGGCAGACGCGCAGGCCAGGCCTGCCCTCGCGGGCATGGCATCGCCACTGCGCTTTCAAGGCTCGCTCTGCAACCCCCTCAATCGGAACAGGCCTCGCAGTCGCTGTTCCGGTCCTTGGCATGCATCCTTTTCAGTTCCGCTCTGCCCAGCGGTGTGATGCGCAGGATGACGCCGCCCTGACCGGCTCCGGTGCCTGGCTCGGGCAGGCTTGCCTCCACCAGTTGGGCGGCCGCCAGGACGGCGGCGCACTGGATGTCCGCATCGGTGTGGATGGCCAGGGGAAACGAGGCGTCCTCGATGCGCCTCAGGAAATTCATCGGCATTGCCGTCGCTCCTTCCGAATGATCCGCGATCGGACTGCAGGTCCGGCACACAGTATCGAAGTCGAAGGTTTCCATCGACAAGAGCGAAGCCCCTAGGCCGGCGAAAGACGGCCTGTATTCCTACAGGGTTCCTGCGGGGCAGGAATACCTATGGCTTGGTTTCGGTCGACCGGACGCGTCTGTTTGCCATTGGATCGACGGTGGGTGCGCCTGCCAACGGCGCCGCTACTCGGCCGGAAGACCCAGGGTCTTCCCGCCGCCCGGCATCTCGGGCAGCACGTAGACCACCCCTTGCCGATGCCCCAGCGCGGGTTCGACGTAGGTGTCGTAGAAGGCCACCGGAACGTTGATGCAGCCGTAGGTGATGCGGTTGTCCGCGGCCGTGGGCGTTGCGAGCCGCTCCAGCCTGCGCTCTGCTTTCACGTTCGGGCGGACGCGGTGCATCGACACGGCGGCGTCGTAGTCGACCCACACGATGTCCTCGCCCGAGAGGTTGCGCCCGGGCTCGCTGGTGAAGCGGCCGGCGGGCGTGGTGCGCTCTTCGGGGCGGATCTCGGACATCTTTCGTTCCCCGATGCCGGGCACCGAGGCGTCGCCGCGCGCCAGCCCGAGCAACACGGGAGACGAGGCGAGCAGGGTGCCGTCTGCCTTGAACACGAAGACGCGGGCCAGTTGCTTGTCGACCACCGCGAACGAGCCGCCCTTGTTGTCGCCCGCAGCGACGGCTGCGCGCGCGAGGCGCTGTGCATCGCCTGGTGCGGCGCTGCCCGGCAACGGGGCCAGGAGCAACGCCAGCAGGACGCCGCATGAGGAAACCCGTGCGTTCATGGGCGCTCGGGTGCCTTCGGGGTCAGTTGCGATCGGCGCGTGCCGCGCGGGTGGGCTGGCTGGACGAAGCCATGGTGTTCGTGTCGCTGCCGGTGCCCGTACCCGCTCCCGTACTCGTTCCCGTCCCCGAACTCATGCTGCCCGAGCTCTGGCTGCTTCCGCTCGAACTGGTACCGGTGGTTGCGCTGTTGTTCTGCGGCGTCGTGCCCGTGGTACCCATGGCGCCTCCGGCAGGACTTTGCTGGCCCGCCCCGGTCGCGGGATTGGCGGGAGCCGTGGTGGGCGGGTTGCCTTGTGCGAAGGCGGCGCCGGCGGCACCGAGCGTCAATACCGCGATGAGCGTGGAAGTCTTGGTCATGATGAGTCTCCTGAAGTGAGTTGGCCGGCGAATGCCTGCGGCATCCGGAGCGCCGGCCGAAGCCGACCGGTCCTGCACCATTGGCCGCCGCCCAGGAGGCCCGCGTCGGTCGTTTGCGGGGGGCGGCGTAGGAAAGGAAGAGGGCGCAGTGCGGCTCGTTACGAGCGGACGTGCCGAGCACCAGCGACTGCAGGCCTCCGACGCCCGCCCTGATCAGGACCGATCAAGACCGATCAGGACCGATCAGGATCCACGGGCGGCCTCGCAGTCCAGCAGGGCGCGCCGCGCGAGCAGGAAGGTCGCGGCATTCCAGCTCTGCCCGGCCATGCCCATGGGCGACAGCGTCCGGCCGTGGAACCACTCGGTGAAGCGCCAGTCGTCGAGCGCGTTGACCTGCGCCAGCCGCGCGAGCTCGGAGCGGGCCATCTCGAGTGCGCCCAGCCTGGCCAGCGCCATCACCCAGAAGCCGCCGACGAAGGGCCAGATGCCCCCGTTGTGATACTGGTGCACGATGTTCTGCTGGTGGCGGCCCATGTAGGCCCGCCACAGCGGGTGCTGGCGCGACAGCGGGTGCAGCACCACGCGCACGGGGTAGGGATCGCTGGCTCGCGCCTGCGTGATGGTGTCGACGATGCGCTGCGCCATGGCCGTGTCGGCCAGCCCGCCCTGAATGGCCAGCACGTTGCCGAACACGTCTCCCTCGTCGCCGACCACGGCCAGGTTGACGAAGCTGAGATACAGCCCGGGGTCGCGCCGGCCGCGGCGCGCGTAGTGCTGCAGCAGCCGCGCGCGGTGGTATTCGGGCAGGTCGCGCTGGAAGGGATTGAACAGGTGGTTGAAGTGGTGCTGCGTTGCCTCCGCATGGTCCAGCGCGTAGCGGCGCTTGACCTCGTACCAGAGCGCATTGGTGTAGAGCACGTAGCCCGAGCGCGGCATGATGTCGGCCCAGTCGCTCGCCTCGTTCTGCTGCAGCAGCCGGAAGTGCTGGTGCTCCTGTGCCAGCAGCCAGTCCAGCGCACGGCCGGCCTCGGCGCTCCAGCGCGAGGAGCCGACCTGCCCGTGACGGCGCACATGGTCCACGGCAATCAGCCACCACAGGGTGGCGTCGATGCAGCCCAGATACCAGAAGTCGGCATCGCGGCCTTCGGGGTCGACGTACTTCGGGATCTGTCCGTTGGCGGCCTGCCGCGCCGCGAGCGAGTCGATGCTCGCCACCGCGCCTTGCTCCAGCGCGGGAACGCCGCTGCCGCACATCGCCATCACGCATATCGCGGCGTCGCGTCCGAAGATGCGCGTGTAGCGCCGCGCCTCGGCGGCTTCGGTGCGTGAGGCCGCGAGGATGCCGTGAGGCGTCAGGTTGCGTTCCAGAAGAGCGAGGGAGGCCTGCGAGCAGGTTTCGGTCAGGGTGAGCGTGGGGGCGTCCAGGTCAGTCATGCATTCGTATCGTGGCGCGGTGCTCTCCTTTTATCAATCGCGCCCCCACGACAGTGAAGCATTTCGGCCCATCCTGCCCGCCGTTCCCGTCCGGCTCGGGCGCAGGCACGGGCTTCTCTCCGACATGGTGAATCGGCACCGGCCTTAACCGCGGTGCCCCGCACGCCAGCAAATTGGGTAGCACCAGACGAGAGGACTCTGAAGAGAGGACTCCGAGAACTCTTTCTCAACGGGAGCACCGTGCCGCCGAATCATCCACTCCATGGCGAGCGAGACGCCTATCTTTTCCGCGAGGGCACCCACTCCCGGCTCTACGACGTGCTGGGATGCCACCCCGCGAAAGAGGGGGGTGCGCACTTCGCGGTGTGGGCGCCGAACGCCGAGTCCGTCTCGGTGATCGGCGACTGGAACTACTGGTCCGGCGACGCCGATCCGCTGGCGCCGAGTGCCGACGGCACCGGCATATGGCATGGACATGTTCCCAACGCCGCGGTCGGGCAGGCCTACAAGTACCGCATCCGTTCACGCCACGGCGGCTACACCGTCGACAAGGCCGACCCGGTCGCCTTCAGCGCGGAACTGCCGCCGGCCACCGCATCGCGGGTCTGCGAACTTTCCTATGAATGGAACGATGCCGAGTGGATGGCCACGCGCGGCCCGCGCAACGCGCTCGGCGCCCCCATGTCGGTCTACGAGGTGCACCTGGGTTCATGGCGGCGCCAGGACGGCCGGTTTCTCGGCTACCGCGAAATAGCCCACCAGCTGGCCGCCTACGTGAAGGAAATGGGGTTCACGCACGTGGAGCTCATGCCCGTGACCGAGCATCCCTTCTACGGCTCATGGGGCTACCAGACCACCGGCTATTTCGCGCCCACCGCACGCTTCGGCTCGCCGCAGGACTTCATGTACCTCGTCGACCACCTGCACCGGGAAGGCATAGGCGTGCTGCTCGACTGGGTGCCTTCGCACTTCCCGACCGACGAGCACGGGCTCTCGTACTTCGACGGCACGCATCTCTACGAGCACGCCGATCCGCGCCAGGGCTTCCACCCGGAGTGGAACTCCAGCATCTTCAACTACGGGCGCTCCGAGGTGCGCAGCTTCCTGGTGTCGTCGGGGCTCTTCTGGCTCGACGTGTACCACCTCGACGGGCTGCGCGTGGACGCCGTCGCGTCGATGCTCTACCTCGACTACGCGCGCCGGCACGGCGAATGGATTCCGAACCGCCACGGCGGGCGCGAGAACCTGGACGCCATCGACTTCCTGCGGACGCTCAACCGCGCCGTCTACCGCGAGCACCCCGACACGGTCACGGTGGCCGAGGAATCGACCGCGTGGCCGCGCGTGTCTCGGCCCACCGACATGGACGGCCTGGGCTTCGGCGAGAAGTGGAACATGGGCTGGATGCACGACGTGCTGGCCTACATGAAGGAGGACCCGGTCCATCGCCGGTATCACCATCACAAGCTGACCTTCTCGCTGGTCTATGCCTTCCACGAGAACTTCGTGCTGCCGCTCTCGCACGATGAGGTGGTGCACGGCAAGGGCTCGCTGCTCAACAAGATGCCCGGCGACAGCTGGCAGCAGTTCGCCAACCTGCGGGCGCTCTACGGATTCATGTGGGCGCACCCGGGCAAGAAGCTGCTCTTCATGGGCGGCGAGTTCGGCCAGCGGCGCGAATGGACGCACGACGGCGAGCTCGAATGGTGGGTCAGCGCGCTGGAGGGGCACCAGGGCCTGCAGCGCCTAGTGTCGCAGCTCAACCGGGTCTACAGGGACGCGCCCGCGCTGCACCAGGTCGATTTCTCTTCCGCGGGCTTCGAGTGGGTGGCGGCCGACGACGCCGACACCAGCGTGTTCGCATTCCTGCGCAAGGCGGAGGACGGCAGTCCGCCCCTGCTGGCGGTGAGCAACATGACCCCGGTGCCTCGCACCAACTACCTGCTCGGCGTGCCGCTGGGTGGCCGCTGGCGGGAGCTGATCAACACCGATGCATCGGAATTCGGCGGAGCGGGCTGGGGCAACTTCGGCGGCGTCGAGGCGGCGCCCGTGCGTTCCCATGGCCGCAGGCAATCGGTGTGCATCACCTTGCCGCCGCTGTCCACGCTGATCCTGGAGCACTGTCCCTGATGAAGAACATCTTCTCTGCAAAGACTGCCTCCCCGCCGGCGGGAGCGGATGTGGAACCCGCGAACGGGGCGTCAGGCACCGTCCGCGCGGTCATCGATGCGGTGCTGCCCTGCGTGGACGGCGGCCGCTTCCCGGTGAAGCGCGTGGTGGGTGAGCCGGTACGGGTGCGCGCCCATTGCTTCACCGACGGGCACGACGTGCTGCGCGTGCAGCTGTGCTGGCGCGCGCACGACCAGGCCGGCTTTCGCGAAGTGCCGATGAAGCCGCTGGGCAACGATGTGTGGGAGGCCAGGTTCTCGCCGCCTTCGATGGGGCGCTACGTCTACACCGCCGTCGCCTGGGTGGATCCGTTCGAGTCGTGGCGCAGCGAGATGACGCGGCGCGTCGATCCCGACGACGTGCGCATCGCCGCGCAGGTGGGCGCGCTGGAGATCGCGGCCGCCGCCGCACGCGCCGAGGGCACCGACCGCGTCGCCCTGCAGCGGTGGGCCACCGAGCTCGACGCCGTGGCGGCCAGCCCGGCATCCGACGTCGTTTCGCTCAAGGCCCTGGCGCTCGACGAGGAATACGCCGAGCTCGCGCGGCGCCATCCCGACCGCCGGCACGCGGTGCGCCATCCGGTCGAGCTGCCGCTGGTGGCCGACCGCGAGCGCGCGCGCTTCAGCACCTGGTATGAGCTGTTCCCGCGTTCGGCCAGCCCCGTGCCCGGCGCGCACGGCACCTTCAGGGACGTGGAGGCGCGCCTGCCGGCCATCGCCGCCATGGGCTTCGACGTGCTGTACTTTCCGCCGATCCATCCCATCGGGCGCGAACAGCGCAAGGGACCCAACAACGCGCTGGAAGCAGGGCCCGGCGATGTGGGCAGCCCGTGGGCCATCGGGGCGACGGAGGGCGGGCACAAGTCGATCCTGCCGGCCCTGGGCACCGCGGAAGACTTCAGGCGCCTGCTCGACCGCGCCGCGGCGCATGGCCTGGAGATCGCGCTGGACATCGCCTTCCAGTGCGCGCCCGACCATCCCTACGTGAAGGCGCATCCCGACTGGTTTCGCTGGCGCCCCGACGGCAGCGTGCAGTAC
>Ga0209676_1003241_pt1 | contig 10260 bp, 12 predicted proteins | sample AraplaCvi_mLB_r2_FD_184282 | JGI IMG/M metagenome (GOLD analysis project Ga0209676, IMG submission 184282) | Arabidopsis root microbial communities from North Carolina, USA - plate scrape MF_Cvi_mLB_r2 (SPAdes) (version 2) | ecosystem: Host-associated > Plants > Roots > Endosphere | place: USA...
AGGACGTTCCCGTCGACGCGTTCTGGTCGGTGAGCGTGTACAACGCGGACGGCTACTACCAGGCCAATCCGCTGAACGCCTATTCGATCAACAGCGTGACGGGAAAGAAGAGCAAGGACGGATGGATCCGCATCCAGTTCGGCGGCTGCAAGGCCGAAACGCCCAATTGTCTGCCCATCACCAAGGGCTGGAACTACATGGTTCGCCTGTATCGCCCGCGGCAGGAAATCCTCGATGGCACATGGACCTTCCCTGTGGCGCGGCCAGGCAGCTAGTTGCCTGTACGCAACTTCTGTGTGATCGCCACATGGAAGTGCGCCGCTTAAGGCCAGCCATCTCTGCCTATCGTCCGGAACGGGGGCGCGTTTCCACGCGGGGTCCGCTTTGGGTCGAAAGCGGACATTAACATCGTCGGCGCGGTGCACTGAGCTCGAGGTTTGACAGAGCCCTCTCGCTCCTCCCCTACCCCCGATAAACAGGCCTAATCTCTGCCCCACCGGCATTCTCGGCATGAGCGGTCATCCCCAAACAGGCGGCTGCCCGCGAGACTCACTGAAACACGGCGATCTCGCGTGCATCCTGACTCATTGCTTGCGCGACGCGCTCGCACTACCTTCAGGAAGTCTTCCGGTCGGCGTATATCCGCGCCCAAGAACTCGGACGGGGCTGAGGACGAAACGAGCGTCTGAGATCGAATGTCCCACTCCCAAGCGATCATTCGTCAAATACTCAGCGCATCCTTAAGCCGATCTTCTGCCTGTTTCGCCTTCTGCAGCGCTGACACCTGCCCGGACTCATTCACAACGAAGGCGGTGACCGATTCCAGTTGTCCCGAGTCGTCGAAGCGTGCGCTCACGTTACTCCGGGCATGCAACACGGTGCCGTCGCCGCGCACGTAGAGCTTTTCGAGCGTGCCGGACGGCGCCTGCGCGTGCAGGGTCGAAATCAGTTGCTGCGTTGGGCCAATCGATTCTGGATGCGCGATCTCTAGGACGTCCTGCACATCAACTCATCCCGTGTGTAGCCCAGCATGGAGCACCAAGCTGGATTGACATAGAGCATCCGCCCGGCAGCATCCGCCTCTACAACTCCGAATAGGCATCCTCGATGAGAGACTTCAAATGGTCAGGATGATCGACGGACAGCATGGCGCTACGATGTTGTTCGGACGAGATATTTGGGCCGCAGTGTGGCAGACGAGTGCACAAGTGGCGCGAAGAGACGAAGTCACCCCATCGTCAGGAACTCGGGCATGGCAGTCCCAGACACAGCATTTTGACTTGGTTTGATCAGACGGCACTGGCCCCGGGGAACGTGTACCACGACGTTTCAACTAGCGGTGCGAGGTGTGGCCCGATCGATCTCATCAACGGGATGCGCGGCTTGGGTCAGTAGATCCTCATCCAGAACATCCACTCGGCGTCCCGCTATAACGATCACCCGGTCCGTCTGAAGACGGGCAAAAGCTCGACTAACCGTCTCGTTAGCCATGCCCAGGTAGCGGGCGATATCCTCCCGGCTCATCGGCAGTTTGAACGTGCTTGATGCCTTGCCGTTGACGAGACGATATCGTTGCAAAAGCCCATGCAGGAACAGCGCAAGCCGCTCATGCGCGCCTCGGCGAGCCGCTAAGTTGGAAGTGTGCTCGTGAGCGCGATTGATGTCCTTGCCGATCACACGCAGTAGCTGGCGCTGCAGTCCCGGAACCCGCGCGGCAATCTCTGTCAACTGAGCGAACGGAACTTCACACACGTTCGCCTTTGTTAGTGCAATCGCCTCGCAGCGGTGCCGACCTTCACCCATTGCATCGAGGCCAATGATCTCCCCGGGTATATGAAACCCGACAATTTGCTCCTCGCCCTCCGAGCTTATGCATACGGTTTTGAATGCACCTTCGCGCGCGACGTAGACAGCGGCGAAGTTGTCACCGGCGCGGAAGAGGCGTTCCGCAGCTCCTACGGTCTTGCGCCGGCGAACCATGGAGTCGAGCTGATCGAGGTCCTGCGCTGATACGCCTGCTGGCAGGCAGAGCTGTTGTAACGAGCATTGGCTACATCGACGCCGGAGTGCTTCGAGGTCGATTACTTGTGGATCACTCATTAGGGGCCTTTGGTCGGTCGTGATGCCAGTAGAGGAACCGCCTCCAATATGAGCATCGAGAATGAGTAGAGAGTTGGGGCGCTTCTCTTATGGAGTTACGCCACCAGTTGCATTCCGCGCCGGCACGCTGCACGCGTCCGGCGCGGCGGAGCTCCTACGACTCGCCCTCCGGCAGACCATCAATGGCCCGCACGGGGCGAGCCGCAACCCAGAGCCTGAACACGAACCACGCCAGTGCGACCGCGCCTACGCTGAAGATCACATCGCCCGGCACACGCATCCACACCAGCATGTCCACTATCGGCTTCTGCATGAACTCGGCAGAGCGCGCGTAGTAGTAGCCATGCTCGATGGCCGCCAGCAGCTGGAGGGTTCCAAGCGGCAATAGTGTCAGAACCGCCATCAGCGCCAATCCGATGTTCAGGCACCAGAATGCCGTCTTGAGCGCCCGCGTGTCCCACTGAACCTGGCCCCGCAGACCGCGCATGCAGAACAGGACCAACGCGATTCCAAGCATGCCGTACACGCCGAACAACGCAGTGTGCCCATGGAGAGGCGTAAGGTTCAGGCCCTGCATGTAGTACAGCGAGAGCGGCGGATTGATGAGGAACCCGAAGAGCCCAGCGCCAACCAGATTCCAGAACGATACTGCGACGAAAAACAGTATCGGCCAGCGATAGCGGGCCATCCAAGGGGTCGCCTTGCCCATCCGGTAGGTGTGATAGGCCTCGAACCCAATGTAAGCCAGTGGCACCACTTCCAGTGCACTGAAGCTTGCCCCCAACGCCACTACTGCCGTGGGCGTGCCGACGAAGTAGAGGTGATGTAGCGTCCCCAAGACACCGCCTGCCATAAAGATGACAGTGGCGAAGAGCACGGCTGTTGAGGCGGAGCTTGCGCGAACCAACCCGAGACGCACAAAAATTAGCGCCATGACCGCGGCAGCAAATACCTCGAAGAACCCCTCGACCCACAAGTGGACCAGCCACCAACGCCAGTACTCAACTTCCGAAATATGAGTGTGTTCGCCCCACATCAGCGCCGATGCGAAGAAGAGACCGATGCAAACAGTGGACAGAAATAGAAGCCCGACCACCGTTCGGGTCTCGGTCTTCGGCCCGCGCAAGACGGGCCACAGCGCACGGCCCACAAGGGTCAGCCAAAGCAGCAAGCCGATGAACAAGTACCACTGCCAGAAGCGGCCCATGTCGGCGTACTCCCAGCCCTGATGCCCGAACCAGAAGTTGTTTTCGAGCCCTAGCTTCTGCATGACGGCCAGCCACTGGCCGGCAAAGGAGCCCACCACAATGACCAGCAGGCTGACGAACAGGAAGTTGACACCGAAGCGTTGGAACTTGGGTTCATGGCCAGACAAAGCCGGAGCGATGTACAGACCGGTCGCGAGCCACGCCACGGCGATCCAGAGGACGGCCAGCTGCGTGTGCCAGGTGCGAGTGATGGAATACGGCAACACGTCGGCCAGCGCATAGCCGTACGCTTTCTGCCCCTCGACTTGGTAGTGGGCGGTGATCGCACCAAGCACTATTTGCACCAGGAACAGCGCAAGTACTACCCAGAAATACTTGGCGGTCGCGCGCATCGACGGCGTGATGCGCATGTTCGCAAGCGGATCCGTCGCAGGGAAAGACGCGGGTGCTTCTTCATGCGTACGGGCGTGGTGCCAGCCCAGCAGCGCGATGCCTGCGATAAGGAACAGCACGCTGAACGCCGACCACACCCAAAGGGACGGCGGGGGGCGATTGCCGATGAGTGGTTCGCTTGGCCAGTTATTGGTGTAGGTGACCCGTTGCGGCACCACCCCTTCCTGATCCGGAGCCAGCGTCTCGCCGGTAACTCCAGGGCGCTCCGTACCGGCCGCCCACGCCGTCCACCAGAAGAACGCTGTCAGCGCTTGCCGATGGCTCGCGTCCGGCACCGTATCGTTCCTCATGGCATAGGCTTCCCGCAACGTTGCGGTGTCCGCGCCATTGCCGAACAGACTAACGTAGTGCGATGCGACCGACTGCATTGCAGCCGCGCGCTCTGCGGAGACCGTGATCGTTCCCGATTCGGGGTTGTAGGTATTGCGCCGAACAATGGACTCCAAGCGCGCACGCAGCATGCCTTGCTGCTCACTGGGGAGTTTCCGGAAAGATTCGGCACCATGGGCCCGAGACCAACCGTCCAGGACCGCAATCGCCTCGCGGTGGAGCCAGTCAGCGCTCCAGTCCGGCGCGACGTACCCGCCATGTCCCCAAATGGAGCCCAGCTGCATGCCGCCAATGGACTGCCAAACCTGACGTCCTTTTTCGATGTCGGCGCGGGAATACAGCACGTCGCCTTGTTCCGACACCACACGCTCCGGCACTGGTGGCGCCGCCCTGAATATCTCGGTGCCCGCCCATAGAAGGACAGCGAACGAGGCGACCAGTAGCGCCCCTAATCCGAACCACAGCTTGCGGGTACTATCCATGATGACCTCCACTGAGTCGCAGTATCCTTTCCCACGTGGTATGTGAAAGGAATAAACCCATGTCAAGTGTCGGGGCAATAGTCGAATCCGTGCTGCCTAGGCTTCGCAGTCCAGAGACCATCCATGCGCAGGAAGCTAGCAAGGCACGCTCCACACCCTTCACTCGCGTGCCCACGACGGCGACACGCGTCGCTGAGGAAGGTAAGTTCGGTAAGCACCGGTAGGCTGGCGCGCGGGATCAAACCCATGGTGAATGCTCACCGCAGACCAACCGAAGCACTAAGCGAGAAAGCCGCCATAACCCCACGCGCTCTGCAGGCGACGGGTGCGCTCGCAACAGGGAAATCCATGCTAGAGCGAATTCCGTTCGTACACTTGACCCAAACCTCATCGCGCTGATCTAGACGTGCGTCCGCTGCGAGCAAGGCTGCCTCGAAGTTCCGAGGGTTCTCGCACGCGAACCGAAATGGGCTGTGCGCAAGCTTGATCTGCTGTCCTCGCGGGCTCGTCAAGCGTAGATCACACTCTCGACGGCCCCGCGAAGGCCGGTGGATTTCGAGTTGCCATTCGGGCGGCAGGGAGGTGACAGAATGGTTCATCATCAAGCCGGCTAGAGCCTTGCATGTTACGTTAATGGGCGCGGTGCCTTGGCGACGTGAACGCAGTCATCTTCAACGGTTCTGCGAACCCCATCGCAGAATCATCGCGATCCAACTTTTTCTGACTCATTTTCCGACGAATGCGAGGTGGCATCCGGCTGGCCAACCCGAACCGACTTCGCTGCTGAATGCGTGGCGCCCAATGCGCGCTGCCGAACACGAGCAGAGCGCTCTCTGCCAACGATCGCTGAATCGCCTTTCTCAGTTGATCCTGGTCAAGGAACAGAGAACGGGCTTTCCTCAAAGTACCTCCATCGGCCTTGACCTTCCCAAAGTGCCGTGGAGAGTCCTTATGAACACCCTGATTACCCCATACATCGAGACTTCGGAACACGTAGCCCTTGACACCCACCATGGGCTGGTCGATCTGTCGGATCGGGTCGCCTACGGCATCACCAGGTCTTTGCGCTTCTTCGCCGATACGTTCTTTGCCAAACGTTATGGTAACCGCGCGATCGTGCTGGAGACGGTCGCCGCGGTGCCAGGCCTAGTTGGCGCGGCGTTGATACACCTCCGTTGCCTGCGTTGGATGAAGCATGATCTTGGCTGGATCCGTGCGCTCATGGAGGAAGCCGAGAATGAGCGCATGCATCTGATGACGTTCATCGAAATTGCAAAGCCGAATTTGGTGGAGCGCGCCCTCGTACTCGTAGCGCAAGCCGCATTCTTTGCCTTCTTTCTGGCGCTGTATCTGCTGTCGGCGCGCACCGCGCATCGCCTTGTGGGCTACTTCGAAGAGCAGGCGGTGATCAGTTACACGCAGTATCTGGCGGAGATCGACTCGGGCAGAGTAGAAAACGTGGCTGCGCCGCAGATCGCACAGGACTACTGGAAGCTGCCGGCCGACGCGCGGCTTCGGGAGGTGGTCGTGGCAGTGCGCGCGGATGAGGCTGGTCACCGCGACGTGAATCATCGTTTCGCGGATGAGCTTTCACCCTCGTTTGCGGCGCACATGCCCACCGCTTGAAGCTAGACACGTTACAGGAACAGGGTCAGCACGGCTGGCCCTTGGCCCTTCAATGTTTTTGAGGGTCGAGCGCAGGCTCGGGGGCGAGTTGAAAGCACCGCCGACACTCGCCAGGGCGCCGTTGCGTGGCTTTGGAACGTCAGAGCCGATGGGCAGCTGCGCGCAGTCTCGTCGGAAAAGCGTGTTTTCGACCTCAGCAGTTCGGAGGTTCACCGTGAACACCGTTCGATTGGCTGCGATGCAGCGTTACTACCTGGAGGCGCTCGGTCGACGGGGCCGAGTCCGGTATCTCAAAGACCACTGGTGGTCTGCAGAACCCCGTCTGGCCTTCTGTTGGTATGCCAGCGGATTCGCTGCAGATATTGATTGGATTCAAGTCGGTGATATCGCAAGGAGAAGTTGGTTCCGCTGTCGCGAACCCGTCTTGACGGAGCAGGCGTTGCAAGGCGCCCTTTCCGCGCAGCGGTGCGGTGAGGGCTGCAGCAGGAGAAGAATCGACTTCCCGGGAACCGCGGCCTGATTCGCTAGCATCATCGCGCGCCCCGACCCGGCCGAACCTCTGCTATCGGCCAGAGGCGAAAATCCCTAAGTAGCGGATCCATTGTTCATTCTCTGAGCGTTTGGATGCTCCGACCATGGGCCGCGCCCATCGTGAAAGCTCAACCGTCATCCGACAAGCGGGCTCGGTAGCGAGATAGAGTCGACCTTCCCGACTGATGAGTCTCGCCATGTCAACCTCGTCGGAAGGGGAGCGAGAGTTTGCGAAGCAGCTCAGCCGTAAAGCTCGCGAACAGCTTCCACAGCTTGACTGGAACGAAGTGGCGCCGCATTTGCAGATCGGCTGGAACGCGAGCACTCATGCGGAGAGGCTCAGCTGGCCCCGCGTACAATTCTTTGCGCGAGAGAGTTGGTCTCAAGGCTATAATTGCACCTATGAAACCCGCCGAGTTTGAAGCAACCAGCAGCAGAAATTGTTGCGTTGCTGCCGGCTATAACCACCTAGCCGGCAAGGCGACGCCGACACTCGCTTAAGCGAAGTCGATCCGATATCCCATTGCGTCTTGCAACTGCTCAGTGAGAACTCGAGCTCGCTCATCCGGCGCATTTGTAATCCGGTGGGGCTCGTGATGATGATCGTGCAGGTCGGCCATCCGCATGCAGGCCCGTGCACTTCGATCTCCCAGTCAGGGGGAAGTGTTTGGAGTGGTTGGTTCATGGCGACCTCTCTCACGTTGTTCGTCAAAGCCAATTCGAATGCGCGTCCAGCGAGCTAGCGCGTGCGCCCGTAGAATCTGGCCGCGCGGCAAATTCATCGCTCTGATCTTCCGAACGCTGGAACCAAAGCAGATCGGCCTCGAACTTGCGCGTTATTTCGCACGCGAACTGGAAAGGCTTGTGCGTAAAAGTGACGAATCTTCCATCCGGACCTACCAGCCTCAACCCGCACTCGCGACGCTCCTTATTCGGAGGTAGCGCTTCGAGCTCCCAGCCTGGCGGCAGGAATTTCACTGTCGATCTCATTGTCCCACTCCCTGTGTGGCTTCGTTCAAAGGTAATGAAAACCTCGCAAGGAGTATGTGAAGCGATGATGGGCTTGACACAGGTGCAGGCTGACGCGCTCGGAAGGTTGTTCCGACATTTCTTCGACGTCTGAACGGTAGCGTGCGGCAACCGCAACAGTCGAACTACCCATGAGCAACCCTTGCCACATGTTGCTGGTCGAGCCGGACCACTTTCTCGCAGAAAACGCGCGAAAGTTGTTTGCGGGTACGACGTAATCGTCTGGACGGCTCCAGACGCAAACACTGCGTTGGAATTTGTTGCCCACGTCCACTTCGATTGCGTCCTGATCGACGCGACTGTGTGGCAGAACAGTCAGGGGACCGAACTCGCGCGCCGAATCGGGTGGCAATACCCGAAGATCCAGGTTGCTCTGACCACTGGCTTGGACGCCGATGAGTTGGAAGCGCCACCTGGGGTTCCCGTCTTCCAGAAGCCCTATCGTTTCGACGCTATCGTCGCTAGCTTCTGCGGGGGACTAGAGGACGCTGACCGGCGCGAGACTGACGACCTAAACTGATTCGCGAAAGGGCCGTAGTGCGATATGTCCTGTTGGAGTCGAAAGCGGACATTAGCCCTGCTGGCCGCCATTCTCCGCTCTCGATGGCCGCGATCGGCCAGAAGCGCTCGACTCACACCGTCCAGACTTTGCTGCCAACAGGTACGTCACCGTTTACAAGTGCAGGAGGAGGTCGTGAGCTGGCGTCACGGCCAGAAGCCCCCACCCTACCCCCGATAACGGCGCCTTATCCCCACTCTGATCTTCCGCATCACCCCTCCTCATAAGCGTTGCACCACTCGCCGTCGGCAGCACGTCGGCGAACCGCCTACTAGCCTCGCGGCGCGGCTCGTCGATCGCGACACTGACTCCCTTCGCCCTTCTTCGACGAGCTAGCTCGAGTCGGCGGCACGCCTCGACAACGGACGCCGCGCGGAGTCGCTGCACTGCGCCGCCACCTGCACCACGCTAACCGACATGCAGCGCCGAACCGGTGAACGCGCCGCGAGGCCGCGTCTACCCGCTGCAGCCGCCGCAGCACACCGACGGTAGGCGCTGGATGTCGTGCGCGGTCAGCTCGCACCCCGCGTCGCGCAGCGTGGTCAGCAAGGTCACGATGTCGAAGGCGCCCGCCACGCGCAGCGCGTCGCCATCGGTGTCGACCAGCGCGGCCGGGTCCACGTCGCGGAGGGCTTCATCGATCCGCTGCAGATCGGCATGGCCAAGGTCGACGGTCACGTTGAATTCCATGCGGTACTCCTGCGTTGCATGAAGAAAGGGGCCGCCCGGCGTGCAGCGGCCCCAGGGACGCATTACCTGGTGACGACCAGCTTGCCCTTCATGAGCATCGAATGGCCCGGGAAGCTGCAGAAGAAGGTGTAATCTCCGCCGGCGGTGAGCTTCTTGCCGGGGAAGGTGACCTTGGTCTTCTGTCCGCCGCCGACCAGCGTGGTGGCGGCGATCACGCGCGCATCGGCCTTGTTGACGTAGTTGCCGGCGACGCCCGCCTTGATGCCGTCGCGCGCCACCGCGTCCACGTCCTTGGTCGCGGCGATGACGACGTTGTGGCCCATCGCGGCGGCCGGCATCTTCCCGGTGTGCGTCAGCTCGACGGTGATGGTCGGGCACGCGGCGGACACTGTGGCTTCCTTCAAGTCGAACTTCATCGCGTCGTCGCCCTTGAGCGAGACGGTGCAGTTTCCGGCGGCCTGGGCGAAGCCGGCGGCGCCGAGCAGGCCGGCGATGAGGAGCGAACGGGTGACGATCTTCATGGTGACTCCTGAGTGGAACGTGTGGTTGGAAAGACGTGAAGGTTCAACGCGCGGCCGCCGTCGCGCCGGATAGGTGCCTGCGCACCGCCGCGACGAACCGCGCATCGGCTTGCAGGCCGGTCACCTCGCTGCGCGCGACGATGCGGCCGTCGCGGTCGAGCAGGATCAGGACGCTGGTGTGGTTGAAGGTGCCGTCGGGCTGCGCGCGATAGCGGATGTTCAGCGCCGCGGCGAGCGTGCGGACGTCGGCGTCGTCGGGACGCAACAGGCGCCAGTGGTCGGCGTCGAGGCGGTGCGCCTGCGCCACCTCCTGCAACGCCGCGGGCGTGTCGCGCGCCGGGTCGATGCTGATGACGGCGAAGTGGAGCGCGTCGCGTTGCGTCGGTTCCAGCAGCGTCTGCAGCGCCTTGCCGCTGGCGATGATCAGCGGGCACATCAGGTGACAGTTGGCGTAGAACATCGACACGATCGTCGGTCTTCCGCGCAAGGCGTTCCATTCGAGCGGACGTCCCTGCTGGTCCACGGCATGCGCCTGGACCTGGTAGACCGAGTCGCCGGGAAGCGGCGCGTCGTTCGCCATCGCGGGTATGCTCATGGCGAGCGCCAGCACGACGACGTGGAGCGGTTTGATCAGTCGTTTCATGGTGAACTCCGTGCACAACGGAAGCCCAGGTTGCCGAGCGTGCTGCGCGGTTCCATCGCCGACAGCAGCGCGACGCGCTTGAGGATGG
>Ga0209676_1003244_pt1 | contig 10255 bp, 11 predicted proteins | sample AraplaCvi_mLB_r2_FD_184282 | JGI IMG/M metagenome (GOLD analysis project Ga0209676, IMG submission 184282) | Arabidopsis root microbial communities from North Carolina, USA - plate scrape MF_Cvi_mLB_r2 (SPAdes) (version 2) | ecosystem: Host-associated > Plants > Roots > Endosphere | place: USA...
AAAAAACTGCCGATCGCGGAGTGATGGCGATGCGTGGATGGCCCCTCATCAAACTGCTGCCGCAGAAGACCAACTTCCACTTCGTGAAGTATGCCCGCTATGCGGCCTTCCTGTCGGTGATCCTGTGCGTCGCGTCGATCGTCGCCTGCTTCGTTCCCGGCCTGAACATGGGCATCGACTTCCGGGGCGGCGCCTCGCTGGAGGTGTCCAAGCCCGCCGGCCAGGTCGTCAATCTTGAAGACGTCCGCGGCGCCGTCAGCGGCCTGGACCTCGGCGACGTCGGGGTTCAGGGCATCGCCCGCCGCGACACCAACGTCGACGACGGCTCGACCGCCATCGTCCGCTTCCAGGTGCCGGAAGGCCGCGACCAGACCGCCGTGGTCAATCAGGTCGAGGCCGCCATCAGCCAGGCGACCGGCGAGGTGACCTATTCGGGCGTCAGCGTCGTCGGCTCCAAGGTGTCGGGCGAACTGTTCCGCTCGGGCCTTCTGGCCCTCGGTTCGGCCATCGCCCTGATGTTCCTGTACATCTGGTTCCGCTTCGAGCCGCAGTTCGGTTTCGGCGCCGTGGCCGGCCTGCTGCACGACGTGATCCTGACCTTCGGCCTGATCGTGCTGTTCCGCCTCGAGTTCAGCCTGACCATGGTCGCCGCGATCCTGACCGTCATCGGCTATTCGATGAACGACACCGTCGTCGTGTTCGACCGCCTTCGCGAGAACCTGCGCAAGTACAAGACCATGCCGCTGCGCGACGTGATCGACCTGTCGCTGAACGAGACCCTGTCGCGGACGATCATCACTGGCGTGACCGCGGTCATGGTGCTGGCGGCCCTGGCCTTCTACGGCGGCGAGGCCCTGTTCGGCTTCTCCATCGCCCTGATGTTCGGGATCATCGTCGGCACCTATTCGTCGATCTACGTCGGCGCGCCGATCATCCTGCTGTGGGGCGTGAAGCGCGGCGGCCCGGCCGACGACGCCAAACCGATCAAGCTGGGCATGGCCTCGCGGCCGTAATCTGAAATCTCCCTCCCCCGAAGTGGGGAGGGTGGCTGAGCAAAGCGAAGCCGGGTGGGGCGCGTCGGTATTCCCCACCCTGTCGTCGCTACGCGCCGACATCCCTCCCCACGAGGGGGAGGGAGAGATATGGTCGCGCTTCAACGATTCTCGCCCGGGGAGGGGCGATGGACATGGGCAAGCTGCTTTCCAACTTCCGCACGACGATCCTGCTCAGCCTGGCGCTGGCCGGCGTCATGATCTTCGCCTTCGGCCGCATCGCGCCCGGCGGCTTCGACCTGAGCTTCTGGCAGGCCGTCTTCCGCTGGGGCCACGTCGCCTCGGGCATCCTGTGGATCGGGCTGCTGTACTATTTCAACTTCGTCCAGATCCGCGTCATGCCGGCCATCCCGGCCGAGCTGAAGCCGGCCATCGGCAAGCATATCGCGCCCGAGGCCCTGTTCTGGTTCCGCTGGTCCGCGCTGTCGACGGTGCTGTTCGGCGTGGCGGTCCTGTTCACCCGCGGCCATGAGTACGCCATGGAAGTGCTGAGCTTCGGCCTGGCCGGCGGCCTGACGGAAGACCAGAAGGGCTTCACCCTGATGGGCTTCGGCGTCTGGCTGGCCATCGTCATGTTCCTGAACGTCTGGGGCATCATCTGGCCGAACCAGAAGCGCGCCCTGGGCATCGTGGTGGTGGATGACGCCGCCAAGGCCAAGGCCGCCCGCGTCGCCATGCTGGCCAGCCGCACCAACCTGCTCCTGTCGCTGCCGATGCTGACGGCGATGGCCATGTACCAGACGCTGTTTGGCTGATCTCGAGACACAGGTCCGCGACGCCGACATCGACCGCTGGCTGTCCAGCCGGTTCGTGTCTGATGCCCGTGCGCGCGCGGACCTGATCGTCCTCTACGCCTTCGAGGCCGAGCTGATGGCCATCCCGACGCGGGTGACCCAGCCGATGCTGGCCGAGATGCGCTTCACCTGGTGGGCGGAACAGCTGGACGGGGTCTTCGCCGGAATCGCCCGCAAGGGCCATCCGGTGCTGGAGGGCCTGACCGATCTGGTCGCGCGCCACCGCCTGCCGCGCGCCCCCTTCGACGCCCTGATCGAGGCCCATATCGGCCGCGTGCACGGCGATCCCCACGACCTGGACGCCTTCTATGTCGGCCCGATGCAGCTGGCGGCGCGGGTGCTGGCGGGCGAGGGACATGACGCGGCCGTGGTCGAGGCCGGACGTGTGCGCGCCTTCAGCCAGACCGGGCAGTTCAACGAGGCGAGGGCCCTGCGGCCCGCCGCCAACGCCGCGCTGAAAGCCCTGCCGGTCAGCGCCTTTCCCGCGGTGGCTCCGGCGAGCCTGCTGAAGCCCGACGCGCCGGAGTTCCTGAAGCGGCTGAGGCTGGTGGCCGCGACCGTGACCGGTCGGATCTAGAACCAGCCCAGGCCCGCGGGGTGCTGCACCGTCGCGTTCAGGCGGTTGAAGAAGTTGGTCGTGGCGATCCACAGCACGATCCCCGCCAGCGCCGTTTCCTCGAAATGGGCGCGGGCCTCGTTCCAGACCGCGTCGGGCACGCCCGCCGGATTGTCGGCCAGCCGCGTCGCGGCTTCCGCCAGGGCCAGGGCCGCGCGCTCGGCGGGGGTGAACCACGACGTCTCACGCCAAGCGGCGACGGTGTCGAGGCGCTCGTCGGTCTCGCCGGCCTTGCGGGACTCCTTGGCCCCCGAGGCGACGCAGGCGGAGCAACCGTTGATCTGGCTGACGCGCAGGTGGACCAGGTTCAGGACGGTCACTGGCGCGCTCGACTGATGGGCGGCGCCGTACAGGGCCTGCACGCCCTTCTGGCTGTCGGGCAGCAGGGCGAGCATAGGGCGGGTGGTGCGCATGGAATGGCTCCTCTGGCGGAGCCGCCGGCGCCCCTTGGCGACCGATCCGTCCGTCACAGGCAAGGACGAGACGGCGCGGCGGAATGTGACATCCGCCGACGATTTAAAGCGTCAGATGCAGGAACTGGTTGAAATCGGTCGCCTGATAGCCGCCGAAGGCCGGACCTTCGGTGAAGCCACGGCGGCGGTACAGGGCCAGGGCCGGCTCGAAGGCCTCGCCCGATCCGGTCTCCAGGCTCAGCCGAGACAAGCCGCGCGCCCTGGCCTCGCCGATGATGTGCTCCAGCAGGGCTGCGGCCACGCCTCGGCGCAGGTGGTCGGGGGGGGTGCGCATGGATTTCAGCTCGCCCTGGTCCGGGGACAGCTGACGCATGGCGCCGATGCCGGCGATGGCGTCGCCGCTCCACACCGTCCAGACGGTGATGTCCGTGGTCTGCAGGGCCGAGACGTCCAGGGCATGGACCGACTCCGGCGGCGAATAGTCGTGCATGGCGCGCAGATGCTGGGCCAGCAGCTCGCGGGTCGGCTGTCCCGACAGGTCGTCGATGCGGATGTCGAAGGGCGCGGTCACGGATAGCTCGTCACTTCTGGCGGGTGGACGCGGGTGTTGGGCGAGTCGCGGAAGGCCCAGCGGATGAAGCGGGCGGTGGACAGGGCGCTTGCGCGGGTCAGGACGCGGGGCGGGCCGAACGGCCGCTCGTGCATGGCCTGGGCCCAGGCGGGCAGCAGGTCCATCCCGGCCTGCATGATCACCCCGGCGGCGGCGTCCACGGCGGGGGAGCCGACCCGCTGGCGCATCACCATGCGGGCGACCTCATGGGTGCGGGCGTCGGCGCGCAGCTGGGGCCGGTAGCTCTGGATCAGCGCCTCGGCCTGGGCCCGGGTCCGGGGCAGGGGATCGGCATGCAGCGCCTCGCCGATCCGGGCCATGTCGTCGAAATAGACGTCCTGCTGAGCCATCGGCATGTCCGGCTCGGCATAGCGGATCCACGAGTCCAGGAAGCTGATGGTCTCGGTGACATGGACCCAGGCCAGCAGGGCCGGATCCGAGACGCGATAGGGCGTGCCGTCGGGCAGGACGCCCGCCAGCTTGGCGTGGATGCGGTTGACCTTGTCGATCATCGCCCGGCCGTTCTCGGCGTGGTCATAGGTGGTGGTGGCGATGAATTTGGCCGTCCGGCGCAAGCGGCCGTGCATGTCGGCGCGGAAGTCGGAGTGGTCCCAGACCCCCGCCAGCACCGCGGGATGCAGCATCTGCAGCAGCAGGCCGGAGACGCCGCCGATCATCATGGTCACGACGTCGCCGTTGACCTTGGCCGCCACGCAATCGGGCGGGAACAGGGCGTCGGCGCGGCGCAGCACCGGCCGCTCGCCCTTGTCGGCGTCGTTGAAGACATCGGTGATCTTCTGACGGATGGCGCGTCGGGCGAAGTCGAGGGAGGAGGGCCGCATGCAGGTCTCTTGGACCCGTTTCGCCGGGCCATGGCCGTGATACTAAAAGCCATGACCCGTTTCGCGCCATGGCTGATCGCCGCAATCCTGTCCCTGACGGCGGCTCCGGCGGCGCAGGCGCTCTGCATCTATCGTGATGAGCTGTACGCCCGCACGACGATGCAGCAGGAGTTCGCGGACGCGCCCTTGGTGGTGCGGGCGCGCCTGGTCTCGGCGGTCAGCGGTGGACCCACGGATGATATCGACCCATGGACCGTCTATCGGCTGGAGGTATCCGCGACCTTCAAGGGCGATCCGCCGCAGGAGATCACGGTCTTCACCGAGCGGAACAGCGGCGGCTTCTACATGGATCGCGGCGGCGAGGGGCCTGACATCGGGCAGGAGTATCTGCTGTTCCTGCAGCCGCTGGACGCGGCTGGTGAGAGGCCCGCCGCCGCCCGGGGCGCCTGGCGCGCCAACTACAGCTGTGGCCAGTCCCGGCCGTGGCGGGAGGTCGACGCCGCCGCCCGGGATACGCTGCGAAGCCTGACGGCGAGCGCCGCGCGATGACCGATGCCGTCGAGGCCTGGCTGGACGGCGTGTCGCCGAATGATCGCGCCGGCATCGGCCGGCTCCGCGAGATCATCCGCGTCGCGGCGCCCGACCTGATCGAGACGATCAAGTGGAACGCCCCCAGCTTCGCGGACGGGGATCAGGACCGGGTCACCCTGGGCGTCGAGCGCAAGGGCGGCTGGCGCGTGGTGCTGCACCGGGGCGCGGCGACGCAGGATGCGGCGGGCTTTGTTTTCGATGATCCGGGCAAGACCGCGAAATGGCCGGCGAAGGACCGGGGCGTCGTGACCGTCGCGGAACTGCCGGCCCTTGAGGCGAAGGCGGCCGATCTTGAGGACCTGGTGCGGCGCTGGGTGGCGGCGAACCGTCAGGCCTGACCGGCGGGCGGCTGCAAGGCCAGGATCTTGCGGTCCAGCCGTTCGACCTCGTCCTCCAGCCGCGCCTTCTCCGAAGCCATGTCGACCGGCGTGCCGTCGTCGTAGGTGATCGTTGCGCCCTTCGCGATCAGGTCGAGGCGGTAGATCAGGGTCGTGCGGCGGTCGATCAGGCGACCGAGTTCGCTTTCGTCCGACATCACCCCGCGTCCCGCCAGGCCTTCAGGGCCTCCAGCCCCCGGATGCTCATCAGCCGCTTCTTGGCGCGGCCGCGCTCCTTGGGATGGATACGCTTGCCGTCTTCATCGACCTTGGGCGCCTCGAGCGGCGGCAGCAGGCCGTAGTTGATGTTCATCGGCTGGAATTTCGAGCCTTCAAGGTGCCCGCCGGTGATGTGTTCGACCAAGGCGCCCATGGCGGTCTCGGGCGGAGGCGGGGCCAAGGTCTTGCCCAGCGCCTGTGCGGCGGCGAGGCGGCCGGTCAGCAGCCCCATGGCCGCGCTCTCGACATAGCCCTCGACGCCGGTGACCTGACCGGCGAAGCGCAGGCGCGGCATGGCCTTCAGGCGCAGCTGCTTGTCCAGAAGCTGGGGGCTGTTCAGATAGGTGTTGCGGTGCAGGCCGCCGAGGCGCGCGAACTGTGCGTTCTGCAGGCCCGGGATCATGCGGAAGGTCTCGGCCTGCGCGCCGTGCTTCAGCTTGGTCTGGAAGCCGACCAGGTTGAACAGGGTGCCCAAGGCGTTGTCCTGACGCAGCTGGACGATGGCCCAGGGCTTGACCGTCGGGTCGCGCGGATTGGTCAGGCCGACGGGCTTCATGGGGCCGTGCCGCAGGGTTTCCCGACCGCGCTCGGCCATCACCTCGATGGGCAGGCAGCCGTCGAAATAGGGGACGTTCTCCCAGTCCTTGAACTCGGCCTTGGGCCCGTCCAGCAGGGCATCGATGAAGGCCTCGTATTGGGCCTTGTCCATCGGGCAGTTGACGTAGGCGGCGGCGTCGCCGCCCGGGCCTTCCTTGTCATAGCGCGACTGACGCCAGGCGATGTCGAAGTCGATCGAGTCGGCGTGGACGATGGGGGCGATGGCGTCGAAGAAGCTCAGGCTCTCCTCGCCGGTCGCCTTCAGGATGGCGTCGGCCAGGGCGGGCGAGGTCAGCGGGCCGGTGGCGACGATGACATTGTCCCACGCCTCCGGCGGCAGACCGGCGATCTCCTCGCGCACGATGGTGACGAGCGGATGGGCCTCGAGCCGAGCCGTCACGGCCTGCGAGAAGCCGTCGCGGTCCACGGCCAGGGCGCCGCCCGCGGGCACCATGTTGGCGTCGCCACAGCTCATGATGATGGAATCGAGGGCCCGCATCTCGGCGTGCAGCAGGCCGACGGCGTTGTACTCCCAGTCGTCCGAGCGGAAGGAGTTGGAACAGACCAACTCCGCGAGCCCATCCGTGTGGTGGGCGTCGGTCTTCACGCCGGGAACGCCGCGCATCTCGTGCAGGATGACGGGAACGCCGGCGCTGACGATCTGCCACGCGGCTTCGGAACCGGCGAGGCCGCCGCCGATGACATGGATGGGAGAGGGGGAGGAGACGTCCGACATGCGCGGCTTCTAGCGGCACGCGGGCGGGTCGGCTAGGTTCGCCTGAACGACGCCGTCGCCGCGGCGGCTGAAAACGCCGCGGATACGACTACAAAGGGGGATGCCGATGAGATTCGAAGCCACCGAAGCCGCCCTGGAAGGCCTTCGCCTCGCGCGGCGCGAGCCGATGGCGATGCTGATCTGGACGGTCCTGCTGCTGGCCTTCAGCGTCATCAGCACGGGCATCATGATCGGCCTCTTCCCCGGACTGCTCGGCCGAATGGAGACGGCCGAGACCAGCGGCGACCCGACCATGGTCCTGAGCCTGCTGAGCCAGATGGGGCAGATGTATGCCCTGCTCGTTCCGATCTACATCGCCTTCTATGCGGTGCTGTACTGCGCCTGCTACCGCGCCGTGCTGCGGCCTGAGGACAAGGGCTTCGCCTTCATCAAACTGGGCGGCGACGAACTGCGCATGGTCGGGCTGATGCTCTATCAGTTCGTGGTCTGGGTCGGCCTCTGCATCGGTCTGAGCGTCATCATCGGCATCATCGCCGTGGCGGCCGGCTTCGCGGCGGGCGCGGCGGCCGGGGCCGGCGGCACGGGCGCGGGCGCCGGCATCGGGGCCGTCCTGCTGGTCATCGCGCTGTATATCGCCTTCATCGCCGTCGCGATCTTCATTGGCGTGCGGCTGTCGCTCGCCGCGCCCAAGACCTTCGCCGAGAAGAAGATCTCGCTGTTCGGCGCCTGGCGGCTGACCAAGGGCGAGTTCTGGCCCCTGCTGGGATGCTATGTTCTGGCCTGGGTGATCGGCATCGTCGTCTCCCTGCTGGGATCGGCGATCAGCATGGTGGGCTTCGTGATCGTCGGCGAGGGCAACTCGTTCGACCAGATCTTCAGCCCCGACATGTCCTCCCTGGCGGCCTACTTCACCGCGGGACGGATCGTGACCCTACTGATCGCCTCGCTCTTCTCGGCCCTGGCCTACGCCATCTTCGTCGCCCCGGCGGCCGCGGCCTATCGCGACATCGCCGGCGATCGACGGGCCGACTGAGGCGCCGGAGCGCGGGCCGTCAGGCCCGCGCCTTCGCCCGCTTCTTCTCCGGCGCCGCCGAAAGGCCGGCGACCCGCGCCTTGCGGCGTTCCTCGTGCCGGTCCAGCACCTCCTTGAGGTATTTGCCGGTCCAGCTCTTGGGATTGGCCGCGACTTCTTCCGGGGTGCCGACCGCGACGATCTCGCCGCCGCCGTCACCGCCCTCGGGCCCGAAGTCCAGCAGGTAGTCGGCGACCTTGATGACATCGAGGTTGTGCTCGATCACCACGATGGTGTTGCCGCTCTCAACCAGCTCCTGAAGCACCTCCAGCAGCTTGCGCGTGTCCTCGAAATGCAGGCCCGTGGTGGGCTCGTCGAGGATGTAGAGGGTCTTGCCGGTGGCCCGCTTGCTGAGCTCCTTGGACAGCTTGACCCGCTGGGCCTCGCCGCCTGACAGGGTCGTCGCCGACTGGCCGACCTTGACGTAGCCCAGGCCGACCCGCTCCAGCGTCTGCATCTTGTCGCGGATCGACGGCACCGCGGTGAAGAAGCGCGCGGCCTCTTCGACGGTCATGTCCAGCACGTCCGAGATGGACTTGCCCTTGAACACGATCTCCAGCGTCTCGCGGTTGTAGCGCTTGCCGTGGCAGACGTCGCAGGTGACGTAGACGTCCGGCAGGAAGTGCATCTCGATCTTGATCAGGCCGTCGCCCTGGCAGGCCTCGCAGCGTCCGCCCTTCACATTGAACGAGAACCGGCCGGGGCCGTAGCCGCGCGCCTTGGATTCCGGCAGGCCCGCGTACCAGTCGCGGATCGGGCCAAAGGCGCCGGTGTAGGTGGCGGGGTTCGAGCGCGGGGTGCGGCCGATGGGCGACTGGTCGATGTCGATGACCTTGTCGAACATCTCCAGCCCCTCGATCCGGTCGAACGGGGCGGGGGCGTCGGACGCATTGTGCAGGCGACGCGCGGCGGCCTTGTACAGGGTCTCGATGGTGAAGGTGGACTTGCCCCCGCCGGACACGCCGGTGACGCAGGTGAACAGGCCGGCGGGGATCTCGCCGGTGACGTTCTTCAGATTGTTGCCGGTCGCGCCGCTGATCTTCAGCATCTTCTTGCGGTTGATCGGACGACGGCCGTCGGCGGGCAGTTCGATCTCCCGCTCGCCGGTCAGGTATTTTCCGGTCAGGGAGTTGGGATTGGCCATGACCTCGGCGGGCGTGCCCTGGGCGCAGACCTGTCCGCCGTGGACGCCGGCGGCGGGGCCCATGTCGATGACGTAGTCGGCGGTCAGGATCGCCTCCTCGTCATGCTCGACCACCAGGACCGAGTTGCCCAGGTCGCGCAGGCCCATCAGGCTTTCCAGCAGGCGGGTGTTGTCGCGCTGGTGCAGGCCGATGGACGGTTCGTCGAGCACGTAAAGCACGCCGGTCAGGCCCGAGCCGATCTGCGACGCCAGACGGATGCGCTGGCTTTCGCCGCCGGACAGAGTGCCCGAGCTGCGCGACAGGTTCAGATAGTCCAGGCCGACGTTGTTCAGGAACCGCAGCCGGTCGGTGATCTCCTTCAGGATCCGTCGGGCGATCTCCATCTGCTTGTCGGTCAGCTTGTCGTCGAGGGCCTTGAACCACTCGTGGGCGTGCTTGATCGACAGCCAGGAGACCTCGGCGATGTCCTCGCCCGCGACCTTGACCGCCAGGGCCTCGGGCTTCAGGCGCTTGCCGCCGCAGGCCTCGCACGGGGTCTCGGACTGGAAGCGGCCCAGCTCCTCGCGCACCCAGGCCGAGTCCGTCTCGCGCCAGCGGCGCTCCAGGTTCGGCAGCACGCCTTCGAACGCCTTGGAGGTCTCATACTTCCGGGCGTTGTCGTCGTAGGTGAATTTGATCTTCTCGCCGCCCGAGCCGTGCAGGATCACGGTCTGGGCCTTGCCCGGCAGCTCGCGCCACGGCTTGTCCATCGAGAAGCCGTAGTGGGTCGACAGCGACTGCAGCGTCTGGGTGTAGAGCGGCGAGGGGCCGCGCGACCATGGCGCCACCGCGCCTGCGTGCAGGGTCTTGTCCTTGTCCGGCACGACCATGTCGGCGTCGAAGGCCAGCTTGACCCCGAGGCCGTCACAGACCGGGCAGGCGCCGAAGGGGTTGTTGAACGAGAACAGCCGCGGCTCGATCTCGCTGATGGTGAAGCCCGAGACCGGACAGGCGAATTTCTCGGAGAAGGTGATGCGGCGCGGGCCGGTCTCGCCTTCCATGGTGTTGGCCCATTCAGCCACGGCGATGCCTTCCGCCAGACCCAGGGCGGTCTGCAGGCTGTCGGCGTAGCGGCCTTCCAGTCCGGCCTTGGTGACGATGCGGTCCACCACGATGTCGATGTCGTGCTTGAACTTCTTGTCCAGCGCCGGG
>Ga0209676_1003251_pt1 | contig 10237 bp, 11 predicted proteins | sample AraplaCvi_mLB_r2_FD_184282 | JGI IMG/M metagenome (GOLD analysis project Ga0209676, IMG submission 184282) | Arabidopsis root microbial communities from North Carolina, USA - plate scrape MF_Cvi_mLB_r2 (SPAdes) (version 2) | ecosystem: Host-associated > Plants > Roots > Endosphere | place: USA...
AACATAAATAAGCGGATTTCACCTTCAGTAATACGAGGAAGGAAGCGCATATCAATTAGCATGCCATTTGGACCTGTAATGTACTGTTCACAGAACGTCATGAAATCCCCAAGTTTCCAATATTCCACGTGATTATCTTTTGCCTCTGTACATTTAATCTCCGCATCAAGGGGCACTTCTGTGATGCCTTCAGCAAGAGGTTCAACCAATTTAACTCGCCATATACCTTCGCCTGTTGAACCACGATTTTGCTTTAGAACACGTTCGTTAATAGCGAGAGAGGTAGGGAATTGGGCTTTAAATGCTTCAATCGTATAATAAGCAAATGTATCATCGGGTACTAAATTCGTAGAAGACAGCTTTGATAATACATCTTTAGAGCCATAGCCAATCATCGCATCTGGATGAGGCATACCGATGATACCCGCATTACATAGCTCGCGTAACATCTCAAAATATTCTTCCTCATGCTGTAAGTTTCCTGGATTTATACGTGATACATAGGCAATACCATGCTCTTTGACGTAATGATAAATTTCCTCTTTTTTTGTAACATCAAAGAAAATGACTTCTGCATCTTGTCCACGTTGTTTTAGCGCATTCACCATTGGCATTGTATCTTGTCGATAGCCATCAGGACCCTTATCTGTGCCGCCACGAACCTCGAAAAAAATAACTTTTTTATCCATAAAAAATACCCCTTTAAAATGATTGATGATAATTTCAGTATACTGGACAGACAAGGAAAAAAGATATATAAAATAAGTAAATTTTATGTATAGATTTATAGTTTTTATGAGCTGTTATAGGAATTAATGACTATTGTTTTTGGAATAATCCAAATTTAACAAAATCTTTCTAAGAGTGTTTTTTCTGAAAAACAGTGAGATATAAAATCATACATAAAATAAGCAAGGTTCCAATAAACTGAAAACCACCAAAGTCAATTTTAAGCCAAAACACACTTGTTATAACAGCTGTAAGGGGTTCTAGGCTGCCGAGTAAACTTGTTTCTTTTGGCGATAAATACTTCAAACTTGCAATATAAAACCAAAATGCGAGCATTGTCCCGAAAATAACGATAAAAAGAAAATAAGTGATTGTTGAAAATGCCCAATTTGTCATGTCAATTTGCCAAGGTTGATGGAAAAAGCTCATCACAATTCCGCCAATAAGCATTGACCAACCTACAACAAGTAATGAGTGAAACTGTTGTAATAGTGATACGGCATATAATGTATAAAAAGCAGCTGAAAGACCAGATAAAATCCCCCAAAACACGGCCATCGATGGAACAGAAAGTGTGGATAACGAGCCGTTTGTTAGTAATAAAAAAGTACCAACAAGTGTCAGAGTTACAGCTATGCCATCTTGCCTTGTCAATTGACTGTGCTTTGTTATGAAATAATAGGCCATTATGAAGAGTGGTGCTAAATATTGTAATAATGTAGCCACTGCGGAATTGCCTAGAGAAATTGACATCATATAAGTATATTGAACCGCAAGCATTCCGAGTAAACTAAATAAAATTTGTCTAAAAGCATTTTGCCTCGTACGCCACATCACAAAAATAGATTCCTTACGATGTGTAAATTTATAGGCAGCAATTAGTAATAGGCCTGCTAAAAGAAGTCGACTAGAAACGAGCCATCCAACCTCAATATTTTCCTGTTGAAAAAGCTTTTGCGCGACGGTTCCGCCAATCCCCCAAAAACTTGCCCCTAGAATGACTAGAATAAAACCGCGAGTACGATTTTTTTGTACTGATTGATTCATCTGAAAACATCTCCTAAACTATCAATATAGGATGATTATAAGGAAAGTTAAGTACAAGTAATATCGATTTAAATGTTTGAAAATATCAATATATTGAGGTGGATGAAGTGTGGCGTTAACACATATTAAAATTGCGAAGGATTTACAAGAACTGACGTTACATGGGACGAGGGAATTCCCAGTTGCACTATACGAGACTGTCCTGCGATTAGAAAGTTTAGATTTTATACCGTTACATTGGCATAAGGAAATTCAATTTGTCTATGTGAAAAGTGGGCGTGTGGAATACCGTATAGGAGCAGATGTCTTTGTAGTTGAGGAGGGGGAGGGACTATTTGTCAATGCATCAGGGTTACATGAAGCAAAGCCTTACCATATAGCTCAAGCAAAAACCCTCTGTGTGAATGTGAATCCATTACTCTTAGGTGGACATGAGGGGAGTATTTTTGCTACTAAATATGTACTGCCATACATAGCAAACAATAGATTGCCTTATGTAAAGCTTTCAGGACAATTGGCACAAAAAGTAGAAGTTATAGCAAAATTGCTACAAGAGAAGGCCATCTTTTATGAGCTAAAAGTATGGAGAGAGCTATTAGTAATTTGGGAAACGATTTTGTCACAATCGATGTTAACGGAAGAAATACTGGACCCAGCAATTATTGTCCAACATGAGCGAGCGAAAGATATGCTTAATTATTTACATACTCATTATCAAGAGAAGGTATCGTTAGAAAATTTAGCTACACATGTTTTTTTAAGTCGGGAAGAATGCAGTCGCTTCTTTAAAAAAATGGTCGGTATGACCCCATTCACATACTTATTACATTACCGCCTTCGCAAAAGCATGGAACTATTACGTGATAGCGAGCAATCAATCACGACAATTGCTGCAACAACAGGTTTTAGTACAGTTAGCTATTACATCGAGAAGTTTAAGGAATACACGGGATACTCGCCGCGTGTCTATAGACAAAAGTTTATTGAAAAAAGATAGTAGTGCATAGAATATCCGTGGAAGAGAGATCAATATCCGCGCGAAGTAAGAGAATGCCCGCGGAGGAGAAGCAAATATCCGCGCGAAGCAAGTGAATACCCGCGAAAAGAGAATCAAATCCCAATTTGTGAAAAAATATTGAAAATTATTGGGGAAAGGATAGAGTCTTTAATGCTTACGTTATTTACAGCAATAACCAAATGTAGTAAAGTGAAATTAATAGTAAAGCAAACTTTACTATTAATTTCACTTAAAGGATTGGGTTGTTAATGAAAAAGGATGAGGAATTTCTATATAACCTTGTGCAGGAGATAAATGATGCCATTTATTCGATGGATAGTCATTTCATTAAGTTACACCAGAATTTAGTGACTGATGATTTATCGCCTAAGCAAATAATTTTATTAGATTTTATTGAAAAAAATAGCCAAGTGACGATAGGACAGATTGCAAGTTATTTGAATATTACTTCAAGTGCTGTCGGTCAATTGGTTAGTAAACTTGAAGAACAGCAATATGTCACTCGGCGTATTAATCCTGAAAACCGACGTGAAATATTTGTAAGTCTAGATACTTTAGGCACTAAGTATTTTGAACGAGAGGAAGAAATAAAACGATTTATTATCTCTAAATATTATTCTAAGCTCGATTTAAGTGAGGTCGTGGAATTAAAGAAAATTATTCAGAAACTAAATCAGATTGTAATTAAGGAAGGTATTATCGATGAGTTAAACGATCAACATTTGAAAAAGGGAGAGATTTAATATGATTGCTTTAAAGAAAAAGCAAAATTTATGGCTAGCTTTTTTGTTAGTGGTACTTGCCAGCAATTACATGCTTTATAACACTGGGCCTGGTTTATCAATTTTACCATTTGAAACAAATGGAGTTGTTATAGGCTCTTTAATTGATTTTCTTCTCGTGATGCCTGTTCTATTCATGTTGTATAAAGGAAAGTTTTCTGTAAAACAAGCGGTACTATTAGCAGCGACTGGTTGTATTGCAGCGCGTTTTATTATTCCGATAGAATATTTGCAACCTTTTGTTGCGGTAACGTGGGTTGGATTTGCCATTGAAGGTTCGATTATTATATTAGAAATATTACTAGTTTCAACTCTTGTTCGCTACATGCCGAGAATTCTAGCGGATGTACGATCAAATACTTTACCAGACCTGTTCACATTTCCACAAGCAGTTGATAAACATGCCCCAAAGCATCTTATTGTTCAAATGCTTTGCACAGACTTTTTAGTTCTTTACTACGGTTTTGCAAGCTGGAAGAGAAAAGAGCGTCCGGGATTAACCTTACATAAAAATTCGAGCTATATTGCTTTTCAAATTATGATCATCCATGGAATAGCCATTGAAACAATTGGGATTCATTGGTGGCTACATGAGAAATCGATGGTTCTTTCAATTCTATTGCTTATTTTTAATGTATACTCTGTTATATTTTTTATTGCAGATATGCAGGCAATTCGTTTAAATCCTGTCTATGTAACATCTGATAAGCTGTATTTGTCTTTAGGTTTGATGAAACGTGCAGAAATTCGCTTTGAACAAATTGAAGAGCTTATTGAGGATAAGGAACAATTGGAAGGGAAATTATCGAAGGATACAATTGATTTTGTAGCACGTGATTTTGGCGAGGCCTATCCACAGTTCATTTTAAAGATGAAAGAACCTGTGGAAGTGACTTTCATGCTTGGGCTTAAAAAACGTTATAACAAAGTTGCTATTAAAGCTGACCAAGCACAGGAATTTAGAAATATGCTTTTACAAGGAATGGAAGATACTAGATAATAAAAAGGTGGTTGGGACAAAACTGGCCAAAACCTTAAAAAGCGTGAGAAATCAATTTAGAAACGTTGATTTCTCACGCTTTTTTGATGTTAAATATTTAAATTCTGCCTCAAAAGTGCGGTCAGATAGTGTTTCATGAAGGTAGATGTCGATATTTTTCGAAAGTTGTGTGATAACTTTAAAAAGTTGGTCGATAAATCGAAAAAGTTAGTCGATAAACAATCAAAAGTTCTCGATAAATCTCAAAACAATAGCTCATTAAAGGTCAAACATAGTAAAAGAGAAATCGAAACAGCATCGATTTCTCTTTTATCAGCTAGTTGTATCCAAGCTTTGTTTATTTTAGAACTCATCACCAAAAGTCAGGATGATATTTGTTAAAATATAGTTTATTTATATCTAGTCGGAACGGAAATTAACCCCGGGTTATTGTGATGAGCTTTAATTTACAAGACTAAAAATAACTAGGATAACAATAATACACAATAATGGAAAATCCACAAACCCCTTTATTAATCGACTTCTAGCTGTATGAGTTTGTTCATTGGATATTTGAAAGATTGACCAAATTTTGTGCTCTATAATTTGCTGGATTATCGATTGCATAACGCTACGTAAAGTAAAATAAAGCATTCCAATAATGATAAATTTACCCCAAATCGGAACAATGATGGTAAGCCCGATCCCCATCACTAAAAAACGAAGATAGCCAAAGCGATACTGTTTTTGGCGAAGCATCGTTTTGCATACTAGTTCCTCTATAAAATAATCAGAACGTCGAAACATGCGCTTTGAATTTTTCCATAGTAGGCGAGGCTTTTTTAATTTTGGTGCTAACTGACTTTTAAGCTCAGGAGCAATTTGAAATAAAAGACTTTGCCATTTATAAAACGCTGCCTGATCGAGCTCCACCTGCTGATCAAAATATTTCGTGCTATAAATAAAATGTCTATAATAATAGCTTGTGCAATAGACAAGAAGAAGTAGATACAAAAGTGCAGTAATACTATTGGGCACATACAAAAAGAAAACTGTGCCGAGAATACACATCACAATTTTACTTAAAAGCTGCTGCCATCGACGAAGTCTTAATTGTACAAGTGCATTGAAAAAATTAGTTGTAAATAGTAGCAGTAATAAAATAAGTAATTCCAATATCGTTACATGATGAACGATTATAAAAATGGGCGCTAATAAAGCAATGGCAGAAATTAGTATGAAGAGATGCTTACTAAACGTCCAATAAAGACCAGCTTGTTTTAACTTTATCATTTGTTTTCGGTTTTGGATTAAAAAAAGACGATCAGCTCGCTGCGAATAAGTTCGAATAGTTTCAATACGTGTAATAATAAATAACAGAACAATTAAGAAAGCTAGCGGAATATGTACGACCCACGATGTACTTATAGTTAAGATAAAGTCTTTATAAAGGAAAAAGCCAATCACAAGAGTCGGCACAACAATATATAAGGCGACTGTCCAATCGATAACGCTTGCTAGTAGCTTAAAATTATTGGAGCGCTCTATTTTTCTTCGTTGCTGAAATAAACTAGTCATGGTGGTTTTCCTCAAGTAATGTATCGAAAATATCGAGAAGAGATGCTTTGTCCTGTTTCACCGTTAAGCGTAACGATGTGAGTGTACCTTGCTGTATAATTCGCCCACGATCAATTAGTATGAAACGATCACATATTTTTTCTGCCGTATCGAGTGCATGTGTACTCATTAAAATTGCGGCGCCTTGTGCTTTTAATTCATCTAAAATCGTTAAGAGCTTACGCATTGCCTGTGGATCTAGCCCCATAAAAGGTTCATCTAAAATATAAGAAGAATGATTGTCAAGAAATGCTAAAATCAGCATCACTTTTTGTTGCATACCTTTGGAAAACGTTGTTGGATAATCATGTAGCTTATGGTCTAATTTAAAAATATTTAGTAATTCTTGCGCACGATCTGTTAAAGAAGCCTCTTTACCTGCAACACGCATGTAAAAATCAATATGCTCCCATAATGTAAAATACTCATATAAAATTGGTCTTTCTGGTATGTAGCCGTAAGTTCCTATCGAGACTTGCCCATCCATAATTGGTAAGACACCCATCATTGCCTGCAAGGTTGTACTCTTACCTGCCCCATTTGAACCGATTAATCCAACAAGCTCACCGCTATTTACTTGAAATTGAATGTCTGCAATAACATTTTCTTCTTCTACATAGCCACCTGTATGTATGTTAATATCTATTGTCATTAACTTCCTCTCCTTTTATATATTTACGAATAAAGAGGAGTAATGTTTCAAATTTTGAGTTATTTCTTTTTTGGGAATATCACGTATGAAATGCTAATTGCGGCATCAATTGCAAGTACGATACCCCAAACTTTCATTACTTGAAATAAGGAAGAAGTATCAGAATTTGAACCAACAAAAAGTGACATAGCATACAATAATCCAGCACCAATGATGAAGGCAACAATATGCTGTCCAAGCATTTTCATTTCATGCTTACCTTTTGTCATTCCAGTCATTGGCTCTTTTTTATGATCAGATTTTAAAAACCATTGTTGGAATTTTTCATCTGCCCATGCAATCATCGTTTTACCGTACGCTATGGAGACACCAATATAGATGGCTGCTATTCCGTGAGAGATAGAAGCAGGAGTACCTGCTTTTAAATCCATCGCAGTGAGAATGACAAGTAATAAGTCTATAACAGGTGTTAATGCAAAAAATAAAATGCTTAGTTTCGGCATTTTCAAAACATATCTGCAAATAAGCCCAAGAATAATAACAATCCAAAAGGCAATTTCCGCAGTAATAATCCAAGCAATCATAAAAAACCTCCAGACTTTAATTAATACAGAGTTATATTAATTAAAGTACCGTAAGTTTTTAATTAAAACAATTGTATTAAAAAAGATTATAGAGATAGACCAAAAATAGTGAATTAAGAAGAATGGAAAGCGGCTAACAGCGAATTAATCTTTAGGAGCTACTCAAGCGAAATTTCCAGTTTAAAAGCTTTACCAAATGAAATTGACAAAGTAAATGATGAATTGGAAAAACAAATTCAACTACTATTGGATAAAAAACAGTCGAATTATAAACTTAAATAATTCAAATAGTATTATTAGAATAAGGGTGGATTTGGATGAACATACATCAACTATTACTTGAAAATGATCTTGAACAAATTTGGATTAAATACAGTAAGTCGCAAGAACTGAAGGACTCTTATAGCCGATTTATTTCGTAAAGGTCAGTCAGTTGAACGATACAAAGAAGGTGGCAATAGTATGCTACCTTTGCTAAAAAGTAATCAGCCAGTAACACCTGTAGTTGAAGAAACGGAGCATTCGATGGATGATGTTGTATTTTGTCGTGTGAAAGGTAGATATGTTACACATAAAATTCATGCTGTCCGTGGATCACATTCATGAATGGTTGGGTGACAAGGGGTGGGGTTTTTAGTAAAGTGACTCATATATGGGATAAATAAAAGGAGTTTTTTTATGACTTTATATTACTCAATTCAGCCACGCAAAATATGGGAAAAATTCATGAAGCAAGGGTATATGGAAGGTAATAATGAATACGGTTTGTATTCAGAGCATTATCAATGGATGATGGAACAAATGTCTAAACGATTGGCGAATTACAAAGGTGAATATCCCGTTTGGCTTTGGACGGAAATTCCTGAATTTTATAGATTCCGATTTTCAGATGTTGCACGTAAAAAATTCGTATTACTAACGATAGAGCTTGATGATAAAGACGTACTTTTATCTGATTTTGAAGCTTGGCATGTTCCTTTAAATAGTGGAAGTTTCGATAATGACATCATCCTACCTAGAGTCTATAAATATAATAGAAATGTTGATATGTCTGATTGGGAGAAGATATTTGATTTTGATTGGTTAAAAACCAATTTTTATGAAAATGAATCGGAAGAATTGTGTCTACAAGGTACAACAGGTGAAATTTCTGTTGAAAAAGTAGTTGCAGTAAAATATTTCACTTCAAAAAAACTTAATTTAAGAATTTAAAACAATAGGACAGACTATATAACATGCAGCAAGTATGAAAGAGCTTGCTTTTATTTTGATATGTAAGAGGAAGTAATCGTTTTTGGATAGAAGAGAAGCCTATAGATATTTATATTGACTCGTACAGATGGATAAAGGAATGCTCAAAGAAAAAAGGATAGACTAATTGCCCATCTACTAATCTAGGTGGGCAATTGCATTTAATATATCTTCGCTGACTGCATCCCAAAATTGTTGCTGTACTGAATCACAATACGTATATAGCTCTTTATTTTGAACATGCTCATAGAGTTCGGTAATCGCTTCTTTATGGAAGTGGAGTCGATGGTTTAATGCATCTCGTTCTTCCTCGATACAAAACGATTTATATATATCTGCGAGACGCTCAAGCTTTGCCAATTTTTGTTTCGTTACCTCATATTGCGTTTGGTGAAAGCGTCCTACTGCTGTAGTCATCGTAATTTTTCTTCGATGCTCAGTATTTAACGATCGTAATTCTTCTTGACGAATAGCCACGCGATACCAAAATTCATAACGAATCGGTAAGTCTCTAAGCTCGTATGTGAGTAAGGATTTTAAAATAAAACTAACATGCTCATAAGTATCTATAATCTTTTCTGATTCTTTGAAAATACCAAACATACAGCCACCCCCATCTAGTTTAATACTACGAACAAACAGTAAAATCCTTTTAATTTTTGATAATATTCGGAAATATAGTGATGCTAATAATAGATGAGACCCTGGACCGCTAGCGAAGCGGCTCATCGGACGCCCACAGGAAGCTTTGCTCTGTGCGAAAACGAAGTGTCAGCAATTGTTTTTTCTGTGCGAAAGCGTAGCGACAGCAACTACAAATGTTTTCTGTAGCGAAAGCAAAGCGTCAGCTACAAAACGCCCAGCCGGAACGGAAATCAATCCCTAGTTTTGCCGAAGATCCATACTATATTTAAATTGACAGCTTAATATCATTGACATAATAGTTTTTTAATAAAATGGCACTAGATTTTATCTCAAGGTAACGATCTAGTGTCTTTTGCTGATGAAAAAAGTTATTGATTTATCGCAAAATTCTCTTTTTTTTGTAAAGAATAGAGCTGTTTATGAAGAAATGTGGAAATAGCATTTACAAAATAAAAATAAATGTGTTAACTTTAAAAATGTAAACAGTTAACTTAAAGAGAGGGGGAGGTTAACGATGCAACATTTTTGGGTTGTTGGGACAGATACAGATGTCGGTAAAACAGTTATCACCACATTACTGATGCGCCAATTACAACAGCAGGATCTACAAGTCACGCCTTATAAGCCTGTGCAAACTGGTGAGGTAAATGAGAATGGGCATTGCTATTACTACGATACAGCAATGTATGAAAAGTATTCATTACAAAGACTGGAGCCAGAAAATTTAAATGGCTATTCGTTTAAGGAAGCCGCATCACCACATTTTGCTGCGCAACTGGAGGGCCAGCAAATTAATGTGGAGCATTTATTACAGCAAATTCAGAAGTTACAGCAATCAAACGATGTCGTGATTTGTGAGGGAGCAGGGGGACTTTTTGTTCCATTGGATACATTTGGAGAAAATACTCTCCTTGATGTAATCGTTCAAAGTAA
>Ga0209676_1003256_pt1 | contig 10221 bp, 7 predicted proteins | sample AraplaCvi_mLB_r2_FD_184282 | JGI IMG/M metagenome (GOLD analysis project Ga0209676, IMG submission 184282) | Arabidopsis root microbial communities from North Carolina, USA - plate scrape MF_Cvi_mLB_r2 (SPAdes) (version 2) | ecosystem: Host-associated > Plants > Roots > Endosphere | place: USA...
CTGGCTCATCCCGACGCTCGGCATCCTCGTCACGTCCTTCCGCGACGCGGGCCAGATTGCCGCATCGGGCTGGTGGACGGCCTTCACGGGTGCTGCTGAAACGAGCGCCGCCCGGCTCGGCGATCCCTCGACCGCCAAGCAGAACGGCGCGACCTATGTCATTACGGGCTCGGTTTTCGAAGGAGGGAAAGGCGGCGCTGTACGCGCCTTCGGGACCCGCGTTGCCGCGCCTACGGAATTTGCGGTGGGCAAGGCCGCCGATCTCGGCGACGGCGAGACGCTGACCATCAATGAGGACGGCAGCTATACCTATTCCAAGAATGCGCCGTTCGAGGGGCGCGGCAAGCGCGTTTATCTCTCGGTCGCCACGCCGCCATCCTTCACCACCGAAAACTACCGCACCGTCCTGACCTCTCAAGGCATCGGCCAGTCCTTCGTCAATTCGCTGACGGTCGCGGTTCCCGCAACGATCATCCCGATCCTGATCGCCGCCTTCGCAGCCTATGCTCTCTCCTGGATGGAGTTTCCCGGGCGGGCCCTGATCATCGCGCTGGTGGTCGGGCTGATCGTCGTTCCCCTGCAGATGTCGCTCATTCCGCTGCTGAAGATGTATAACGAGATCGGCAATTTTTTCGGCGTGCCGTCTCGCAGTTATGCGGGCATCTGGCTTGCCCATTCCGCCTTTGGCATGCCGCTCGCGATCTATCTCCTGCGCAATTACATTGCCGGCCTGCCGAGGGAAATCATCGAATCCGCCCGCGTCGACGGCGCCAGCGATTTCGAGATCTTCGTCAAGATCATCCTGCCGCTGTCCTTCCCGGCGCTCGCCTCCTTCTCGATCTTCCAGTTCCTCTGGACATGGAACGACCTTCTGGTCGCCATGGTCTTCCTCGGCACCGGCAAGGATCAACTGGTCCTCACCGGCGCCCTGAACGCGCTTCTGGGGTCCATGGGTGGAAAGTGGGAAATCCTCACGGCTTCGGCCTTCATAACAATCGTCGTCCCGATTATCGTCTTTTTCGCGCTGCAACGGTATTTGGTTCGCGGCCTGCTCGCCGGCTCCGTCAAGGGCGGCTGACGAGCGCGGCAGATCAACACAGACCTCTATAGGATTTTGAATGAGCGTTTCAGCAGAAGCCCCCGCAGCACCGGACAAGGACTGGTGGCGTGGGGCGGTCATTTATCAGATTTACCCGCGCTCCTATCAGGACTCGAACGGCGACGGCATCGGCGATCTGAAGGGTATCACCGCCCGCCTGCCGCATGTGGCGGCGCTCGGCGCCGACGCCATCTGGATCTCGCCATTCTTCCCGTCGCCGATGCGGGATTTCGGCTACGACGTCTCCAACTACACGGATGTCGATCCGATGTTCGGCTCGCTGTCGGATTTCGACGGGCTGATTTCCGAGGCGCACCGGCTCGGCATCAAGGTGATGATCGACCTCGTCATGTCGCACAGTTCCGACCAGCATGCGTGGTTCATCGAAAGCCGCTCCAGCCGCTTCAACCCCAAGGCCGACTGGTATGTCTGGGCCGACGCCAAGCCGGACGGCACGCCGCCCAACAACTGGCTGTCGATCTTCGGCGGGTCCGCTTGGGCGTGGGACCCGACCCGCATGCAATATTACATGCACAACTTCCTGACCTCGCAGCCGGACCTCAACCTGCACAATGCGGAGGTCCAGGACGCGCTGCTCGACATGACCCGTTTCTGGCTGAAGCGCGGCGTCGATGGTTTCCGCCTCGACACGATCAATTTCTATTTCCACGACAAGGACCTGCGCGACAACCCGGCGCTCGATCCGTCGCGCCGCAACGCCTCCACCGCGCCGGCCGTGAACCCTTATAACTTCCAGGAACATCTCTACGACAAGAACCGGCCGGAAAACCTGGAATTCCTGCGGCGTTTCCGCGCCGTGCTCGACGAGTTTCCGGCAATCGCCGCCGTCGGCGAAGTGGGCGACAGCCAGCGCGGCCTCGAAATCGTCGGGGAATACACGTCCGGCAACGACAAGATGCAGATGTGCTACGCATTCGAATTCCTGGCGCCCGACCCGCTGACGCCGGCACGCGTATCCGAGGTGCAGAAGGCATTTTCGGTCGCGGCACCGGACGGCTGGGCCTGCTGGGCCTTCTCGAACCACGACGTGGTGCGCCATGTCAGCCGCTGGGGCCACGACGTCCTCGACCGCGACAGTTACGCCAAGATGGCATCGGCCATCCTGATGTCGCAGCGCGGTTCGGTCTGCATCTATCAGGGCGAGGAACTGGGCCTCACCGAAGCCGACATCGCCTATGCCGACCTTCAGGATCCCTACGGCATCCAGTTCTGGCCGGAATTCAAGGGCCGCGACGGTTGCCGCACGCCGATGGTCTGGGACAGCCAGGCGCTGCAGGCCGGCTTCTCCACCGCGGAAAAGACCTGGCTGCCGATACCGGTCGAGCATCAGCTTCGGGCCGTCGGCGCCCAATACGGCGACCCGGCCTCGGTGCTGGAGCAGTACCGCCGTTTCCTCGCTTTCCGCAAGCAGCATCCGGCCTTTGCCAAGGGCGATATCGAGTTCCTGGCCGAGGACGGCACGGTGCTCGGTTACAAGCGCCAATACGGCAACGAGACGGTGCTCTGCCTGTTCAACATGAGCGCGACGGAAACGGCAGCCGAACTGCCGGCAGGCGATTGGGAAGTGCTGACCGGCCATGGCTTCGAAAGCGGGCTGGAAGGCAGGAGAGTGGAACTACCGGCCTGGGGGGCGTTTTTCGCCCATCACGCATAACGATAAAGGGGAGGAATCATGGCTGGCGTCGTTCTGAAGGATATCCGCAAGGCCTATGGCCAGATAAAGGTGCTGCACGGCATCGACCTGGACATAGCACAGGGCGAGTTCGTGGTCTTCGTCGGGCCGTCCGGCTGCGGCAAGTCCACGCTCCTGCGGATGATCTCCGGCCTTGAAAGCATCACCGGCGGCGAGATGTTCATCGATCGCCAGCTCGTCAACGACGTGCCGCCGTCGCGGCGCGGCATTGCCATGGTCTTCCAGTCCTACGCGCTCTACCCGCATATGACGGTCTACGACAACATGGCCTTCGGCATGCGGATCGCCAAGGAAAGCCGCGACGAGATCGACCGCCGGGTGCGTGCGGCGGCCGATATCCTCCAGCTCACCCCCTATCTCGACCGCCTGCCGAAGGCGCTCTCCGGCGGCCAGCGCCAGCGCGTCGCCATCGGCCGTGCCATCTGCCGCAATCCGAAGGTCTTCCTGTTCGACGAGCCGCTTTCCAACCTCGACGCGGCGCTGCGTGTCGCGACCCGCATCGAGATCGCCAAGCTCAAGGACCAGATGCCGGATACGACGATGATCTACGTCACCCACGATCAGGTGGAGGCGATGACGCTTGCCGACCGCATCGTGGTGCTTTCCGCCGGCCGTATCGAGCAGGTCGGCGCTCCGCTCGAACTCTACGAGCGCCCGCATAACCTGTTTGTCGCCCGTTTCATCGGCTCGCCTGCGATGAACATCATCCCGGCCACCGTGACGGAGACCGGCGAGACGACCACGGTGGCGCTGAAGGGCGGAAAATCGGTGCCGATGCCGGTGCCGACCGCGGCCTCCGAAAAGGGCAGGCCAGCCAGTTTCGGCGTGCGACCGGAAGATCTGTCGATCGCGACCGGGCCTGATTATCTCTTCGAGGGACAGATTTCGATCGTTGAAGCGCTCGGCGAAGTGACCCTTCTCTACATTGAGGGACTGGCCGATCATGAGCCGATCATTGCCAAGATCCCCGGCATCCTGCAGGTGAAGAAGGGCGACACCATGCGCTTTTCAGCAGACCCTCAGAAACTGCACCTTTTCAATGCAGAAGGTAAGACCTATCGGATCTAGGAAGTAACGAGCTGTTTACCGAGTTTTTGCGATCTGCATTTGGAGTTGTTCTGATTTGGGACTTCAAAACTCTCTGTTAAATTTCGCCGGCTAGTCTTCTCCTTGTAAAGCAATGGAGGGATGTCGTGAGTGCGGCTCCAAGTAACAAGAATCACTTTTTGAACAAGGAAGAGTCTTTCATGTACGACCGGGAAGCCCGGTTCAAAATGGAAGACACGATGAATGCCGCCCGTATCGAGTATACGGAAAACGGGGTGATGAACATGGCGCAGCGTCGCTGCGACGTCATCCGCATCTCGATGAGCGGCGCCATTCTCGGCATCCTGACACAGTATAATCTGCCGAAGCAGTTTTATCTCGACATTCCCGACGCGCGAATTTCCAAGGTCGGCTGCCTGCTGATGCGCACCAACGCCAACAACACGATCGAAGTTCGTTTTCTGTCTCTGCTCACGAAAAAGGAACTGGACCGTATTTTCATATTCTCGACCCATCCGAACCATCGCGACCGGACGCTGGACATCCGCTCCTGGTAGAGAAGGCCGCCCTCTTCGGCCCAGGTCTTTCGAAGAAACGCCCGAAACCGGAGCCGGTTTCGGGCGTTTTCTTTTGGTTCTTCAAGTCTTCGCCAGCGTCTCGGCCACGAGCTGCTTCAGCTTGATGTCAGGCACTTCGGCAAACGTGATATCCTCGCGGCCGAAATAGCTCTTCTGGTTGATCGCCGACCAGTCGTTGCAGACTATTCTGTAGCGTTGTTTGCCCTCCGGCGCTTTCGGCGCGGCATAGAGGAAATCGCCGGTACGGGCGGCGAGCGGGATATCGCCGTCCTGGTTGCAGCGGGCGAGGATCGCCGCAAGCGCCGCCGCATCCACTTCCGAGACCATCAGCTTGCCCTCGAAACGCAGTCCGGCATTGAAGTCGAACCGGCTGATATCGCCGGCCGGCAGCCCCGTGCCGAACGAGGTATGGCCGATGAAGCCGATATCGGCGCCGGTCCTGGCGACCATGGCCTGGGCCGCGAACCGCGCGGTCTCGCCGAGCGTCATGGCCTTGGCCGTCCGGGCGACGACGGCGCGTTCCTCGTCCTTCAGATGCTTGGCGAGAACAGCCGGGATCAGGTCCTTCAGTACGGCGGAGGAGGGACCTGTGCGGTCGATCTCGATCCGCGCCAGCTCCGGCGCCTTGCCGGCCGCCTTGAAACTGGCGACCATGATCGCCGACGACCAGGAGCCGGTATGGATATAGCGGGTTTCGCCCTGGCTATGCGTGAGCGTCAGATGGTCGTGGCCGCCGATCATCAATGTGCCGTCCGGCAGGATCGGCAGGATGTCGCGGTCCGGAACGACGCCCGCATGGCTGAGCACGATATTGACGCCGTCGCCGGAAAGCAGCGCCGGCAGGTTGGCCTTCGCCCATTCCACCGGCTTCGGAATGTCCATCATCTCGCGTGTCGGCTTCGGATAGGTGCCGATCGCATCGGTGGCGAAGGCGGCGAGCTTTATCTTGAGGCCGCCGATCTCGATCTGCTTGCCGGCGTCCGCGTAAGGCTTGCCGTTCCGCTTGTCGATGATGTTGCTGAGCACAGTGACGCCAAGGCCGCGGGCGCGCTCGACGAAATGCGCGAGGTCGTTGTCGAGATCCGGCTCGTGGTTGCCGATATTGACGACAACAGGCGCGAGCTTCGCCAGCGCTCCGAGGAAGGCCCAGTCGATCTCGCCGCCGGAGCGGGAGGCAACGACATTGCCGAGTTCGAAGATATCGCCGTTGATCAGGATGACCTGGGGAGCGCCCGCGCCGGCCACCTGCTTTTCGACCACGGCCAGCAGCTGGCCCATCCGCTCATAGGCGGAATGCAGGTCGGACAGGATGATCGCCTGGAAACCCTGGCCGGCCGCGAAGGCCGTCGTCGGAACGATCGGCAGGATGGAAGTCGAAGCGAGCAGGGCAAGCAGGCTTCGACGGGTGATTTCTGCACGCATGAGGGTCTCCCGGGCGGTGTGTGACTTGCGAGCTTCTTAGGAACACCGGAAGACAACCGTGTGACGAGCAGGCCCGGATAACCGGGCCGGCGATCACGCAAACACGCTGGCACCCATGTCCGCCGTGCCGACATGGCGACGGAAGGGGGCGAAGAGTTCGCGGCCCATGCCGAATTCGTTGTCGGACAGATCGGCGACGACCGGTGTGCGGGCTTCAAATTCCGTGGCATCGGCCAGGACTTCGAGCGTGCCGGCGACCGCGTCGAGGCGAATGATATCGCCGTCCTTGATCTTGGCGATCGGCCCGCCGTCCGAGGCTTCCGGGGTGATGTGGATGGCCGCCGGCACCTTGCCGGAGGCGCCCGACATACGTCCGTCGGTCACTAGCGCCACCTTGAAGCCGCGGTCCTGGAGAACGCCAAGCGGTGGGGTGAGGCGGTGCAGTTCCGGCATGCCGTTCGCCTTCGGTCCCTGGAAGCGGACGACCGCGACGAAATCCCTGTTGAGCTCGCCGCGCTTGAAGGCATCCTGCAGCGCCTGCTGGTCGTGGAAGACGATCGCCGGCGCCTCGATGATGTGACGTTCCGGCTTGACCGCGGAGATCTTGATGACCGCCTTGCCGAGATTGCCCTTCAGCATCTTGAGGCCGCCATTCGGCTGGAACGGCGTTTCGATCGAGGCGAGGACCTTGGGGTCGCCGCTCTGATCCGGGATCGCCTCGCGGGTGACCTGACCATTGGCATCGAGCTTGGCCTCGACCGTATAGGCTTCGAGCCCGTGGCCGAAGACGGTGCGCACGTCGTCATGCACCATGCCGGTCTTCAGGAGCTGCTTGATCAGGAAACCCATGCCGCCGGCGGCGTGGAAATGGTTCACGTCGGCAAGCCCGTTCGGATAGACGCGGGCAAGCAGCGGCACGATATCCGAGAGCTCCGAAATATCCTGCCAGGTGAGCAGGATGCCGGCGGCGCGCGCCATGGCGACGAGATGCAGTGTGTGGTTTGTCGAACCGCCGGTCGCATGCAGGCCGACGACGCCGTTGACGATCGAGCGCTCGTCGATCATCTCGCCGGCCGGCGTGAATTCGTTGCCAAGCGCGGTGATGGCGAGCGCCCGTTTGGCGGCCTCGCGGGTCAGCGCTTCACGCAGCGGCGTACCCGGATTGACGAAGGAGGCGCCGGGCATGTGGAAACCCATGATCTCCATCAGCATCTGGTTGGAATTGGCGGTGCCGTAGAAGGTGCAGGTACCGGGGCCGTGGTAGGATTTGGATTCCGCTTCCAGCAGCTCGGTGCGGCCGACCTTGCCCTCCGCATAGAGCTGGCGGATGCGCGACTTTTCATCGTTCGGCAGGCCTGATGTCATCGGCCCTGCCGGAATGAAGACGGAAGGGAGGTGCCCGAAGGAGAGTGCGGCAATGACGAGGCCGGGCACGATCTTGTCGCAGATGCCGAGGAAGACGGCCGCGTCGAACATGTTGTGCGACAGGCCGATGCCGGCCGCCATGGCGATCGCGTCGCGCGAGAACAGCGACAGTTCCATGCCCGGCTGCCCTTGCGTGACGCCGTCGCACATGGCCGGCACGCCGCCGGCGACCTGGGCGATGCCGCCCGCTTCCCGGGCCGCCTCCCGGATGATCGGCGGGAAGGTCTCGTAGGGCTGATGGGCCGAGAGCATGTCGTTATAGGCGGTGATCATGCCGAGGTTCGGAACGACGTCGCCCGCGAGCGCGTCCTTCTCGGCGGGGGAACAGACCGCAAAACCGTGGGCGAGATTGCCGCAGGAGAGGACGGAGCGATGTGGACCGCGCGAGGCTGCCCGCCGAACGCGGTCGAGATAGGCTTCGCGATGGGGTTTCGAACGTTCGACGATACGGGCGGTGATCGCCTCGATGCGGGAATGAGCGGCCATGGTCTTGTCCTCTTGTGCGCAACCCCGGCTCGGGAGGGGCAGGACCTTCGGGAAGGCCCTAAGCCACCGGGATTGCTCGTGTTGAAAAGTCGGCGCTCAGGGCGCCCAGAAAATCTCCAGCGGCGAAGCGGCGCGGTTCAGCACGGCGCGGATCGGCATGTCGGTTTCGTCGGAGCCGGCCTTTGCCGTTTCCAGCACGTCCTTCTTGCCTTGGCCTTCGATATGCAGCGCCAGGAAGCGGGCATCCGAAAGGCTGGCGAACGAGAAGGTCAGCCGTTCTTCGCCCGCACCTTCCGCCTGCATGGTCAATACGCCGCGCGGGCCGGAAAGGTCCAGCGCCCGGGCGAGGTTGTTGCCGTGCGGGAAGAAGGATGCCGTATGGCCGTCACCACCCATGCCGAGGATCGCCACGTCGAAGGGACGGCCGATACCGGAAGTCTTGTCGGTCGCGATCACCGCCGCGTCCTCGATCGAGGGCGCTTCGTAGTAGAGCGGGATGAAATGCGCCGCTGACGCCTTGTCCTTCAGCAGATGCGTCGAAACCAGCAGATGGTTGGAGCGCGGGCTGTCTGCCGGCACGAAACGCTCATCGACCAGCGTCACCGAAACCTTGCTCCAGTCGATATCGCGGGTCGCCAGCGCCTCGAAGAACTTCTTCGGGGTCGAGCCGCCCGAGACCGCGATCGAGGCGGTGCCCCGGTCGCGGATCGCGGTTTCAAGGTGCGCCGCAACCTCGTCCGCCAGGCCGGCGGCGAGTGCTGCGGCATCGGGGAATTCATGCATATTCGCGATCATCACCCTTAACCTTCATGCCATGTGCGGCCGTCGCGCTCGATGAGGGCGATCGCCTGGCTCGGACCCCAGGTGCCGGCGGTGTAACCCTGCACCTGCTGGCCTGCCGCTTCCCAGCCTTTCAGGATCGGATCGACCCAGCGCCATGCTGCTTCCACTTCGTCGCGGCGCATGAACAGCGTCTGGTTGGAGCGGATCGTGTCGGTCAGCAGCCGCTCGTAGGCGTCCGGATTGCGCACCGAGAAGGCTTCCGCAAAGCTCATGTCGAGCGAGACGTTGCGCAGCCGCATGCCGCCCGGGCCCGGATCCTTAATCATCAGGGACTGCTTGACGCCTTCGTCCGGCTGCAGGCGGATGATCAGCTGGTTGGCTGAAATGCGTCCGGCGGCTGCGTCGAAGATATTGTGGGGGATCGGCTTGAAGGTGATGACGATCTCCGACATGCGGGCTGCAAGCCGCTTGCCGGTGCGAATGTAGAAGGGCACGCCGGCCCAGCGCCAGTTGCCGATCTCGGCCTTGATGGCGACGAAGGTCTCGGTGTTGGAAACGCCGCCTTCCAGCTCGTCGAGATAACCCTTGACCGGACCACCTGCGGACGCGCCGGCGCGGTACTGGCCGCGCACCGTCATCTGCTCGCAATTGGCCTCGGTGATCGGCTTCAGGGCGCGCAGCACCTTGAGCTTCTCGTCGCGCACCGATTCCGAATTCATCGAGGAGGGCACTTCCATGGCGACAAGGCAGAGGAGCTGCAGGATGTGATTCTGCACCATGTCGCGCAGCGCGCCCGCCGTGTCGTAGTAGCCGGCGCGGCCTTCGAGGCCGACTGCTTCGGCAACCGTGATCTGCACGTGGTCGATATGGTCGGCGTTCCACAGCGGCTCGTAGAGCGCGTTGGCGAAGCGCAGCGCCATCAGGTTCTGCACCGTCTCCTTGCCGAGATAGTGGTCGATGCGGAAGATCTGTTCTTCCTTGAATACGCGGCCGATCGTGTCGTTGAGGTCGAGCGCCGAGGCAAGGTCACGGCCGATCGGCTTTTCGACGACGATGCGGGTCGACTTGGTGATCAGCTTGTGGTCGCGGATCTTTTCAGAGATCGCGCCGAAAATGCCAGGCGCAACCGCCAGATAGAAGACGCGGATGCGCTCCTTGCCGTCGTCGAGCAGTTTCTTCAGCGCCTCCCAGCCCTGGTCGGCCTTTGCGTCGACCGAGACGTAATAGAGCCGCTGGAGGAATTTCTGGACTTCCGCCTCGTCGTATTCGCCCTTCTTGAGATGCTCCTTCAGGGCATCCTGCGCGAACTTGCGGTAATCTTCATGCGAAAGCGCGCTGCGCGAAGCGCCGATAATGCGCGTTGGCTCGGTGAACTGGCCTTCGACCTGCCGGTGGTAGAGGGCCGGAAGGAGCTTGCGTTCCGCAAGGTCGCCGGTACCGCCGAACACGATACAATCAAAGGCTTCAACTGGGATGATCTGGCTGCTCATCGCTGTTCTTTCGTCCTGCATGGTTGGGGGCATACTTATTCTAATCGATTTAAAAACGCTAGCCCGAATTGGCTTCGAAGTGTGTTAGGAACCTTGCCTTGTCAGAGCCTGTCGCGCAGCGCAAACCACGTGAGGGCAAGAAAAAGCAGGGGAGTCCGCATGTGACGCCCGCCCGGG
>Ga0209676_1003257_pt1 | contig 10219 bp, 5 predicted proteins | sample AraplaCvi_mLB_r2_FD_184282 | JGI IMG/M metagenome (GOLD analysis project Ga0209676, IMG submission 184282) | Arabidopsis root microbial communities from North Carolina, USA - plate scrape MF_Cvi_mLB_r2 (SPAdes) (version 2) | ecosystem: Host-associated > Plants > Roots > Endosphere | place: USA...
GCGCCATGCGCATGATGCGCACGATCTACCACAACCACGCGCGCATCTTCGAGATCGCCGAGCGTGACGCGATCCCGACCTACCGCGCGGCCGACCGCCTGGCCGAAGAGCGCATCACCGCGATCGGCAAGCTGAAGCTGCCGCTGGGTCGCAGCGCTCCGCGTTTCCAGGGCAGGATTCGCGGCGGGCACTGATTTTCCAGTCTCGACTGGAAAATCCCCAAAGTTTGCATTCGCAAACTTCGGGCCCCAGCAGTCTTCCTCCAAATCCCTGCCGCTGCCGCGGCGCCCCCTTTACTAAAGGGGGCTATGGGCCGCGGAGGACGTGGCAGTGGTTGCAGCGCAATGATTTGAGAAGCGCCCGGCTTGTCCGGGCGTTTTCTTTTGTGGGTCTTCTTGTACCGACCCGTCATCGCCCCTCCACCGTCATCCCGGCGAACGCCGGGACCCAGGCCGTCACGGCATGACGAAAGGAGCGTATCGGCGACGATCCACGGTGGGCTTGGATCCCGGCCTTCGCCGAAATGGCGGGGTTGGTACGCGACGAACGGCCTGCTTTTCAGGCAATTCCGAAAGACGCCGCACAACGCCCGGCGCAAAGTGGCCTGCCCCCCCCCCACTCGGAGTTGCCTCCATGCGCATCGCCCTTCCCCTTGCCGCCCTCGGTCTCGCCGCTGCCTTCGCAGCCAACGCCGGCGATGGCCGCATCGACTACGACCATCAGGCGCAATGGCAGTCCGCGCACGACATGGCGCAGTCGCCGATCGACATCGTCACGCATGACGCCGTCGCCGCGCGCGACGACGAACCGCAGGCGCTGGTGTTCACGCACACGCACGCGCCGATGGAAGCCGTCGACAACGGCCACGCGGTGGAAGTCGAAACGCACGCCACCGATGCGACGATCCGCGGCCGGCATTTCGCGCTGACGCAGTTCCACTTCCACGCGGAAAGCGAGCACACCATCGACGGCCGGCACTATCCGCTAGGCTGATCGCCACGGCTTTCGCGCAATCGCGCCCCGCACCGTTGCGTACGGTGGCGGGGCGCTTCGCTTTAAAGCCCCCTGAAAGCGCGGTTTTATTGCACCGCACGACGACCGATTCACCGCCTCCGCCTAGAATTGGCGCATCGCGCGCGGCGTTCGATCGCGCGCCGCCCTCTCGAACACAAGGATTCCCATGCGCCCTTTCCCCCTCGGTGACGAAATCGATGCCCTGCGCGACGCCGTTCGCCGCTTCGCCGAGGTCGAGATCGCACCGCGCGCGGCGCAGATCGACGAGGAGAACTGGTTTCCGCAGGACCTCTGGCCGAAGCTCGGCGAAATGGGCCTGCTCGGCATGACGGTCCCCGCCGAGTACGGCGGCAGCCAGATGGGTTACCTCGCGCACCTGGTCGCGATGGAAGAGATCTCGCGCGCGTCCGGCTCGGTCGGCCTCAGCTACGGCGCGCATTCGAACCTGTGCGTGAGCAACCTCTACGCGAACGGCACCGACGCGCAACGCCAGAAGTACCTGCCGAAGCTGTGCAGCGGCGAATGGAAGGGCGCGCTGGCGATGAGCGAACCGGGCGCGGGTTCGGACGTGGTCGGTTCGATGAGTTGCCGCGCCGAGCTTCGCGACGGCACGTGGATCGCGAACGGCAACAAGATGTGGATCACAAACGGCCCGGAGGCCGATGTGCTGATCGTCTACATGCGCACCGCCGGCAAGGACGCGGGCAGCCAGTGCATGACGGCCTTCATCGTCGAGAAGGGGATGAAGGGTTTCTCCACTGCGCAGAAGCTCGACAAGTTCGGCATGCGGGGCTCCAACACGTGCGAGCTGGTGTTCGAGGATTGCGAGATTCCCGCCGAGAACGTGCTCGGCGAAGTGAACCGCGGCGTGAAGGTGCTGATGAGCGGCCTGAACACCGAACGCCTCGTGCTGACCGGCGGGCCGATCGGCCTGATGCAGGCGGCGCTCGACATCGCCCTGCCCTACGTGCGCGAACGCAAGCAGTTCAACGCGGCCATCGGTACCTTCGGGCTGATGCAGGGCAAGATCGCCGACATGTACACCGCGCTGCAGTCGAGCCGCGCGTTCGCCTACCAGGTGGGCCGCGATTTCGATGCCGGCCACCGCAGCCGCGTCGATGCCGCCTCGTGCCTGCTGCATGCGTCCGAGGCCGCGGTGCAGGTCGCGCTGGAAGGCATCCAGGCGCTCGGCGGCAACGGCTACATCAACGAGTTCCCTACCGGCCGCATCCTGCGCGATGCGAAGCTCTACGCCATCGGCGCGGGCACGAACGAAATCCGCCGCATGCTGATCGGCCGCGAGCTGTTCGAAGAGCGGCACTGAGCCGCCGCGAAGCCGTAGCCTCAAACGAAACGGCCGTCGAATCGACGGCCGTTTTGCATTGCACGGATGGTGGCGATCAGAACGCCGTCGTCCAGGTGGCCATAGCGCCGGTCCACTGCTCCGTGCCGGCATGACGGCTGTCGAGGTCGAAGCGCAGCGTGTTGCGACGACCGATGCCCGCTTCAAGCCCAAGGCCGAACAGGCTGACGTTGCGATCCAGTCCGTCGGCGACGATCGGCGCCCACGCGTCCATGCCGGTGAAGCGAGCCTGGAGGGTCTCGCCCGACTGCGACAGCAGATGCTGCCATTCGATGCGACCGCTGAGCGCCCAGCGACTCGAGGCGCCGAGCCAGTCGTGGCTCCAGCGCGCGCCGGCCAGCGCCTGGGTGGCCGACATCGAGGCATCGTTCGTCGTCAGACCAAAACCTGACGCGCCCTGTTCGCTGAAACCATCGCGTGCCAGCTGCAGCGCCTGCACGCCGACATAAGGCGTGATCGTGCTGCCTGCGAACGGAATGCGTCGTCCCGACTGCAACGACAGCGCGCCGTAGCGATGCGCGTAGTCGCTCGACACGCGATACGTCTCGTCGCCCAGCAGCACTTCACGCTGCAACCAGCGTTGCATGTGGCCGAACCCCGCAGTTCCGAGCAGGTACCCGCCCTCCCCAAGGCTCCACGACGCATACAGCTGCGCGTCGACCTGGCGATTGCGCTCGCGGTCGTTGCGCTGTGCGTGCCACGCGCTGCCATCGGTCTGCGAAAGTGAGGCGCCTATCGTCATGCCCTCGCGACCGGCCTGGTCGAAGCCGAGCATCCAGCCGTGAGTGCTCACGTCGAAGGACGACGAGCCGCGCGCGGCATCCATGCGATGCGACCAGGCGCCACGCGACGCGTTGGTGTCGCCCGCATCCAGCCGTGATTCGACGGCGCGGCGGTTGCCGTCGACGGCCATCATCGCGAAAGCGGCGTCCATGTCATGGAGTTCGCCGGAGAGGCTGGAGAGCGAGCGGTCGAAGTTCTCCGCATCGGCCACGTTCTGCAATGCCGCGGCGCCATGCAGGAAGGCCTGATCGGCGCCTTGGCCCTCGATCCGATCGAACGACTCTTCCACACGGATGGCGCTTGCGATGGAGGCAGGCGCCAGATTCAACGTGGAGGCGGTGGCGTAGACGTCGGCCCGTATCACGTCCAGCCACACGTTATGGGCGTCCTGACCCATGTTGGCGACGACCAGGAAGCGACTGTTGGCGAGGTACAAACTGGAGAAGGCGCCCGTGATTCCGCCGTCGGCGGTCAGCACCACATAACGACTTGGTGCAACGAAGCCCGGGTTGACGCCTACGACGGCCAGTTCGCCCGCCAGTGTCGCCGTTCCCTGCAGGTGGAAGGTTTCCCGTCCGAGATAGGCCCAGTAGTGGGCACTGGCGTCTTGTACGTAGTCACCCTTGAACGTCGTGCCCGTAGGTGCCCAGATCCAGCCACCGAGGTTGTAGATGTCTCCCTCGATGACCGGAGACGCTTCGCCGGTCTGCTTCGAGAAACTGAGCCAGCCTCCGCGGGACGTGATGTCGCCCCGCACGGTGCCGCCGCGAACATCCAGCACGCTCCCGGCACCGACGTCCACGGGGGCGGTCAGCGCCGCCTTCTGCATGAGCAGCGTGCCGTCCACCACGTCCGTTCGACCCTGCCAGCCCGCCACGCCCCGAATCCACACCGTGCCGCCGCCCCTGATCGTCAACGCACCGCTGCCATCGATGTCGTTGTCGAGCAGCCATGCAGCGTTCGCAGGAACCTCGACGTCCCAGTCGGTACGCAACCTGGGCGGGCCTTTGATCGCCTTGCCGGCATCCAGCAGTCCCCAGCCGAACATCGGATCGACGCCGGGCGCGCCAAGGTCCTTCGCGGTGAGCAGCAGGGTTTCCTGCACTTGCCGCGCGGTCATTCCAGGGAACCGCTGCGAAAGCAGAGCCGCGGCGCCGGACACCTGGGGCGCCGCGTAGTCCGTGCCGCTCACCATTCGCAGGTGCGTTTCCTGCGCGGAGTGGTTGTCTGCCGGCACGTACACGTCGCCGGGCGCGACCATGCAGTGATCCATGGCGGCGCCACACGCGTTGGAGTACGAGGCGAGGCGCGTCGGAGCGGCGGAATCCACGGCCGCAACCGTGATCCAGTGATCGCGAAGCGTGGCCGGATCGGCACCGGTCACGGCCGACGACGGCAACTCGGGAATCGACGCGAAGGCCGATGGCTGTGCGCCTCCGCCGTTGCCCGCAGGCGTCACGATCAATTGCTGGTCCAGACCCGCCAGCGAGGTGACGAGCGCGGAGACGTCCTGCGCGTGCCACGACACCCGCTCGCCGGAGATGTTGACGATGTTCCCCTTCGTACCAGCCCAGGTCATCGCGCTGGACCACGCGACGGGGTCGAGGGTCTGGCTTGCCGAGGCATCCGCGAGACTATCGTCCAGCGCGCGTACGGACACGATGTCGGCGGCCGGCGCGACGCCGCGTGGCCAGCCGCCCAGCGCGCCGCCAGCGGCGATCTGCGCCACGACGGTGCCGTGGCCGACCTTGTCATCAAGCGTCATGTCGTTCCGGCCCGGATCGACTGCGACGTAGCGGTCATCGTCGACACGATCTTCGAGTGCGATGCCGTTCCGCCTGACACCTGTGTCGACGAAGACGATGGCCTGGCCCTCGCCCTTGAAGCCCGTCGAGCTCGATATTTCCGCAGCCTGCACGCCGTAGACGTTCGTCAGCTGCAGGTGCGCGTCTATGGCGTGTGGTACCGGCGTCGGGGGATCGGTAGGCGGAGTCGTGGGTGGAGTCGTCGGTGGGGTCACCACCGGCGGATTCGGCGTGCTCGGCGCCGGCGGCGGATCGCTGCGGACATTCCCGCCGCCACCACCACCGCCACCACACCCGACCAGCCCCATGAAGCACAACCCCAACATCACGCTGCGCGCCAGCGGCGCGCGCGTCGGCATCCTTTCCATGTTGTCCCCTTGTGGTGGGTCGCGCGCACCGCCCCCCGGCGGTCATGCACGCAACCCTTTTGTTGATTCCAGCACGAATGCCGCGGCCGCGCACTGGCGCCGTGGCTGGATCGTCGATCAGAACGCCGTCGACCAGTTGAGCATCGCCTGCGTCCAAGTCTCGCCGCGATCGCTGCGGGCGTCCACGTCGAGGCTCAGGCGGCTGTTGTCGTGCAGCCACGTACCGATGCCGAAACCGAGCACGCCGACGTCGCGATCCAGCGCGCCGCCGAGGATCGGCGACCATGCGTCCAGTGCAGTGAAACGCGCCTGGATGTCGCCACCGGATTGCGAGAGCAGGCGCTGCCATTCCGCGCGTGCCTGAAGGTCCCATTGCGTCGAACCGACGTTCCATTGCGTGGCATAGCGCGCGCCGAGCAAGGCCTGGCTGACGCGCATCGACGATGCATCGGTGCTCAGGCCGTAGCCGACCGCGCCCGCTTCGCTGAAGCCATCGCGTTCAAGCTGCAGGTTCTGCACGCCGACGTAAGGCGTGATGCGCCCCTCACCGACGTTCATCGGCAAGCCGGCCTGCATGCCGACGCTCGCATAACGCTGCGCGTAGTCGGTGCCGAGGCGGAACGCGTCCGCGCCGAGCAGCACGTCACGACGCGTCCAGCGCTGCATGCGGCCGACGGCAAAGCTGCCGAGCAGATAGCCCTGACCGAGGTCGTAGCTCGCGTAGAACTGCGCCTCAAGCTGGCGGTTGTGTTCGCGATCGAAACGCTGCTCGTGATGCGCGTAGCCTTCGGTCTGCGCAAGCGCGGCGCCGACGGTCAGCGCGCCGATGCGGCGATCCTGGCCGGCCATCCAGCCGTCGGCCTGCATGTCGAAACGCGCGAGCGCACGCTGCGAGTCGAGGTCGTCGAACCATGCGCCGCCGAGCGGCGCGTCCTGCAGCGCGTCGATGCGCGATTCCAGCGCGCGGCGGTTGCCTTCGATCGCCATCATCGCGAAGGCGGTGTCTGCGACGTGCAACTCGCCGGAGAGGCTCGACAGCGACTTCTCCGCCGCGGCTGCATCAGGCGTGCCCTGGAACGCGATCGCCCCCGCGAGTACGTCGAGACTGGCCCCTTCCCCGCTGACGACGCTGGTGTCGATCTGGTCCATCGCGCCTTCCATGCGCTGCGCGCTGGACAGCGCGGTCGCACTGAGGTTCATCGACGACGCGGCCGTGGCGACGTCGGCGCGCGTGAGCAGCAGCGAGACGTCAGTGGCCGCGTAAGCGACCGAACCGGTCACGAACGGCGACCACGTCACTGTGGCGAACGTGCCCGTCACGGTAGAGGCCTGGAGGAAGGTCTCGCGCGTGGGCGTGTTGATGCTGGGCGTGGCGATGATGTAGTTCGGGGCGCGGCCGGTCAGCCGCAGTTCGCCGCCGAGCGTCGCCGTGCCGGACACGTCCAGGTGCGCGCCGATCTGCAGCTCCATCGCACCGCCGGCGTTGTTGCGGAACGACGACATCGAGTACGTCGCGCCCTGTGCGGTATTGCCGCCGAGGAATTCAAGGGTGCCGGTGTTGTCGAGCGCACCGACGTTCGCCGCGACCGGATTGCCCTGCAGCCCTGCGTTCAGGCGTAGACGCCCGCCACTGGCCACCGTCGCGCCGCCCGGCATGGCGCGCTGCACTTCCAGGGTGCCCTGCTCGACTATCGTGGCGCCGGTGTAGGTATTCGCGCCGGTCAGCGCGAGCGTGCCGGTGCCGCGCTTGCGCAACCCGCCGCTGCCGGCGATGGCGTTGCTCCACGGACGACTCGTGCCGGTGACGTCCACGCTGGTTACGCCCCAGTCGAAACGGCCCGGTCCGTTGATCGCGCGCCCGACGTTGAGCAGGCCGTAGCCGAAGACGGGATCGACTCCCGGCGCGCCGAGGTCGGTCGCCGTGCCGAGCAGCGTCTGTCGCACCAGGTCGTTGCTGAAGTACGGGAACGCCTGCCACACCAGCGCCGCTGCGCCCGACACCTGCGGAGCGGCAAAGGACGTGCCCGAACCGCGCCAGTACGACGGCGAGGTCGGGCCGTCGTTGACGCCGGTGAACACCGTCGTACCCGGCGCGGCCAGGCAATAGCGCATCGCGACGCCGCACGCGTTCGCGTAGACCGCGCCGTCCGAATCGACGTCGAGCTGCTGCACGTTGTTGGGATTGACGCCGGTCACCGCCAGCCAGCCGCGTTCCAGGTCCGCCGCGGGCAGCGTGCCGTTCGGGCCGGGCTGGCTCGGCAGTCCCGCCATGCTGTCGGGGTTCGGGCGACCGTCGTTGCCGGTGGCGAATACCACCAGGCCGTTGTTGCTCAGCACGAAGGGGCGGTATTCGTCGGCGATCGGATTGGTCGCGACCGTGTTGGTCCAGTACAGGCCGCCCCATGAGTTGTTCATGATCCGCACGCCGCTGTTGATCAGCTGCTGGTGGACCTGACGCATGCCAAGCTCGCCGCCGACTTCGTTGCCCTGCCCCGTGCCGTCGTCCTTCGGCGGCGTGTCGGACAGGATGCGCGCGGACACGATCTGCGCGCCCGGCGCGATACCGCCCGGCCATGCACCGAACGGCGCGCCGGCGGCAAGTTGCGCGACATCGGTGCCGTGGCCGAGCACGTCGTCCACCTGCAGGTTGTTCGGAGGCGAGGCGATGTAATTGAAGTTCGCCACGACGCGCGGCGCGAGCGCCGGATGGTTTCGATTCACGCCGCTGTCGACGACACCGATGCGTACGCCGGCGCCGGTGAAGCCGGCCTGGTGCGCGGCCGCGGTGTTGGTCAGCGCGATGTGCTGGCTGTAGGCGGGATTGGGCGTGCTGACGACAGGCGGTGTCGGATTCGACGGAGTGCTCGGCGGCGGAGTACCCGGCTGCTGCGGTGCATAGAGCGGAGGCGTCTCGCGCACGTTCCCGCCACCCCCACCGCCGCCGCAGGCGGCCAGCCCCATCAAGCCCGAGCACAGCAGCACGCTGCGCATCGCCGTCACCAGTTCCTTGTGCCTGTAATGCATGACGCTCCCCATCTGGATGAAATCGCATCGCTCCCCAGCGATCGCGAATCGAGTATCGGCCCAATGCGGATCGTCCACAATCAGCCGGCACGATCCGGTGACGGAAACCGCATCGGGCGCCACATTCCGCGCACATCGGTGAACGCGATGAACGCCATCCACACCCGACCTCTGGGTTGCGACGACTGGCCCATCGTCGAAACGCTGTTCGGCCCACGTGGTGCCTGCGGCGGGTGCTGGTGCATGTGGTGGCGCGTGCCGATGGGCGGACGCACGTGGGAGGCTGCGAAAGGCGAACCCAACCGCGAGGCGTTTCGCAAACTCGTCAAGGCCGGCGCGGCGTCGGGGGTGCTCGCATTGGTCGATGGCGAGGCGGCCGGTTGGTGCGCGATCGGCCCGCGCGCGGAGTTCCCGCGGGTCGACCGGAGCAAGGCGCTGGTTCGCGAATGGTCCGGCGATACCTGGTCACTCAACTGCCTGTATGTGCCCACGCGCTGGCGCGGTGTAGGGGTGGCCCGGGCGCTGATAGCTGCCGCGGTGAAACTGGCCCGGCAGCGGGGCGCGACCGAGGTCGAGGCGTACCCGCAATCCTCGGCGCCGGGGGAGCGGCAGGCGGGGGCGTTCGTCTGGACCGGCGTCCCCTCGCTTTATGAGCCGTTGGGGTTTCGCCGGCAGGGCGAACCAGGACGTGGCCGCGCCCTGTTCCTGCTGAAGCTGGGCTGAGGCCGGTTTGCCGCGGCGCAGCACGGCCCCGCATAATCGGAGGGTTCCGGCCCCCTCGCGCCGGCCGCTGTCACGGTTCGACCTTCAGTTGGAGTCCTCATGAGCGACGTCGTCATCGTCGGTGCCAAGCGCACCGCCATCGGTTCCTTCCTCGGCCAGTTCACCGGCGTCCCGACCCCCGCGCTGGGTACGGCCGCCATCACGGGTGCGCTCGAGCATGCCGGCGTCGCCGCCGACCAGGTCGACGAAGTGATCATGGGCTGCGTGCTGCCGGCCGGCCTCGGCCAGGCGCCCGCCCGCCAGGCCGCGCTGGGTGCAGGCCTTCCCACCTCCGCCGGTTGCACGACCATCAACAAGGTCTGCGGCTCGGGCATGAAGGCGATCATGCTGGCGCATGACCTGATCAAGGCCGGTTCGGCCAACGTCGTCGTCGCCGGCGGCATGGAGTCAATGACCAACGCACCGCACCTGCTCAACAACTCGCGCACCGGCATCCGCTACGGCAGCGCGGAATTCCTCGACCACATGGCGTGGGATGGGCTGACCAATCCGTACGACGGCAAGGCGATGGGTGTGTTCGGCGATGCGACGAGCCACAAGTACGGCTTCGATCGCGAGGCGCTCGACGCATACTCGATCGAAAGCGCGCGTCGCGCGCAGGCGGCGGTGAGCGGTGGTGCGTTCAAGGACGAAGTCGTGCCGGTCACGGTCAAGGGTCGCAAGGGCGACGTCGTCGTCGACACCGACGAGGAGCCGGGCAAGATCGATCTGGCGAAGATCCCCACGCTGCGCGCGGCATTCGGCAAGGATGGCGTGCTGACCGCTGCGTCGTCCTCGAAGATTTCCGACGGTGCCGCGGCCACGCTGCTGATGAGCGCCGACGAAGCCGCCAAGCGTGGCCTGACGCCGCTCGCACGCATCGTCGCGCATGCCGGCCATGCGCAGGCACCGGAGTGGTTCACCACCGCGCCGGTGAAAGCGATTTCAACCGTGTTGGCCAAGGCCGGCTGGTCGGTCGAGGACGTTGACCTGTTCGAGGTCAATGAAGCGTTTTCCTGTGTGGCCATGGCGCCGATGAAGGACCTGGGCATCTCGCACGAGAAGCTCAACGTCAACGGCGGCGCTGTTGCCCTGGGGCA
>Ga0209676_1003258_pt1 | contig 10215 bp, 11 predicted proteins | sample AraplaCvi_mLB_r2_FD_184282 | JGI IMG/M metagenome (GOLD analysis project Ga0209676, IMG submission 184282) | Arabidopsis root microbial communities from North Carolina, USA - plate scrape MF_Cvi_mLB_r2 (SPAdes) (version 2) | ecosystem: Host-associated > Plants > Roots > Endosphere | place: USA...
ATACATGAGACCGGTGTAGAGTAATCCAAGTACTCCAGGCATTAAATTATCTAATGTTTCTTGAATACTGATAGTTGTCTCTCCAGACGTATATTTGATTGGGACATTTACCACCACTAATAATGGAATGAATCCACCGACAATAATATAGGCAGCAATACCAGCAAGTTCTGAAATCCTACTAATTAAACCAGATGATTGGAATTTGCCAACTAATGATATCCCTTGTTTATAACCTTGGAAAACGCCAAGATAGCGAACTCCCAATGAAAGAATGGTCATACAAATGACGAACATGATTGGTCCAACCCAGCCTGTCCCAGCACTGACTAACGAGATGGCAAGTCCCGCTAAAATAGGTCTAGCAGTTCCGTTTAAAAGGGAGTCACCCAATCCTGCCAATGGTCCCATGAGGGCTGTTTTAACAGAGCCAATCGTGGATGGATCAAAGTCTCTTTCATTGGCATATCTTTCTTCCATAGCTGCACTGATTCCAACAGGAATAGCTGAAACCATGTCTTGGGTTAAGAAGTACTCCATATGTCTTTCATATGCTTCTTTTTTATCTTCAGGATCATCATATACTTTTTCAATAACAGGCATCATAGCTTGGGTAAAACCAGCATTTTGCTGACGTTCATAGTTATTCGTGGCACGAATTGTCATTTGGTTCCAAAATACTCTCCATAAATCTTTTTTCGTTAATTTTTTTTCATTCTCTTGCACCATATTCACACTCTCCTTATGCATTTTGTTCATCTATCTTCAGGTAGTAATACAATGCAACACAAATGACACCCAATAATGCAATTCCGATCATGTTTATTTTTAAATAGGAAGCAAATAAGAACCCTAAGAATAGAAACGGCCAGAACTTTTTCACCTGGATTGTACTTAGCAGTAGTGCAAATCCGACTGCACCTATTAATCCTCCGCCAACTGCTAATCCGGTAATCAATTTCTCAGGAATGGCTTCAATGATTCCCTTTACAAAGTCTGCTCCAAAGTAGATTGCTAGAAAAGCAGGTATTCCATATAAAACAGCGTTCATTAACATCGGGTAGACCGTATTATTTAATATAAGTCCACGCGTATTTAAATTGGTTATCGCCCTTTCGGCTCGGTGCATGAAGAAGATGTTGATCACTGAGTTTTGGAAAGTGGTCGCAATTTGGCCGATAAAGGAAACTGGTAATGCAGTCGCAACAGCAAGTTCGGTTCCACCGCCACCAAGAATCGCTATTCCTGTTGCAATAGCTGTACTGAGCGTGGGATCTGGAGGAGTTGCTGTCCCTACGAAGATTACCGCAAGGAACATTAACTCAATTGTTACACCGACGGCTAATCCCGTAGTTACATCCCCCATAATCAATCCAACGACTGGCCCTGTAAAAATAGGTCTGAAAATATGTGTTTGCAAAGTATGCGAGTCAATAAATGCAATGGTAACAAAAAATGCAACTAGTACTGCCTGTAGTAGAATGTCCATGTGTAAGTCCCCCTGCCTATGACTGATATTTATATTTGTTGATTAGTAGGATGATGTTTTGACTGCGTTCATTTGGAACTGTACTTACTTCAAGAGAGCGAATATTTTCCTTATCGACCTAGAATATTTTCCGAATATTTCAATTTCACCTATTTTCATATTGATATTTCTAACATTGATTTCTTTTATACCTTGGTTGCCTTCAATCATTTGCAGTTCGACTTTTTTTGCGTCGGCAGCTGGAACAAGATTTTTTGAAATTCATCTTTGCCTTGCAATCTAAGACAATAATTCGAGTCGCGTCAGCATAGGCAATCCACGCGGTAACAAGTTGTCCATGGATTAATCGTCTCTAAAAACTGTGAAAATCATTTTCCTTTCGCCCTTTTATATGGCACCTAACCCTAAGCTGTCGTGGCTTACTTCTACTAGTTCAGAAGTCAGGCTGCTAAGGCTTCGTCCACCTCTTGATAAAATCGCATGAACAAGGATTGGTAAATTCACCCCGTAAAAAACCGCTACATTGTCGTTGTTAAAAGAAAATTTGCTACTGATTTTGAACGGAGTGCCTCCCATAATATCGCAAAATATTAAGAATTGTTCATCGATTGAAAGCCCTTTCATTTTTTCATACATTAAATCGAAAAGTTCATCTTGTCCCATATCTTCCATTAAACAAAGAAACTCAACATTTTTCGCCTCACTTGTAAACATTTTTGCAGAATGAACGATTCCTTCTGCCATTTCTCCATGCGTAACAACTAAAATGTTAATCATTTTCCAAACCTCCCCAGATGAGCTTGATTTTTTTTCCAAATCTGTATTTATAAAAGTAATTATTCACTGGTTATTTGCTAATCAATTTAATCACATCTTGACTACGTTCGTTTGGTACTGTACGAACTTCAAGGGCAACTCCCGCTTCATGTATCTTGTTTAGATTTCGAACATCCTCATCATCTATCCAAAGGTTACCTAAAATCTTCGTTTTGCCTTTTTTCATGTTGATGTTACCAACATTAATTTCATTTAAATCAAGGCCGCCTTCAATCATTTGCAGTGCTTCCTTTGGTCCTCTTACTAATAACAGGGTCTTTGTATCACTTGTGTCTTCTTTAATGGTACGAATAGCTTCGTCCATTCCAAGGATTTGCAGTTCAATTGTTTTTGGTGTTGCCATTTGGAGCAATGTTTTTTGAAATTCATCATTGGCCGCTTTGTCATCTGCGACAATAATTCTGTTCGCATTTGCGTAGGCAATCCATGAAGTGACAATTTGTCCGTGGATTAATCGTTCGTCAATTCTAAAAACTGTAATGTTCATTTTTATTCGCTCCTTTTTTATGAGTATTACAGAGCAACGTAATTTCGAGTCTTTACATTCTCCATAAGTACTCTGCATTTTTATGGAAGATATGTTCTAATTGATTTTCAGGAATATTTAATTCAAAAAATTTCTCAATTTCAATGTTTACTAGTTTATAAGGCCAATCCACTCCGAATGCCATTCGTTCAGGTCCAAGAATTTCAATCGATTTTTTTAACACCTCGGAATTCATTTGACCTGAAGTTTCCACCCAAACGTTTTTCAAATCTTTAACTGCTTCGATTGTTGATAAGCCAAATTCATAATAACCGGTATGAGTAAAGAGAAAATCAATATTTGGGAATTTCTTCGCGTATTCTGCCCATACATAAGGTGTACTAATTGGAGCTGTACCAACATGTGTTTGAACATGAACGTCGTATTTTGCGATTTCAAAGAAAATATCATTTAAACTAGGTGTATTGTCTGGATAATATCCGTGTTTCCATGAGTGAAACTTGATGCCGTTCATTTTGTATTCATCTAAACATTTATGAACTTCCTCAATCGCATCGGATGCTTTAGGATTAATAAAGCCATAGCCTTCAATGACGCCTGGATATTCCTGCATCGCTTTGTAGATGGTGTCGTTTTGAATTCTGGTGGAAGTTCCTGATAAGCTGCTAATCCCAATTTTGGTAATCCCGTATTTTCCTAATTCCTCTATAATATCTGTTGGTGTATTTTCTTCACCTGAACTTGTTTTTCCTAAGTGTGAATGAATATCATATATTTTCATGATTTGATTTCCTCCTAACTCAGTTACAGCTATAAATTATTTGTCATCAAATACATCAAGGGTTACTTTATATTGATAAACATCTGAGCGGTAATACATTTTTACATATTCGATAGGAATTCCAGATGTATCATACATTACTCGTTCTTTATAGAATATAGGGATATTATCATTCATCTCCAAAATCTTCTTCAGCTTCTTGTCCGGTGTTCTCGCTTCTAAAATTTCATCGGCATATTTAAATTGGACTCCTTTCTTATTCAAAGTGTCATATAATGAGGTTTTTTCATTGAACTCTGATGGATCGAGAGTAAATTCATTGAACATTCTGACATAAGCCTTATGCAGACCTACGATAGAATCACCACATAACCGGATTCGTTCCAAATAATACACTTCATCTCCTTCCAAGATATTTAATGATCGAGCAACCTTGAAATCGGCCTTTACAACGTTGAACTCCTGGATAATGGAGCTTGAAATTTCACCGAGTTTTGTTATATCTTCGCTAAAACTCGTAAGCCGCTTTAAATCATGCTTATGTTTCGGGGTGCAAACGATCGTTCCTTTTCCTTGCGACTTTTTTACAAATCCCTCGTTCTCTAAATCTTGAATGGCTCGTCTGATGGTAATTCTGCTGACTCCGTATAGATTCTGTAGTTCACTTTCAGACAACAGCATGTCACCGGCAAGCAATTGTTTACTTTCTATTTTTTTCTTGATTTCTTCATAAATTTGATAGTGCAAAGGCACTTTTGAATCTTTGTCTATGTTGGATTTCATCATATTCACCTATCCGATTAATAGTATTCGATATAACGTTATAACAAGTTAAGGTATAATTTTTTTGCTTAACTAAGCTTTAAACCTAATATTTGTTTAAAAACACCTCACACCTAAAGGATATAACGTTATAATAAGTTGGAGTAAAATAATAAAGTCTAAAACGACTTTCTGAACGGTATTTATTACCAATAATAATCATAACATCATGCAAACGCATTCACTTTTGGAGAAGTTAATATAACGTTATAACAAGTTACTTGTTGGTACGACTATAGAACTTTTAAAATTAGTTGTCAATAGGTCTTTATATTCCCTTGTTTTTTGAATGCGCTTGTATATCATTGAAACTTTTGATGTTTTCCCGGAAGCTTTACGAATGAAAATTGGATTATTTTGATTAAATAACACGGCTGATAAAAGAAGGTTAACATATTACATTTAGCTCCTTAGCCAACAGCATACCGCCCTTTCTAAAAGTCAAAAACACCTTTATAATTCTAGGTAAGGTAAATTAGTACAATGAACGAGGAGGTATTTCAAGAAGAAATGTTGCAGATATCCATTTTGAAATGTTCTATAAAGAGCACCAAGAAAATACTTCTAATATTTCAATCAACATTTGACACCATTGTCCATAAAAAAGGAAATATGGAAAACGCAGATTTAAACTTTGATAGCTTATCCTTATACTTAGAACATAAATTTCCCGACAGATTAAATTCGGACAATAGCACTGATATTTCAGATTTATTGGAAAGTCTAATTTCTCATGGCTATTCAATGATTCAAACACTTGATGAGCAGATAGATAAAGGAATATTAGCTTTTTATGCATATGAAGAGGACGCTTATGATGAAAAATATTTTTCAAAAACTGGTGTCGTAAGAAGTATTCTATGCATGTTAAATAAAAAATTTGAAAAGCATATATTCCCACTAAGTAAAAAGAATGAGGATAAGTATGCTCCGTACCGACATTTAATAAATAATGACTGATTAATTAGCGTACTAGTAAAAGGGCCTTGAATTAACAAGCCCTTTTCATTTGTAGGAGTCCCCAGTCGGAACGAAGAGCAATTAAAATACAGGGCATATATTTAAAAAAATGTCATCCACAACTTTTGGTGATGAGCCAAATAATTATAAAATTAAAAGCAGAAAAGGCTCTTTGTCCTTTTCTGCTTACTGTGTATCTATATCCCAATCTCTATTATACTGATCAAGACTTTCTATCATATTCTTAATCACCTTTAAGGCACAAGGCTACTTCCCAAAAGTATCCTTGCCAGGTAAGGTATCATCAAGTTTTTGCCACCACATCATTTCTCACTGACGTTCAATATTCTGACTAATAGCTTATCAGATTCCACTCCGTATTTATTGAAGATTGCATTGTATTTATTTTCAAAAATAGACCATCGCTGTTCCGTTCCGTACTTTTCCTGCAATGCCTTCAAATAATTTTTAGCCGCTGCTACTTCATTGGATTGTAATAAAAAATGAAAGCTCTCCTCGCCCAGATGTAAAAATGAACCTAAAGTGTAATAATCAACAATGGATCTTGCACTAGTCATAGTATCAAAGAAATGAATAACCTCTTCTAATCCACTTAGCAGCGTTTTTCTTAATTCATCCATATTCGTATCAGGAGTGATTGAAAATCGATCTGGTACAGACTTCACAATTTCCCCAATTCTTGCTCTGAAGTGACACTCTGCTTCTTTTGGTGCTGTCAGAATCTCTCTCGATTGTAACTGTGCCAACTCAGCCGCATAAATACCGCAGTTCACATAAAACATTACATTGTCCGCTGAATTGCCAGAGGATTTTTGGAAATTGAACATGTAGATGAGGCTATTTGTTACCTTATAGAAATTCAAACTCTTCTTTGCGAAGCCACACTTGGAAAGGAACGGTTTTACGTCCTGCTTAATCAAATCACTATAGAGCTGTTGCAACATGATACCTCCTAGAAGAATACTAAAGATTTTTTGTTTCAAATACGTATTTGCTAAGACTTTCGAAGATATTTTCTATACTAGAATAGTCTTTTTGCAAATATCTTTTTTACAAATTCAGTTTTAAAATTAGTATATTCATTAATATTTGGTGAGTTATTTTGTCGTAAATAATCTTCTTTAATATTGGCATACGCCTTTTTTTCAACCTCATGCTCATTTAAATAATCTCTGAAAAAGATAAGGTTTGTCCACAATTCCTCTTTAAAACTTACTGCATGAATAAAATGTGTTTTCACCTCAAATTTTTCATTTGTAAATTTTGCAAATACTACTTCATTTGTTCTCTCTACACGTAGTCGATAAAAACCAATTTTTCGAAGATTCTTTTCCATTTCCTTATCGATTTTATGAAGATCATCGACACCTAATAGAATATCAATAATTGGCTTTGCACTTATCTTCTCAATTGCAGTACTTCCAATATGCTCTATACGATTACCATCAATTTCTAAAACAGATTGTATTTCTTGCTTCACATTTAAAAATTCATTATTCCATTCTGAATCAAATGGTACAATTCTTACTTCATTATTTTTTAATCCAAGTTTTATAATGATTTCCCCCTTTGTGTCACCGATCTTACCTAGCATTAAAAACTTGTTAAATTAACTTTAAATGGAAAATAGCTAGAGAAATATATTACTTCCCTAGCGATTTTATTTTTAGTATGCCTGCCTACATAGCGTCACTAACTGCTATCATTCTTTTCTATTCATTCATCCAGTTGATTAATTCTCTATCAAAAGTATCTGGTTCTTCAAACATTGGATTATGGCCACTTTGTTCAAAAATGACTTTCTTCACATTTTCATATGAATGATCAATTGAATCCCAGAGTGAAACAGGAGCTACTAAATAATCATACCGACCTAATCCTAAAAAAATCGGTTTATCGAAATGAGCCATTGATTGGATTAGATTTCGTTCAGCAAATGCTATCCCCCAAAGGTAATCAATAACTTCCATATTAGTATATACGCCATCCCACATAGAAGCAGCATCGAATGTATAATCATAAAAACTATGCGCTCCCATGCGAATACACATATGCACAAACCGTCTTTCAGGATCATTGTTAATATCACTTTCTAAGAAAGCAATATCATGTTCAAATTGCTTTTTTCGCTCAGCACTGGCAGTCTCAGTAAAAAAGGAAAAACTTTGATTCTGTCTGTCTTGACTGTTTGTTGGTGCAGAATTTAATAAAATGACCTTTTGAATAAACTGAGGATATTTTTTAGCATAGGCCAAAGCCATAAATGCATGTCCAGAATGTCCTAAGATGATAATATCTTCAAGCTTGAGCATTTGTCTTGCAGTTTCGATATCGTCTACAATTTTATCTAAAGTATAATCTTCTTTCTTTAAAGAGCATGGAGGCTTCACAAAACCTCTATGATCTAAGAAGATAAATTGAAAATGTTTATATAAATTTTCCGAGAACAAGCGCGGATAATATACACTACTACCCACTACCATTATCGGCTTACCTTGTCCCTTCACACAATATTTTAAATCAAATCCTTCACTAAAGATGCTTTGATAATTATTCATCATAATAGTCCTCTTTTCTTTTTTATATAGAAAAGCTATCGTAAGTGCTCTTCTTTCAATCACACCCTTTCTTTTTTACATTCCCGTATTTTCTCCATAGAACGCTCAAGCATTCTTTACTCACCTCAATTTAATTTTTTCTATGTAATATTTAAAGTTTAAGTAGAATTTTTAAAACAAGTACTTATTTTCCAAGTATACAATAATAAAGTATAACCTTATAGACGTTTCTAGTAATCTTATAGCAGAAAGTATATGATTAAATATTAGGAAAATAAAGAAATTTAAAAGGCGGAATGAAATGGATAAGCGATTACAACACATCATCACATTAAGAGAAAAAGGTCAATTGGAAGAAGCAAATGAATTAATGGTAGCACTAGTTAAAGAAGAGCCTGAAAATGGATATTTTCATTATCAATGTGCATGGACTTATGATTCATTAGGAAAAGAAAAAGAAGCTGTCCCTCACTATGAAAAAGCGATTCAATTAGGGCTTAAACCTGAAATTTTAGTAGAAGCTTATTTAGGATTAGGTAGCACCTATCGTACATTAGGGCAATATGATCAATCGAAACTTATTTTTGAACAAGCCATAAGTGAGTTTCCAGAAGCTGAGCATTTAAAGGTTTTTTATGCTATGACGCTCTATAATCTTGGTAACCATTCAAAGGCTATGGAAACTTTATTAAATACAGTCATTCACACTACTACACATGAAGGAATAAAAAATTACAGCAAAGCCATTAAGTTTTACTCTGATAAGCTAGATCAAACATGGGAATAGCACCAAAAACGCATAAAAGATCAGGCTCCTATTTGTGGGACCTGATCTTTTGTCTCTTGAAAATACTTTGAGTTTACCGATAAATTTAGGATTCCTCTCGATAAAACAAGTAAAGAAAGCCTTCGTTAACTCAACTGTATAGAGATTCTCTTTTTCCTAAGTAGTTCACTTAAATCATTCTGTCTATGTATTTTAGTTATTTATGCTATGAACATTTCGTTATGACAGAATCTATGATAAAATAAGAACATGCATTCCCTCTCTCTTGATTTTCTTCACGGGAATATTTTGTTAGAAAAATAAATTGGGTGCGAGAATGTATCTTAGAATATAATATTTAATGTCGGATAATCTGTGGTTATAATAAAAGTAAAACGGCTGCTAGTAAAAGCAACCGTCTTTTTATCGTTTTATAGTTCCTTGGAAGCTTGCTGAATGAGTGCAGCTACCATTTTATCCATTTGTGCAAAACGATCGTCTTTTGTTTGACCATTCACATATCGATAATAGATTTGTTGACATATTACCGCTAATTTAAAGTAAGCAAATTTTATATAATAATCGATAGTTGAAACATCTCGCCCACTTTTCTCTGCATATCGGTTAATGAATTCCTGACGTGTATAAAATCCTGGTAAAGTCGTTACTGGTGGCTTCCCAAATGCATATTGAAGCATTTTTGGATCGTCCGCATGCATCCAATAGCTCATGGCCACGCCCAAATCTGCTAATGGATCCCCTACAGTCGTCATCTCCAAATCAAAAAGTCCGATCATTTCAGCATAATCACTAGAAAACATGGCGTTATTAAGCTTGTAATCATAATGTATAATAGTAGCTTCATGATTAGCAGGAAGATAATCCTTTAACCACGTTGTCAACGCTGCTACCTCAGTAAGCTCTGCTGTTTTCGCATTATCATAGCGCTCAATCCAGCCATGTACTTGGCGTTCCATAAATCCTTCTGGCTTCACCATGTCCTTTAGCTTCGTTCCCTTATACGGTATTGCATGAAGAGCTACTAGTGAATCAACCATCTTTTCCGAAATAAGCCGTGCTAACTCCTCCGTATTTTCAGTACCAGCTGGAAAATGAGTGTCTAATACAATACCTTTTTTGCGCTCCATTAGGAAGAAATCACTGCCGATAATGTCTCGATCATCCACATACACATAAGGTTTCGGCACAGCAGATAAAAATGGATGTAATGCAGATAGAATGGTAAACTCTCGTTTCATATCATGCGCTTTTTTGGCGACTGGTCCATGTGGAGGTCGACGAAGAACAACTTCAAATTCACCTACTTTAAGGCAATAAGTCAAATTTGAATGTCCAGCACTAAACTGTGAAATTTCTAGCTTCCCCTCTGGTAACTCAGGAAATTGGTTCTTTAAAAATGACTGTAATTTCACTTCATCAATACGTTCACTTGCCCTTACTTGTATCGTATCCATCGAACCCCTCCTCTAAATG
>Ga0209676_1003260_pt1 | contig 10210 bp, 8 predicted proteins | sample AraplaCvi_mLB_r2_FD_184282 | JGI IMG/M metagenome (GOLD analysis project Ga0209676, IMG submission 184282) | Arabidopsis root microbial communities from North Carolina, USA - plate scrape MF_Cvi_mLB_r2 (SPAdes) (version 2) | ecosystem: Host-associated > Plants > Roots > Endosphere | place: USA...
CAGACACTTGAGCGCCTCGCAAATGGATGGCCCAGCAGCGATATTGACGCGCTCATGCCGTGGAACTACGCCGCCTGAACGGCCCCGGCTTGTCGCTTACAGTGATCCAGACAGTGCGGGAGAAGTTCTCCTGCCGCGAATGCGAGAAGATTACCCAACCGCCAGCCCCCTTCCATGTGACGCCGCGCGGCTTTGTCGGGCCAAACTTGCTGGCAATGATCCTGTTTGAGAAGTTCGCCCAACATCAGCCGCTGAACCGGCAGAGTGAGCGCTATGCCCGCGAAGGGGTTGATCTTAGCCTGTCGACGCTGGCCGACCAGGTCGGCGCTTGTGCGGCAGCGCTCAAGCCCATTCATTCACTGATCGAGGCGCATGTTTTGGCTGCCGAGCGGGTGCATGGCGATGACACGACTGTGCCGATCCTAGCGAGGGGCAAGACCGATACCGGCCGGATATGGACCTATGTCCGGGATGACCGGCCTTTCGGCGGGCAGTCTCCGCCGGCGGCACTCTATTATGCTTCGCGAGACCGGCGACAGGAGCACCCCGAACGTCACTTGAAGACCTTCACCGGCATTCTTCAGGCGGATGCCTATGGCGGCTACAATCCATTGTTCAAGGTTGATCGCGATCCCGGTCCGCTGACGCAGGCGCTCTGCTGGTCGCACGCGAGGCGCAAGTTCTTCGTGCTGGCCGACATCGCCACGAATGCCAAGCGCGGAAAGAACGCCGCGCCGATCTCGCCGATGGCACTTGAAGCCGTCAAACGGATGGATGCCCTGTTCGACATCGAGCGGGAGATCAACGGACTTGCCGCCGACCAACGCCTGGAGCGTCGTCGCAGGGACAGCCTGCCGCTCGTCGGCGACCTGCGCGACTGGCTTCAAACCGAGCGGGCAAAACTGTCGCGCAGTTCCCCAGTCTCTGAGCCGATCGATTACATGGTCAAGCGTTGGGACGGCTTCACGTCCTTCCTCGACGACGGCCGGATTTGCCTGACCAACAATGCAGCCGAACGGGCATTGCGAGGCTTTGCCCTTGGAAGGAAGTCATGGCTCTTCGCCGGATCGGATCGTGGTGCTGATCGTGCCGCCTTCATGGCGACGCTGATCATGAGTGCTAAGCTCAACGATATCGATCCGCAGGCCTGGCTTGCCGACGTCCTCGCCAACATTGCAGACACGCCGGTCAGCAGGCTGCAGCAATTGCTTCCGTGGAATTGGACACCAAAGGCTCTGAACGCTCAGGCCGCATGACCTGCGGCCTTCACCGGATGCTTACTTTGATCGCCGATGACCAGACAAAGAAAAACCCGGCCGTGACAGGCCGGGTTTTTGTCGTGCCCTGAGAATGGGCAACGCTGATAGACCGCCGCTTATTCGGAAGCGGCGAGCGCCGGTGCTTCCGGAGCGGCATCGCCCGAAGCCTGGGCTTCGTCAGCGGCACCTTCCTGTGCGCTGCGGCGCGGACGGCGTGGACGCGGCGCGTTGCGGCGGCGGGATGCGGCGCGGCCGGAGGCAGCCGGGGCTTCCTCTTCCATCGCGACTTCCGCCGGTGTGCCTTCGATCACCGGCTGCGGGCCCGTGCCGTCGATGACGACAGGCTGCGGCTCGGGAGCAGGTGCCTGAGCTGCGGCAACCGGGGTCGGCATGTCGTCGCTGTAGCCCTGATCCAGATCGTCCTGGTCCTGATCGGACCCGTCGTGGCCGCGGAAATCCTGACGGTCATCACGCTGGAACCGGTCCTGCATCTGCGCCTGTGCGGCAGCAATGATGCGGTTGTAGTGTTCGGCGTGCTGAAGGTAGTTTTCTGCGATGACGCGGTCGCCGGAGCTCTGTGCATCGCGCGCAAGCGCTGAGTACTTCTCGGCGATGTGCTGAGCAGTACCGCGAATCTTCACATCCGGGCCGGAGCTGTCATAGGTCCGCGTCAGCGGGTTCGAGCCCTTGCGGTTGTGGTTGTTGTTATTTCCATTGTTATTGTTGTTGCTATTGTTATTCCGCCCGCGGCCGCGCTTGTTTTGCTGTCCTGGCCTCATAGTACATTCACCCGAATTCTCTTGATAATGATGATCATGTGGTTTCGTCTTCCGGCCGGATCCGTTCACGCCCGACAGAACACGCGCCGTTGCGCTCGCACAATGGCGGCTTCGGCGCCGACTGGCGTCAAATTAACAGGTACCCGCACAAGGCACTTGTTGAACCCTAGCAACTCTTTCTTGAGAGCAATCCCCGTGGCCAGGTCATACCGGAACGAATCTTAGGTCCATGACCTTCTGCCCAGTGCGCGGGCAAACTAGCCCGCTTCCTCTGGGATTCCAAGCCCTTTCTTTGCCTGTGCAAGAAAGAAGATGCGTCAGTGCAGCATTTTTTCAACGGTTTGTGTCGCGTTCGAAGATCAGGACGCGGTCATTACCGCCGAGATCCTTCGCCTCTTCACGCAGACGGAAATTTTCGGCGCTAAACAACGCCGTCACCGCCTCTTTCTGGTCGAAACCGATTTCCAAGCCTATCACGCCGTTTGTCTCAAGATGATGACCAGCCTGAGAAGCGATGGCGCGATAGGCATCAAGCCCGTCTTCTCCGCCATCAAGCGCTGCGGCCGGGTCGTGAAGTCTCACCTCCGGCTCAAGCTCATGGACGACACTGGACCGGATATACGGCGGATTTGAGACGATCACATCGTAGCGACCATCCACCTTTTCGTACCAGTTGCTGAGAAGCGGCCGGAACCGATCCGCAAGACCGAGCGCAGCTGCATTCGCCGTCGCCGTTGCCAGTGCGTCCTTGGATATATCGGTAGCCGTGCCCCTTGCTTCAAGAACTTGCGACAGCAGCGCGATACAAATCGCCCCAGTACCGGTGCCGAGATCGATAAGCGCGCAACCGCCCTTTCGCGCTACCACCGCACGCAGATAAGGGATCATCCGATCGACGAGCGTCTCGGTGTCCGGGCGAGGCTCCAGCGTTTCCTTCGAAAGTTTCAGCGGCAGGCCGAAAAATTCGCGTTCACCAAGAATACGGTAGACCGGTTCGCGTGCCAGTCGCCGCGCCACCGCCACCCGGATCCGGGTAGCGTCCTCATCCGAAATCGGGTCCCTGCCCCGAGACACGACCGCGCTCAGCGACATGTCGAGCAGGCCGGAGATCAGATGCCGCACATCGAGCGCCGCATTCTCTATGCCGCCCGCTTGCAGGCGGTCGCGGCTTTCGGCAACGAGGCTCGCGAGCGTTTCCGCCATGGCTCAGCCCCGCTGTTCGCCAAGCAGCGCCAGCTGGCTCGCCTGGTAGTCGGCAAGCAGCGCATCGACGACCTCGTCGATCTCGCCCATCATCATCCGATCGAGCTTGTAGAGCGTCAGGTTGATGCGGTGATCGGTGAGGCGGCCCTGCGGGAAATTATAGGTGCGAATGCGCTCGGAGCGGTCGCCCGAGCCCACTTGGCTCTTGCGGTCGGCCGAGCGTTCGCTGTCGGCGCGCTGGCGCTCCATATCGTAGAGGCGCGAGCGCAGGACCTGCATCGCCTTTGCCCGGTTCTGGTGCTGCGACTTTTCCGAACTGGTGACGACGAGACCGGTCGGAAGGTGGGTGATGCGCACGGCCGAGTCCGTCGTGTTGACGTGCTGACCGCCGGCACCCGACGAACGCATGGTGTCGATGCGGATATCCTCGGGCCGGATCTCGATGTCGATGTCTTCGGCCTCAGGCAGCACGGCGACGGTTGCCGCCGATGTATGAATACGGCCGCTCGCCTCGGTTTCCGGTACACGCTGCACCCGGTGCACGCCGGATTCGAATTTCAGCCGCGAGAACACCCCGCGCCCGGAAACTGTTGCGATGATTTCCTTGAACCCGCCGGCCTCGCCGTCGCTCGCCGAAAGCACCTCGACGCGCCAGCCCTTGCCGGCCGCGTAGCGCTCGTACATGCGGAAGAGATCGCCGGCAAAAAGCGCCGCTTCCGATCCGCCGGTACCGGCGCGAATTTCGAGGATCGCACTCTTCTCGTCGGCCGCATCCTTCGGCAGAAGCAGGATCTGGATTTCCTGCTCCAGTGCCTCGATCGTCGCTTCGACCTCGGGCTTTTCCATTTCGGCGAGATCGCGCATCTCCCGATCGGTCGATTTGTCCGCGAGCATGGCAGTGATGTCGGCAAGCTCGGTCATCGCCTTCTCGTAGGCGCGGATCTTCGTCACGACCGGCTGCAGTTCGGAATATTCCGAGGCGAGCTTGACATAAACGTCCGCGGCCGGGCCGGCCGACATGCGGGCCTCGATCTCACCGAACCGCCGTTCCAGTTCGCGCATCTTTTCAACGGGAAGCTTTGCCAAGTCTCACTCCAAATGCATCTCCCCTCGCCCGGATCATGGTCCGGACGAGGGTCGCGACGCGTCAATTCAATCTAAACCGGAATGCCGTTTTCCGCGGCGAAATCCACCAGCATCTGGCGAACGGACGTCTGGTCGCGTGTGTCGTCCAGCGCCGCATTGAGCGCGGCACCAAGCTTGCCCGCGTCGAGCGCCAGCAGCATCGCCTTGATCGGCCCTACGGCCGTCGGCGACATCGAAACCGAACGGAAACCTAAGCCCAGCAACGCCATGGCCGAGAGCGGCTTGCTCGCCATCTCGCCGCAGAGCGTCACCGGGGTTTCGTGCCGGTCGCCGGCGCGCACGATGTCGCGCAGGATCCTGAGGAACGGCCGCCCGAGCACATCGAAACGATCGGATACGCGGGCATTACCCCGATCGACCGCCATCGCGAACTGGAAGAGATCATTCGAGCCGACCGAGACGAAGTCCACTTCCATCATCAGTTCGTCGAGCTGCCACAAGAGCGCCGGCACCTCCAGCATGGCGCCGAACTGCAGCTTGCGCGGCAACTGTTCGCCAAGTTTCGACTGCCGCTCGATTTCCTTCTGCAGCAGGTCGCGTGCAATCCTGAGTTCGGAAACTTCGGTGACCATCGGCAGCATCAGCTTGAGCTCGGCACCGGCCGCCGCGCGCAGCATCGCGCGAAGCTGGGTCCGCAGCAGACCCGGGCGATCGAGCGAAAGCCGGATTGCACGCCAGCCAAGTGCCGGATTTTCCTCTTCCGCTGCGCGGAAATAGGGGACGACCTTGTCGCCGCCGATGTCGAGGGTGCGGAAGGTCACGGGCTTGCCGCCCGTCTGCTTCAGCACACTGCGGTAAAACGCTTCCTGTTCTTCCGCCTTCGGCATGGTCGAGGCGATCATGAACTGAAGTTCGGTGCGGAACAGGCCGATGCCTTCTGCCCCCGCCTCGTTCAGATGCGGCAGGTCCACGAGCAGGCCTGCATTCATTTGCAGCGTGATGCGCTTGCCGTCTCTCGTCAGCGGCTCGACGTCCTTCAGCGCCCGGAACTGCGCCTGGCGCCGTGCCCGGAAGCGAACCTTTTCCTCGTAGGCGCGCTGCAGGTCGGCGAGCGGCCGCAAGTGCACCTTGGCATCGTCGCCGTCGATGATGATCGCATCGCGGTTTTCCGCAAGCGCCACCGCGCCCGTCGCCTGGCCAATGACCGGAATGCCCATGGCACGGGCAACGATCACCACGTGGCTGGTGACGGCGCCCTCTTCGAGCACCAGACCGCGCACGTTTTCGCGCGGATAGTCGAGCAGTTCGGCAGCGCCCATGGCGCGCGCGACGATCACCGCATCGGTCGGGAAATCGCTGGCCGAAAGCTTGGCGCCATAGCCGGAAAGCTGGCGCAGTAGGCGGTTGGCCAGATCGTCGAAATCATGCATGCGCTCGCGCAGGTAAGGGTCCGTCAGCCGGATCATCCGCGCCTTGGTTTCGCTCTGGACGCGCTCGACTGCCGCCTCCGCTGTCAGGCCGTTGCGGATCGCCTCTTCGAGCTTGCGCACCCAGCCGCGATCATGGGCGAACATGCGGTAGGTTTCGAGCACCGCCCGGTGCTCGCCCTCCATCGACACCTCGCGGCGCGACAGCATATCGTCGATCGAGATGCGCAGCGACCCCAGCGCTTCGGCAAGTCGCTGCAGTTCCTGGTCGGTGTCCTCGTTGAGGAGGTTGGTGACGACGATCCTCGGTTCGTGCAGGACGACATAGCCAAGGCCGATGCCTTCGCCATAGCTGTTGCCCTCGATCGAGACGGGACGCGAGAGGTCGAGCTCGAGGCCGGGCTTGGTGATCTTCTTGAGCTCGCCGGTCGCCACCATCTCGGCGAGAACCATGGCGGTCGTCTCGAGCGCCTCGACCTCGTCCTCGCGATAGTTGCGCATCGCCTTGTTCTGGACGACGAGAACGCCAAGTGCGCGGCCCGTGCGCAGAATCGGCACGCCGAGGAAGGAGTGGTAGATCTCTTCACCGGTTTCCGGCAGGTAGGTAAAGGCCGGATGCGACTGTGCGTCGGAAAGATTAAGAGGCCGCGCCGAGGCGGCGATGGTGCCGACGAGGCCCTGCCCCATCTTCAATTGCGCCAGGTGGACGGCCGCCTTGTTCAGACCTTCCGTCGCGTAGAGTTCGAGCACGCCGTCGGAACGCAGCACATAGACCGAACACACTTCCGCAACCATGTTCTGCGCGATCTGGCGCACGATACGGTCAAGGCGCTCCTGCGGCTCCAGCGGTTCCGCCATCAACTCGCGCAACCGCTTGAGGAGAACGCGCGGACCTGCGGAAAGGTCTCTCATCGCGTGGGGTCTCCCGAAATAGAGGTGACGGCGGCAAGGGGATACGCGGGCAAAACCGCCGCGAATCCCAAATCGGTCGTCTGTCGATTAACTCTTATCGAGACCGTAAGCGGAATGCAAAGTGCGAACCGCCAATTCCGCATAGGGACCGTCGATCAGGATCGAAATCTTGATCTCGGAAGTAGTGATCGCCTTGATGTTGATGCCCTTGTCGGCAAGCGCGCGGAATGCGGACGCGGCGACGCCGGCATGGCTGCGCATGCCGATGCCGATGACCGATACCTTGACGAGGCCGGCCTCGGACTGGACGACGTCGTAGCCGATCTTTTCCTTGTTGTCGCCGAGCACCTTCAGTGCCTTGTCGACATCGCCCGACGGAACCGTGAAGGTCATGTCGGTCTTCGAACCGTCCTCGGAGATGTTCTGAACGATCATGTCGACGTTGATATGGGCTTCAGCAAGCGGGCCGAAGATCGCAGCGGAGACGCCCGGCCGGTCGGCGAGACGGCGCAGCGAAATCTGGGCTTCATCCTTGGCATAGGCAATGCCGGTTACGACTTCCTGTTCCACGATCTCATCCTCATCACAAATCAGCGTACCGGGCGGATTGAGAAGGTCACCCATGCCCGGCGCATCGGGATCTTCGAAAGACGACCGCACGAAGGTGCGGACCTTGTGCACCATGGCAAGCTCGACCGAGCGCACCTGCAGCACCTTGGCGCCGAGCGATGCCATTTCCAGCATTTCCTCGAACGCGATTTTCTTCAGCCGCCGCGCCTTCGGCTCGATGCGCGGGTCGGTCGTGTAGACGCCATCGACGTCGGTATAGATGTCGCAACGGTCGGCCTTGACGGCAGCGGCGATAGCAACGGCCGAGGTGTCGGAACCGCCGCGGCCGAGTGTGGCGAGGCGATTATCGGGACCGAGACCCTGGAAGCCGGCAACGACAGCTACCTGGCCCTCGCCCATGCGGCGAATGATCTCGGCGCCGTCGATATCGAGGATGCGGGCAGCGCCATGGGCGTTGTCGGTGCGGATCGGGATCTGCCAACCCTGCCAGGAGCGGGCGTTGATGCCCATCGACTGCAGCGCGATCGAAAGCAGACCGGACGTCACCTGTTCGCCGGAAGCAACGATCGCATCGTATTCGCGCGCGTCGTAGAACGGCGAGTTGGCGCCGGTTGCCTTCGGCATGTTCTGCACCCAGCCGACCAGCTCATTGGTCTTGCCGGACATGGCGGAAACGACGACGGCGACTTCGTGGCCGGCATCGACCTCGCGTTTCACATGGCGGGCGACATTGTGGATGCGGTCCAAATCAGCGACGGAGGTTCCGCCGAATTTCATCACGATGCGTGCCATGTGCCTCTACCGGTACCCAATTTAGCGCGCGCAGGCGCGCGTGACAGGAAAGCCCCCGCTTAGCACCCGACGGTCAAAAAGCTTGGGAGACTTCTCGGACATCGGCAGTCACCGCTTCGGGGAGCGGAAAGTCGCGGCGTCTCTTAGCGGATCAGGGGGCGGCACGCAATGGCAAGCGGACACAGATTCGGACCGCGCCGTGCACCACGACCGGTGCATTTCGCAACAATATTGCCCAGGACAGGAATTCACGGAAACATCCGTACCGATAGACCCCGCAATGCCACGTTGAAAATTACCGGCTTCGATGCTAAAGGTGGCTCGCAACTTGAATTCGAGAAAGGGGGGCTGCACGTGATGACATTTTTCCGGCACCACCGCCAGCGTGGCCCCGTCCAAGCCCTGCAGATGCGTTTGCAGGGCTGACCAGACATCCTTTCGCGAAAATCGCGATCCTATCCCTGGTCTGCCCAGAGTGATGCAGTGCGGAACCATTTCGGTTTAAGCGCCTGCATCGTCTTCCAATACCGAGCCGACGGCCCGTTGACAGCATGCGTGCTGTTCCGGGTGCAATCATCCGGAAACCCGGCCCGAAGTGCCGCCACGGATGTCTCGTCGTCGCTCGCGCAGTCCAGAGAACGACCATGGCCTTGATCAATATCCGCAACCTCGGTGTCAGCCTGAGCGCACCGCTTTTTTCCAACCTCAACCTCTCCGTCGCCGCCGGTGACCGTATCGGCATCGTCGCCGCGAATGGCCGCGGAAAGACGACCCTGCTGAAATCGATCGCAGGCAGCTTCGATCCGACGGCCGGGGAAATCACGCGCTCACGCAGCCTGACCATCGGCCATGTCGAGCAGAACGTTGCGGCCGCATTGCTGCCCCTCTCCTTCCACGACGCCGTTCTTTCGGCCCTTCCGGCCGACCAGGCGGAAAATGAGAGCTGGCGCGTCGACATCGTGCTCGATTCGCTCGACGTGCCGGAAGTGCTGCGCCAGCGTGCGGTCTCGGAACTGAGCGGCGGCTGGCAGCGGCTCATGCTTCTCGCCCGCGTCTGGGTCAGCGATCCGGACGCCCTGCTCCTGGACGAGCCGACCAACCACCTCGATCTCGCCAAGATCGCCCGGCTCGAAGCCTGGCTGAACGCCCTGCCGCGCGACGTGCCGGTGCTCGTCGCCAGCCACGACCGCGCCTTCCTGGACGCCACCACCAACCGGACGCTGTTCCTCAGACCCGAGCAATCGCCAATCTTCGCGCTCCCCTATTCGCGGGCGCGCGCTACCCTCGATGAAGTGGACGCCTCCGAGGAGCGGCGCTATCAGCGTGACATGAAGGTGGCGCAACAGCTTCGCCGCCAGGCCGCCAAGCTCAACAACATCGGCATCAATTCCGGCAGCGATTTGCTGACCGTGAAGACGAAACAGTTGAAGCAGCGAGCCGAACGGCTGGAGGACGCGGCGAAACCGGCGCATCAGGAGCGCTCCGCCGGCGCGATCCGGCTCGCCAACCGCGGCACCCACGCCAAGATCCTGGTGACACTGGACGACGTCCCGGTCGAAACGCCGGACGGCACGGCGCTCTTCCGCACCGGCAAGCGCTGGATCTGCCAGGGCGATCGCATCGTGCTCTTGGGCGAAAACGGCGCCGGCAAGACGCGGCTCGTCAACCTGATCCGTGCCGCGATCGAGGAGCCCGGCCGCGCGCCAGATACACTGAAGGCGACGCCTTCGCTGGTGCTCGGCTACAGCGACCAGGCGCTTGCCGGGCTTTCGGACGACGAGACGCCGCTTGCCGCCCTCTCCCGCCGCTTTTCGCTCGGCGATCAGCGGGCGCGCACCTTCCTTGTCGGTACCGGTGTCGGCATCGACATGCAGGAGAAGGCAATCGGCCGACTCTCCGGCGGCCAGAAGGCGCGCCTCGCCATGCTGGTACTGCGACTGAAGGAGCCGAATTTCTACCTGCTCGACGAGCCGACCAACCATCTGGACATCGAGGGCCAGGAGGCACTCGAGGCGGAGTTGCTGAAACACGAGACGAGCTGCCTTCTGGTCTCCCACGACCGCAGCTTCGTGCGCAATGTCGGCAACCGCTTCTGGTTGATCGAAAAGCGCCGGCTCGTCGAAGTCGAGGACCCGGAAGACTTCTTCGCCTCAGCTGCGGCGAGCGAACTCGGCTAGCGATC
>Ga0209676_1003261_pt1 | contig 10208 bp, 9 predicted proteins | sample AraplaCvi_mLB_r2_FD_184282 | JGI IMG/M metagenome (GOLD analysis project Ga0209676, IMG submission 184282) | Arabidopsis root microbial communities from North Carolina, USA - plate scrape MF_Cvi_mLB_r2 (SPAdes) (version 2) | ecosystem: Host-associated > Plants > Roots > Endosphere | place: USA...
AGTCGCGCAGGGTCACGCCCATGCGTGCGATGCCTTGTTGCAACACGCCGAGTTCGTCACGACGGGTGACCAGCACGTTCTGGGAGAGATCGCCGCTGGCGATGCGGTCGACCACCGCCAGGGTTTCGCGCAATGGACGGGTGATCTGGCGCGTGATGACCACGGCGGCAATGATGCCCACCAACAATGCCAGCAATGTGCTGATCAGTTGCAGCGTGCGTGCCTGGGCGCTTTCGGCGTCCCGGCGGTCGAGCTGGATCTGATACAGCTGATCACTCTGGGACACGATGGCGGCGCCCTGGTCGGTCATTTCCTTGCGCGCCTGCACCGCGTCGTTGCTGGCGGCCTTGTAGGCCTGCAAGGCGCTGCGATAGTTGCCCAGCGCGGTTTCCAGCTGACGCAGGGCGTCTTGCTGGGTGTCAGCGAAATGCGCGTTCAGCGGTTTCAGGCTGGCGATGGCGGCGTCCAGTTGGCCGACCGCTTTTTGTTCGGTTTCGGTATTGGTGGTGGCGGTGTATCCACGTACTTCATAACGCGCCAACAGGAAGGCTTCCTTGGCCGTTGTAATGGCCTGGAACTGTTCGAAGCGCTGGTCGCTCAGCGGCATTTGCTGCACGCGGGTGTTGATGTCATTGATCAGCGAGTTGGCGGTTTCGGCGTTGACGCTCATGGCGTCGCGGGCGCTGTTGCCGGCGCGATAAGCGTTGCGCATTTTGCTTAGGGACGTCCTGTAGGCGTCGATCACGGTGCCCTGCTCCCGGAGCAGCTTGAGGTTTTCCGGGCTCTTGAACTTCGCCAGCAGGGCCTGTTGCTGGGCCGAGAAGGCATCGAGGGTGGTCTGCACGCCCTGCGCGGCGGTTTCGTCGCCGTTGGTCAGCATGTATTGCAGGCGAACCACGCGCAGCTTGGTCAGGCCGGCGTTGAGCTGGGTGATGTCGCTCATCCAGTTGCTGCGGTCGATCAACCCGCCCAGGCTGCTCCAGCCGGTCAGGGCGAGGACGCAGGTCAGTGCCAGCACGAGGCCAAATCCAAGGCCCAGTTTCAGGTTCACGCTGATGTTGCCGAACCAGCTATTCATCAAATTCCTCCAGGAACGTAGTGCTTCTTTTTCGTCGGTTGGCTGGAAGATTGTTTTTTTTGGGGGCCGCCAAGCTGTGTAAGCAGGCTGTATCGGCAGCAATGGCGGGAGCTGAAAGGATTTTTCCAAATGGATTCTGTAACAAGATTTTTACAGTGCTTTTAAGCTTTTTTTCACATGTGTTTCACCTGCCACCGACGCACGCTTCTTTAACCTCCCGGGATCTAATGAGGTGGTGCGTGCCGGCGAGGCGGCTTGATGTGGAATTGAGACTGAGTCTTTTCGGGATAAAACGCTCGATCGATCTGAAGCGCTTCGCCCGCTATCGTAACGCTGCGGTGGTGTTGGCCTCGGCGCTGCTGGTGATTCCGTTGACCTTTTTTTTGCTGCGTCCCGCCACTGCACCGGACCTGGCTCACGGCAATGTGGCCGGTGCACAGGCTTTGATGACGGGATGGGCCAAGGGCGACGTGATCGTGCTGGTGCGCCACGTCGAGCGTTGCGATCACTCCTCGGCGCCTTGCCTGGTTGGCAATGACGGCATTACCGAGCGCTCTCGCAGCATTGCCGAGAGCCTCGGGGCGCAGTTCAAACACCTTGGCCTGGGCAAGGCCGACATATATCACAGCCCGATCCTGCGTACGGCTCAGACGGCCAACTTCATGTTCAACAAGGTTGGCACGGGAGAGGACTGGCTGATCAGTTGCAAGGGCACCATGCTGCGTGACGCGCTTGCGCATAAAGTGGCCGGGCGTAACCTGGTTCTGGTGACCCACAGCGAGTGCATGGAGCAACTGGAAAAAGAGCTCGCGTTACCGCCTTCGACCCTGGGTTATGGCGCTTCACTGTTTATTTCCGCCGAAACCCCACAGACTCCGCACATGCTTGGCTTTATCGAAGCTTCCGACTGGAGCTCGGTGAGCACTCATTGAGCTTTTCTTTCCTCTTTCTGAATCAGGATTCACAATGCTGACCGCCTCTCGCTACCGCTTTTACTGGGTGAATTTCGGTATTCCGCTGGCCTGCGCGGTCGTGGTGTTCCTGATGTTCGACATGACCAGCATCGACATCGCCTTCAACAATTACTTTTTTGATCCGGTGACGCAGACATACCCGTTGGACCAGGTCCACCTGTTCGAGAAAATTACCCACAAATGGGCGCGGATCATCCCGAACTGGACTGGCGAAATTGCGATTATCGGTGCCTTGCTGTCGTTTCTCTGGCCGCGCCTGAAGGCTGAAAAACATTCGAAAATCATCGCCTTCCTGGAAAAAATCAAAGTCGCACCGGTGCTGCGCTTTGCCACCCGCCACCGTCGCGATTTTCTCTACGTCGTGTTCGCGTTCTCCATCAGCACCGGGGTCATTCACTACCTCAAGGGCCACACCAGCGTGTATTGCCCGATCGAGACCACCCTGTACGGCGGCAAAATGGAGCACGTCGAGTGGTACGAGAATTTCGACCTGCTGAAAGTCGCCGGTGAAGGGCGCTGCTGGCCGGGCGGACATGCCTCGGGCGGTTTCACCATGCTGGCGTTGTACTTCGTGGCTCGCCGTTATCGCTGGCGCTATTCCAAGGCGATCATGTACGGCTCGCTGACCCTCGGTTTCATCTATGGCACAACGCGAGTGCTGCAAGGCTGGCACTACATGTCCCACACCTTCTGGGCCGGGATCTTCGTGTGGCTGGCGTGTTTGCTGACGGCGCTGGCGTTTTACGGGCGAGCGAGGCTGGAACAGCCGGTGCTCTCCAAAGCGCAACAACCGGTGCCGGCGGCTCAGACTCAGCCAGTGAATTGAGTGGGCGTAGCCCGGGGGAATTGTAGGAGCCAGCCTGCTGGCGATGGACTCAAGAGCGCCGTGTTCATCCAGCTCACACGCGTTATCGTTAACGCCCATCGCCTGCAAGAGTCGAAAAACCAGTGAAAGCCCAAAAAAAAAAGCCCGCGGGAGGGCGGGCAAACCGTAGTTTCTTGAATGAGCGAGCGAAATGTACAGGCTGGCGCGAGAGGGTGGGGTGAAGAAAAATTCATCTCGATCAAAGCCCCGCACCAGAGCCTGCGACACCGCTACGGCAAATGATCCGCGGCAAAGTCGGCTTCCGACCGTGCACGTAAACGGCCCTTGCGGCAAGCTTGCTGGAAGCGCTCGAAATCGCGCTCGTTCTGCTCGGTATAGCCCTGGGCGTATTTATAAAGCGCATCGGCCAATGCCTCGCTCTTGCCGATGTAGCCGCTGATCACCGCCGCCTGCCCGGAAGACTTGGCATGGGCGCGAGCCAGGGCTCGGCCGCAAAGCCGGCCATAGGCCGCGAAGGCATCGCCATCGAAAGTCTCGAGTTCGGCGGAGATTTTCATATCGCGCAATTGCCGCACATAGAAATGCCGCCCGCTGGGACCGGTGGTCCAGCCGAGGAACAGGTCGCTGGCCGATTGCATCAAGCGTTGACCCTCGACCACCCGCTGCCCTTCATGCCGCACCCGCGACCTGGCCTTCACGTAGCCAGCGAGCACCGAACGCCGCGCTTCCTTGAATTGCAGGAACAACGGGAACTGCTGATCGTCGGTCAGCAGCGCCACCAGGCAACGGGTGCCGACACTGCCGACGCCCACCACCTTGAACGCCATGTCCTGCACATGAAAACGCGACAGCAGATCACGGCGGTCCGCTTGCAGGGTGCCGCGATAGTCACGCATGAAAGTGTCGTAGAGCGGGCGCCAGTCCGAGAGGCGCAACCAGTCATCATCGGCGTCCAGCAATGTGGTGTTCTTGTGCAGGTGGAAAATTTCCGGCAGGTCATCGCGAATGATCAGACGCCCATGGGCGTCGCGTTCGCTGATTTTTGGCAGCAGTTCGGCATGGGTGCGACGCTCGGCTTTTTCGATGGCGCGTTCCACGTGCTCCAGAGTGCTTTTGTTGGCCTGCGCCAGCAGGTCGTCATAGCTGATGGATTCGTACCAGGTTTCCAGCGAACTTTGTTCGGCGCATTCGAGCATGGTTTTCTGATAGGCACTCACCACCTCATGGCAGATGCTTTCTTCAACCGATTCGCCATGGCGCAAGTCGCGGGCGGCCACCAGAAAACTCGCCACCAGGCGTTTCAAGTCCCACTCCCACGGCCCGGGATGGGCTTCGTCGAAGTCGTTGACGCTGAACAGCAGGTTGCGTTCAGGCGTTGCGAAACCGCCGAAGTTCATCAGGTGGCTATCACCACATATCGGCGACACCAGCCCCATGTTCGAAGTGCCCGCCAAGTCGTGGGCCTGCAGCAGCGCATTGCCGCGATAGAAGGTGAACGGCGACACCAGCATGCGCCCGTAGCGCAACTCCACCAGCGATTTGACGCGTCCTTCACTCGACGCCTTGATCAGCGCTATCGGGTCGCGGTCGACATTGCCCAAGGCTGCTTGCGAACGGCGCGAGCACTTCTTGCGCGCATCCTTGCCTTGCTTCAAACGGTCGGTGAGGGTCGTCATGGGGGCCTATTCGACGGGTGTTGTAGGGCGTTTGCGAATGGAGTGTAGAAGGGCTTTGCGGGTTCATGCGAAGTGTTTGCCCAGCGACTGACCTGTCTGTCAGGCATCGGCATGTATCCATCCATCTCAAGCCTCTGCTTCGTCGAGTGGCGCGATGTTGTCCAGTGCCCGGTTCACCAGCAATTGCGCCAGCACGGCCAGTTGCTGGATCGCCAGGGCGATGTTGCGACGTGAACTCTCAAGCTCGCAGGCAAGGTCGGTGCTCATGACGTTGAGCGAGGCGAGGGTTTCGCTGGCGTGGGTGAGCAGGGATGGCGTGTCGATGTCGGGGCGGATGGTGAAGACGTGGCTGACGGGGTCGAGGTGATTGGGGTTGCGCAGGCGGGCGCTGATGGCGGGTTCGGTGGTGTTGGAGAGGTTGGATAGGTCGGGTGATTCGGTTGTTGAGTCTGGTGAAGTGTCTGGCGGGTTAGGGCTATGTTTTTTCAAGATTGTGCTCCGTCTTTGGTTGAAGGAGCTGCCAACTATCTGCTGTCAATCAGATGTGGGTGGCAGCTGTACGCGGGTTGACAGACCGGAGAGCACAAAACCGGTGCATCCGAAGATGCCCCACGCACAGCCACCATAAAGACAGAACGCGCGGAAGCATGCCGTTTTATCAGGAGGAGTGGAAGGTTGCTCTTCAGCCTGTCAAAGCCGATCGCTGATGTGCAGCGACCCAAGAAGGCTATCGTCGAGAAGCTGCGTCCGCCAGTTCATGAAAGGCGATGCGTTTTGCGGGAAATGTCCTAGGACAGTGACTACGTGCCAATCGAGTGCGAAGCACGCCATTTACTATTCAAGGAACAAACGAAAAAGCCCGACAATTTGTCGGGCTTCATTTTAGCACGGGCAGTTAGCTTCGTTTCGCTTCGACTTCCATCATCAAAAGATTTTGCTGTCTCGTAGCTTCAGTCAACACTTCGCTATAGACGCGCTTTTTCTGTTCCGACTTGGCATTGCGAATAAAGTCTGCAAATGAGCTTTTGGCGCCCTTGGACAGACCTGGCTTGATCGAAATCATTGATGTGCTCCTGATCCTAACCCGAGCCTGGCCATTAAATCAGCCCGCGTGTATTGCTCAGGGATATGGTAGTCAATTTTATCGACCCCAGCTTTGTAAAGACGTCCCGAATTGTCTATGTGCTTGATCAGCAGATCCACATGAACGTCGCTCCCGTACTCTAGCTTAAGAGTATTTACCACGTCACGCGCTGCGAAATACTGGTCGATGAAATGCTCTGGTCGGATTCGTCGCCCTTCGAGTTCTTCACGGGCTTTAACGAACTCCCATGCCAGGAGCGGATTTTGGTAGACGTAAAGAATCTGCACGAACCGGCCTTTGCGCAAAGAGCGCTCCACATTTTTTCGTGCTACATCGATGTTGGAAAATGTTCCATCCAGCACAAATGATTGCCTCTGGTCGAAAGCGCAATCCAGAATTTTCTCGACCAAAATTGAAACTCCGTTTTGGAAAATCCAGGCGTTTCCTCCCGCGTAGTCGGAAAATTCACTTCGAAGCTCATCAGGATCAATCCTCAGAATCGCTGTATCAGCAAACAGATTCACCAGGGCGATTGAAGCCTCTGTTTTTCCTGCTCCAGGTGAGCCGGCCATGAACACTGATACAGGATCTTGCTCAGGAGGGTATAACGCTCGATCGGTTCGGCGCTTGGCTATGGTTTTCTTGTGCAATCTAGCGAAGGACATTGCTTGATCTTGCATGAGCAATTCGGCAGGAGTCATTGTTCATTCCTTTGGTTTGAAGCGCATCAAAGGTGAAACAGCAGAAGCGGTGAGCTCGATTGAGAAGTCAGCGTACATGGCTGCATATCAAGCTCCAGTCCATGAGGGGGACACAGCTTGAGGGAAATTTCCTGGAAGTGAGTTTTTGCCCTGCTTAACGCCGGTTGGTTGGCCCAATGATGTGGTGCCAATTGCAGATCAAAGTTGCTTGGAGCGCACCGTGTGCTTGAAATGATGCTCCCAAAGCCTCACCCCCAATCCTCCCGTCCGGTCCAGTGACGACCCCACCGTCAAATCCGTAATCAAGGTCGGCTGCAAGCCCGCATCAAACAGCGCAAACCCCGCCGCCAGGCAGCAGGTTTCGGTCTGCAGGCCGCACACCAGCACGCGCTCGACGTTCAGGCTTTTCAGGTAGTCGATGGTTTGCGGCGTGGGGGCGTAGCCGTGTTTGATGAAAATGCGGTCTGCGGGGATCAGGCTGTCATCGTCCGGCGCGGGGTGCCAGCCAAGCTGTTTTTCGAAAGGGGTTATGGACTCGTCGTGACGCTCGACCGTGGCGACACTGGGCAGGGTGCCGATGAGTGCCTGGATACCTTCGACCAGCCACTGTGGTGGGGCGAAGCCGGGTTGTACGTCGATGATCAGGAGGGCTTGGCGCATGGGCTTCTCCGGGAGAGAGGGTGGTGACGCGGGGACCTGCGGTTGGAAAACATCCGGGCGGTTTCGCTGGCCTCTTCGCGGGCAAGCCCGCTCCCACAGGGTGCGGTGTGAGGCATGAATTATCAAACCCCAGATGCAATAAGGCCCGCACTGGGCGGGCCTTGTCAGCTTTGATTGTGGGGCCGGGTCAATGGGTTACCACAATGCGATGTCATAAGTCAGGTACAGGCGATAGTTATCTCGATCACTGGCGTAGGTAGAACGATAAGTGGCTTTTCGCACTTCGATGCCTATGCCTTGGAACGCGCTGCTCTGTATGACATATCGCAGATTGGTGTCGGATTCCCACTCCCGGGCTTCGCGTCCTTTGTAGTCCCCGTTCTCGCCCTTGTAGTAACGGGTCATCAGGCTCAGGCCAGGCACAAACGCAGCGAAGTCATAGTCGTAGCGCAGCATCCAGGTCCGCTCACCGGCCTGGATGAACTTTCCGACGCCGGCATTGGAGAACGAATAGACCGTCGACACGCTGGTGTAGGGCAATGCCGTATCGCCGCTGACTTTCTGATAACCCAGGCCAAGTGCATGGCCGCCGAGGCGATAGGTGAAAAGACCGCTGAACATATCGGCATCCACCGCACCATTGCGTGCCTCACCGGCATCGCCACTGATGAAGTAGCGCAAATCGCTGGTCAGGCTGCCACTGCCCATCGGTTGTTTATGCACCAGACCGAAAAACTGCTGCCGGTAGAACTCACGCATCTCCCCGTAATACCAGGTGCCGCTGAGGGTGGGCGTGAACTTGTAGGTGGCGCCGGCAAAATCAAAGTCAGTGCCTTTGCTACCGGTGTAGCCCTGTGGATAGATATCGACGCTGTCGGTGGAATTGCGCTGCTTGAACTTGTCCAGATGACCGCTGTGCAAGTACAGATCGCGAATGCCGCTGTACTCGATTTGCGTACCGCGAAAGGTTTGCGGCAACAGGCGCCCATCGTTGTAGACCAGCACCGGAATCCTCGGCATCAGGTTACCGGCCTTGATCACGGCCTCGCCGATTCGCATTTTTGCAGTGATACCCAGGCTGGAAAAACCATCCGCTGCATGGCCATCGTCGTGCACCGGCAGCAAACCGGTGCCCGCATGGGTCGGGCTGGAGTCGAGCTTCAGGCCGGCCAGGCCCAGCGCATCCAGACCGAACCCCACCGTACCCTCGGTGTAGCCCGATTGCAGGTTGAGCAAGAAACCCTGCGCCCACTCTTTGCGGTCCTCGCCACCGTCGCGATAACCATCGTTGAAGTAGTAATTGCGCAAGGTCAGTTTGCCTTGGGAATCCTCGAAAAATCCTTGGGCCATCAGCGCTGGCGACAGACCCGCCAGCAATCCTGCGGACACAATGCCGCCTCTCGTGAACAGTCCACGCATGGTGTTTTCCTCAGCCCCGCATTATCGGTTTTATGGGCAGTCGCAAAGGTCCCGGAATCGGGATGGGTCTCGATTTTGTTGGCCTGCGAAGCTGGACTCAGCGGCGCATTGCGGCGGACACTAACGGCTCGACAGCGCGTCCACAACGTTATGCGAGAAGCGCATCAGGCTATGCGAAAGCTGGTTTTTCGCGGGCGGGCACCGTTGCAAAATCAGGGGAATCGGCAGCGTGAATATCAAGCAACTCGAGGCTTTCAAAGCCATCATGGCCACCGGTTCGACCATCGGCGCCGCCACTCGCATGGGGCTTTCCCAATCGGCCGTCAGCCGCTTGCTGACACAGTTGGAGGAAGCATTGGGCTTCGCCTTGTTCCTGCGCAAAAAGGGCCGTTTGATGGCCACGCCGGAAGCCGAAGAGCTGCTCGCCGAGGTCACGGGGCTGGTGGATGGCATGCAGCGCATTCAACGCATGGCCGATGAGCTGCGCATCGGTCGTTCGCACAAGAGCCTGCTCAAGGTGGGCGTGCCGACCAGCATGACCCAGGAGCTGCTGCCGAAAATCGTTGCCGAATTTCTCAAGAGTCACGACGACATCGTCGTCGAGTTGCTCACCGGCTCGTACGACACCATCGAGCGCGCCGTGCTCGACCGGTCTGCCGATCTCGGCTTCGTGCGTTTGCCTACTGAACTGTCCGACTTCGACATTGAACCGGTACTGGAAACCGAAGGTGTCTGCGTCATGCCCGCGGATCATCCGTTGACCCGCCATGCAGTGATCGACGTGCAGCATCTGCGCAATGTGCCGCTGGTGTTGCTGGGCCGGCAACGGGCCTTGCGCGCCGAGCTCAATCAGGTGTTTCGCGCCGTCAACCTGACACCGCAAGTGCGCATCGAAGTGCATTCGGTCGGCGCCGCCTGCAGCTTTGTCGCCGAGGGCCTGGGGGTGTCGATCGTCAATGGATTGCTGGCCAGTCACTTCACTCATTTGCCGATTGTCACCCGACCTTTTCGCCCGGCACTGCGCTACGAATTCGGTCTGGCATTCCGTCGGGACGAGCAGCGCCCACCGATGGTGAGTGCCTTTGCCGCCCATCTCAAACAACGTCTGAACGAGTCGATGAAGACCGACCACGCATCACAAAACGCATAGCCCGACCCGCTCCACGCATAACGTTGTAGCCCCTTGGCGTTTGCCCTAGTGTCTGCCCCATCGAAACATTGACACTCAGAATAAAAACACAAAAGGGTTCACCGCCATGTCCCAGATCGACCTCGCACAACCGGGCGCTGCCGAAAGTCAGACGCAACCCGTCAAGCCGACTGTACGCAAAACCATCAACCCGGCCATCATCCTGCTGAGCATCGTGTTGCTCGCGGTCGGGTTCACGTATGCGGTCAACTCCGGCAGCTTCCAGCGCCAGAACGGGCTGGTGGTACCAGGCTCTTATCAAGTCCTGGAAAAGAGTCATTCCCTCACTCATCTGTTGGCTGTCGAACCACGCGCAGCCAAGGATGCGGTGGCCCGCCCGGTGTCGCTGATCGAAGGGTTCATGGCGATCCCGCAGGGCATCGAAAAACGCGCCGGACTGATTTTCATGGTGCTGTTCATCGGCGGCATGTTCGGCGTGCTGAACAAGGCCGGGGTGATCGACGCCGGGCTCGAACGCCTGCTCGGCATGACGCGCGGCAACATCTACGTGCTGGTGCCGATGCTGATGCTGGTGTTCTCCGCCGGCAGCACCTTCATGGGGTTGGCCAAGGAATTCATCCTGATCGTGCCGCTGATGGAC
>Ga0209676_1003263_pt1 | contig 10199 bp, 9 predicted proteins | sample AraplaCvi_mLB_r2_FD_184282 | JGI IMG/M metagenome (GOLD analysis project Ga0209676, IMG submission 184282) | Arabidopsis root microbial communities from North Carolina, USA - plate scrape MF_Cvi_mLB_r2 (SPAdes) (version 2) | ecosystem: Host-associated > Plants > Roots > Endosphere | place: USA...
CGCGCGTCGCCATCGCGGCGCCCAGCCGACGGAGTCTTCCGATGTCGACCCGCAAAGATCCTTCCCGCGTCATCCGTGCCCCGCGCGGCACCGAGAAAGCCTGCAAGTCGTGGCTGACCGAAGCCGCGTACCGCATGATCCAGAACAACCTCGACGCCGAAGTCGCCGAAAGCCCGACCGAACTGGTCGTGTACGGCGGCATCGGCCGCGCCGCGCGCGACTGGGAAAGCTTCGACGCGATCCTGAAGTCGCTGCGCGAACTCGACGACAACGAAACGCTGCTGGTGCAGTCCGGAAAGCCCGTCGGCATTTTCCCCACGCATCCGGACGCGCCGCGCGTGCTGCTGGCCAATTCCAACCTCGTCCCGCATTGGGCGACGTGGGAGCATTTCAACGAGCTCGATAGGAAGGGCTTGATGATGTACGGCCAGATGACGGCCGGCTCGTGGATCTACATCGGGTCGCAGGGCATCGTGCAGGGCACGTACGAAACCTTCGTCGAAATGGGGCGCCAGCACTACGGCGGCAACCTCACCGGCAAGTGGATCCTCACCGCGGGCCTGGGCGGCATGGGCGGCGCGCAGCCGCTGGCGGCCTCGCTGGCCGGTGCGTGCTCGCTCAACATCGAATGCCAGCAGAGCCGCATCGACATGCGCCTGCGCACGCGTTACGTCGACGAACAGGCCACCGACCTCGACGACGCGCTCGCGCGCATCGAGAAATACACCGAAGCGGGGCAGGCGAAGTCGATCGCGCTGCTCGGCAACGCGGCGGAGATCCTTCCCGAACTCGTGCGCCGCGGCGTGCGTCCGGATGCGGTGACCGACCAGACCTCCGCGCACGATCCGGTGCATGGCTACCTGCCCATCGGCTGGACGGTCGAGCAGTGGCAGCGCATGCAGTCCGAGGATCCGGCGCGCGTGCGCGACGCGGCGAAGAAGTCGATGCGCGTGCACGTGGAAGCGATGCTCGCCTTCGAGGACATGGGCATTCCCGTGTTCGACTACGGCAACAACATCCGCCAGATGGCGAAGGACGAAGGCTGCGAGAACGCGTTCGACTTCCCGGGCTTCGTGCCGGCGTACGTGCGGCCGCTGTTCTGCCGCGGTGTTGGTCCGTTCCGCTGGGTCGCGCTGAGCGGCGACCCGGAGGACATCTACAAGACCGACGCGAAGGTGAAGGAACTCATTCCCGACGACGCGCACCTGCACCGGTGGCTCGACATGGCGAAGGAGCGCATCAGCTTCCAGGGCCTTCCCGCGCGCATCTGCTGGGTCGGCCTGGGCCTGCGCCACAAGCTCGGCCTGGCGTTCAACGAAATGGTGCGCAATGGCGAGCTGAAGGCGCCGGTGGTGATCGGTCGCGATCATCTGGACAGCGGCAGCGTGGCGTCGCCGAATCGCGAGACCGAAGCGATGAAGGACGGCAGCGACGCCGTCAGCGACTGGCCGCTGCTCAACGCGATGCTCAACGTCGCCGGCGGCGCGACGTGGGTGTCGCTGCACCACGGCGGCGGTGTCGGCATGGGCTACTCGCAGCACTCCGGCGTGGTCATCGTGTGCGACGGCAGCGAGGAAGCCGACAGGCGCATCGCGCGCGTGCTGTGGAACGACCCGGGCACCGGCGTGATGCGCCATGCCGACGCGGGTTACGACATCGCGAAGCAGTGTGCGAAGGAGCAGGGCCTGAAGTTGCCGATGCTGTAAGCGCGGCCACGACTATTCCTGACACGGCCCGGGAAACCGGGCCGTGTTCGTTGCGGTGGCAACCAGGCCAAGGGGGGACGGTCGGCCCCGACGTTCATCGCGGCGTGGCCGGCGCTGCGTCGGCACGGCTTGAGCGGGGAGGGATCGGCATCCTTCACCGGCACCGGTACGCAAGGGTGTCCGCTTCGGATCCGGCACGTCGTTCTCATGGCGACGGCTCCGGAGGCATGAACGATGGCGGTTTCCTCGAATGCGGGCACGATGCGCCGGCCTGGCCTGTGGGGCACGGGCAGCGCGGTGTGGATCTGGGCGCTGCTGGCGCTGGCGGTGGTCGGGTTCTGGCCGAGCTACGTCCGTCGCTTCGGCGAGGCGGACGCGGTCACGCACCTGCATGCCGCGCTGATGCTGTCGTGGTTCGGCATGCTGTTCGCGCAGCCATGGCTGGTGCGCACGCGCCGCATGGCGCTGCATCGCAAGGTCGGCAAGGCGTCCTACGTACTGGTGCCGATGATCGTGTTCACCTGCCTGTGGCTGTCGCGCATCCGCATGGGCGCGGCGACGCCGCAGAGCTTCGGCATACAGAGTTTCGTCCTGTATCTCGGCATCGCCGCTTCGGCGATCCTGCTGCTGTCATGGTCGCTGGCGATCGTCCACCGCCGCGACACCGCACTGCACGCGCGCTACATGGTCGGCACCGCGCTGACACTGATCGATCCGGCGCTCGCCCGCCTGCTGATCGCGACGATGCCCGGCCTGGGCCCGCTGGTCCCGTGGGTCAGCTACGGCGTGCTGTTCCTGATCCTGGGCGTGCTGGTCTGGCGGGATCGCGGCCGGCATGGCCAGCGTGCCTTCGTCGTGCTGACGGCGGTGTTCGTGCTCAACTTCGTGCTGATCAACCTCGTGCCGCGCACGGCCGCATGGCACGACTTCGCGCGCTGGTGGGGCGGGCTGCCGGTGGCCTGACCGGCCAGCGTCCGCTCAACGTGCGCGCAGCGACGGGAGTGCTTCGGCCTCGAACGCCTTGCCCGCGGCCGCCGGTTCGTCCGCATTGCCGCTGCGGATCAATCCCAGCCGCAGCGCTTCGCCAACCGCCTTCCGCGAACCGCCGACCACGACGGCCGTCTGGTCATCGCTGTCTAGCATGAGCAGCCGTGCATCGGCCCTGCGCGCTGCGATGAGCGTATCGAGCAGGCGCAGCACCGCGGTCACGTCGTACCAGTCCCCCAGGTTTTCGGCCGGCACGCGGTAGACCTTGCCGTCCATGCGTGCGACCAGCTGGTAGGGGCCTTCGTCGTTGGGCGGCGCGATCTCTTCGAACGTCGCGCCGTCGAGGGCGGGCGACACCAGGGAGGCGAGCGCGCGCAGCAGCCCGTCATGTTCGTTCGGGAACATGCCGGTCTCGACGTCGAACCAGTAGGCATGCCCGGCGGCCTCCAGGACCGCCTCCGCATCGCGGCCCTCGACATCGCCCGACGCGTCCGGATTCACCTTCGCGAAGCCGATGGACCGCAATTGCACCGCGAGCGCGCGCAGGTCGCGTTGCGCGTGCGTGGCGGGACGATCGGCCGCCTGCAAGGCCATGGCGGGCAGGAGGAACAGCAGCGACGCGACGCACAGGCGCAGGACGGACATGCAGGATCCCCCGATCGGATCCGGCGATTCTATCCGGCGCCACGATCCCGTGCGGGCGATGTCGATCCGGACCGCGCCAGTTCGTCGTTGAAGACAAGCGGCCCACCACCGGGCTGCGCTACCCTCCGGCAATCGCGAAAGGAATGCAGAGCGAATGAGCACCGAACAGGACACCACCCTCGATACCCCACGCGGCGCGGCCGCGTCCGATGCGCCGCGTTCGATCTGGTCCGAACTGCGCGATGCCATCCGCGGCACCAACGCCGACTACACGAAGATCCCGCTGCGCCGGGCGGTGTTCCTGCTCGCGGTGCCGATGGTGCTGGAGCTGGTGCTCGAGTCGACCTTCGCCGTGGTCGACATCTTCTTCGTCGCCAAGCTGGGCCCGTCGGCGGTGGCGACGGTGGGGCTGACCGAAACCTACCTGTTCCTGCTGTATTCCATCGCGATGGGGCTGGCGATGTCGGTGACGGCCGTGGTCGCCCGGCGCATCGGCGAGAACCGGCGCGAGGATGCGGCGATCAGCGCCGTGCAGGCGATCTTCGTCGCGTTGCTGGTGTCGGTGCCCTTCGCCGTCGTCGGCATCGTGTGGGCGAAGGATCTGTTGCGACTGATGGGCGCCGATGCGTGGAGCATCGAGCACGGTTACCGCTACACGCAGTGGATGCTCGGCGGCAACGCGATCATCATGCTGCTGTTCGTCATCAACGCGATCTTCCGCGGCGCCGGCGATGCGGCCATCGCGATGCGCGTGCTGTGGCTGGCCAACGGGCTGAACATCGTGCTGTGCCCGCTGCTGATCTTCGGCTTCGGGCCGGTGCCGGCGATGGGCATCGAAGGCGCGGCGATCGCGACGACCATCGGTCGCGGCGCCGGCGTCGCGCTGCAGCTCTACGTGCTGTTCCATGGCGGCAAGCACATCCGCCTGGCGTGGCCGCAACTGGCGGTGCATGGTGCGGTGCTGTGGAACATCGTGCGCACCTCGCTGGGCGGCATCGGCCAGATGATCGTGTCGATGACCTCGTGGATCTTCCTGATGCGCATCCTGTCCAGCATGGGCAGCGAGGTGGTCGCCGGCGCGACGATCGCGATCCGCATCATGATGTTCACGCTGATGCCGGCATGGGGCATGTCGAACGCGGCCGCGACGCTGGTGGGGCAGAACCTCGGCGCGCAGCATCCCGAACGCGCCGAAGCGGCGGTGTGGCACATCGGCTGGTACAACATGGCCTTCACGATGGCGATCTCGGTGGTGTTCTTCTTCTTCCACCACGACCTCATCGCGTTGTTCACCAGCGATGCGAAAGTCATCGATGTCGGCGGCGAGTGGCTGCAGATCCTGTCGTATTCGTACTTCGTCTACCGCTGGTGGATGGTCTCGGTGCAGGCGTTCAACGGCGCGGGCGATACGATGACGCCGACGAAGATCAACGTGGTGTTCTTCTGGCTGATCCAGATCCCGCTGGCGTACGCGCTCGCGGTGTCGATGGGATGGCAGGAGCTGGGCGTGTTCTGGGCGGTGTTCGTCTCCGAGACGTCCGTGGGCCTGTTCACGCTGTGGCTGTTCTCGCGCGGCAAGTGGAAGACGGTGAAGGTGTGAGATGAGCGGACACGTTCTGGACAACCCCATCTGGGAAGCATTGCGCAGCCGGCACCGCGACATCGCGCTCGCACGGGGCGATGTCGCGCGTTACCCGGCGCAGGTCGCGCCCTTCCTCGGCGTGCCGTCGGAGGGCGTGGACGTGGGCGAGGCGCTGATGGAACTGGTGGAGCCCGACGAGACGACGCTGCTGCTGGGCCACATGCCGGACGTGCCGGCGGGCTTCGAAGCGGAGAAGCTCGCGATGCTCGCGATGCTCGCGCAGATGGTGTGCCTGCATCCGGTGGAAGCCGTCGACGGGCCGGAGATCATCGAGCTGGGCGAAGCGCACCGCGACGACGTGCTCGCGTTGACGGCGCTGGTGTATCCGCACTATTTCCGTCCGCACACGATGCAGCTGGGGCGCTACTTCGGCATCTACCAGGAAGGACGCCTGGCCGCGATCATCGGCGAGCGCATGGGCATGGACGACTGGCAGGAAATCAGCGCCGTGTGCACGCATCCGGATTTCCTCGGCCGGGGCTATGCGCGGCAACTGCTGGCGATGCTGGGCAACGACACGCTGGCGCGCGGACGCACGCCGTATCTGCACGTGGCGCACGAAAACGCGCGCGCGAAGGAGCTGTATCTGCGCAGCGGGTACGAGGTCCGGCGGGATATTCCGTTCTTCTCGCTGCGTCGCAAGGCCTGAAGGCTCCAGCCCGTCGCGTTCACCGGGGGGCGTGTGGGCCGTCATCCCACTGTCACGAAACTGCAGCATCGTGGGGCGATCGAAGTTCGAGGTCGTGCCGATGAAGTTCCCGTTCCTGGCGTTCGCGATGATGCTGGCCGTGACGGCCTGGTCGCCGCATGCCGCTGCGCAGACGCCCTACGTCAGCATCGAGGATCGACTGACGGCCGAACAATTGCGCTCTGTCGGACTTACCGGCGAACAGCTCGACAAGCTCAATCGCATGCTGCGCGATGCGCAGCGGCAGGCCGACGCTCCGGTTGCAGGTGCAGCGGTGCCCGCTGCAACGGCGGATGCGGCGGCGCAAGCCGGAACCGCTTCGACCACGCCGGTGGCGAAGGACGTCGCGCCTGCACGCATTGATGATCGCGGCCGCGACGAGGGCTCGCTGATCGGCTTCAACGACAAGCCCATCCAGAGCCGGTTGAAGGGTTCGATCAGCGGCTGGGAACCCGGCACGGTGTTCGAGCTGGAGAACGGGCAGCAGTGGAAGGTGCTCAAGGGCGCCTTGAAATTGCCCAGGACGCTTGAAGCGCCGGAGATCGCGGTCGTACCGGGCGTCGCGGGACGCTGGTTCCTCCAGGTCGTTGAAGGCATGCCGAAGGCGCGGGTGTATCGCATCGATTGATGCGGCGCAGGGCGTTGCGCCTTTGCAGCCCGGCCAAGGCGAAGCCGCACCCGGGTTGCGGTACGCGACACGTTCCTGGACGCCGTTGATTCGCATCCCCGGGTGCGCTGCGCTTACCCGGGCTACAGGAATGCCGGAACGCCTCTGCTACGACCGCGTCTTTCCTTCCGCTGGCGGCAGCGACTGCAGGTAGGTCCACACGGCGCGCAGCTCCACGTCCTGCATCGCGCTGTATGACTTCCACGGCATCATGCCGTGCAGCTGTCGCCCATCGGGGCGCTGGCCGGTGCGCATGAGGCGCAGGAAGTCGGTTTCCTTCCACGCCTGCAGGCCGTTCGCGTGCGGCGTGAGGTTCGCCGACGGCGGCGTGCCCGGTTCCAGCACGTGGCCTCCCGCGAAATCCGTACCGTGGCACCCGGTGCACACCTGCGCCACGTACTTGCCGTACGCGACGCTGACCGTGGCCGGCGGCGCGACGCGTTCGCGCGGCGTGTGGTCGACGCGTTCGGCCGGCACCAGCGGGAACTTGCCGAACAGGTACAGCACGCGTGCGAGCGGCCGGACCTGCGTGCGGCCCGGATCGGCATCCACCGCCGGCAGCGTGCGCATGTAGGCGACGATGGACGCGACGTCGTGATCGTCCATCGCGTCGTAGTCGCCGGTGGGCATGATGATCAGCGGCGTTCCGTCGGGGCGCACGCCGTGGCGGATCGCGGCGGCGAGGCGATCGTCGGTCCATGCCGCATCGCGCACGGTGCGCGTGAGGTTGCTCGGCACGATGCGGATGACGTTCGGCGCGTCGACCAGCAGTTTCCCCGCGCCGTTCGGGCCATGGCAGTCGGCGCAGCCGCGCGTGGCGAACAGGTGCCGGCCGTGCTCCACCGATGCGTCGGCCATCGCGTCGGCCAGTGGCGGATCCTGCACCGCCCAGGTGCGCGACAACGCGCGTTCGCTCGACGCCCAGGCGGTCACGAGGACGCCCGCCACGAGCACCACCAGCACGACCACGCTCCAGCCCAGCCACTTCGCAACCTTCCGTACTGCCCGCATTGCCATTCATTCCGGTGATGTGAAAACCGGATACGGGAAGAGCGGGCGGGGGAGGACAGCGTGCTTGGACGGCGTCGAATGAATGCGGTTCCGCGGGGCTTGCGGCAAGCGCGTGCCACAAACAATGAAAGCTTCCTGGCTCCCGTCCTTCGCCGGAATGACGATCGAAAACGGCCCGCGTCCGAAGGCGTTCAGCCTTCGTCCCTGGCCTCGCGCGCAAGGCGACGGCACAGCTCCGCCGTCGCTTCGTCCACCGGGAAACAGCATTCGATGCGCAGCTCTTCCAGCGTCACGTCGCGCGGCGTGCCGAAGGTGGTGATGGTGGAGAAGAAGCGCAGGCGATGTTCGTCGCGACGCAGCACCGTGGTGAGCAGTGGCGTCGGCGCGGATTCGACGTCGCGAAGGCGCCAGCGCGCCGGCACGCCGGGATAGGCGAGCACCTCGTCGAGCAGTTCGCGGGCGGCGGCATCCGATGGCGCGGCCGCCACTTCGCCGTGCAGGTGGCGGATCAGATCGCCCGCCACTTCCTCCCAGTTGTCCACGGCGCTGCGCAGGTCGTCCGGATCGAAGATCTGCCGGATCATGTTCGTGTGCGCGCTCGCGCGACCATGCATCACGAAGCCGTTCACTCGCAGCGCGGCGTCGTTGGCCATCAGCACGTCCCAGTGCCGGTTGAGCACGAAGGCGGGATACGGTTCCTGCTGCGCGAGGATGAATTCGATCGCGCGGCGCACCTGCGACAGTTCCGGTGTCGCCAGCGCCGTCTCGGGATAACGCGGCGCGAAGCCGGCCGCCACCAGCAGCGCGTTGCGCTCGCGCAGCGGCATGTCGAGTGCATCGGCCAGGCGCGCGACCATCTCGCGGCTGGGCTGCGCTTTTCCGGTTTCCACGCAACTCAGGTGACGCGGCGACACGCCCGCGTCGAGCGCGAGGTCCATCTGGCTCAGGCGCCGGGCCGCGCGCCATTCGCGCAGCAGGGCGCCCAGTCGGGCATCACGTATTGGCGCGGCGGCTCGGTCCACGGGGCGAGCATACGGGCCGCACTGCATCGTCGCCATGACCTGGCAGGTCATGGCCGCATGATCTGCCGCTTCGTTGAGCGCATGACCCGATCGGCGAATCATCTGCCCCGACGCCGGACGGTCCGGCGATGGAGCTTCGATCATGCAGCGCAGGGACTTCCTCGGAATGGCCGCCGGCACGCTGGCCGCGGCGCTCGTCCACCGCACCGGGTTCGCCACGCCGGCTGCCGCTCCGGGTACCGACGCCGACGATGCCGCCGCGTTCCTCAAGGCGCGACGCTTCGTTCGCACCGCCGCCGGCGAGATCGCCGTCGTCGACGTCGGTACCGGAGGCGGCAGCGGCGAGGCGGCGCTGTTTCTCCACGGCTTCCCGCTCAACGGTTACCAGTGGCGTGGCGCGCTCGCGCGGCTGTCGCCGTACCGGCGTTGCATCGCCCCGGACTTCCTGGGGCTGGGCTACACGCGCGTCGCGCAAGGCCAGAGCCTCGCGCCGGATGCGCAGGTGCGGATGCTCGCCGAACTGCTCGACCGGCTCGACGTGGAGCGCGTCGACATCGTCGCCAACGACAGCGGCGGACAGGCCGCGCAGTTGTTCCTGGCGACGTATCCCGATCGCGTGCGCACGCTGCTGTTGACCAACTGCGATTCGCAGATCGAATGCCCGCCGCCGGCGTTGCAGCCGGTGATCGCGCTGGCGAAGGACAACCAGTTCGCACAGCAATGGCTCGCGCCGTGGCTGGCCGACAAGGCGCTGGCGCGATCGTCGCAGGGGCTGGGCGGGCAGACGTTCACGCATGCGTCCAACCCCAGCGACGAGGCCATCGACGTGTACCTGGGGCCGCTGGTGCGCAACGCCGCACGGACCAATGCCTTCGCCGTCGCGCTGGAGCGCAACTGGCTCGACGGCATCGGCCCGGCGCTCAAGGCCTCGCGCGCGCCCACGCGCATCGTGTGGGGAACGGGCGACCCGATCTTCACCGAAGCGGGGGCGGCGCACCTGGACGCGGCCTTCGGCGCCTCGCGCGGCGTGCGCCGCGTGGAGGGCGCGAAGCTGTTCTTCCCGGAAGAATTCCCCGACTTGATCGCGCAGGAAGCGCGACGGTTGTGGGGCGTCGGCTGAGGCGGACGCGGCGGCACGCGGCGGGCTGCTCCGACGAATGGGCCCGCCGCCCCGATCACCGCATCGTGAATGCTGCCCGCCTTCACGGATCGACACGCCGGCCTCTGACACGCTGACGGCCGCCCGCAGGCGCGCCGCACCGGCGCGTCGCGAAAGGTCCGGGAGCAGCGCATGGAGCAGGCCCGTCTCGCAACACGTCTTGCAGCGTTCCTTGTCACGGCCATGGTGCTTGCCGCGTGCGGCGGCGGGGGAGGCGGCGACAACAACACCCAGATCCCCGGCGCGCCCGTCGACCACCCGCCCACGTTCACCTCGGCGTCGGCCGCGACGGTGCCCGAAGGCACCGCCGGCGTGTTCTACACGGCGACCGCGACCGACGCGGACGGTCGGCCGGTGTCGTTCTCGCTGAGCGGCGGCGCGGACGTGTCGCGCTTCATCATGACGTCGGCCGGTGCGTTGCAGTTCCTGTCGCCGCCGGATTTCGAAGGGCCCACCGACGCCAATGCCGACAACGTGTACCTGGTCCAGATCACCGCCAGCGACGGCACGCAGACCGCGACGCTGCCGTTGTCGGTCACCGTCACCGACGTGACCGGCGCGCCGCTGCGCGTGCGCCGCGTCGTGACGGGCCTGGATTTCCCGATGTTCCTCGCTCCGGTACCGGACAACACCGGCCGCGTGTTCGTCGTCGAACGCGCCGGTCGCATCCGC
>Ga0209676_1003265_pt1 | contig 10197 bp, 6 predicted proteins | sample AraplaCvi_mLB_r2_FD_184282 | JGI IMG/M metagenome (GOLD analysis project Ga0209676, IMG submission 184282) | Arabidopsis root microbial communities from North Carolina, USA - plate scrape MF_Cvi_mLB_r2 (SPAdes) (version 2) | ecosystem: Host-associated > Plants > Roots > Endosphere | place: USA...
GAAGGCGCCGGTGACCAGGGCCGGGGTGATGATGGCGAAGGTCATCTGGAACGACAGGAAGACGAACTCGGGAATGCCCGGCAGCAGGCTGTGCGCCGTCTCCATGCCCACGCCGTTCAGGAGGACGGAATCGAAGCTGCCGATGAACTGGTTGACGGTATCGGCCGGATAGCCAGCCAGATCGCCCGCCTTGCCGAAGGCGATGGAGTAGCCGGCGATGAACCACACCAAGGTCGCCACGGCGAAGACGCCGACCGACTGGGTGATGGTGGCGATGACGTTCTTGCGGCGAACCATGCCGCCGTAGAAGAGGGCCAGACCCGGCAGGGTCATCAGCAGGACCAGGGCCGTCGAGGTCGCCAGCCAGGCCGTTCCGGCGCCGTCCAGTTCCAGCGGAACCTGGTGGCCCAGAAGCGCGGGCGCCGCCTGGGCGCCCGATGCGATCAATGTGGTCAGAAGGCCGAGCCCGAGAGCCGGAGCGAAGCGAAGTCGAGTCATCTCAATCCCCCAAAAGGATGTCGTTACGCATTTGCGAACTGTTTACCGCACTTGCGAAATGCGCAAGTGGCCGGATCAAGATTCAGGAATTTTTGTTGCGTTGGTAACGCGCATGACTCATCAACAAGCATGTTTTATGCATAGATATGCACACCATAGGGTCGATTAACCTCAAACAACAGCGCCGCTTGGAAGTTCGCATGCGCAGCAATTTTGGGGGATTGACGGCGCGGGCCGCCTTCGTCACCGTAAGGACACTCATCAAGACCGGCTGAGGGATAGGCCCTTTGACGCCGGGGCAACCTTCCGAGGATCCACCCGATCCGCGGAGATGGTGCCAACTCCTGCGAGGCCTCTTCGGAAGCCGCGAGAGATGAGTGAAGCGACGGGACCCTTGCGGGTCCGAGAGCGTCTTCACGGGTCTGTCTTCGCCGGATTTGGTCTGCCCCATCGGTTTCGCTGAGCGAACCGGAGCGGACTGTGGCGTCCACCACCGAATGGATCATCGACGAGGCCCCCGGCCGTGACGTCAGCGCCGCGATTCCGGCCGACTTCCGGCTGGCCTCGGGCGAGCGTCTGGCGGCGGACCAGGTCGTGGGACGGGTGCATGGTCCCGCCGAGGGTCCGCTGGTGGTCGTCGCCGGCGGCATCTCCAGCGGCCGCTTCGCCGCCCGTTGGTGGTCCTGGGCCGTGCGCGCCGGCGGGCCGATCGATCTGGACCGCGTCCGCGTGCTGGCCTTCGACCTGCTGCCCGGCAAGACCGAGCCCGGCGTCACCATCACCACCGCCGATCAGGCCCGCCTGCTGACCCTGCTGCTGGACGCCCTGGACGAGCCGCGCGTCGACGCCTTCGTCGGCGCCTCGTACGGCGGCTGCATCGGCCTGGCCTTCGCCGCGGAATTCCTCGAGCGGATCGGCGAGCTGGTGGTCATCTCGGGCGCCCACCGCGCCCATCCGGCGGCCACCGCCTGGCGCGGCGTGCAGCGTCGGGTGCTGGCCTTCGCCCGCGACTGCGGCCGGGAGGCCGAGGGCATCGCCCTGGCCCGCGAACTGGCCATGACCACCTATCGCACCGCCGATGAATTCGACTGGCGTTTCGCCGCCACTCCACCCGTCGAGGCCGGCGGCCCCTACCCCGTCTGCGACTATCTGATCGCGCGCGGCGCCGACTATGCCGAGGTCACCAGCGCCGACCGCTGGATCTCGCTGTCGGACTCGCTGGATCGCCATGCGGTCGAGCCGGAGGCGGTGCTCTGCCCCCTGACCCTGCTCGGCTTCACCACCGACCGGCTGGTGCCGATCGAGGATCTGCGCGCCCTGGCCGGCCGCGCCCCCGCCCTGCGTCGCTTCGGCGAGGCGGGCTCGATCTTTGGCCACGACGCCTTCCTGAAGGAGCGCGAGCTGGTCGGCCGCACGCTCCACGACGCCCTCTCTCCCCTGTACGCCCGCCAGCCCCGCGAGATCGCCGCATGACCTGTTCCAGCGAAGCCCACCCCTGTACGACCGCCGCGCGGCACGGGGTCAACAACGATCCGGCGCACGGCGCGGTGATGCCGCCGCTGTACCTGTCTTCGAACTACAGCTTCGACGGGCTCGATGGGAAACGGAAGTACGACTACACCCGCTCGGGCAATCCGACCCGGGACGTGCTGGGCGAGACGCTTGCGAAACTTGAGGGCGGCTGCGGCGCGGTGGTGACCGCGACGGGGATGGCGGCGGTGGACCTGGCCCTGTTCTCGCTGGAGCCCGGCGACCTGCTGCTGGCCCCGCATGACCTTTACGGCGGCACCCATCGCCTGCTGTGCGCCCGCGCCAAGCGCAATCATTTCGACGTCCAGTTCGTCGATCAGAACGACGCCCAGGCGCTGGACGCCGCCTTCGCGCTGAAGCCGAAACTGATCCTGATCGAGACCCCGTCCAATCCGCTGATGCGGGTGGTGGACGTGGCCGACATCTGCGCCCGCGCGCATGCGGTCGGCTGCAAGGCCGCGGTGGACAACACCTTCCTGTCGCCGGCCCTGCAGAACCCCATCGCCCTGGGCGCCGATCTGGTGATCCATTCGACCACCAAATACATCAACGGCCACTCGGACGTGGTCGGCGGCTGTGTGGTGGCTAGGGACCCGGCGGACCTGGAACAGCTGACCTGGTGGGCAAACTGCCTGGGCGTGACGGGCTCGCCCTTCGACGCCTACCTGACCCTGCGCGGAGTGCGGACCCTGTTCGCCCGCGTCGAGCGCCAGCAGGCGACGGCGGGCCGGATCGCCGAATGGCTTGAGGCCCACCCGGCGGTGAAGTCGGTCAACTATCCGGGTCTGAAGAGCCACCCGCAGCATGAGATCGCCGCCCGTCAGCAGAAGGGCTTCGGCGCAATGCTGAGCTTCGAGCTGGCCGACATCGACGCGGTGCGGACCCTGGTCGATCAGCTGGAGGTCTTCACCCTGGCGGAGTCGCTGGGCGGGGTCGAAAGCCTGATCGCCCATCCGACCCTGATGACCCACGCGGCCATGACGCCGGAGGCGCGGCTGACGGCGGGGATCACCGACGGCCTGCTGCGCCTGTCGATCGGGCTGGAGCATCCGGAGGACCTGCTGGCCGATCTGTCGGTGGCGCTGGACGCCGTCCTGGCCGCCGCGCCGCTGGAAGCCGAGGCCGCCTGACATGACCGCCGCTTCGCTTCCCCTGCCGCGCCCGGTCGCCCCCGGCGCGGTCTTTGAACACGCCCCCGACGAGCCCGTCGCCCTGCTTCAGCTGGACGCCGCCGACGCGGCCACGGCGGCCAGCGCCGTCTATCGCGAGGTCCGCCGGGGTCGCCGGGTCGTGGCCGTCGCCTCGGGCGGGGCGGACGCCGCCGCGCGGCTGGCCGAGGCGCTGGACGCTATCGGCGTGATCTCGGCCTGCCCCGGTCCGGGCGAGGCCCTGCTGAACGCCCCGGTCTCCATCGTGGCCGGGCCGGAGACGGCTGTGCCTCACGCCCGCCCCGCGACGAGCCGACCGCTGCGCGTGGCGCTGGCCGGCTGTGGCGTGGTCGGCGGCGGCGTGCTGGCGCGGCTGCTGGCCGACGACCGGTTCCAGGCCGTGGGCGTACTGGTGCGCGATCCGAACAAGCCGCGCGATCCCGCCGTGCCCGAGGGCTTGCTGCTGTCCGACCCCGCCGCCCTGCTGGCGCGCGAGCCGGATGTGCTGGTCGAGGCCATCTCGGACGCCTCCACCGGCCTGGCCCTGATCCGCGCCGCCCTGTCGCGCGGCGTCGACGTGGTCAGCGCCAACAAGCAGGCGGTCGGCGGCGACCTGGCCGCCCTGACCGCCCTGGCCCAGGCCCATGAGGCGCGGCTGCTCTACTCCGCCAGCGTCGGCGGCGGCTCGCCCCTGATCGAGACCGTGCGCCGGGCGCGCGAGCATGGACCGGTGGTGCGGATCGAGGCGGTGCTGAACGGCACCTGCAACTTCATCCTGAACCGCTTGGCCGACGGCGTGGCCTTCAACGACGCCCTGACCGGCGCGCGCGAGGCCGGCTTCGCCGAGGAGGACCCGACCGCGGACCTGAGCGGTCTCGACGCCGCCGCCAAGCTGGCCATCCTGGCGCATGAGGCGCTGGAGGGCGGGCTGGCGCCGGCCGGGATCACACGCCAGACCCTGTCGGCGGACGCCGTCCTGCCCGAGGGGCGGGTGCGTCAGCTGGCGCGGCTGGATGTGCGGACCGACAGCGCGGGCGTGGCCTTCGCCGCCGCCGACGGCGACGCCCTGTTCGCTGACCTGCCGGACGAGTGGAACGCCCTGCGCGTGACCACCGGCGATGGCCGGGTGTTCACCGCGCGAGGACGCGGGGCGGGCCGGATTCCGACGACCGAAAGCGTCTGGGCCGACCTTTCCGATCTGCTCGCCGGATAAACGCGACGGATCGGACGCCGAACGCCGTTCAGATAGATGCGCTCGCGGTGATCCGGATCCCTCCTCCGGATCAGGGGGCCGAACGTAGAAGCCCCCGCCCGTGATCCGGCGGGGGCTTTTGCGTTCAGGCTCGACCTAAAAAGGAGCCGCCGACCCGCAAGGGGTCGGCGGCAAGAGTGCGCTTCGGTTCAGGAGTGATCAGAAGCGATAGCGGGCGCCGACGTAAAACTGACGGCCGGTGTGGTGGTAGACGGAGGTCGAGGTGCGGTTGTCGTCGCCGACCCACTGGTGGTTCGCCTCATCCGTCAGGTTCAGGGCTTCAAGCGTCAGCTCGACCTGGTCCGACAGCTGGTAGGAGGCGGAGGCGTCCAGGTTGAACGTGTCCATCTTGCCTTCCAGGGCGTTGCCGTTGCGGCCCGGGACGTTCTGCAGATAGCCGTCGCGGAAGGCCGCCGAGACACGGGCCGAGAACTTGTCGTCCTCATAGTAGACCGTGGCGTTCCACGACTCCGGCGACAGGTTCACCAGCTCGGCAGGAATGAAGGCCGTGCAGAGCGCGCTCACCGTCGTGTCGCAGTAGTTGATGGTCGATTCGACGTGCGTGTAGTTCAGCTGCACGCCGAGGTTTTCCAGCGGACCCGGCAGGAAGGTGAAGGGCTGCTGGTAGCTGATCTCGAAGCCCTTCAGCGGGCCGCCGTCGGTGTTCACCGCCGCCGTCAGCTGGAAGATCTGCGAGGGCGTGCAGGTGCCCGTGCACAGGCTCGGCGCGAAGGCCGAGGGGTTCAGGGCCGTCAGGGCCGTGTACGGCAGGTCCTGGCGGATGATCTGAATGTAGGTGTCGATGTCCTTGTAGAAGTAGGCGAAGGACAGCAGGCTTTCGCGGCCGAAATACCATTCGATGCTGAAGTCGAAGGTGTCGGCGCGGAACGGCTCCAGCTTCACGTTGCCGATGGTGGCCGTGTAGTTCGGGCCGGTCGACAGCGAGGTGGTCGGGACCAGGTAGTTGGTGCCGGCCAGGTTGTTGCCGATCTGCGGACGGGCCATGACCTTGGCCGCGCCGAAGCGCAGGTACAGTTCCGGGATCGGCTGCAGCACCAGGTTCAGCGACGGCAGGGTGTCGGTGTAGGTGTTCTCGCCGGTGACGCGCGTGCCGCCGCCGGTCGAGCTGTAGCCTGTGGCTTCCAGCAGGGTGTTCACATACCGGACGCCGAAGTTGCCGCGGAACGGCATGTCGAACAGGTCGGTATCGAAGTCAGCCTGCAGATAGACCGCCGTATCCTCTTCGTGGATCGAGCGGTTGCCGCCGCGGGCGTTGCCGTTGGTGACGCTGGTCAGGGAGAAGTCCCCGCCCGGCACCCCGGTGTTGCAGTTGCAGTAGATGTTGAACAGGTCGGCGATCGCATCCAGATCCGGACGCAGCCAGCTGGTGTCGCCGCCGGTCGGGATCAGGCCCGAGCCGAAGCCGGTCAGCAGGTTCGAGATGTCCGCGACGGTGGTGCCGCCCGGCAGCATCGGAACCACGGTCTCGTCGGCGCGACGGAACTCGTAGGAGTCCGAGTCATAGGTCTTGAAGTTGAACCCGCCCTTGATCGTGATCCAGTCCTGGCCGTCCCATTCGAAGTCGGCCTGGGCCGAGGTGAACAGGGTGTCGACGCCGTTCGGGCGCAGACGGATTTCCGAACGCGGCAGGGCGGCGACGGTGGTGCCCAGGTTGATGCCGCGCCAGGCCCAGGCGGCCGGGCTGGTGACGTCGAAGCCATAGTTGATCAGCGGCGCTTCCATGTTGTCACGGAAGTCGAACGAATAGCCCTGGGTGTTCTGACGATCGAGCGTGACGGTCGTCTGGATCGGGTTCTCGAAGTTGGACTCGGCGCGACCGTAGTAGAAGCGGCCCCGCAGGGTGTCCGAGAAGTCGTGATCGGCGCTCAGGCTGATCTGGGTGTACTCGGTCTCCAGGACGTCGAAGCGGCTTTCCGAGCGGATGTCGACGTTGTCGAACACGCCGTAGACCAGCATGTTGTTGGCGACTTCGGCTTCACGGACGCTGATCTGGGTCTGACCGGCGGCCGCGGCGTTGCGGCTGAAGGACAGGGCCTCCAGGAAGTCTTCCTGACGAGTGGCGTCCAGCTTGGAATACAGCAGGTCCAGCGACATCGTGGTCGACTCGGCCGGCCGCCACTGGAACGACCCGGTGACGCCCAGGCGTTCCTGATGGTGCGTCAGGCGGCCGTAGCGCGGCAGGCGCGGAATGAAGACGCCGGCCTGGTTGGCGGTGTTGTAGGCGGCGATGTTGGCCGCCGTGCCGGGCAGACGGGCCACGCCGGTGGCGCAGTTGGCGGCCGTCGAACCGTTGGCGGCGCTGTTGCCCGGGTTCTGGGGCGTGACGCCGATGGGCGAGCAGAAGCCGCCGCTGTTGGTCGAACCCGGAGCCGCGGCCGGAGCCCAGCGCACCGAGCTGAAGCCCTCTTCCAGCAGATCCCGCTCGCTGTAGGCCAGCGAGACCAGGGCGCCGAACTCGTCGTTCGAGCCGAAGCGGTCGCTCAGCAGGAAGGCGTAGCGCGGATTGTACTCTTCCGAGAGGTCGTTGTAGCCGAGCTGGGCCGAGGCGGCGGCGGTGAAGCCGTCATAGTCGAACGGACGCGTGGTCTGCAGGTCGACGGTGGCGCCCAGCGAACCTTCCTCGGTCTCGGCCGCGGCGGTCTTGCGCACGGTGATCGAGTTGAAGAGTTCAGAGGCGAAGACGTTGAAGTCGAAGCCGCGGCCACGGTTGGCGCCGCCCGACGAGTCGGTGCCGCCGGCGGTGGCCTGGGCCTCCATGCCGTTGATGCGGGTGCGGGTGAAGTCGGCGCCCAGGCCGCGGACGGTGATCGAACGGCCTTCGCCGGCGTCACGGTCGATGGCGACACCCGGCACGCGCTGGATCGATTCGGCCAGGTTCAGGTCGGGGAAGTCGGCGATATCCTCGGCGACGATCACATCGACCATGCCGGTTTCGCGGCGCTTGGCGTCCAAGCCGGCGTTCAGGCTGGCGCGGAACCCGGTGACGATGACCTCGCCGATCTCGGTGGGCTCGTCCTGCGGGTCTTGCGGCGCGGTTTGCGCAGCGGCGGCGCCGACTCCCAGCGACAGGGCGACGGCCAGACCGGACGCTCCGGCGAACAGGCGACGACGAAGGGCGCGGGTCATCCCCGGCTGAATGGCTTGCATCATATGCCTCCTCCCAATGGGCATACAGGACGCCGGGGTGGCCCCGGTCTATCTGTTTTTGCGGTCCAGCGTCGTTGGCTGTTCCGTTTGACACCGGTGTCATCTTGATGCGCAATGCGCTTTGACACCGGTAGCAATCACGAGCCTAACCTGATGATCTACGTCTTCGCAAGCAGCCTTCGACACAAAGTGGTCACAACCGCTGCCGTAACAGCGTTGGCCGTGTCGTTCGGAGCACACACGGCTTCGGCGCAGGACGGAGTCATCGCCTTCCCCGGCGCCGAGGGCGCGGGACGGCTGGCGACGGGCGGACGCGGCGGGGCGGTGCTGCGGGTCACCAATCTGAACGACGCGGGGCCGGGCAGCCTGAGGGCGGCGGTCGAGGCCGAAGGACCGCGCACCGTGATCTTCGACATCGGCGGCACGATCCGGCTGGAGACGCCGCTGCGCATCCGCCGGGGCCGGATCACCATCGCCGGACAGACGGCTCCGGGCGGCGGGATCACCCTGCGCGACCAGGCCCTGGTGGTGGCCGCCGACGACGTAGTGGTGCGCCACATCCGCTCGCGGCTGGGCGACGAAAGCCGCATTGAATCGGACGCCGTCACCATCGAGCGCGGCCGCCGGATCATCCTGGACCACGTCTCGGCCTCCTGGTCCGTGGACGAGACCCTGTCGGCGGGCAGCCGCTATGACCCGCCCGAACGCGGCATCTATGACGTGACCGTCCAGTGGTCCTTGATCGCCGAGTCGCTGAATCATTCCGGCCACGCCAAGGGCGACCACGGCTACGGCTCGCTGGTGCGCGGCGGGCATGGGGCGCGGATGACCTTCCACCACAATCTGTGGGCCAGCCACCGAGCGCGGATGCCCCGGCCCGGCAACTACAATCCGCCCTCGGTCGATCCCCAGGGACCGCGCTTCGAGTTCCGCTCGAATGTCTTCTACGACTGGGGCGGGTCGCACGCCGGCTATAACGCCGACACCGAAAGCCTGTCCGCCTACGCCTTCATCGGCAACGCCTATATTCCGGGTCCGGATTCACAGGGGCGCTGGGCGTTCGAGGAGTCCAATCCGCTGGCCCGCGCCTGGTTCGAGGGCAACAGCATGGACGGGGTCACGCCCGCTGATCCGTGGTCTCTGGTGAAGGATTCCGACCGCCCGGACTATCGGCTGGCGGCGCGGCCCGACTGGGCGGAGGCGGCGACCGAGACACCCGAGGCGGCGACTCTGGTGGTGCTGGAACGGGCGGGGGCCAGCCGGGCGCGGGACGCCGTGGACCAGCGCATCGTCGCCGGAGTGCGCGACCGCACGGGCCGGATCATCGACAGCCAGGGCCAGGTGGGCGGCTGGCCGGAGCTGGAGGCGGGAACGCCCTGGGCCGACGGCGACGGGGATGGGATGCCCGACGACTGGGAGCGCGCGAACGGGCTGGATCCGGCGAGCGCCGCCGATGGTCCGGCGGACCGGAACGGGGACGGCTTCACCAACCTTGAGGACTGGCTGAACGGGTTGGCAGACTAGCGCGCCAACCAGCCGCCATCGACCGCCAGCACCGTGCCGTGGACATAGGCCGAGGCGTCCGACGCCAGGAAGACCGCGGCCCCGCTGAGGTCCGACGGATCGCCCCAGCGGCCCGCCGGGATGCGGGCCAGGATGTCGCGATTGCGCGTCTCGTCGGCGCGCAGGGCCTCGGTGTTGTTGGTCGAGAAATAGCCCGGCGCGATGCCGTTGACGTTGATGCCCTTGGCCGCCCATTCGCAGGCCAGCAGGCGGGTCAGCCCGGCCAGACCGCTCTTGGAGGCGGTGTAGGACGGCACGCGGATGCCGCCCTGGAAGCTGAGCATCGAGCAGATGTTGATGATCTTGCCGCCCCGGTTCGCGCCGACCCAGGTGCGGGCCACGGCCTGGCTGAGGAAGAAGGCCGTCTTCAGATTGGTGTCGATGACGGCGTCCCAGTCCTCTTCCGTGAAGTCGAGGCTGTCGTTGCGGCGGATGATGCCGGCGTTGTTGACCAGGATGTCGATCTTGCCGACGGCGGCCCCGGCCTGGGCCACCACGTCGGCGATGGGGGCGGTGGAGGACAGGTCGGCGGGAATGGCGTGCAAAGCGCGGCCGGTGGCCTGGACCAGTTCCGCGGTCTCGGTCGGGGCCGAGCGGCCGACGGCGATGATGTCGGCGCCCGCCTGGGCCAGGCCGACGGCGATGGCCTGACCCAGGCCGGTGTTGGCGCCGGTGACCAGGGCCGTGCGGCCGGTGAGATCGAACGGGTTCATTTCAACGGACCTCAAGGATGGCGAATACAGAGCCGATCAGGAGGATGTCGCACGGATGCGTCTGGGCTGACATGCCTTCCCCTCCCCGGCTTGTCTGATGCGGATTGAATGCATAGGTAACCGGTGTCATAAGCCGATGCAAACGGGGACGAGGCTGGAGCCGAACCGCCGCTCCGCCCATTATCTCCACCGGAGGACTGCCATGAAAATCGCCCTGATCATCGAGAACAGCCAGGCCGCCAAGAGCGAGACGGTGCATGCCGCGCTGAAGGCCGTGGCCGAGCCGCTGGGCCATGAGGTCTTCCACTACGGCATGTACTCGGCC
>Ga0209676_1003269_pt1 | contig 10188 bp, 9 predicted proteins | sample AraplaCvi_mLB_r2_FD_184282 | JGI IMG/M metagenome (GOLD analysis project Ga0209676, IMG submission 184282) | Arabidopsis root microbial communities from North Carolina, USA - plate scrape MF_Cvi_mLB_r2 (SPAdes) (version 2) | ecosystem: Host-associated > Plants > Roots > Endosphere | place: USA...
CCGATTCGCTGCAGCTGCTGCACTTCCACATGGGCTCGCAGATCTCCAACGTGCGCGACATCGCCAACGGCATGCGCGAGGCGACGCGCTATTTCGTCGAGCTCTCGCGCCTGGGCGCCAACGTGCGCTACATGGACGTCGGCGGCGGCCTGGGTATCGATTACGAAGGCACGCGTTCGCGCGGCTTCTGCTCGATCAATTACGGCGTGCAGCAGTACGCCAACTCCATCGTGCAGCCGCTGTCGGACGCCTGCGCCGAACACGGCCTGGTGCCGCCGCGCATCGTCACCGAATGCGGCCGCGCGATGACCGCGCACCACGCCGTGCTGGTGGCGAACGTGGCCGAAGTCGAGGAAGCGCCGGAAGGCCGCATCCCCGACGTGCACGACGACGAGCCGGCCGTGATCCGCCACCTGCGCGAGGTCTACAGCGAGCTGGAGCAGCGCCCGCCGGTGGAGTTGTTCCACGAAGCGCAGCACCACCACGCCGAAGGCCTGCAGCTCTATGCGCTGGGCCAGCTCGACCTGGTACATCGCGCGCGCATCGACGACCTGTTCTACGCGATCGCGCACTCGGTGCGTAAGCGCCTGAGCTACGACGAGAAGAGCCACCGCGAGCTGCTGGACGAACTCAACGATCGCCTCGTCGACAAGTACTTCGTCAACTTCAGCGTGTTCGAATCGATCCCGGACGTGTGGGCGATCGACCAGGTGTTCCCGATCCTCCCGATCGAGCGCCTGAACGAGGAACCCACGCGCCGCGGCGTGCTGGCCGACATGACCTGCGACTCGGACGGCACGGTAAAGACCTACGTCGAGAACGAAGGCCTGGACACCTCGCTGCCGCTGCACGCGCAGCGTCCGGGCGAGACGTACCGCATCGGGTTCTTCCTCGTCGGCGCGTACCAGGAAATCCTGGGTGACATCCACAACCTGTTCGGCGACACCGACGCGGTGGAAGTGCGTATCGAAGGTGACGGCGACACGCAGGGCAAGGGCTACAGGCTGACGCAGCAGCGTCGCGGCGACACGACCGACGTGATGCTCGACTACGTCGGCTACCGGCTCGACGACCTGCGCGCGGCGTATCGCGAGAAGGTCGCCGCCGCCGGCTTGCCTGCCGACGAGTCCGCGCGTCTGGACGCCGCGCTGGAAAGCGGTCTCACCGGTTACACCTACCTCGACGACGTGCCGCTGGCATGAGCGAGGAACGAAGGCGGTACCTCGTCCTGGCACGCCGCACGGTGGCCTTCGACGAGACGGTGATCGGCCCGCACCACGCGCACCTGGACGCGCTGCGCGGGCAAGGCCGGCTGGAGCTGGCCGGTCCGTTTTCCGACAGGAGTGGCGGCGCGTACATTGTCCGGGCGGGTAGTCTGGCGGAGGCTGAAGCCATCGCGTTCGCCGATCCGCTCCACGTCCGCGGTTCCTCGGAAGTGACCGTGCACGAATGGAACGCCGCGCCCTGAACGGCCGACGCTCTTCTCAATCAATCAACGGAACAAGCAGATGAAAGTTGGCTTCATTGGCCTCGGTGCGATGGGCGCCCCGATGGCCCGCTACGTGCACGCCAAGGGCCTGCTCACCGCGGTGGGCAACCGCACCCAGGCCAAGGCCGACGCGCTCGCCGCGGAACTGAACGTGCGCGCGGCGCGCTCCGGCGCGAACTTCGCCGATTGCGACGTCGTGGTGTTGTGCGTGTCGCTCGATGCCGACGTGCTGGAAAACGTCGCCGCGCTGGCGGACGTGCTGAAGCCGGGCGCGATCGTGATCGACCATTCCACCGTCGCCGTGGATACCGCACGCCGCTGCGCCGCGCAGCTGGCGCAGCACAACATCGGCTTCCTCGACGCGCCGGTGTCCGGCGGCGTGGAAGGCGCGCGCAACGGCAAGCTGTCGGTGATGGTCGGCGGCGACGCGGACGTGCTGGAAGTCGCACGCCCGGTGATCGAAAGCTACGCGGCGCGCATCAGCCACATGGGCGCGACCGGCGCCGGCCAGGCAACGAAGGCCGTGAACCAGGTGCTCGTGGCAGGTATCAACGAAGCGGTCTGCGAAGGCCTGGCGCTGGGCGAAAAGCTGGGCCTGGATCCGGAAAAGCTGCTGCCGACGCTGCTGGCCGGCGCGGCGAACAACTGGTTCCTCGACAAGCGCGGCGCGACCATGCTGCGCGACGAGTTCAACCCCGGCTTCAAATGCGCGCACATGCTCAAGGACCTGCGCATCGTCGCGGCGATCGCTCGCGATACCGGCGTGCGCATGAGCACGGTTGAACAGGCGCTGGCCGATTACGCCGAACTGATCGAACGCGGACAGGGCGAATCGGATACGTCCGCGCTGATCACGCTCAAGCGCGGCGGCTGAGGCGCTCGATTACGCAGTCCCGCGTCGGGTGCTGGGCCGTTCCTTCAGGCGCGCGCCCACGAAGGCGCCGAGCCACGCGAGCAGCAGGCTCGATCCGATCGCCAGCCGGTTGAAGCGCAGCACCTTTGCGAGCGTCATTTCCGGCTGCACCGACACCAGCACGAACACGATCGCGAGCCACATCAGCGCGACCAGGCCGACCGCGAACCACGTAAAGCGACGACCGGCCAGCGCGCCGCCGGCGACCATCGAGACGAATATGCCGGTCAGGTCGAGCAGCGGCAACTGGCCCCACGGCGTGGTCTGCACGTGTTGCAGCTTCGCGCCAAGCACGTAGCCGATGAGCGTGAACAGCATCAAGCCGACCAACGCGGCGATGCAGCCCGACAGAGTGCGCTTGTCCATCCGTTCCCCAGAGATCCCGTTGCGGGACCGCGGCAGTCTAGCCGCGGAATGACGCCGCAGCGGTGACCGCGGTCGCGCCTCGCCGGTTCGTGGGCGCGTTGACCGGATCAACGGTGGTTTGTGGCGGCTGATCGGTTCCCGCGCCGTCTGTTCGCCCAGACGAAACATCAGCGTTAGTCCAGCGAACGCTGGAATCCATGTTGCTTCTGCTTTCCGCGTGAAGGTGGAGAGCATCGCGAACGCCGGAGCAGTCGCACGCCCAGCCCTCACTGCATCCGCCGTACGGGAGTGGGCACCGCCACGCCGATCAAGCGGTGGGCCCGCTCCTAGAGAAAAAAGGGCCCGCGTGTGCGGGCCCTCTATTCGTCACTGACGCGGATGGCCGCGGACGATGGCGGGTACTACTTCACCTTGATCGCCATCGCCTGCAGGCCGCCGCCGGCGAGCTTGCGCTTGGCATCGGCGAGATCGCTCGCCGTGCCGTACGGGCCCATGCGTACGCGGTACACCGTACTGCCGTTGATCGCAGCCGATTCGACGCGCGCGCTGAGGCCGAGCATCGCGATGCGCGCCTTCATTTCCTCTGCCTGGCCCGACGCCTGGAACGCGCCGGCCTGTAGCAGGTAACGCGTGCCATCGTCGTTGGTCGTCGAGGACGCGGCCGGGGTCGCAGCGGTTGTCGCGGGCTTCGCGTCAGAAGGCGCGTTCGACGCCGTGGTCGCCGGCGTCGCGGCGCTGCCCGTGGTCGGCGTCCGCGACGGGACCGTGTCGGTTTCGACAGGGCGCGGCAGCGGAGCGGTCTGTGCGGTCGTCGCCGGCGTGGCCGCGGCGTCGGCGTCATCGGCCGAGGGGCGCGCCTGCTTCTCGCGTTCCGCGGCACGCTTGGCTTCGGCCTTCTCGCTCGCGGCGAGCTCGGCATCCGTCATCGGCACTTCCTTGCCCGGAAGCAGCGTGTAGAAGTCGTAGTCGGTGTCCTTCTTCGCCGCTTCGTCCTGCGCGCCGCCCTTGCCCTTCCCCTTGGCAGGAGCAGGCGCGGCGTCCTGCGCGATGGCCTCCTCGTCCGCCCCGCTGGCCGTGGCCGGCTGCGCGTCGGGGTTGGGCTGCGGGCGGAAGAAGCCGTCACCGCTGGACTTGAAGTACTTCGGCGCGACGAGAATCGCGACCACCGCCAGCAGGATGCCCAGCACCATCCAGGCCCAGCCGGGCAGGCCGCTGTCGCCGCCGGAATTGCGTCGTGCCTGGGACTTGCCTCGTTTCGCCGCCACTTACATCACCTCGGGGGCGCTGACGCCCAGCAGTTCGAGACCGTTGGCCAGTACCTGCCGCGTCGCCATCGCGAGCACGAGACGCGCATCGCGGGTGTTGGCGTCGTCGACCAGGAACTGGTGGTCGTTGTAGTACGTCTGGAACGTCTGCGCCAGTTCGAGCAGGTAGGCGGCGATCTGATGCGGTTCCAGGTCGCGGCCGGCGGTCTCTACGACGTCGGAATAGCGCAGCAGCGTGGCGATGAGTTCGCGCGCGGCGACGTCGTCCAGATCCAGTGGCTGGGCGAGGCCGTTGGCCGCGTCGAACGACAGGCCGCGCTCCTTCAGCTGGCGCATCAGGCCGTACATGCGCGCGTGCGAGACCTGCACGTAGTACACCGGGTTGTCGAGCGACTGGCTGCGCGCGAAGTCGATGTCGAAGGTCAGCTGCGAATCGGGCTTGCGCGCGATCAGGAACCAGCGCGTCGCATCGCGGCCGACTTCGTCGACCAGATCGCGCAGCGTGACGTAGCTGCCGGCGCGCTTGGACAGCTTCACTTCCTCGCCGCCGCGCATGACCGTGACCATCTGGTGCAGCACGTATTCCGGCCAGCCGGTCGGGATGCCGCAATCCAGCGCCTGCAGGCCGGCGCGCACGCGGGCGAGCGAGCCGTGGTGATCGGCGCCCAGTTCGGTGATCGCACGCTCGTAGCCGCGCTGCCACTTGCTGAGGTGATAGGCGACGTCCGGCAGGAAGTAGGTGTACGTGCCGTCGGACTTGCGCATCACGCGGTCCTTGTCGTCGCCGAAGTCGGTGGTGCGCAGCCACAGCGCGCCGCCTTCCTCGTAGGTGTGGCCGTGGGCGACGAGCTCGCGCACGGTCTCCTCGACCTTGCCGTCGGTGTAGAGCGAGGACTCCAGGAAGTAGACGTCGAACGAAACCCCGTAGGCTTCCAGGTCGAGGTTCTGTTCGCGACGCAGGTACGCGACGGCGAACTGCCGGATCGCGTCGAGATCGTTCGCGTCCTTCGCGCCCGTCACGACGTGGCCTTCCACTTCGACGCTGTCGCCGCGCAGGTAGGCCGTCGCGACGTCCTTGATGTAGTCGCCGCGATAGCCGTCTTCCGGCCAGTCGGGATGTTCCGGACCGTGGCCCTGCGCGCGTGCCTGCACTGAAATGGCGAGGTTGTTGATCTGCGCGCCGGCGTCGTTGTAATAGAACTCGCGCGCCACGTTCCAGCCGTTGGCATCGAGCACGCGCGCGATGCAGTCGCCGATCACCGCCGCGCGACCGTGGCCCACGTGCAGCGGACCGGTCGGATTGGCCGACACGTATTCCACGCCGGCACGATGGCCCTTGCCGCTCTCGTTGCGGCCGTAGACGGCGCCCTGTTCGAGCACCTGGCCGATCTGGCGACGCCATGCGGCTTCGTCGACATGGAAGTTGATGAAGCCGGGGCCGGCGATCTCGACCTTGGCAAGGTCGGCGTTGGCCGGCAGCGCATCGACCAGCGCCTGCGCCATCGCGCGCGGATTCGAGCGCGCGGGCTTGGCGAGCAGCATGGCGGCGTTGGTGGAGAAATCGCCTTGACCTGCGTTCTTGGGACGCTCGATGACGAACTCGGGCGTGACGAGGTCGGCCGGCAGGGTGCCGGCGGCGCGGAGGGCGTCGATCGCCTGCGCCACGAGGGCGCGGAGAGTGGATTTCACGGGATTCTGCGGGGTGCTGCGGGACCGGGCATTGTACGCGAGCGGGCCCGTGGGGCCGGCCGTTCACACCCAGCCTCGCGCCGCCAGCGAGACCGGCGTCCCGTCGCCGACCACGATGTGATCCAGCAGCCGCACGTCGACCAGCGCCAACGACTCCTTCAGGCGCGCGGTGATGGTGCGGTCCGCCGCGCTGGGCTCGGGATTGCCGCTGGGGTGGTTATGTCCGCAGATCGCGGCGGCCGCGTTGAGGGAAAGCGCGCGACGCACCACTTCGCGCGGATGCACCTGGGCGCCGTCGATGGTGCCCTGGAACAGCTCCTCGAACGCGATCGCCCGATGGCGGGTATCCAGGAACAGGACGGCAAAGACCTCATGTGGCCGGCCGCGAAGGCGCTGCGCGAAATAGCGGCCTGCTGCATGGGGATCACTCAGCAGCGCGCCCCGTTCGAGCTCCGCGCCGAGGAAGCGATGCCCGAGTTCGAGCGCCGCGGCGAGCCGGCACGCGCGCGCCGGCCCCAGCCCCGGCAGCTTCGACAACGCATCGGCCGGCTGTTCCAGCAACGTGCGCAGCGGCCCATGCGCATGCAGTAGGTCGCGTGCGGTAGTCACCGCATCTCGGCCGCGCAGCCCGGAGCCCAGGAAGATCGCCAGCAGCTGGGCGTCGGACAGCGCCTTCGCGCCATAGGCGAGCAGCCGTTCGCGCGGACGTTCGTCCATCGGCCATTCGCGGATGTGGAGGGGGCGGATGGATGCGTCCATGGTGACCCAATGCGGAAGGACCGGCAGTGCTGCGCGGAAGTGGGCGGGCGACCGCCGTTGCGCCGCCGCAGGCGATGCACCACTGAGCACCACCGCGGCGCCGCACGCCGAACCCGCACCACCGCGTTCGTGTGACGGCCGCCCGCCGTATGCGTATTCCATCGCGTCGTCGCGGCGCGCACAGGCGGGCTGGGCAGGTCGTTCGGGTAAGCTAAACGCTGATTCGGCGGTAGGTATTTTCCAGATGGTCGAGCCTCGCTCCCTGCGCGGAACCAAGATCCTGCTGTGCGTGTGCGGCGGGATCGCCGCCTACAAGTCGGCCGAACTGGTACGCCGCCTGCGCGACGCCGGCTGCGAGGTGACCGTGGCGATGACGCAGAACGCACAGCAGTTCGTCGGCACGACGACCTTCCAGGCGCTCTCGGGCGTGCCGGTGCGCACCTCGCTGTGGGATGCCGCGGCCGAAGCTGCAATGGGTCACATTGAACTCGCGCGCTGGGCCGACCGCGTCGTCATCGCCCCCGCAACCGCGAACACGCTCGCCAAGCTCACGCACGGATTCGCCGACGACCTCGTCACGACGTTGTGCCTGGCGACGACCGCGCCCATCACGGTCGCGCCGGCGATGAACCACCGCATGTGGCTGCATCCGGCCACGCAGGCGAACATCGCGACATTGCGCGAGCGCGGCGTGCAGATCGTCGGACCGAACGACGGGCCGCTCGCCGAAGGCGAATCCGGGCCGGGACGCATGAGCGAGCCGGTGGAAATCCTCAATGCAATCGGGCAGGCCCTCGCATGAGCGCGGCCGAACGCCTGCGCGGGTTGCGCATCGTCGTCAGCGCCGGTCCGACCTACGAGGACATCGATCCGGTCCGCTTCATCGGCAACCGCAGCAGCGGGAAGATGGGCTTCGCCGTCGCGCAGTCGGCCGCGCGGCTCGGCGCCCACGTCGTGCTGGTCGCCGGCCCCGTGTCGCTGCCGACGCCCGCGGGCGTGACACGCATCAACGTGCGTTCGGCCGCGCAGATGCACGAGGCGGTGCTTTCGCAGTTGCCGGCCGATATTTACATCGGCGCCGCGGCGGTCGCGGATTTCGCGCCCGCGCAAGCGGCGTCGAACAAGATCAAGAAGACCGCCGGACAGGACACGCTGAACCTGACGCTGGTGCGCACGCGCGACATCCTGGCCGACATCGCCTCGCACGCGCAGCGGCCGCGGCTGGTGGTGGGGTTCGCGGCCGAAACCGACCACGTCGAGGCCTACGCGCGCGGCAAGCTCGAGAACAAGCGCCTGGACCTGATCGCCGCCAATCGCGTCGGCGTATCGGGCAGCGGTTTCGAGAGCGACGACAACACGCTGTCGGTCTTCGCCGTCGACGGCGCCAGCCACGTGCTCGGTCCCGCGCCGAAGACGTCGCTCGCCGACGACCTGCTGGAACTGATCGCCGCGCGAATGCCCGCCTGACGCGTGCCGTTGGCACGATGCTTGCGTCTTCAACACGACATCGCGTCGGTAGACACCGCGCGCACCTTCACGACGGACCGCATGAACCACACGCTCGAACTGAAGATCCTCGACCCGCGCTTCGGCGGCGAATGGCCGCTGCCGACCTATGCCACGCCGGCGAGCGCCGGGCTCGACCTGCGCGCCGCGCTGGAGGAACCGCTGGCGCTTCAGCCCGGCGATGCGGCGTTGGTGCCGTCGGGGCTGGCGATCCACCTGGGCGATCCGACGATGTGCGCGGTGATCCTGCCGCGTTCGGGCCTGGGGCATAAGCACGGCATCGTGCTCGGCAACGGCACGGGGCTGATCGATGCCGACTACCAGGGGCCGCTGCTGATCAGCGTGTGGAACCGCGGCCGGGAGGCTTTTACGATCCAGCCGGGGGACCGTATCGCGCAGCTGGTGATCCTGCCGATCGTACGGGCCGAGCTTGCGGTGGTGGACGAATTCGAAACCAGCGCCCGCGGCACGGGTGGCTTCGGCCACACCGGCGTGCGCTGACAAAGGGGATGGGAATGAAGGGTCTGGAAAAGGGACAACTGGCCGCCGGCGCCGCGCACCTGAAGGTGCTGATCCCGGCGGTCGTCGCGCTGTTCGCGTTGCTGGCGGCGTTCTTCGCGTGGAGCGGCTACCAGCTCCACCGCGATGGCTCGCGTCGGCTGGCGATCACCGAAGCGCGCAATGCCGCCGTCGAGGGCGCCGTGAAGGCGCTCGGCGTCGAACAGAGGCAACTCACCGATCGCCTCGCGTCGCCGACGCTGCAGGCGGCGCTCGCCGCCGGCGATCTGACGGCGGCTTCGCAGGAGCTGGGCAAGGGCTGGAACGGCGCGAGCGATGCCGCGGTATTGCCGCTGGACCTCGCCGCCGAGTACGCGGCGCTGCCCAAGGGCGGCTACGGCCGGCTGGGCGTGATTGAAGCAGCGGTCGCCGCGGGGCGTCCGGTCTCCGGCTTGGTCCAGCACAACGGCGGCCCGCAGCTGGCGCTCGCAGCGCCGGCGCACGTGGGCGACAAGACCGTCGGCGTGGCGTACGTGCGCCTGCCCATCGGTCGCATCGGTGTCGGCCTGTCGCAGGTCGACGTCTCGGACGACAGCTACCTTGCCCTGCGTCAGGGCGGCTACAGCGCCATCGAACGTGGCGACAAGGGCCTGTCCGGCGGCGCCGAGGCGCTGGCCGCGAAGGTTCCGGGCAGCGACCTGCGCGTGGCCGCCGCAGTGCCTGATGTGGCTGGCGGCCCGTTCGGCCTGGAAGCGCTGGGATGCTTCATCGCCGCGGCGGTTTTCGCGTTGCTGGCCTTCCTGGCATGGCGCGCGCCGAAGTTCGCCGCCAAGGGCAAGGGTGCTGGCGAGGAAGATGAAGGACCCGTTCAGACGCTGGCGGAGAGCATTGAGGCCAATCCCCCTGTCCAGGCCACCGCTCCCGTGACTCCGCCCAAGCCCGCCGCCCCCGTTCCGTCCATCGCCATCGACCGCGGCATCTTCCGCGCCTATGACATCCGCGGCGTGGTCGGGCAGACGCTGGACGCGGGCGTCGCCGAGCTCATCGGCCATGCGATCGGTTCGTTGATGCACGAGAAGGGCCTGACGGACATCGTCGTCGGCCGTGACGGCCGGCTGTCCGGCCCGGCGCTGGTCGAAGGCCTGATCGCCGGCCTGCGCAAGGCGGGCCGCAACGTCATCGACATCGGCCTGGCGCCGACGCCGGTCGTGTACTTCGGTGCCTACCACCTCCGCGCGGGCTCCTGCGTGTCGGTGACCGGCAGCCACAACCCACCCGATTACAACGGCTTCAAGATCGTGGTCGGCGGCGAGACACTGTCCGGCGACACGATCACCGACCTGTACGCGCGCATCGCCGACGACCGCCTGCACCTGGGCGACCTCGGATCGCTCGTCCAGCGCGACATCTCCGAGGACTACGTCCAGCGCATCGCGTCGGACGTGCAGATCGACCGCCCGCTGCGCGTGGTGGTCGATGCCGGCAACGGCGTGGCCGGCGAGATCGGCCCGCGTGTGCTGGCCGCCATCGGCGCGGACGTCACGCCGCTGTACTGCGACATCGACGGCACGTTCCCGAACCACCATCCGGACCCGAGCGAGCCGCACAACCTCACCGACCTGATCCGCATGGTGCAGCGCCTGGAAGCGGACGTCGGCATCGCCTTCGACGGCGACGGCGACCGTCTGGGCGTGGTGACGCGC
>Ga0209676_1003275_pt1 | contig 10166 bp, 10 predicted proteins | sample AraplaCvi_mLB_r2_FD_184282 | JGI IMG/M metagenome (GOLD analysis project Ga0209676, IMG submission 184282) | Arabidopsis root microbial communities from North Carolina, USA - plate scrape MF_Cvi_mLB_r2 (SPAdes) (version 2) | ecosystem: Host-associated > Plants > Roots > Endosphere | place: USA...
CCCTTTCGGATCGCGCCCCTCGCTGACCTCTCGGGGAGGGAAGGTCAGGCCTTAGTAGCGGCGGTTGTCGCGGTCGCGGCGCTCGGCGCGGACCTGCTGCGACAGACGGTCGTAGCGGCGGTCCAGCTCCTGGCGCTCACGCAGGCTCAGCCCGCCGCGCTGGTAGCTGTACTCGAGGCGAACGAGGGCGTTCAGCTCGGTCCGCAGGCGGGTCGCCTCGCGGCGGCTCAGTTGGCCGTTGCGCTGACCGACGTCGATGCGTTGGTCCAGATTGTATTTGCGCTGGGCGATCGGCTGCCAGCCGCGGTTGTTCTGTTCGTAGCGCGGGCCGTCGTTGTGACGATACGACTGGGCGGCTGCGGGGACCGCGACGGAAGCCGCGGCCAGGACGAGGGCGGGGATGAGGGCTTTCTTGAACATCGGGTCTCTCCTTGGTTCGGCGCAACCGGATCGGCTGCGTTGACCCGGATAAAAGCAGCCCCAGCCTGAGCCCGATCTGAACAGCGAAAGTCAGTTAACGTTCATCTGCATGAAATCGTCGTCACGGTGCGCAGGCCTGATTTCACTGGAGGAAATGATCCGCGCGCCCGCGTACAGGCGCGCGAGGGGCGAGGCGCGGTCCCTCAAAAAAGATCATTCGCGAAACAGGCGCAGGGCCGAGCCAGAACCCTGAAATGTGTCTAGACTGGTCGTTCAGCCGTCGTTCAGAGCCCGCAGATTAAACCCGTCACCATGAAACGGATGCCCATCCTTCTTGCCGCCGCCCTGCTCGCCGTCGCGCCCTTCCAGGCCGCAGCGGCGCAGGATGGTCCGCGTGATCGCCGGCCGCAGGGCGGACGCGAGCAGCAACAGCGTCCCGAGCGGCCGCAGATGAGCCAGTCGGAAGCCCAGCGCATCGCCCAGTCGCGCGCCGGCGACGCCCGCTTCGTGGGCTATCGGGGCCAGTCGGGCAGCAGCTATATCTTCGCCTTCGAGCGTGACGGTCGCGTGTTCAACGTCACCGTCGACGCCAGCCGTTAGGATCCCCGACAATGCGAGTTCTGCTGGTTGAAGACGACGTCGATCTGTCGCGTCAGCTGAAGATGGCCCTGAGCGACGCGGACTACGCCGTCGACCACGCCGCCGACGGCGAGGAAGCCCACTTCCTGGGCGATACCGAGCCCTATGACGTCATCATCCTCGATCTCGGCCTGCCCAAGATTGACGGCGTCTCCGTGCTGGAACGCTGGCGCCGCGAGGGCAAGACCACGCCGGTCCTGATCCTGACGGCGCGCGGCGCCTGGTCGGACAAGGTGTCGGGCTTCGACGCCGGCGCCGACGACTATCTGACCAAGCCCTTCCACACCGAGGAGCTGCTGGCCCGCCTGCGCGCCCTGCTGCGCCGCTCGGCCGGCATCGCCTCGGCGACCCTGTCGTGCGGCGGCCTGCGCCTGGACCCGCGCGCGGCCCGCGCCAGCGTCAACGGCGAGCCCCTGCGCCTGACCTCGCTGGAATACCGCCTGCTGCACTACATGATGATGCACCAGGGTCGGGTCATCAGCCGCACCGAGCTGGTGGAGCACCTCTACGACCAGGACTTCGACCGCGACTCCAACACCATCGAGGTCTTCGTCGGCCGCCTGCGCAAGAAGATCGGCTCCGACCGGATCGAGACCGTGCGCGGCCTCGGCTACCGCCTGACGCCGCTGGCCGGGGAGTCCGAGGCGGCGTGACCGACACGGCGGGGGGCGAACCAACACCGCCGAAGACCTGGGGCCGCTGGTTCGGCCGCCCGGGCCACAGCCTGACGCGGCGTCTGATCTGGCTGGCCTCAGCCTGGATCATCGTCGCCCTGCTGCTGACCGGCTGGGCCCTGACCAGCCAGTATCAGGAAAGCGCTCTGCGCCGCCTGGGCTTCGTCCTGGGCGACACCATCGACGACGTGGTGCTGGCCACCACCGTGACCCCGCAGGGCGTCACCGTCGCCGAGATCAAGGACTCGCGCACCCTTCGTCCCCTGTCCGGCAAGTACTGGGCGGTCGGCGAGCTGGACGGGGAGGGCGGGGTTCGCGTCCTGGCCCGCTCGCCGTCGTTGGCGGGCGAGGACCTGGTCGTGCCGCCGGGACTGGCGGACCGGCTCCAGAGCGCCTTCGGCCAGACCATCAGCTACAACGCCGACGGCCCGATCGGCCGGCCCCTGCGCGTCGCGGCCAGCCTGAAATCCATGCCGGACCGGCATGAGCCGCTCGTCCTGATGGCGGGGCTGGACCGTTCCAACATCGACACCGATACGCGCCAGTTCGCCACCTTCACCTGGACGGCCCTGCTGATCCTGGGCCTCGGCCTGGTGGTCGCGGTCTTCCTGCAGGTCCAGATCGGCCTGCGACCCCTCTATGGCCTGCGCAACGAGATCGCCAATGTCCGCAAGGGCAAGGCGGGGCGGATCGTTCACAGCTATCCGGTCGAAATCCAGCCGTTGGCCGAACAGGTCAACCGGCTGTTGGACCACAATCAGGAGACGGTGGAGCGCCAGCGCACCCACGTCGGCAACCTGGCCCACGCCCTGAAGACGCCCCTGTCGGTCATGCTGGCCGAGGCGGGAAGCCAGAAGGGCGACCTGCCCGACATGGTCCGCAAGCAGACCGAGGTGATGAAGGCCCAGGTCGATCACCACCTGCGCCGCGCCCGCGCCGCCGCCCGCGCCCAGCTGCTGGGGGAACGCACCCCCATCGCCGAGGTGCTGGACGAGATGGCCGTCATGCTGGAGCGGGTGTTCGAGGAGAAGGGCGTCGAGATCGACTGGCGCGCCCCCGACGACCTCGGCTTCCGCGGCGAGCGTCAGGACCTGCAGGAAATCCTCGGCAACCTGCTGGAGAACGCCTGCAAATGGGCCAAGCGCCGGGTGCGGGTCTCCGCCGGGGCGACCGGCCTGGGTCAGATGGTCGTGGTGGTCGAGGACGATGGTCCGGGCCTGCCCGAGGAACAGCGCGCGGCGGCCCTGCAACGCGGCATGCGCATGGACGAAACCACGCCCGGTTCGGGCCTGGGCCTGTCCATCGTGGTCGAACTGACGCGGGCCTATGGCGGCAAGATCACCCTGGCCGACAGCGACATGGGCGGACTGCGCGTCCTGCTTGAACTTCCCACCGCCGAAATCTGAGCGGGAACAGCCGGTTATCGCCTGTTAACCTTGCTGGTGCAGGCTGGGTCCCTGGTCGGAAATCCACTCCCCGACCCTCGAAGGTGCCTAGAATGTCCGGGCTGACCGCCGCCCATCGCGTCGCGCTGGCCGCCCTGATCGGGCGGTGCCCGGAGACCGTGCTCAAGTCCGTCTCCGCCGCTGTCGCCGCCTTGCCGGGCGGGCGCGCCGCCGAGCTGCGCCTGATGCTGGCCGAGGAAATGCGGGATCGCGCCCGCCGCGCCCTGGTGTTGGCGCCGGTGGCGCGGATGTTCCAGCCGCGCCGCGACGGCATCGCCTCCATGACCTTCCCGCCCGCCGTCCTGCCCCGCCTGTGGCGCGCGGCGATCGAGCGCGAACCCGATCTGCTGCCCCGGCTCGACAAGGACGGGCCGGACGCCGTGGCGGTGGCCAACCGCTACTGTCTGGCCGCCGCCGCCGCCGTGCGCGACCGCCCGGCCCTGGTCTGGCCCGAGGACCTGGCGCCCGAGCGGCGGACGCAGGGGCTGGCTGATCTGGCCAGCAGCCTGGACATCTCCCATCTGGCGCGGCGCGGCCTGCCGTCGATCGAGGTCTGGCTGAAGCGGCCCGACGGCGACCAGCTGGCCGAGCTGCGCTTGCTGGTGAAGGACTGTTCCGAAATCCATCCCGACGGCGCGACCCGGCTGCTGGAGATGCTGTTTGCCCAGCTGGACGACGCCGTGCTGGTGCTGCGCATCATCACCCGGACCTCGGGCGTGGCGGGCCGCAAGGGCTTCCTCAGCGCCTCCGAACTGGCTGACTTCGTGGACCGCCTGCTGGCCGGGGTGGACGAGCGCGCGGCGCGGCTGGCCGCCTATCGCCCCGACGGAACGCCCGGCGGGGTCGATGCGGTGATCGCCGACCTGGACTGGTGCGCCAGCGTGCTGGCCGAGCTGGACGTGACCCTGACGCTGGACCCGGACTCCGAATGGGGGCGGCGGGTGCGGGACAACCGGGTCAAGGTGTCCGCCTGGTTGAGCGGCCTGCTGCGCACCGCCGACAAGGCCGTCGACAAGGCCCTGCCCCTGGCCCGGGTGCAGACGTCCGGCCGCATGAGCCGGATGGCGCCGATGCTGGAGGCCGCCGCGCGAGGCGAGGCCGCCGACGCCGCCCTGGCCCTGCTGCGGCTGGTCGGAGCCACCCGAGGCGCCGCCGCCATCTTCGGCAGCGAGGCCGCCCGCAAGGCGCTGGTGGACGGGCTGACCGACCGGCTGAGCGACTATGCCGATCAGGTCCTGGCCATGATCAACGACGGCGAGGCGGCGGACGAGGCCCATGCGCTGAAGCTGATTTCGGTCGCCGCCCGCTATCTGGAACTGATCGAGGCCAAGGACGCCGCGCGGACCGTGCGTCGCCGCGCCGCAGTGGCCGGTGGTCACGTGGGCTCAGGCGAGGCCTCGTCGCGGGCGGCGTGATCGGCTACATCGCGCGGCGATGACGTTCTTCTGGATCATGACGGCCCTGCTCGCGGCCCTGGCCGGCCTGCTGGTGCTGGCCGGCGCGCGCCGTGGCGCCGACGCGGGCGAGGCGGTCGAGACCGCCGCCGCAGCCGCCGAACTGGACGAGCTGGATCGCCTGAAGGCCCGCGGCCTGATGGACGAGGCCGGCTGGACCGCCGCTCGCGCCGAGGCCGGTCGCCGCATCCTGTCGGGCGAGCGCGCCGTCGCCCCCGTGCGCGCCGGATCGAAGGATCGGGTCTGGACGCTGGCGGGCGCGGGCGTCGCCGTCGCGGCGGCTCTGGGCCTCTATCTGGCGGTCGGCACCGCCGGCCTGCCGGACCAGGCGTTCGAGCGCCGGGTCGATGAATGGGCGACCCAGCCCGAGACGCTGGAAGGCCCTCAGATCGCCGCTGTCGTCGCCCGGATCGTCAAGGAACAGCCGAACAACCGCGAGGCCCTGACCATGCTGGGCGCGGCCCGCTTTGACGCCGGCGATCCCATCGGCGCGGCCTCGGCCTTCCGTCGCGCCCTGGCCCTGAACCCCGAGGACGCCCAGAGCTGGGCCCGGCTGGGCGAGTGTCTGGTGCGCGCCAACGGCGGGGTGGTCGGCGGCGACGCCGAGGCCGCCTTCCGCGAAGCCCTGAACCGCGATCCGGACCAACTGGGCGCCCGCTATTTCCTGGGCGAGGCCGCCTTGGCGCGTGGCGACGCGGCGGGCGTGCGGGCCATGTGGCTGCCGCTGATCGCCGCCCTCGATCCCAGCGACCCGCGCCGGACCGACCTGGAACGCCGCCTGCCGCCGGGAGGCGCCGCATGAGCTGGCTGCCCAAATCGCCCAAGGCGCGTCGCCGCCTGTGGATCTTCGTCGCCGTCGCCCCGGTGCTGGCCCTGGCCGTCGGCCTGTCGCTCTACGCCATGCGTGACAGCGTGACCTTCTTCTTCTCCCCCTCCGAGGCCACCGCCGAGAAAGCCCCGCCGGGCCGCGTCGTCCGCCTGGGCGGTCTGGTCGAGATGGGCAGCGTCCAGCGCGGCGCGGACGGTCAGGTGGCCTTCGTCGTCACCGACAATGTCGCCGCCACCCGCGTGGTCTATCGCGGCGACCTGCCGGACCTGTTCCGGGAAGGGCAGGGGATCGTGGCCCAGGGCGCCTTCCTGCCGGACCGCTCGTTCCGCGCCACCCAGGTGCTGGCCAAGCACGACGAGACCTATATGCCGCGCGAGGTCGCCGATCGCCTGAAAGCCAAGGGCGAGTGGCGGCCCGAGGCCGGAGGCTCCGGCTCGTGATCGTCGAAACGGGCGCCTTCGCCCTCATCCTCGCCCTGACCCTGTCGGTGCTGCAGGCGGTGATCGCCACCGCCGGACGCCTGCGCCGCAGCCCGGTGCTGGCCGGTGCCGCCAACGGCGCCGCCATCGCCACGGCGGGCGTCGTCGCCGTCGCCTTCGGCGCCCTGATCTTCGCCTTCGTGGTCTCGGACTTCTCGGTCGCCAACGTCGCGGCCAACAGCCACACCGACAAGCCGATGCTCTACAAGGTGGCCGCCGCCTGGGGCAGCCACGAGGGCTCGCTGCTGCTGTGGTGCCTGGTCATGACCGGCTTCGGCGCGGCCCTGGCGCGGGCGCACAACCTGCCCTTTGGCCTGAAGACCAGCGCGGTCGCGACGCAAGGCCTACTGGGCGCCCTGTTCCTGGCCTTCACCGTCTTCACCTCCAATCCCTTCACGCGGTTGAACCCGGCCCCCTTCCAGGGCGAGTCGCTCAATCCGCTGCTGCAGGACCCGGCCTTGGCCTTCCACCCGCCGCTGCTCTACTGCGGCTACGTCGGCTTCTCGGTCTGTTTCTCGCTGGCCGTCGCCGCCCTGATCGAGGGCCGCGCCAACGCCAGCTTCTGGCCCGCCTGGGGCCGCTGGGTGCGGCCGTGGGCCCTGGCCAGCTGGGCCTTCCTGACCGTCGGCATCATGCTGGGCAGCTTCTGGGCCTACTATGAGCTGGGCTGGGGCGGCTGGTGGTTCTGGGACCCGGTCGAGAACGCGTCCTTCATGCCCTGGCTGGCGGGCGCGGCCCTGCTGCACAGCGCGGTGGTGACCGAGCGGCGCGGGGCGCTGGCGGGCTGGACCACCTTCCTGGCCCTGCTGGCCTTCACCTTCTCCATGCTGGGCGCCTTCCTGGTGCGTTCGGGCGTGCTGACCAGCGTCCACGCCTTCGCCGTCGATCCCGAGCGGGGGATGATGCTGCTGGCCATCCTGGGCGGAACCGCCGGCCTGGCCTTCGCCCTGTTCGCCTGGCGCGCGCCGCAGCTGAAGGGCGGCGGCATGTTCGCGCCGGTCAGCCGCGAAGGCGCGCTGGTGATCAACAACCTGTTCCTCACCGCCGCCGCCGCGACGGTGCTGCTGGGCACCCTCTATCCCCTGATCCTGGAGGCCGCGTCGGGCGCGACCATCTCCGTCGGCCCGCCCTATTTCGCCCTGACCTTCGTGCCGCTGATGGCCGTGGCCCTGCTGATCCTGCCTGCCGGTCCGCTGCTGGCGTGGAAGCGCGGCGACCTGAAGGGCGCGACCCAGCGGCTGGCCGTCGCCGCCGCCTTGACCGTGGTCATGGCGCTGGTCGCCTACGCCGTGTTCGATCCGCGCAAGGCGCTGTCGGCGGCGGGCATCGGGCTCGGCGCCTGGCTGATCCTGGGGGCATTGGCCGAGACCGCCGAGCGCGTCCGCCTGTTCCGCGCGCCCTTGGCCGAGACCCTGCGCCGGATGCGGGGCCTGCCGCTGGGCGCCTGGGGCATGACCCTGGCCCACGCCGGTCTGGGCGTCTTCGTGCTGGGGGCCGTGGTCGAGACCGGCTATCGCATCGAGGCCGCCTGCCCGCTGGCCGTCGGCCAGTCGGTGCAGGCGGGCAAGTGGACCGTGACCCTGGACGACGTCCGCGTCGTCGAAGGTCCCAACTATCTGGCCGAGCAGGGCCGTCTCAGCGTCTCCGTCGACGGCGGCCGCACCCGCGAGGTCACGGCCGAGCGCCGCTTCTTCCCGGCGGGCGGCCAGACCACGACCGAGGTCGGGCTCGACTTCCGCGCGCTGGACGATGTCTACGTGGTGCTGGGCGAGCGGGCGCAGAGCCCCGACGGCGCCCATGCCTGGAACGTGCGCGTCTGGTGGAATCCGTGGGCGCGGCTGATCTACCTGGGCCCGCTGATCATGGCCCTGGGCGGGGTGCTGTCCCTGCTGGACCGCCGCCTCAGATTAGCTGTCGGCGCGAGGAAGGCGGCATGAGGCGCGCCCTGCTGATCGCGCTCGCCGCCGTCGGCCTGATGGCCGCCGAGCCGCCGCCCGCCCCGGACCGGCCCCTGCCGGACGCGGCGCAGGAAGCCCGCGCCCAGCGCCTGTTCGACGACATCCGCTGCGTGGTCTGCCAGCACGAGGCCATCGCCGACAGTCCGGCCGGCATCGCCGCCGACATGCGCGGCCTGGTCCGCGACCAGATCGCCGCCGGCCGCACTGACAAGGCCATCCGCGAGGACCTGGTCCGCCGCTACGGCGACTTCGTCCTGTTCAAGCCGCCGGTGCGGATCGGGACCTGGCTGTTGTGGTTCGGGCCGTTCGCGGTCTTGCTGGCCGTCGGCGCCGCCCTGCTGGCCTTCACGCGCCGCAAGAAGACCGAGACCGCGCCGCTTTCGCCTGAGGAGGAGGCTCGACTCGCCGATATTCTCGCGGCGGGCCAGCTTCGCCGCGATCCTGACGCAAAGCGGTCCGACGACTGACGTGGGGCAGGAGCCATCATCGCGCCATGGCGTTGGTGAGACGCACTAACACCCTATATTCATCGCCGTAACGGGCGCATTCGTGGCCCGGTGAGAGGATCGCAAGACCGCCTATGATGAAGCGCAAGGAATTCATGCTCGGGGCCGTCGCCGGCCTGGCCTTCGCCGCCGCCGCGACCGCGGGCGGGGTGATCGACTGGCCCGCGGCCCATGCCGATCCCGTGGCCGGGGCCTCTGGCCGTCTGATCCCCAACGCCGGCGCCGCCGGCCTGAATTTCGCCCCGCCGCAGGGCGCGCCGCTGAGCTTCGCCGACATCTTCCAGCAGGTCGCCCCGGCGGTCGTGCAGATCGATGTGAAGACCCGCGTGCCGGCCGCCCGTCAGGGCTTCATCCAGATCCCCGGCCTCGGCGCCGTGCCGGTCCAGCCGCCCGGCGGCGGAGAGGGTGAAAGCGGGGACGGCGAGGGCGAGACCGCCCTGGGCGCGGGCTCGGGCTTCTTCATCTCGGCCGACGGCTACATCGTCACCAACAACCATGTCGTCGCCGACGCCGTGGAGATCAGCGTCAAACTGGCCGACGGGCGCGAGATGGACGCCCGTGTGGTCGGCCGTGACGAGTCCACCGACCTGGCCGTGATCAAGGTCGAGGGCCGCGACTTCCCGTTCGTCAGCTTCGAGGAATCCGCCCAGCCCCGCGTGGGCGACTGGGTCATCGCCGTGGGAAACCCCTTCGGCCTGGGCGGCACCGCCACGGCGGGCATCGTCTCGGCGCAGGGCCGCAACCAGCTCGACAACTCGACGCCCTACACCGACTACATCCAGATCGACGCCGCCATCAATCGGGGCAACTCGGGCGGGCCGACGTTCGACATTTACGGCCGCGTCATCGGCGTGAACTCGGCCATCCTGTCGCCGTCCGGCGGCTCGGTCGGCATCGGCTTCGCCATTCCGGCCTCGGTCGCCAAGCCGATCACCGACCGCCTGATGCGCGGCGAGACGATCGAGCGGGGCTATCTGGGCGTGCAGATCGGCCCGATCGACCGTGAATGGGTCGGCCCGCTGGGGCTCGAGAACCGCGACGGCGCCTATGTGAACAGCGTCACGCCGGGCGGCCCGGCCGACCGCGCGGGCCTGCAGGCCGGCGATGTGGTGCTGACCCTGAACGGTCAGAAGGTCACCGATTCCAATGAGCTGACCCGTCGGGTCGGTCAGGCCGCCCCGGGCGACAACCTGCGTCTGGAAATCCTTCGCGACGGTCGGCGTCAGACGGTCAATGTCCGGTCGGGCACCCGACCTTCGGTCGCCGAGCTGAACAGCGACGGCGCCCCGCCGACGGACGAGCCGACCCCGGGCGGCGCTTCCGCCGGGACCTCGGTGGGCGGCCTGACGGTCGCCCCGGTCAACGCGGCCACGCGCCAGCGCTACGACATCCCCGCCAACATCAACGGCGTGGTGGTCACCCAGCAGAAGCGCATCGACGGTCGGCCCTTCGAGCCCGGCTATGTGATCATGCGCGCCGGCCAGAGGGCGGTGACCTCGGTCGCCGACTTCCAGGCGGCGGTCCAGGCCGCGCAGGCGGCGGGCACCGGGGTCTTCATCCTGGTGTGGACGCCACAGGGCAATGCGCCGGTGGTTCTGGACCTTCCCAAGTCTGAATAAGGCTTAACTGACGAAGTCGCCGCCGATGCGCTAACATCGGCGGCGATTTGCATTCAGGGGCTGATTCCATGCGCATTCTGGTGGTCGAGGACGACGCCGAGGCCGCGACCGCGATGGTCCGGGGACTGACCGAGGCCGGTCAC
>Ga0209676_1003276_pt1 | contig 10163 bp, 7 predicted proteins | sample AraplaCvi_mLB_r2_FD_184282 | JGI IMG/M metagenome (GOLD analysis project Ga0209676, IMG submission 184282) | Arabidopsis root microbial communities from North Carolina, USA - plate scrape MF_Cvi_mLB_r2 (SPAdes) (version 2) | ecosystem: Host-associated > Plants > Roots > Endosphere | place: USA...
GATCCCCTTCGCCTGTGGAACAAGGTATTGCTGTTTTTGGGCCTCAGTCCCCCATTGCATTAAGGTCATACTATTCAAGCCTGTATGAACTGAAACAGCTGTGCGAAACGCTGTATCTCCACGTTCAAGTTCTTCACAGACGATAGCAAGCGCATTGTAATCCATGCCACTGCCACCGTAATTTTCTGGTACACAGACACCCATTAAGCCAAGCTCAGCAAGTCTTGACCAAATCTTCGGATCGAAGCCACCTTCAGCATCCCACTTCGCAATATGTGGAATGATTTCATCATCCACAAACTGCCGTACTGTTTTCCGTAGCATTTCCTGCTCAGTGGAAAATTCGAAATTCATGACCACGCACCTACCATTTCACGATCATTGCAGATTTATGAGATGTTTCCTTAATGACAACACCACGTTTTGCCATCTCTTCAATATAAGTATCGCCTGGTACAACTGATTCAGGCGCAAATACACCGCGCTCTGTAATTTTATCTTCACCAATCATTTGTGCAACGACTGAAATTGTATTTGCTGTTGCACGAGCCATAGCTGTTTCATTAATCGTCATATCTTTACGCACAACCATTTCGTACTCATAAGTCACTTGTTGTTGTGCTTTTTCACCCGCTACAATAACACGTAGTAGTACTGCATCTGGTTTTGTACCAAGCTCAAGCTTCTTTTTAAGTGCTTCACGAACTACTGCACGCACAGGAACTTCCTGTTCTTCTACCTCTACCTTATTACTAGCATCAAGGAAGCCTAAATCTGCTAATAGCTTAAATTTCTCTGCATGTCCCTTATAACGAATTGTTTTATATTCTAATGTGCGGACATTTGGGAATGTCTTATACAATGTCGATATACCGCCAGATGTATAAAATGCCTCAAGCACACCAAAACCATCGAAATAAATAGGTTCAACACCTGATAATGATGGAACTTCTTGTAGTTTTCCTTTTTGAATCGTCTTTGATGGCTCTGTATAATGATCAAAGACACCATCTAAAGAAAACACTCGTGTATAGTGAAGAGGTGGCTTCGGCTCTGTAGGAATACCGCCTACAAAAAGTTTAATAGATTCTACCTCATCTAATTTCGAAGCACCATAACCTGCTAATATATTGACCATACCTGGGGCAACACCCAAATCTGGAATAATCGTTACACCTTTTGCTTTCGCCTCTTCGTTGAGATCTAATATTTTTTCCGTTACACCACCAATATGACCACCTAAATCTACGGAATGAACACCAGCCTCAATTGCCGCCCTTGCTACACGCTCATTAAAGGAATAAAATAATGCATTAACGACTACATCACCTTTTGAGATAACCGCCATCAGCGAGTCATCGCGCTCAGCATGAACCTCCACAACCTCAACCTTATCAGTATTTAACGTGTCCACAAAATCTTGCGCTATTTTTACGTCTATATCCCCTAAAAATACACGCTCTACTTTGCTATTTTTTATTAAATCACGAGCTACCTCTTTCCCCATCAAACCTGCACCTAATACAACAACTTTCATCAAGAACATCCCCTTTCATTGATCTGTTACTCTGTATCGATTTGTGCTCTTTGTAATTTACCGCTATAGTCTACATAAATACTTTTCCATTCTGTATAGACATCCAAAGCAGCTACACCTGAATCACGGTGACCATTCCCCGTACCCTTTGTACCACCGAATGGTAAATGGATTTCAGCACCCGTTGTGCCTGCATTCACATAAACAATACCTGTGTCTAAATCTCGTTGCGCGCGGAAAATCGTATTAACATTTTGTGAGAAAATTGAACTTGATAAGCCAAATTTTACGCCATTGTTTACTTCGATTGCTTCATCCAAACTTGCTACTTCAATTAGAGAAACGACCGGGCCAAAGATTTCTTCCTGTGCAATAATCATGTCAGGCTTCACATTGGTAAATAGTGTAGGCTCATAATAAAACCCTTTATCATAAGGAGGCTCAGATAAAATTCTACCTCCAGCTAATAATGTAGCCCCTTCCTGTTTGCCGATTTGCACATAGTGATTAATTTTTTCCAATGCGGCTTTATTAATCACAGGTCCGATTTTCACATCTTCATCTAGCCCATCTCCAATTGTCAGCTTTTGCATTTCGTCTAATAGACGTTTTTCTAATTCCTCTCTTACATCTTTATGCACAATAACCCGACTACATGCTGTACATCTTTGACCAGCAGTGCCAAATGCACTCCATAAAATCCCTTCAGTAGCTAGCTGTAAATCGGCATCATCCATAACGATGACTGCATTTTTTCCACCCATCTCTAATGAAATCTTTTTCAGGTGTTTACCACCTAGCTCCGCCACTTTACTACCCGTTGTTGTAGAGCCGGTAAATGAAATGACCTTAACATCTGGATGTTCAATTAAAGCTGTTCCAACTGTTGGACCTGTACCAAAGACAATATTTGCTACTCCTTCTGGTAAGCCAACCTCTTCAAAAATTTTGCCCATTTCATACGCCATCATTGGTGTCTCATTAGACGGCTTCCAAATGAACGTATTGCCAGCAACAATTGCAGGGAACGACTTCCAAGTGGCAATGGCTACAGGGAAATTCCACGGAGTTATTAAACCTACAACTCCAATCGGTGCCCGTACACTCATGGCAAATTTATTAGCTAGCTCAGAAGGTGTTGTCTCCCCAAATAACCGTCGCCCTTCACCAGCCATATAATAAGCCATGTCTATCCCTTCCTGTACCTCACCTCTAGCTTCTTCAATAACCTTTCCCATCTCTTTTGTTAAAACGGTCGCCAAATGTTCCTTCTTCTCTTTCATTTTTTGACCGATGGCATATAAATAGTCAGCACGTTTAGGCGCAGGTACTAATGCCCAGTTTCTTTGTGCTTGTTTGGCAACCGCTACCGCTTCATCTACCTCACTTGCCGTAGAACGCGGTATGACAGCTAGCTGCTCTCCATTTGCAGGGTTGGTCACTGCTATACTTTGTAAATGTGAATGTGTTACCCATTCACCACCGATATAGTTTTTGATTTCCACTACAAACACCCCCTGAAATTTCTATGATGCCTCTGCCCCGTTGTTACCAGTCACATTGCCTGCAGACAGATATCATCTATTACTCTATCTATACAGAGAATCAATTATACCTCGGCATAATTGTGTCCAGATTTATCTTTGCTTTTGCACAAAGAACTCCCTTCCAAATCCGCCAGAGTAAATATGTCAAAATTCCGAATTTTCAACAAACGACAATCTGCAGGGCATGCTTTCGGTTTAACAACGTCGATGACAATCGCCAGAGACTTTATTTTCTTTTAGCTAAACACGGATGTAGGGTCACTGATGGAAGTCTTTTGTGAGCATTGGAGAAACAATCACAAAAATCTTTAGCTAAATAAAAAATACACATTCTAGTTTTTTATATTCGACATTTCCTAGCTTATTCCCTTTTTTTCTAAATTAAATAATTATACATTGAAACTAATGTGAATTATAATCGTATATATAACAAAATTACTTTTTTTGGAGGAATCCTATTATGAATAATCACGAAATTGACTACAAATTATATGGCGATGATATGCAATACGTACAAGTTGAGCTTGATCCACAGGAAACAGTGGTAGCTGAAGCTGGAGCTTTAATGATGTTGGACGATTCTATCCATATGGAAACCATCTTTGGTGACGGTTCAAATGGAAGCCAAGATAGTGGTCTTATGGGGAAATTATTTGGAGCTGGAAAACGCCTAATTACAGGTGAAAGCTTATTTATGACAACATTTACGAACGTTGGTTCAGGTAAACGTCATGTGTATTTTGCTGCTCCATACCCTGGTAAGATTATTCCAATGGATTTAAGTCAATTAAACGGAAAAATCATTTGTCAAAAAGATGCATTTTTAGCTGCCGCAAAAGGAGTTTCTGTTGGTGTAGAATTCCAGAAGAAAATCGGTGTAGGGTTCTTCGGTGGTGAAGGCTTTATTATGCAAAAGCTTGAAGGAGATGGCATGGCTTTTGTACATGCAGGTGGAGCAATTCACGAAAAGACTCTACAACCTGGTGAAGTATTACGTGTTGATACAGGTTGCTTAGTTGCTATGACATCCGATGTAGATTACAATATCGAAATGGTTGGTGGCGTAAAAACTGCATTGTTCGGTGGTGAAGGTATCTTCTTCGCTACATTAAAAGGTCCAGGTAAAGTTTGGATTCAATCATTACCATTTAGCCGTTTAGCAAGCCGTGTCTTCGCTGCAGCACCAATTTCTCAAGGCGGTGGCGGTCAATCTAGAGGTGAAGGCGGTATCGGCGGTTTATTTGATATGTTTAATAAATAATAGACGCATTTCTACTATTGTTCATAACAAAAGGAGCTCATCTAGTTACGATGTGCTCCTTTTCTTATAGATGAATAAAACAATGGATTTCCACTACGGACAATCGTTTCCCTCACGCTTCGTGGCAAAAAGGCACCTCCATCTGTTATTCAGTGTGATTAATCAATTCGATTCGACGGAGCCTTGCCCTGCCCATATGCAATAAGAGCATTGACATTCAGCATCAGCATAGCAGTTCTAGTTTGAAGCGATGCACTACCGATATGTGGAAGTGCTATAACATTTGGCAACGTTAATAATGGATGATCCAGCGCAATGGGTTCATGTTCAAATACATCTAGACCTGCTGCCCACAGCTTACCACTTTTCAAAGTTTCATAAAGTGCGTCCTCCTCGATAATGCCACCACGCGATGCGTTGATTAACACCGCGTCATCCTTCATTATAGCAAGTTCCTCTGCTCCTATAAGACCTACCGTATCATTATTATAAGGTGTCATAATAACAACAAAATCCGATTGCTTTAAAAGTTCCTCTAACGATACATACTGAAATCCATACATTTCTTCTGCCTCATGGCGACGTCTACGATTGTTATATAAAATTTTCATATCGAAACCTTTTGCTCGTCTTGCAACAGCCTGGCCAATACGCCCCATGCCAATAATTCCTATAGTAGCTCCTGAAACATCTTTACCTACTAATTGCATTGGATACCAGCTTTTCCATTTACCCTCACGTAAATATCGTTCGCTTTCTGGTATTCTACGAGCAGTCGCAAGCAATAATCCCATGACAAAATCAGCAGTTGTATTTGTTAAAACTCCTGGCGTATTTGTGGCCATTATTCCGCGCTTACGCAAAGCTTTAATATCAATATTATTAAATCCAACTGCTAAATTGGTCACGAGTTTTAAATTGGGTGCGTGTAATAATAACTCTTCATCGACTTGGTCTGCAAGCGTTACCCACAGTACTTCACAATCTGCGGCAGCTGCCAATAGTTTTTCCCGCGGTATAACAATTTCCTCCTCCTCCCATTGTTCGACATCATAATACTCTTTTAACGGCTCAACTATATGCGTCGGGAACTTACGCGTAATAAATAATTTCTTTTTCATATTTCGAACACCCCTCTAATTAATTCGCCTATAGCGTAACACTTAGCACGCGCATTTTCTAGGGATTTCTTATCTTTCCATGTGTGATTCTATCCCTTTACAAGCTTCATCCGTCTATTTGTTGTTTTATCCTTCTAATAAGCAACTTTATCCTATTTATAAAAAATAATAAAAACTAGGCAAATCGCCATAACGTAAGGTTGAGTGCCGTTCCGACTGGCGGCGTCCGATGAGCCGCTTCGCTCCAGAGTCTCATCTGTGACACTAAATCCCCTTAACAAAATGTCATCCTCAATTTTAGAGAATAAGAAAAAAACTATTTATAATCACTAAAAACCCCTGATTGTCGATCTAAACGATTGGCAACTTTCTCTAATTATTCTAAGGATTCTCCAATCGATTCTATGATATTTACCAATTCCGTTATTTGTCGTCCAACATTTCGAAAGCTCGAGATAGAACCGTTTACTGAGCCACATCTCGCTTCGAATGCTTTCAAAGATTCTGCATTTTGCTCTATACTATTGCTCACCAGTTCTTGTATTTCGTGGGCTCATCACCAAAACGTGTGGTTGATTTCCGTTCCGGCTAGGCGCTTTGTTGTTGCTGTCGCTTCGCTTTCGCACAGATAAAACAATTGTCGCTGCCGCTTTGCTTTCGCTACAGAAAACATTTGTTGTTGCTGTCTCATTTGCCGCTGACGCTTCGCTTTCGCGCAGATAAATCATTTGCCGCTGTCGCGCAGAGCAGAGCTTCCTGGGCATCCGATGAGCCATTTCGTGGATCGTTTGGACAACATGTGGGATAAACAAAAAAGCCACTCTTTCTTTAATAGAAGAGTGACTTTCTAATTTACATAAAAATAATGAAAGCTAGTACAGCAGCTAGTACTAAACGATAAATAGCAAATGGCTTTAATTTCACTTTTGAAACAAGTGCTACAAAGAATTTAATAGAAAGTAATGCAAAAATAAATGAACTGATGAAGCCTACTACATAGAAGCTAAAATAATCCATCGATAGCGTATCCCAGTTTTTCAGTACAGATACTAAACTAGCACCTGCCATAATTGGTACTGCCATAATGAAAGTAAAATCAGCGGCCACACGGTAACTCATACCACATAGTACACCACCAGATATTGTTGCACCTGAACGAGAGAATCCTGGCCAAAGTGATAAACATTGTACTAAACCTACTTTAAATGCTAAACCATAAGAAATTTTATCTAGCGAATCCACTTTTGGTTTTTTCGGTGCAAATTTATCTGCAATAAGCATTAAAATTGCCCCAGCTATTAAAGCATAAATAACATGCTCTACTTTAAATAAATGATCATCGATAAAATCTTTAAATGCAAAACCTAATACAGTTGCAGGCAACATGCCCACAATAACATGCATTAAGTTGAAGCGATTTTTCATCGAAGTAGATTGTCCTTCGATTTTATATAGCCCCACTAAGCTTAACATTCGTTTCCACATCACAACGACTACGGCTAATATAGAACCTAGTTGAACAACAATTTTAAATGTATTTGCGGGATACATCCCTAAAAACTCCTCTGTCTTTAGCCACATATCGTCCACAATAATCATATGACCTGTCGATGACACTGGTGCAAACTCTGTCAACCCTTCGACCATACCTAAAATTAACGCCTTTAATAACTCTATGATATCCACATCTTCACCTTACCTTTTATTAATTAAATATCCACATATAATAAAATACTCTTTTTCATGTACATTGGCTATAGTCTTCAGCTGTGAGTAGACAACATTTACTCAAAAAATATAATTATAGCTGTTTAACATCAAACGGTCTAAACACTAGCCTCTACCTCATCATCATAACGTGTGGTTGATTTCCATTCCGACTAGGCGCTTTGTTGTTGCTGTCGCTTCGCTTTCGCACAGTCAAAACCTTGTTGCTGTCGCTTCGCTTTCGCACAGTCAAAACCTTGTTGCTGTCGCTTCGCTTTCGCACAGACAAAACCTTGTTGCTGTCGCTTCGTTTTCGCACAGAGCAAAGCTTCCTGGGGGGCCCCCAAGGAGTCGCCCAGCCTACTCCAATTAACAATATTCCCACAACTTTTGGTGATGAGCATAACTACTACCGCCTTTATTATTTAACGGAAATTGATATCTACCACCCATAATTCAGAACGGCTACCTATTCGCATTGGAGGACCCCAAAAGCCAAAGCCTGATGAAACAAGTGTATGCATTTTCCCCTTCCTCTTATAACCATAATCAAGCTCAAATACACGAGCCGTTATATACTGATTGGGCCATAATTGACCTTTATGCGTATGACCTGACATATGGAAGTCTACGCCCATTTTGGCAGGCGTTATTAAATCATTTGGGGTATGATTCATTACAAACCAAGGTAAGTCATCTGTTAACTTCAATGCATCTAGTTGTTTTCTATCCTTGTTTGTAATATCCTCTTGGCCCGTTAATATTAACGCATTATCGATTCTAATAGTTTCGTCCCTCATAATCTTTACATTTGCGTTTTCCATCTCTTCAACAAATTCAGATATTTTCTTACCGTAATATTCGTGATTACCAAGTACACCATACACTCCGTATGTAGAAGTTAATTGCTTCATCACATCTGCCATTCCCTCTTGAACAAACCATTTGGGATCATCATCCACAATATCCCCAACTAAAAAAACGATATCCGGCTTTGCTTCATTCGATAAAGTAACAAAGCGCTGTAAATGTTTTTTATGTGATAGAACACCTAAATGAAAATCTGATGCCACTACAACTCTCAACGACTCTCGCTCACTACTCTTTTTATCCATCGTTATTTCTAAATGACGGACAACAGCAGAATAGGCTAAATAGGAGCCCACAATACTTAGTACAAGCAACATTGCAACTGCTATACTACCAATTATCTGTACACTATTAAAGGGACTTAGCCAAATAATAATGTTTGCTCCCAAACAAATCAATAATCCATATTCAAAAATGAACATCCAGTAATTACTAATAATTGAAAACGCTCGTAAAGACTCATGCAGTCTGCCAATAATAATACTAAATGAAATTATATACAGCACTAACCAATATAAAATTGGGTAACGGAACCATTCCATTGCCACAAGCCATTGCCTTAATCCCCAACCTAAGTAAAAAGTTAACGCACTATATATACTTATTAAAAGAATTCCACCAATTACTTTAGGCATATCTTAGTCCTCCACTTTCATATTTTCTTAATCGATTATAGCATTATACTTAACATTAATATTTGCATTAAGTACTTTCACTATTCTTCTTATAGAAAAAAATAGAGGAAAAAAGGATACCAATTGGCACTTTATATCAAGTGTACATCTTCCTTGTAATTCAATCGTATGATTTACATGACAATCTCTACTAGGAAAGTGACAATTTTGTAATCTAGGTGATTACTTATCACTTTAGCTATATTAATGATTGTAAAACGTAGCGAGCGTAGCGTCAGCAACAATTGTTTTATCTGTGCGAAAGCGTAGCGTCAGCAACAACAAAGCCCAGTCGGAACGGAAATTAACCCTACGTTATGGTAATGAACCCCACTTTTTGATTAATGTACTTTAATTTTTTCCATTTTTTCAGTAACATAATAATAGCAAGAGAAAATTTACGCATTTACGAGCGAAAAAGGGGTGCTGTTTCAATGACAAGATATAAATTCGAATCAACAGAGCATGAGTTATTTCGTAAAACCTTACGTAAGTTTTTAGTAGAAGAGGCTGAGCCACACTATCCACAATGGGAGAAAGATCACCTTATTCCACTTGAGTTTTGGCGTAAGCTCGGGGAAATGGGTTATCTATGTCCTCAAGTAGAAGAGCAATACGGCGGTCTCGGGCTCGATTTTAGCTTTGGCGTTATAATCCAAGAAGAGCTTGAGCGTGTAGGTTCGAGCCTTATTGGTATTGGTTTGCATAACGATATTGTCGTGCCTTATATTGAGGCATACGGCTCACATGAGCAAAAATCACGCTGGCTGCCGAAATGTGTTACAGGCGAAAACATTACAGCAATTGCTATGACAGAGCCAGGCACAGGTTCAGATTTAGCAAACATCAAAACTACTGCTATTCGTGATGGCGATCACTATATCGTCAACGGACAAAAAACATTTATTACAAATGGTATTCATACAAATTTAGCGGTCGTTGCTGTCAAAACAAATCCTCAGGCAGAAAAAAAACATCGTGGCATTAGCCTTCTTGTGATTGAGGACGGGACACCAGGCTTCACAAAAGGCCGCAAGCTCGAAAAAGTCGGAATGCACGCACAGGACACAGCTGAGCTATATTTCGAGGATTGTCGAGTACCTGTAGAAAATCTCCTTGGTGAAGAAGGTAATGGCTTTATCTATATGATGGAAAAGCTACAGCAAGAGCGTTTAGCAGTAGCCATCGCTGCACAAACAGCTGCTGAGGATATGCTAGCCTTAACGATTGATTATGTAAAATCACGCGAAGCTTTTGGAAAATCAATTAGCGACTTCCAAAATACACAATTTAAAATAGCCGAAATGGCAACAAAAATTGAGCTTGGCAAATCTTTTTTAGAAACTTTAATAGAAGAACATATCGCAGGAAATGATGTTGTAACAAAAGTTTCAATGGCAAAATACTGGATAACGGAAAATGCACGTGAGCTTGCTGTCCAGTGTA
>Ga0209676_1003278_pt1 | contig 10161 bp, 9 predicted proteins | sample AraplaCvi_mLB_r2_FD_184282 | JGI IMG/M metagenome (GOLD analysis project Ga0209676, IMG submission 184282) | Arabidopsis root microbial communities from North Carolina, USA - plate scrape MF_Cvi_mLB_r2 (SPAdes) (version 2) | ecosystem: Host-associated > Plants > Roots > Endosphere | place: USA...
GTGCCCAGAATCACCACCACCGACCCCGGCCGCACCGTGGCCGAGCGCACCGCGTTCCAGGCCGTGGTGGCGGCAATCGGCAGCGCCGCGCCCTGCACAAAATCCAGGTGCGCAGGCAAGGCAACCAGGCTGGTCGCGGGCACGGCCGCATACTCGGCCAGCGAGCCCTGCAAGGTGATGCCGCGCATCGCGGCCACATTGCGCGGCGTCATCGCGCCGTCCTGCCAGCCCGGCATGAAGTGCGGCACCACACGGTCGCCAATCGCCAGGCCCATTGAACGGCCGTCAACGCCTTCGCCCAGGGCCACGACCTCACCCGCGCCGTCGGCCACCGGCACCATCGGGAACGTCGCGCCCGGAAAAGCGCCGGTCGCAACCGCCACGTCCGCGTAATTCAGCGTGGCGGCACGCAGGCGCACCAGCACCTCGCCGTGGCCGGGTTGGGGGTCGGGCAGTTCGGTTTGGCGAAATGCATTCAGGGAGTGGGAGGTCAGCTGGATCGCTTTCATGGTCTTTGCTTTCTTGAGAATCTTGAAAAGGAGGAAAGCGCCAGTGTTATTTAGAATCAATCAGAGATAAACGCCGATTTTCTTGATTCATTTAAAAGCGAGAGTGTCAAATGGACTTGCTGGGCAGCATGAAGGTCTATGTGCTGGCCGTCGAAAAAGGCAGCCTCAGCGCCGCCGCCACCGCCTGCGACATTTCCGCCACCATGGCCGGCAACCACCTGCGCACTTTGGAAAAGCGCCTGGGCATGCAGCTGCTGAACCGCACCACCCGGCGCCAGCACCTCACCCCGTTTGGCGAGGACTACTACCAGCGCTGCAAGGAAATCCTGCGGCTTGTCGCCGAAACCGACGAGCAGGCGCAGCAGCAGCAACTGGCGCCGGCCGGCAAGCTGCGCGTCACCGCGCCCGTCTCCTTCGGCACCGAGGCCTTGATGCCCGCCCTGTCGGACTATCTGGAGCGCTATCCGCAGGTCAGCATCGACCTCGTCCTGAGCGACCGCGTGACCGATCTGCTCGAAGAAGGATTTGAAGCCGCCATCCGCGTCGGCCCCGTGCCCGATTCAGCCCTTATCGCCAGGCCGCTCGCGCCCTACCGGCTGATGATCTGCGCATCCCCCGAGTACCTGGCACGCAGGGGCACACCGGTAATGCCCGACGAGCTGAGCCAGCATGAGTGCCTGTCTTTCTCGCCCTCCGCCGCGGCCCACTGGCGCCTGCAGGACCAGGAGCACATCTGCCGCGTGCCCGTCTCAGGCCGCCTGCAGGTCAACCAGGGGCAGGCCCTGCGTGTGGCCGCACTGCGCGGCATGGGCATCGTGCTGCAGCCGGCCATCCTGCTTGAGGACGACGTGCGCGCCGGCCGGTTGGTCCAGCTCTTCCCCCACCATCAGCTCCCCACCCGGCCCATGAGCATCCTCTACCTGCCCGACCGTTATCGCTCGCCCAAGCTGCGCAGCTTTGTGGATTTTGTGGTGGAGCGTTTCAAGTAAGTGTTGTCGTCGTGGGTCATGGCTTATGGCTCATGCTTCACCCGCCGGAACAACTCCGGGTAGTCCAGCACAATGCCATCGTCATCCACCGGCAGCTCGGCCTTGAAGCCGCTGCCATCCAGGCTCTCAAACAGGTACAGCCTGTCACGCACACGCGTATAAGCCTGCGCCTGCGGCTTCACCGTCAAGGCCGGCCCATCCACCCAGGCCATGCGGAAAGTGCGTCGCTCCCCCACCGCCATCGGCTGGCGGCGAATCGGAAAGCTGTTGGTAAACGGCGTGGGCCAGATGTCGATGTCCAGGCACCCATCCAGCTCGGCCAGGCCGCGGCCTTCGCCGTCTTGCCAATTACCCTTGCCGTCGGTGCGCAGGCTCAGCACGCGGGTGGCGCCGCCTTTTGCAAGGGTGAGATCGGCGCGGCGAAGTTGCCAGGCCTTGTCCCATCCGAGGCGGTAAACCAGGCGAAAGGGCGTGTTGTCTTCATCCACCGCCAGCAACACGCTGTCAGCTGCGCCCTGCGCCAGCAGCAAATGCTCCAGCCCCACGCTTTCCCAGGAAGCGCTCCAGGTAGGCTGCCAGCAAATTGTGCGAGGGGAGATTTGGGTCACCATGGGTAGTCCTTTTCGACACATCTTGGGGTTATTTATTTTGCACCTGGCAAGCGCAGACGGCGCGGCTCGGTGCCTTACTGCACCAGTGGTCGGCCGTTGCATCGTATCGATTAGCTATGCCAAAAAAAACGCGAACCCATAAACGCCCCTACTGAGCCTTCGCTGCGATAGGTGACGCCGGCTTTGGTGTCTTAGCGGAGTACTGATACGAATGCCCGTTCTGCGGGAAGTAATAAACGATCTTTGTTTCCGGATCGATTCCCGCGCAGTTTCTTGCGCCGCAAGTTAGATAGAGAAGCTTGCGTCGCTGGTCATCAATTTTGGCAACGACGAACGCTGAATCTGACAAAGGTTTGTCGTCGATTCTTTTCGTCAACTCTATTGCGTCCTTCTTGCCTCGGGATAGCGCATAACTCAGAGAGCTTATGAAAGCTATAGCGATCATGAGATAGGTTAGCAGTCTCATTGAACGCCGTTTTTCGGCCTGTTCAACCGACGAGCCTTTTTTAAGACCCAAAAACGCATGCTTCAGCCGTAGGAGACCCCGCCGTTTCTTGCGGCTACGACGCAGTTCCTTAATCAGGAAGGGCAGAAGGGCATGCGAGTAGAAGAAATGTGCTAGTGCGTATACGGAAAAAACAGTAAATATGGGAAAAAAGAAAATCAAAAAACCGTTGTAGAGAGCTTGATGAAAATTTCGATCCAACATATTCGCGTCGAGCTGTAGAGGATTCAAATAACCCTCGTAGTAGGCGGCATCTATGCAGTACAAAAATGCAGTTGCGACGGCGAGGATGATGCCGCTATTTAGTAAGGGATTTTTTGAATCAAACATAGGTAATTGAAGAAGTTAAAGCCTTCATTGAAAAGGCCATCGGATCGTTAATACTTTGCAATGACCATCATCGCCCACTAGCGACCTGCGCTACCAGCGTGTCGGTGCCGTGGGTAAATATTCACCAGGGCGGCCTCCACGTCCGGTGAAGCGGCCGACTACGCCGAGGAGGTTCCTCGGGCCGGAGCGCTGCCCGCTTGAAGCGTTAATCAACCAAACGGAGGCTGTACAAACACTGATGCACTTCGTCTTCAAAATCCACCGGCAGTTGCTGCTTGGCTTTTAAATAGTGGTTGGTAAACACATCCAGATAAGCCTCCAGCGTCTCGGCCACATGCTGCTCCCCTGCCAGCGCAAAACAAAGCGCCGCCACTTCCGAGGTGCAGAAATGTTCATCACGCTGCGAGCGCCGTAGCTTGTAGCGCGAGAGCTGCTCGCTCTGCAAACTGAGCACCGGCAGATGGTTCAGGTAAGGGCTTTTGCGAAACATCTTCCGCGCCTCGGGCCAGGTCGCGTCCAGCAGCACAAACAGCGGGCGTTTGGCTTTGTGCTCACTGCCCGTATTTGCTGCAGGGGCGATCGGCGCCACCTCCGTCACCACCCGCTCCGCCGCCACAAACTCGCCGGGGAATACGAGGTAAGGCTGCCACTGCGGGTCAGCCAGCAAGGCCAGCAAGCCAGGGTCGACTTCGGTGCGCGCCCACTCAAACGCAAACGTGTCGGGCACCACATCGGCAATCAGCCAGCCCGTGTTGCTGGGCTTGAGCGCCTCGATATCCGCCATCACCAGGCACACACCGGCACGCACACCATCAGGCACCACGGGCCGCAGGGTGCACATGCAGTGGCTGGGAATCAGCCGGCAACCCTCACAACGCGGGTTGCGCGGACCGCCGCGGGCGAGGAAGGGTTTGGAGGCGCGCGCCAGGCGGGCTGTGCGCAGGCGGGAGACGGCGTGGGGCATTAGGAGTATCTAAAATTTGGGTGAGCCCGACGCGATTGCTTGGTGAAAAAGCCTAGCGATTCATAGGTGAGATCCGGCAGCTTAGAGCGAATTTCCCTGGAATCTAGCAACACCACTGCGGAAGACTCGGCCCTAATGATATCGACGTCCTCGGTCTCTGGATGTGAGTGGCTCATCCGAGGCAACTACCGCAAGCATTGCTTGTCGCCCACCTTCTTGATTCACCTTTATCAATTGAGCAATGTATTCAACGGCTTCCTTGCCCCCTCCAATCCAACCGTCAGCAGCTAGTTGCGTAAACTGCGAATTGTTTAGATATCGAGGGCAATTGTCATATCCAATCTTTTTGCTATTGCGTGCGCCGGCGGCCGCTGAGGTTTGAGCAAACATCTGAAGGTGCTCGAAGCTTAATGTGATGCCTCTTAATAGTGCGCCATCGTCCGCCTTAGGACGAATTCGCTCACAGAACTTCCAATAGAACGGCTGATTGTTTAGACGCCAGCTGGGAATCTCAATAGAGCTTCTATGTAGTTGGAGGATTTCTTGCGTCGCCCGTTGCATTGCGCGCTGTTGATCTCTCATGTGCTGATCAAATGTGTATGACCACGCGGTGCCTGTCTCACCGTGGCTTTTTTCCATCATCTTGTACTGGAGAAGAATCAAGGACTCGTACGCCTCCTGGTAAATCAGTAAGTCGATTCCGATGACTTCTTCCAGTGGCTTCTTATCTATCACGTGGATGCGGACCTCGCGACCATTTTCTCGAAAAGCCACACTCTGGTGATGGCGACCTAGAAGACGTCGGAAAACAGCTTCGTCATGTCTGATGACATCCTGCTCGTGCATCTTCTCGCTATCAATCAAATCTAAGAATGACTTGCCGTCTTGCGCTCTCTCAACGCTCACTCGGCCCAGGATGTCCGCCCGATCTACGCCAGCAATGTCGAGCACGATTCCTATCGCGTCCCGTTGTTGCGTCAGAGCCTCGGTGCGAGCATCGTCACCTATCAAGTGGCGACTCATTGTTCTACGCAACAAAAGAGCATCGATCTGATTTGCATGTTGTGGTCGTTTTCTCTTTAGAAAATCAATGACCAACTGCCATAGCTCAGGTTCCAGGCGTCGCATGTTTTCCGAGGTGCTAATCCACTGCGTCAATACCGTCAGTTCTCCCGAAAGCTTCACTGGCTCGTCCCATGAAAACATAACCGGCTCTTCAAGACGCATTTTTAGTTTTCCCGTGCCCCCGCTGCCATGCATTCGGTGCATGAGCGCAAGGCCAGAAATTGAAAACGTATCCGGTTCTAGAGACAGCAATACAACTTCGCGTCTTTCGAACTCCCAGTCGACAGAAGAAAACGATTCAGAAGCTTGGCCGTTTTCGTGCTGCAACTTCCCATGAATGAGAGTGCGACGATTTTCTTCGAACGTAAGATAAAACCCACTGTATGTTTTTGGGGTTTTAGACTTATTTTCTTTTGCCATGAATGAGACGTGTGTTTTTATGGAGACTCCGAGTGCCAAATGAGCTGTAAGGCGACGCTATGACTCCTTGCTGTAATCACTGTTCGAAGATTTTTTCCATGATTACTTCAAACTCTGAGTAGGGTTTCCCGGCCACTAACAGCTCACTGCAAAGAGCGTTGATGCTTGCTTTGGTAGTGGCTTCTTTGCAGAAGGATTGAGCTTTTGACGGTTTGTCTGCTCCAGTAACGGCAGCTGGGTAATAAGCCTCAATAGCTCCTTTCTCCAGTATGAAAACATTGATGGCTCTAAGCGAGGCCAACAACGCGCGTTTCTGGCTGAGAATTTCTGGCCTAGATTCATCCGCTAAAACTTCAAGGCGTGGCCGAGTTCTTTGAAATAGAAAAATTTCGTCAAGTATGGAGCCCTGTGCCTCAATGTCCCCCTGAACGCGTGATGCGATTAGCTTTGCATGTAGATTTTTTACTCTGTCGCGCTGAAGTTCTTCTTTTAGAAGCTTCGGGGTTGGCTCGGGAAGTAGATTTTCTTGATCTATTACTTTGTCGACTGCCTTTAGCAGGTTGTCTCTTAATTCTTTAATTTCGGCGGTCGGGTTGGTTTTGTCAAAGTCATCGAGAAGTAGATCGAGATCTGCAACCAGCGCGATTGATACGTTGAACTTAGAAAAAAAATCGTGATAGCGTTTGAAACTTCCCTTGCCATTTATCTTTACCAGGCTGATTGAATTGGCTCTTAGATCCCATACGTCATTCAATACCTTCGCCACGTGCGGTAGCGCGATTAATTCACTGTCGCCTTCCACTAGAACTATTTTCTTGGAGAAGAACGCATAACTACCCGTTTCAAAGGAGATGATTTGAAATTGGTCCTTCGTCGGCATGTCATTCAAATCAATAGTCAGGCAGCTACTTTGAGGTTTGGTACTTTCCGTCAGTTTGGACTTAAATATCTTGATAAACGTCCTCGTGATCGTGGGTGAGAAGAACAGAGGTGAGTGAGTTGTTACCAGGACCTGCTGCTGCTTTGAAATAAGCGACAACGCTTCAAACAAAATGTTTTGTGCGTGTGGATGGAGATAGAGCTCGGGTTCCTCGAAAAGAAACAGAAACTTGTCTTTACTGGCTTTGAGTTTGTCGTCGGGTTTTTTCCAATCGGACTGCTGAGAAAGCTGGACATAGGTACGGAGGATGCTGAAAGTAATGGCTCTTTTAAATCCATCGCCTTTCGTCTCAACTGGCCCTCGCATTCCATCATCCGCAAAAATTGAAGCGCTAGAAAGTATGGTTTTAATTTCTGGAGGCGGAATATTTAATTCAATTGAGACGTCTTTGAATGTTTCTCTTAGATTGGCTTGAATGGTCGCTTCAATTGATTTCACCCGATCCATTCGATCATCCGAGACGTTTCCATCGGCTCCGCGAACTCGGTTTAATTTTTTTCGAAGCGATTCGAACAGCTCAGTTGTTTCTGCAAGATCGTCTTCAATCACCTCGAGCAAGATATGAAGAAGTTTTCCAAAAGAGGCGCTTTCTTTTGTCTTTAAGTCGTCCGAAAAATCTTTGACGGCTGGAATGTAGACGGGTTCTGGAAGTATGGCGCGGATGCTGTTGTCAATCCCGGTTGGCAGTGGCATGTCCGCCAGAACCAACTTTTCGGCAGGCAGCTGATTGACAAATTTATCAATGAGATCTTTTGCTGCACCTTGAGATGTGACCGCATTTGCCACTTCTTTTCCTGCTACTTCTGGGTAGAAGGTTGTCAATGTTTCCCCAAGTTCCTTGCCCTTTTTCCCTTTGAACGCTTCGTCGATCTTCTCCGAGTGGAATTTGGTTTCGATGGGAATATGAGTAACTACCCTAAGCTTTGAAGACCCATCTGTTGCATATCGCCGTGCTAATACGAGTTCTGAGTTCTTAACGAACTTTTGTATCTTGGTTTTATTTTCTTCACCAAGTTTCCCCAATACCTCTTCTGTCGCTCCGGAAAAACTTCCTTTAATTAGTATTTCGTTGGCAGGGTCGAAGAATTCATCCTTAGAAAGTTTTGTGCCATTAATCAGTAGCAATACAGACTGCATGAGAGAAGACTTCCCCGCATTGTTTTCTCCTATGACACAAGAGAAGTCATCGAGATCAGACGACGCGCTTAATAGGCCTTTGTAGTTGCTGACTGAGATGTGATTCAGTTTCATAAGAGATCTGTAGTGGTCCGAATCGGCGGACTGGTTTTCGGAAGCGACTTAGGTTTGGCTATCCGCTCATTAGCCGCTACGTAGTAGCCTTGCAAGGCCAATCAAAGAGGAGGCACTAACACTTTGTGACAACCATCATGAACCCGAAGTCGCATCGCAGCTAGGGTGCTTCTATGGTTTCGGGATCTAGCTCGAAGGTAAATATTCACCAAAATCCCCTGCTCCGTCCGACTTCTCCGCTTTCCCCCTCATCCCTTGTCCTACGCCGCACCCCGCGCGGCAGGCTTACTTTGGTACTTTTTCAGGAGGTACACCATGAGCCAGCATCAGGACTTCCAATCCTTTATGAAAACCCGCCAGCATGCCGCGGCGGCTTATGTCAGCGGCAATGCCGCGCCGCTCGCGCGCGTGGTGGCGCATGAGTCACCGGCGACTTTTATGGGGCCGGGTGGTGGGGCGGTGCAGGGTGCGGATGAGGTGTGGTCGCGCTACCAGCAGGATGCGGGCCGGTTTGAGCCGGGCAGCACGACGGAGCTGGAAGTTTTAGACATGGCGGCGGGCGAAACGATTGCCTACTGGACGGGTTACCAGAAAGCCATGGCGCACATGAAAGGCCAGGACAAGCCTGTGCCCATGAAGCTGCGCGTGACCGAAGTGTTCCGGCTGGAGGGGGATTCGTGGAAGCTGGTGCATCGGCATGCGGATCCGCTGGCGGAAGCGAAGCCGCACTAAATTTTCGGGCGCTGGTTTTGTGTGACTCTTCCCCCGCTGGGGGAAGGTGGCCTGGCGGCGGTTGATATCCGCTGTGCCTGGTTGGAGGCCATACCCCCTCACCCTGGCCCTCTCCCTGTGGGAGAGGGGATAAGAGTGAGTGCGCGCCTGGGTGGAGGCTGCTGGCCCCCACCCCTGCCCTCCCCCAGCGGGGGAGGGAGTGAGGCGGGGAGCAGTCCGAGGAACGGAAGCCCCCTGCCTCTCAAGCCACCTTGACGTCAATACGCCTGGGCTGTGCGTGCGCGGCTTTGGGGATGCGCAGCTTGAGCACGCCGTGGGCCAGTTCGGCGCTCACGTTCTCGGTGTCCAGTTCCTTGCTGAGGCTGAAGACGCGGTGGAAACGCGCCAGGCCCACTTCGGTGTGGCTGGACTGCAGGCCTTCGGGTGCGGCCAGGGCGGAGTCGGCCTCAATGGTGAGGGTGTCGGCCTCGACCTGGAGCTTGAGGTTCTCTTTGGGCACGCCCGGTAGGTCTGCGTAGAGGGTGATGCCGCTGCTGTCTTCGACCACGTCAACGGGTGGCGTGAGGGTGGCATTGGCATAGCGGCTTGCCTGGCCCTGCCGGCCTTGCTGCTGTTGCGTGACCTCGGTGGACGAAGAGCCGTTCTGCATGGCGACGTTGCTGCCGCCGTGATGGCCGTTGCGGCTGTCGGTGGTTTGGCTGGTGGATTTGGTGCCGAACATGGTTGACCTCCTTTGTCTGTAGGTTTGACGCTGTTTGTCTGTCTGTTGCTTGCCAGACGCTCAGTGGATGGTGATGCGGCGGGGCTGTGCGGCCGCGCGGCGCTTGATGCTGATGTGGATCAGCCCGTCCTTGAAGCTGGCGTCGACGGCATCGGGGTCGGCGTCTTCGGGCAGGCTGATGACGCGGCGGAAGCTGCCGGCAAAGCGCTCATTGATGTGCAGGGTGGACTGCTGGCCTGCCTCGGGCAGCTGGGACTTGCGTTCGCCGGCGATGGTGAGCATGCCGCGCTCCAGGTCGATCTGCAGGGACTTGGGATCGACGCCGGGGGCGAAGGCATAGACCTCGACGGTCTGCGGCGTGCCGCCTATGTTGAGGGCGGGAAAGCCGCCGCGGCCGAAGCCACGGATGTTGGGAGACAGGTCGAGCGCCTGCTGAATCTCGCGTTGCAGGCGGTCCATCTCCCCGAACATGTCGTACGGAAACAAGGATCGAAACATGGCGATTACCTCCATTCATTCAGGTTGAACATGAAGCTTGAATGGCGCCGGCCCATTGGCTCGGCGCCCGGATGGAGGAATTAGGGGTTCGCGGAAAAATTTCAAGAGGGGCGAAACCGGATTTGCATCTGGCTGCTTTGGGGGGGGGGCGGATTGTTGCGCTGCGGGTGGGGATTTTTTAAGACTTTTTTCGCAAGGCACCGCTGCGGCGGTATTGCTCCTGCTCCCCCCAAGGAGAAGGCGGGGATGAGGGCTGGCGGCGCGTGAATGTCGCCGGCGCCGTTGGAAGGGCGCCGGCCCTCACCCTGACCCTCTTCCAGGGGGAGAGGGGATGAAATCGGAGGCTTTACGGCCGGCGTTCAAACGCCAGCTTGAGTCCCAGCCCGACCAGGATGGCGCCGCTGGAGCGGTACACCCATTTGAGCACCGCGGGCCGGGTGCGTAGCCAGCCGGAGAGCCGGCCGGCGCCGTAGCCGACGGGGCCTTTGACGACAAAGGTCAGGGCGGCAAAGCTCAGGCCCAGCGCGAAGACGGCGAGCGTGGGGTGGCTGGCGCCGGGCATGACGAACTGCGGCAGGAAGGCGAAATAAAACACCGCGACCTTGGGGTTGGAGACATTGGAGAGC
>Ga0209676_1003279_pt1 | contig 10159 bp, 12 predicted proteins | sample AraplaCvi_mLB_r2_FD_184282 | JGI IMG/M metagenome (GOLD analysis project Ga0209676, IMG submission 184282) | Arabidopsis root microbial communities from North Carolina, USA - plate scrape MF_Cvi_mLB_r2 (SPAdes) (version 2) | ecosystem: Host-associated > Plants > Roots > Endosphere | place: USA...
GCAAACTCAACATTAGAATCCACATACCACAAAGCAAAAATATATAATACGATAAATGATAAAAATATCAATATATATATCTTTTTCATGTTTCACAACTCTTTCATAATAGTTATTTGAATTTTTAAAACAATTATTTATTATTCTCATATTTTAACATAAAATAATTGAATTAATGTTGTCACTTATTCCGCTAAACTGCCTGTTAATCCAATAAAAAAAGCCGCATTAGCGACTCGTGCTCTTGTTCAACTAACGCGCTCGTTAGTTGAACAAGAAATCTAATAAATTTGTTCTCTTAGTTCTATTAAAAACTTCCTAAGTTCCTCTAATTTACCTATTCCAAAATCAAACGAACCTCTTAATAGAATTGTTTCTAAACCATATGTTATTTTATTAAGTTCATATTTAATATTACAAACTTCAGGATTTACTTTTTGTAATCTAAATTCAAATTCATTAGGACTCATGCTTTTAAAAGTATGACAAAAAGTATCTATATAAGCATAATCCTTACTTATTTTTAAATATTCTTCTATGTTTTCCCATTCAATCCAAACTTCTGAAAGGCTCCCTGAAAACCCACGATCAAATATTTCTAATTTCAAACCAATACTTGGGTATCGTTTTTCTAATTCATATATTTCTATTTTTAAAGATGATAAACTATCAATAGAGTTAAGTGTAAACATCCTCGAACATTCCATTCATTTTAATTGTTATTTCATAAATCTTTATTGAACAACGCGCCAGTTAGTTGTATTACCAACACACATAATTTAGTACTCTCTCTAAAATATTAAAATCAATAAAATGCTTTTACCAAGTTTAGGTGATTTCTGAAAAAGACACCAGCTGCGCCTTATGTACAAAATATGATTTTGTTTCCTTATTTACATACAATATTCGGACGTCGTGCAATAAAAACGTGTTCTCGTCCTGGACGATCGGGAGCATCTCTTACATCTTCCACAGACATTCCTACTTCTATAAGAGATTCGGTAATTTCCTTAAGGCTCCTAAACCGCAACGTGGAGTCGGACGTAATAATGGCACCATCTTTCTCGAAAACATAAGTCCATCGAAAAGACACGAAGGAGTCTCGAACATTAATAACATCTACCCATCCCTCGACAATACCACATTTGGGTACATCAACTCGCTGGTATGTCTTCTCCTTGTTCCATTCTAGCCAAGCCTGTGACTCAGGTTTCCTTGTTTCAAACACCAATCTTCCACCCGGACGTAATACCTCCCGAATTGCTAGTAGTGTTTCTTTCCACTCTGCATCGGTCAGAAAAACCTGAGCAACGTTAGCAGTCATCGTGACAAGGTCAACCTCCAATGGAGGAAGCTCGAGTGCATTACCGTGAATCCATCTAACACGGTCAGACCATTGTTTTGTTTTAGCCACCTTTAGTGACGCTTCTGCAGGTTCTAGTCCAATAACCTCGATACCCGGTGTACAAGATTGATTTTCTCACAACAAAAACCTTCCTTTATACCAAAAACAATTATATATTCTATTTATCACTCATTCTTCTGATTCAACTAATCTGCCAAATAGTAAAATAGCCGATGATCAATCTGTTCGTTATTAACAAAACAGTTCTTCTCATTTTTTATTTAGATGAATTTTTTCATTATATGAATGGTTTTTATAGGTATAGTTCACTAATACCTCTATTTTGTCGTCGTTCTTTGGCTTACTTGTTGCAATCACAAAAGGTGTTCCCTCAATTTTTGTTTTTAGAATGGATGTGGCTTCTCTTTTTCCATTTTCAAGAAATACCGTACTGATTACTGCTGCCTCATTTTCCTTACTTTTTTTACCAACCCAAGATAATTCACCATTATAAACCTTTTTACTACCTTCTTGTGTCTCAAACAAAGTAGCCTTTATATTTCCGTCTTTTGTTATACCTTCCCATTTTGGAGACCTCAAAAAATAAACTAAAATGAAAATTAACACAACCAAAATTGATAATGAAATTAGTATTTTTTTCACATTTCCACCTCTGTTTAATTAACCTAAATAAATCCTATTAAATGAATTCTACTTATATCCAAATTTTACCTTTTTCGTTATTCTAAACTGCTAAATAGAAGAAAAAAAATCGACTTTACAGTCGATTAAGTTGTTGAACTAACGGGCCAGTTAGTTGCATAATGAAGGAATAGTACTACCAATAAATAGATTGGATGTCATATGCGAAAGGTCACAGAATTAATAAAACTCTATGACCTATTTCAATTGATACATATTATGTTGGTCAAATAATCTTTAAATATTTTCAAAAATGTTTTCAGATTTCTTTCTAGACCATTCTACTTTCCATCCATTTTAACAAGTACTTATATCGTTCAAATGAAATCGAACTTTCGTTATGATGGAAGACTATGTTCTTAAATTTATTAATTGAATAGTCTCGTTGCCAATTCGATAATTCCGCCAAATGATTTAAATTCGGTCTTGTAACTGAATTAGTCAGGTAGGCTGACCGATATGATCCTGGCTTTCTCTTTTTATTTAGGGCATAAATCATTTGTTCAGCTGTCAATATTCCTAATCCATGTCCAAAATACGTACCATCTCCTAGATCAACGGCATTTTCTCCTCTCCACTCAGGGGTTAGTGGATTAAAATCTGGATTATTAAAATATACGATATCTCCAGGATAAAAAACGTCAGAATATTGCGCATTTATTCCTAAGTCAGAATCAGCATGCCAACCGTATAAATAGATGTTTTGAAATATTTGATTAAATAAGTATTCACCAATAAGATTTAGGACCGCATGGTAATTTATAATGACCATTGCCGTTGCACATTCAAACGCATAATACGAACTGTTAAAGTAAATATCTTTAATCGCATCAGAAGGTTTTACACCTTGCCTCAATAGGAATCCTCCGGTTCTCATTAAATGCCAGTACATAGGATTACATTGAGATCTTGCAAATACTGCAAACCTCACTCTACTTTGATACATAGCTCTTGCACTTAAAATGATATTAGTTCGCAACATAAGCTCAAACTCATAAATAGATCGATGTGCATATACCGTCGGTTCTTCATTCATCCGTTGAATGATCATTCTTACAATACTTTCAGACGGTCCCGTGTCACTTTGTTGAATGGGCCCAGAAAAATGATTCATAATATACCTCTTTTCAACATCAAGTATTAATTTTTCATGTATACCCATCATATTCAAATATCGCTTTGAAGTGTTTTTTCGCCGAAGAACCTTTCCCAGTGTCTTAAATATGAACTGAAGTTCCAATTTAAACTTAACCATTAAATAACTGCACCTCCAATTGTTAGTTGTGTTTAACAATTGGGGTGCAGTTCACTTGCGACTTATAATCTTGTTCAACTAACGCGCCAGTTAGTTGAAAAGAAAATGATAGCTCTTTCTATTTTTTATTTAGCTTTCATTGTTTAAAAGTTATACTTAGTTTGATAGCAAAACTTATTGCAAAAATTTATTGGACAGGATGAATATGCTTAAAAAAATATTTATAACTCTATTAATTGTTTTACTATTTTTTATTTCAAGTAGTCAATTTTTGAAGGAGAACAAGAGTATGGATAAAGTAAAGTTGAATTATGGAAAATATATGATGCCAAAAACATTAAATGAAATAATTAATTTTCAGAAGCAACTAAAAAGCGAAGGTTTATTAGATTATGACGAATTAATAGGATTCGACTTTTCACTTGCTGAAATAGATACTCGTTATTTAAACACACCGCTAGATGTGATTAAATTCGCAAGTCCAGGTGTTGATGGTGTTCACTTCGGATTTTTAACTGATTTTGGACAAGTAAAAGACTTAGAAGATGCATATATCGTTCGTGTCGACCCAATGGATTCTGATGAACCAGTACATATAGTTGCTAGAAATATTCAAGATTTTTTAAGACTACTATGTTTTGCTCCTGATGCTCTTTTTAATGTTGATGTTACAACAAGTGAGGAATACATTAAAAAAAATTACGAGTTAGCAACGTTTCCAGATTTAGATGATATTCATGTTATGGTCAGTAAAAGGCTTCGACAAAGATTTTTTCTCGAGCCAATTGGTTCATTGTACGGCTATATGCAAAAGGTAAAACTTGAGAGGGAAAGTGAAATCGTATTGCCTACAGAAGACGGCATTGGTGTAATTAATAAAAATCTAAGCAAAGAAGGTATACAGAAACGAGATTTATTTGATTTAGACAGCGATAGTTTCGATCCTGAGGATGTTAAACATTTTTTTGAAACATCATCTTACGAAGCTAGATTAGTATTTTTACGAGATGCTCAGTCTCAAGGATTGCTTTATGATTATGAGGAGATGAAACATGCCCTACAAGAACAACTTCGCATAATGCAATTAGAAGATGAAGCTGTAAGGATTATGTATTGAAATAAAATAAGTGTTTTTAGTTAATTTAATTTCACACTTTTAAAGCAAAAAAAAGAAGGATAGGAAAGCAGATAACATCTGCAATCTCTATCCTTTCTTGTACTATTATTATCTTCACATACTATAACGACAATTTAGCTTGTTGTTAAACTAACGCGCCAACTTGAAATTAGAAAAAAGTAGTTTTTCTGAAGGACTTCAAGATAGTGTTAAAGTAACTGAAATATTAAAGAACGTCGATAAACATAGACTTAAACTAAGTTCATTTAATGAAATGTATTATAATATTAAAAAATAATATATAATCGTATCTCTTGAAGATAAGATGGAAAAAGGGCAACTGAAAAAGTTGTCTTTTTTCTATCTTCAAAATTGTTATAACTTCTTCAACTTTATACACATTTTTTTCCTAAATCAGTTTTATCTTTGTAATCTGCTAAATATAAAGAATTCAAGATCTTCAACTAACGCGCCAGTTAGTTGAATAACGTTGAATAGGAATATTTACATTTTATTAGTTTTTTGATAAATCAAAGAATATCCCGAACATTTCAAATGCTGAATATTCAAATTTATTTCCTTTTTCATCAAGAAAAGTCACATCGTATTGTCTGTAAATTAGAACATCCGTCGTACCACCTGATTTATAAATTAAAGGTCCATTAGGTCCATACCAACCTCTTTTATGACCTTTTTTATCATAATATAAATGTTTCTCTTGTTTTAAAAACTCCTCAAAATAGGGCCAAGACATTTTATTTATTAAATATGAGCATATTAACATATAAAAAATCATGGATATAAATATAAATTTTAATATTTTCTTAGTTGAACTATTCATTTGACTATTAACCCTCTCGTCAATTTTCTATACTCATTAATTTCTCTTAACTTATTACAACAGTTATTATCTGAATTATTATAACATTGCTTATTCATTTATTCTGATATTTTTTAAAATAAAAAAAATCGACTATACAGTCGATCTAGTTGTACAACTAACGCGCCAGTTAGTTGAATAAGTATTTATTTAATTTTAAAATAAACTATTTCTGTTTATGTATAAAAGCGGTAAATACAATTAATACAGTTGAGAAACTTATGATAATGTAAATCATCCAACTATATTCACTTGAAGGTATAGACATACTTTAGTTAAGAAGACCCATAAAGGGATATGAATACAAACCCAAGTCACCATAAGCTAATTAGATAAAAAAGGATCTTCCAGTCGAAGATCTTAGCTATTTTGTTTAATTAGCTACTTTCTTTTTGAAATCCTGTAATTACAAAACATGTAATAAAAGCAATTGTTGTTACTATTATAGCGAAAACTAGTCCAACAGCTGCCATAAAAGTATCATCACCTGGATAAGAAGGTTTCAGTGTCACTAGCCAATATATGAATATAAAAGTTAAAAAAATATAAAAACTACTCCCGACAAATCCTATCTTCAAACGGTTTCTTTTCGTACCTTGCCATGCTTTATTAATTAATACCCATAAAAAGATACTTCCGATTACAGAACAAAACATTACAAGTAAATGAACATATGGAATTACGAAATACACCAATATATAATACACAAGTCCTGTTGAAAAAAATAGAACCGCATTCATGACGAATAAGAATATGCCAGATAACCAATGATTTTGAAACCATGTGGTATTTTTTAGCTTATGTACCATTCTATTATTTTTCCCAAGCATGTCTATTATTGGTCTTTTAAAGAATATAACAAGTAATACTCCAAAAAGACCGATTAATAAAATCAATGACAATGACATACCCGTCCCCCCTAAAAATAAATCCGTAATAAATTCCTGTTTTATCATACCACTTTCCTTAGGAAAAAGGTTCTTTCCACATCGTAATTTTAGAAACAAAAAAACTTCCCTTTCTATGGTGGGAAGTTCTATTTCTTGTTCAACAATAGCGCCAGTTAGTTACCTAACATTAATTATAAAAAATTTAAACTTAATAAATTTCGGGATCAATTAAATTATTTTAAATTCCCCACCCTAATAAAAGGCAAATAAAAATTAATCCAAAGATTACAAATATGAGAGTAATAGCTCCAGCTACAAAATTAAATACTCTATTAAGTACCTTTTTCCACTTCTTTTTCGGCACTGAATTAACACCATAAAAATTTAATTTATAAATTTTATTTACAAATAAACCTTCTCCTTTTTTTTCTTGTTTTTTTGTAATCTTTTCAATATCCTTCATCTCTTTTTTAAATTTTTTTTGAACTCTATTTCTTTTGAACATTATATTCGATCTCCTACCTATCAACTTTTTAAAAATTAAAATCCTAATAATCCTAATTTAGTTGTTAGGAATTATATTCAATTCTGAGTTCATAATTCCTTTATCTGATTAAACAAATCTGCCTTTTTCAACACAAAAAAAAGAGCCTTAAATTGGATCTTTCTCTTCAACTAAAGCGCAAGTTAGTTCAATAAGAATGTCCTCTTTAGTTAGGATTAATAAATAAATTAATCGATGAACTCATCAAGTGTAATTATATAATGAATGTCGTGAAGTTCCTTATTTAACTCCTGTAAAAAATCTTTTACTGCCTTAACCAATGACTTTGTGTCAACATATTCATCCGTTTCATAATTTTGCCAAATTGAATATATAAACCAGTACTCATCAGCAGTATAATTAAAATTAATTATGATCTCATCATGATCAATAGTTTCGTAGTCCATATTTTCTCTATTTCCACTTTGTATCTTTAGTAGCCATTTTCCCAATTGGATTCCAAACTCTGCAAGATTGATGTATGGTTCATCAAAAAATACATTTCCATTCAGACAGATAGTTAATTGACCTTCTATGTATCCTTCTTTATATGCAGTATAAGCTGGTCCACTTGGTATCTCGGTATCCAATATAAACGAGAACTTTACATACATAAAACACACCTCACACTTTCGTAATAATCAATTGATATTGAACTAACGCGCCAATTAGTTGAATAAGGAGTTAGATAGTATCAATCTATTACAAAATAATCATCAAAGCTTTCACCATCCAAATTAAACAACATTCGATAATCCCCTAAACGTTCGTTTTTATAGACAATCGGTACGAATGAAACAACAAAATCAAATCCATAAACTATTTTGTGATACTGTTTAGAACAATCCCACTCATCAATATGTAACGAAATACCACTCATTTCAACGGTTAATTGATTTTCATCAAAATCTCGACCGAAGTGCTTGTTAAATTGTCTTTTACTACCCTCTTTATACGAATGAAAACATACCCAAAATCCTTCAATCGTCTGTTGTTCAATCGCCTTTTCTACCGCCCATTTTCGTAAATTGTTCGTATTCATCTGTGAAACTCCTTTAGAAGACAACTTATTTTCTTTTTCATTATAACAATCCTTATTGAAGTATACTTCCATATATTTGAATAAGAAAAAGAGTTGCCGAAGCAACTCAGTGTTCTTTAACTAACGCGCTCGTTAATTGTATAATTTAGTGAGAATTTCTTTAATTCTTCCATATATTTAATATTCAAATCCAATATTAGAATTGATTTGAACAATCTAATTCATTCTTTATTTTTTTTAGCTGCGTAATCACCATAAAAGTATGCTTTATCTAAATCATCATAGGTAGGATTAGCAATTATTGTATATTTTCCATTTTCATCGACTTCAATCAAAACAACATTGTTATAATCCCATCCTACCATATTATCAGGATTGGAATCATCTACTAACAAATCAATATTGTAGATACCTTGTGTTAATACACCGCTTTTTTGAAAGTCTTCTAATAAATCTGTCGCTTTCGGTATAGGATGTTTATTTTTGTTCATATCAAATTCAAATAAAAAATTCACTACACCTACATACCTCGAATTATAATTCACACGTCGGGGATCACTTGGTCTTAATGTTGGTAAAAGTGCCTTAGTATCAATTTTGTGAGTTTTTTTAAAATCGTCCAATAACACTTGAGTACCAATAATATTTAATTCAATATTGTCGTATGGGAAAACTGAGGTTGGTGTACCCTCTGGATGTTTCAATAACCCATACTTTTTAATTATATGTTTGATTAATTTAAAAACCTCAGTATGTTGCTCAATATATGCACCTTTAAACTCTTCTAGAAAGATATTATCGCTTTCTTCTTCTAAAATTTTCAAAGTGTCTCTTTCAACCATTAAAAATGGATAAGCAACATATGGTTTATTTATTTTTATAGTAGTTTGATGGTCAATTCCTTCAAACCAGTTATCATCAGTCTCAATGAGTGTAAACTTTTCTGTAACACCATATTTAGCTAGATGTTCTTGTATCGGTTTATTCAAGTCCTCTTCTGAAAAGTCAGAACATCCACTAAGAAGAATAGGTGTACTTATTAAGATGGTTTGAATTATTCTTTTAAAATTTTTCATTTCAATCCTACTTTTATTCTATTTTTATTGAATTATACCATTACTGTGATTTTTCATAAATTCCCGGAATGCGATGTTAATATTTCAGCTATAATAAAATCACTTTTTTCATAATCCTCCGGAAAAACATTCAAAACTATAACTGATAACAAAAATGGACTACAATAAAGTAGTCCATTCTAATTCAACTAAAGCGCCAGTTAGTTGTACAAGGTTTTTGTTTCCTATCACTATAACTAACTTAAAAATGTATATTTTTTACCAAATTAAGTTAAACTTAACAACTTATTCCAAAGTGGTAAATATATTCACATTCTTTAGTGCAGTATTATTTAAGATGTTATCTAATAGTGAAAAGAAGTTCTACTCTCACGAATATATAGAAAAACAAAAAGGAGAACATTCAATGGAAACGAAAATGATGCATTATGATGGAAGTGGGCTCTTTATAATAAGGAACAAGTGAGGTATGCGTAAAAAACGAACCAAGCGTTCGAACAGATGAAGTACGAAAGTTAACAAATGTAACTACTATATAAAGGATGAAGAAATTGCTTTTGGGATTATTAAAATTTTATTTAGCCTTTTCAATTAGTCTCGCATTAAATATTTTTAAAGATAGAAGTTGACAATATGGCTATTAAAACAGGTTGAAACAAGCAGATATATATAAGAAGTTGGATAAACTGAACAAACTAACGCATGCCTTAGTTGATTAAGCATATAAAAAGGCTATCTAATTTTAGACAGCCTTTTTAACAGTCAACTATTAATTATATAATTTTGCAGAACAATTTATTTCACACGATATCGAATCGGTTATTCCACTTCATTCGCTACAAAGAAATGTTCACATACACTCGAAATGCGTTGTAAATCTACATTCCCGCCAGATATGATCGCCACTACCTTTTTCCCTTTTATATAGTGATCCACTTTTCCTGCTATCAGAGCTGCTGTCGCCAATGCTCCAGCCCCTTCTACCACAGCTTTTCCTCGCTGCAGTAAGTCTTTCATTGCTACTTCTAGTTCATCTTCTGTTACCGTCACAATATCATCAACTAGCTCATTCACTATTTCGAATGTTAAATTCCCTGGTATTTTAACTGCACATCCGTCTGCTATTGTTGGTGCTTTAAAATGTTCAACAATTTCTCCTTTCACATAAGAAGATTTCATCCCATGAACATTATCTGCTTGAACGCCAATGATGTTGATAGAAGGATTGAAAGTTTTCAGTGCGACTGCTATTCCCGATATAATTCCTCCGCCACCTATCGGCACAATAACTGTATCAACATCCCACAT
>Ga0209676_1003281_pt1 | contig 10158 bp, 10 predicted proteins | sample AraplaCvi_mLB_r2_FD_184282 | JGI IMG/M metagenome (GOLD analysis project Ga0209676, IMG submission 184282) | Arabidopsis root microbial communities from North Carolina, USA - plate scrape MF_Cvi_mLB_r2 (SPAdes) (version 2) | ecosystem: Host-associated > Plants > Roots > Endosphere | place: USA...
AGATAACAATAATCAACGGGTTTATAACGATCATCAGATTAAACGAATTCATTTAATCCATGAAACTATTCAAAAACAACGAGAAAAAGGGTTTAAACGGACGGATTTTACAGAGGTCGAGGAAAAACTGTTTGAGAAATTCGGTGGAGAGGTCACAAAAAGAGAATCTGAGATGATAATCCACCCAGGTTCGATGGAGAAAATAATTGAAATGATCGGATTACAACAAAAAATGATGATGGAGATGCAGCTGCAAATCGAAAATTTTCAAAATAAAGAGCTACCAGCACCCGTCGATCATTCTCAACACTTTGAAGAATTGAAAAATCAGCTTAAATTTAGCCAGGAACGTGAAGAAAAACTGATTGGATTGATTGAAAAATTGCAAGATGATGTTGAGGAATTGAAAAAGATGCCACCAAAATCTCGTTGGAAGTTTTGGGGTCGTTAGAACCGTGTAGAGATGAGTTTCAATAAATTAATAGAAACTAATAGTCATAGAGTATATTTACAAGTTGCTAACTTTAGCGTATGGTAGGAATAACTAAATCGAACGTAAAAAAGCCATTCCCCAGTGACTAACATCGAGCGCCAACTCTGTGTTAATCGCTTTATCGTATCCAATACATACGATGCAGCTTATCGTGAAATGACTTATTTTTTACTGTTAGAACGATACATAGTATCTATATATGTCATTCTAGTATGAATTAGACGACATTTCAACAGTTAATTAAAAGGTCATTCAAGATTATTCCTTAATCTAAAGCGTTTTGCATCGTTAAGAACACGATGTGAAACGCTTTTTTGCTTCAAAAAAAGGAGCAACTACCATGAAAAATAAACTAAAAACTACACCAAATCAAGCAGTACAAACATTTATTACATACGGCAATCAAAAAGGAGATCGACAACTCAAAGAAGAACGCTTGCAGCAATTAGAAGAAGTACTAGCAATCCAAGGAATTTATCCTGGTGGGAAAGTACATAGAGTGCTAGAAAAATTGATTTATGATCTTACATACAACGGCATCATCAAAGTAAGCCGAGAGCATTTGAGTAAAAAATTAGAGGTTGGATTAAATACCATCTCAACAGCTTTTAAGTACATGGAGCAATCAAAGCTGTTTATCCTTTCTAGAAACAAATCAGGGAAAACGAATAGTGGTTGTCGTGTCATTATTGATGTACAGCACGTTAATTTTGAAAGTATTTTAAGTGGCATTTACCGTCTAACTGCTTATGAAATTTCAATCTTAAAAGAGGATTTTAAATATCTAAGTAAACATCAAAATAAACATCAGGATTTAGCTCAAAACACTGTAATATCAACGTCAAATGGCTCAAATTCGAATCTTAACTATAATAACCAAATTAAAATATTAAAAGATATAAAGACGTCTACTAAGTATTCGTCTGATAAGAAAAATAATTTTTATAATCGTTTGCAAAATCTCTATCAAGCCCGTACAGGCTCTTTAGAAGGCTTTAAACCATTTGTATGTGTTATTTATGGTTCAATGAAAAAAATCAAAGCAGAGGACAAGCTAGGGCTGTCTCAAAGCCAATTAGAAACAATCATGTATCAATCATTAGATGTAGCTATTTCAGCAAGCGATCAATACGTTAAAACAAACCGGAAAGCCTTACTAAGTGCCGTTATTCGCAACAAAATCAATGATTTAACGGTATCGAATTCATCTGTAGCACCAAGGAAAAATGTAGCTAGAAAAGTAGAAACGGTACCAGAGTGGTTTGCGGCTCGTCATGAGTCTGAGGAAGAAGTAACAGAGGAAAAGAAAGCCTACTTTGCGCAGGAACGGGAACGAATATTGGCCATGTTAGGCAGTATTTAATCAAAAGAGGAACGGTGAAAACCGAACCTCTAGTTTGCTATATTTGTTTTTAACAATCAGCTTTTTTAATTCATTACATGGCGAAGATAGATGGGGATTACATCGAAACTTTTTCTTCGCTCCTGTTTTAAACAGGCGAGGATCGAACTGAATTTAAATATTTCCCAACGGTTCCCTTTCCCACTTGTAACGTTTCAGCTATTTCACGTTCTGTAAAGCCTTGTGAACCCATTTCTATAATTTCATTCACCTTTTCTTTACTTATCGGCTTTCGACCCGGAGAAACGATTCTGGAGCTTTCTGGTGGCATTATATCGATATGTTCTTTCTCAATCAATTTGCCCCCTTCCGATGTATATACGAAATCATCCATTTCATAACCATTTTCTTCTAGCAACCTTATCATTTTCAACCGAGTATTATTTGTTGCATTACTCCAATTCTCCTTAATTTCAACAACCAATCCAGCAAAATATTTGTCTTCAAAAACCACTGATTTTTTTCTCATGGTATCGCTCCTCCTAAAATTGCCCGAAAATGCTAATCTATGCTTTTTCGGGCAAAAATACTTCTTATTTGTTTGCTGTAATGACCAGTTTTTTCTATTTGTTTATGAACGAAAAGAAAGCCTGAAAAAGTATGAAAATATGGTTCTTCACTGAGTGTAGGATTGGTATTTTTAAGGTGTCTGTGAGTTATTCATTTTATCTAGACTACGTATTTCTTCTAGGCATAAATAAGTCCATTTTGTTATTAATTTTAATCTTTCTTTTTCTTTATATCCGGCCTGAGCATAAGCACTGTATATTTCTCCATAATTTATATCTAAATTTACTAATTCAGAAAAGACGGTACCGTCTTTAGAGATATCTCCAAGTATATTATAATACGTACCTAGCTCACCAAACGATTTCGCATATAACTTAACGTCTTGAAGAGCAGCACTTATGTCTGTGAGTTTATCTTCCCAAAATAAGCTTCTTCCGTTGTCATATAAAGGATATAGAGAATCACCACACAAAGCATAATTACTCATATGTCTGTCATCTTGAGCAGTAACATAATCTAGTATAAGCATCCTAATCAAATCTTCTTTGATGTTAGGAAAAGCTCTTACTATTTGAGTGTAAGCATCTTCTGTGAAATTATAACTCTTTAGTGCGTGACGCATATGAATTATACTTTCATTTAAGAAGGTATATCTGAATTCAGAGAATGTATGATTATCATCTATTCTGTATACCGGACATGTATCAACTCGAAGGAGTTTAGATAAGTTAAATACAGCAAGTTCAGCTTCAGTATCATAGGCAAATCCTGTAAGTCTTTTCTTCACTACACCAAAAGCATCTTTGTATCTTGAGTAGTATTTGATATTTTGTCCACTCGATGAAAGAGTGTTCTTTTTACTTAACTCATTGTACTTAAATAACTCCATAAGTTTAGGCGTAACAAAATTGGCATATGTCTCACTTAGATTTTCTCGTAACCAAAATCCATCCATGGGATTTACTAATCTTGTAGCTAAAGCGATTTTGTGAATATCATAATGTATAAGACCTATACTTTGTAGAAACGTATCAATATCTCTTCTAGATCGAGAAATGATTCTATCAGTTATAAAATTAGATAGTTCTATTCCTTCTACTTTGGTGTTTTCCCCAAAATACAACTCAGCTTCACTTGTAAGGTTACGTATCTCTACGCTTCCCTTTTTATAAAGTCCTACATAATCGTTCTTGTACATCAAATCCATACCTTACATCTCTCCTCAACTTTGAAGCAATTGTGATTTTCTTATATTCAAAAAATGCATCTTTTTCATTTTTTATCAGAATTAGAGTAATCGAGGTGATACTTTACCCATTAAGCTATATTTCGATCCGTCTCAGGTCAGTCTAGCCGTTGGTATTACTAGTTTGTACAGAAGACGGAAAACTTTTTTTACCCACATTTTCAATTATTGTAACAATTCATGTTCTATTGCTCTTTAAAAAAAACAAGATTTTTTGATTCAAAAAACTATATATAATCAGGGAAAAATAAACCCTCTAAGAGTGAATAAGAAAAAGGAGGATGATTTATGGATATTTTTAAACAGTTAGCATTAATAAAACAACAAAATGAAAGAGAAGATGCTATAAGAGATGCGATGCTAGAAATTTTAGAGCTGGGTGAAGTGGAAGAAGATGAAATTCCGCAAAATTCTAATCCTGGAGCTTCAATTAGAGTTTTGATAAAAAATGAAAAAGATGTATTTTCAGCTATTCAAAAATTAGACTTGGACTATATTGAAGTTGAAGAGTATAAATGCTTCAAAGTTGACGACACATCTGGCACTGAAGATATTTATTTCATATCCCCAACGGAAGTGCTACATCTTGAAAGTGGTTGTTTGAGTATTTTTTAATCGGGCGAAAATGTCATTTTTCCATCCACTCAAAAAGAGTAGCATTTTGCTACTCTTTTTTTTTGACTCTAAGGGTAGGGCAAGCAACGAGAGTGTGGGCACACTCCCCAAAAACTCTGTTTTTGACTTGGTAGGGAATTCCTACTGCATTTACAAATATTTAGCTGTTATTTTTCAAAAAATAAGCAGCTATATTTGTTGTCGCTTTGCTCAATCAAAAAAATAAAAACGACTGCTTTAAAAACAGCCGTTAAGTGTTCATTATGGTTTTTCACACGCGAAATTATATCCCCCAATTTTTCTAGCTTCTGTTGCATTAGTTTGTCCATTTAAACCTGCGTCATCTCTTGAATCAATTATTGGGTTTCCACCCTGATCGAAACATCTATTCATGTAGTTCATTTTTTCTTTATGTGTAAGATATCGATCCCAGAAAAAATATCCAATGAAAGAAACCAAACCAATTCCTGCAAGCCATGCTACAACAGCGTATGGTGTTATTTCTCCATCTTCATTTTCTTTATAGATGATGTCGCCATCGTAATTTTCCATGTCTATCCCTAATGTTGAAAGTGTATTATTAACCTCTTTAGGAGTTAGTGACTCTAGTGATTCATAATAATTTAATTCTTCATCTGTGAAATGATATTTTTCTTTGGCTGTCTCTTCATCAAACTCTAATTTCTTTGTATTAAAGTTATATAATACTGATTCGGCTAAAGCACTTTCTTTACTTGCTAGTTCATTGGCATGCGCAAAATTAGGTAAAACTGTAGATACAATCAAAGTAAGTATTAAACTGCAAATAAAAACATTCAACTTTTTCATTACAACGATTCTCCTTTTATATGTTTGGTAAAATAATACATTTATGGTTTATAAAATGTTTTATTTACATCATTATACATAATAACCATATAAATGTATAATATAATAAAGAATGTGAGGTGTGCCTAATTGTATTTCTCAAATATACAACTTTTAATGTTGATATTTGCTTTTATTATTGTAGTTTTCAGTGCTATTAAGGTTTATCAAATAAGAAAGGAATATTTGATTAAGCAGAGGGAGCTAGAGGCTGAATTCGAGAGAATCGAATTGGAGAGACAAAAAATAAAGGTAAGTATGAGCGAACCTAAGAAAGTCAATAAATAAAATAACCTGCTTGTTTTATACGCTATTTTATACATGCTGAAGCTAGTAATTTAACTAAAAAATGCTGTTAAATCAACGATGTATAAAATACTGTATATACAATAACTTGTAATCTAACTGAAAAGGCAGTAACGCCAAAGGATCACCCCTTGACGTTACTGCCTTTTTCTAATGTTATGTAAAGTCAAAATGTATGGGATTGTATAAAGAATTTGAGGTAAGTTTTCCATTAAATCATTTTCAAATCATATCTGATAATAAACAGATTCCAAAAGTCAATCTTTTTCTTTTTTTTTACGAATTGAATATCAGTTTATTTGAGTAAAATATATTGAAATTAAGGATTTATACATGAATCCAAAGTAAATGGTTTTAATATAATTAGTTTATTTTTGTAATAAGTAAAGTATTTTAACTTATATTAAATTGAAAATTAGTTTAAAATGGTGATTAAACTTGAAAAAAATTTATTTTGGAGGTAGTATTTCATGAAACTGAGAGCATGTTGCATAGCTATCGATATTAAGGGCTCAGAAGATATCCGTAATAAAGACGATTTAATTAAGCAACTGAAAGATGAATTGAACGATATAAATCGTAAATATGACAGTTCATTAGTAATTCCTTTCGAATCAAGACGGGGAGATGAATTCATTGGAGTATCAGGATCTTTTAGCGATGGATACAGCATATATAGAGATTTCGAATTTATTTGTGAGGAATTAGGTATTAAAACCTATCTAGGAATGGGCCTAGGTGTTGTAGACACTGATTTAGATTTTAAAATAAATTTTCTATACAATAACAATACATTGTTAGATTCATTTGGAAAATTCAGGTCTGAATTTAATTTAGATAGTATTAACGGTAGTGCCATAATTAGTGCATTTAGGGCTAGAGATAAATTTCTAAAGAATCCCGAAGAATTTGTCAATAAAGAAGAAACGAATATTTTAGAAAGTTCCAATAATGTTAGTGTATTTGTTTATAACAATGAAAAAGAAATTCCATTTCAAGTAATTAATTATTTAATTTACGAAGTAAATAACCATTGGCATAATTGTTCAGATTTACAAAAACAAGCTCTTAGAATTTACGAGAAGTCAGGCTATAATATTTCATATAAAGATATAGGAGTAAAACTCAATTATGAAAAAAATCCCGCTCAAAATGCTAGAAGTGTATTAAAAAATGCTCACGCAGACTTATATAAACATAAAATTCAAATGGTATACGAAATGCTTTTATTTGCTGAAAAAAATTATAGATATTAATGGAGTTGAAACATTTGATTGAATTTAGAGTCTTACTGATCTTAATTCTTGCACATTTTATAGCAGACTATCCTTTACAAACTAACTGTATAAACGAAAGAAAAAAACATCTTACCCGAAATAACTCAGGAAATTATATAGAAAAACAATGGGGGGAAAAAATAAAGGGTATTTTTAATCACTTATTAGTACATTTTGTTATGTTATTTATTTCGATTTTTTTGATTAAAAATTATAGTGATATTATAAAATTTTCTTATGCTAAAATAATACCACTCATTTTGTTAGTGGTATTTATTCACGGGATTATGGACTATGTAAAAGAATATTATGCAGCAAAAAAAGTCTTAAATAGTAGTTCAAATGAACAAAAAAATACAGAAAAAGCTATTTGGTATTTGGGGGATCAATTAGTACATTTAATAACTATTTTTATTGCTTTTCTTTTTCTTACAGGGTTTAATGAGTGGCCAGAAATTAAATCATTTATAGAACAATTATTCTTGAAGGAAAAACTTGATTTGGATTTCATGATAATCGATATAGTTTTAATCTTTTTAATCTTAACAATAATTAATACGCAAGTTAGTGGCTTTTTAATAGGTATTCTACTAGTTAAACCAGGTCCAGATGGAGCTCAAGAAAATAGTAGCTTAACTGTTAATTATCAAGTGAAAAAAGATTCATTTTTCAATTCTACTCCTGCGACTACAGTCGACTTAATTGAATCTAACAATAGGTCCATTCTAGATGATTCGGAAACAAGAATAAATTATATTCGTACTTTAAATGTAGAAAAGGACATTAAAAATTATGGACGTTACATTGGTTATTTGGAGCGTAGCTTATATATGATTTTAATAGCTGCAGATGCTTTTGAAGGAATAGCTTTTATCATTGCAATTAAGGCTGTAGCTAGATACAAGAAATTTGATGATAAAAACTTTGCGGAATATCATTTAATAGGCTCTTTATTGAGCATTGTAATAGGTATAATTAATGGTTTGATTCTAAAATATATAATTTAAATGGCTATAATGAATATCATAATTAAGCCAGGTTTGATATTTTAAATCTTTAATATACATAATCCATAGTTCAAATAAAATAACCGCTGGTTTAGTTCCAGCGGTTATTTTAAATATTATTTTCGAGGAGTAATAACAACCTCAATATCCAAATCAAGAGCGTTTAACAATTTCATCAAAGTTCTGATCTTAGGAATGTCTTTTCCAGATTCTATTCTAGAGATAGTTTTTTGAGGAACACCAGATAGTTCAGATAGTTTTCTTTGAGAAAATTCTTTATCTTCTCTAGTTAATGAAATCTCGCTGACGATATCTAGAATAATTAAACGTTCTAAATCATCTTGCTGAATGTGATGTCTTATATCTGTCAGTGATGTACCTACAAATTCTTTCTCCTTTAAAGTAGGCATAAGCCTCTCTCCTTAAAGTTAAAATTCTCGTGGCTATGGTATATAAAATATGTTTTGTATTTATTATTAATTGTATTTATGCATATTGATTTCGAATTATTAGTTTGGTCAATTTAGTTTCCTTCATCCTTAATAAAAAATATCCTTATATCCTTAAAATTATTTTGGGTGTGCATAATCATTATGCATATTGATTCTGAATTATATATCCGTGATTCTTAATGTTAAGACCTTAGATACTCAGTTTGATCATTTAGTTTTCTTTTTTCCCTTTTAGGAGAAAACCACCATCTAGTCATATTACACTCCTTCTACTCTACTTTGTGTTCTGAATCGTGTACTGTTAAAAGTTACTCGGAATTATTAAATCCGTGGACCTTAATTTAATCTTAGTAGTTAAGATCATAGACATTGCTTCAGTAAGCATTGTTTTTCACGTTCATCATGTTTTGACCTCCTTTTTTACTTGTTCTTTACAAGTGTGTTCGAGTACTTAACTGTACTTTGTGTCTGTACCAAAGGGTGGTACGTAAATTTGTTGATTGAAGTGTTTATAGTAAGTCTATGCTAAATCTTGAGTGATACTTGTTCTAGGTGTCTTCCACGGACACCTAGAACACATTTGTTAAAGTTAGCGAATTTTATTCCTTATCTTTTTTGCCTCGTTTTTTAGTTGTTTTTTTGTGACGCTTTGGAGTAGTGTTTGATTTTTTAAAGAAAAGTTTTTTGCAGTAGATTTCCTTCTCGTCTTCAAGAAGATCTACTACGTCAAATGTTACTCTTACGTCCTCCACAGTAAGTTGCCAAGTCTCATCGTAGTATTTCACAGACTTGTGCTTGTAATCGCCGTTCTGAATCTGTTTTCTACGCTTGTAAAGTTTTATCAGTTCTAGTTCGATTCGATAGTGCAATTGTGGATTTTTTTTCTTTAATTTCGCTAACTCTTTAACAAATGCGGAATCACTATTATATGACTTAGTCATAGGTTGATTCACTCCATTTGAAAAATTATTTGATAACAAGAATGTTATCATTTATATATATAATAATCAGTATTTACCAAAATTGCAAATGAAAAAGCTAGATTCGAATAAACCTGGATTTTAATTTTTAGTAGAATGTTTCGAATGATTACTTTTTTCTATGAATAAGATTATTAGTTAGCTAATATAAACTAATAGAAGTTATTAGGAGAGTGAATAGTATGGTAGGGCTGACAAAAGACAACAAAGTTTCAGAGCTCATTACTAGCCAAAATCATTAAAAGATATAAGAAAGATTTTAAATACTCGTGATACAACGATACGAGAAGTATAATAAATCCCAACATAAATGGCAGCGCAATGCTAATTTGCTAATTTTCCTGATAAGGATATGACGTTTAATGAAGCATTGGCACAGTTAAAAACAATGGCAAAACAAATCTCATAAACGTTCCCAAACGCAAGTTTGGAAACACACTAAAAAGCCACGAGTGTTGTTAAATCAACGTTTCGTGGCTTTTCTTATAAACATTATTTATACAGCTTTTTATGCAGGAAGCAAAAACACTTGATACATCAATATTTACACGATAATGGCGTTCTGTTTAGTATGCATAAAATCGTGTATTCCACATAATCTGACGGGATCCCATAGAGGGTTTTATACGCCTGCCGATTCTAACGGAAGGCATTAGTGTTTTATTGATTACATATTCTTTAAAAAATTAATCTCTTTCTTTAAATCTCAAAGGAATTATCAGACCCTTGTAAATAGCTATTAGTCAGCCTAAAATAAGCATAAAATAAAGCTTAATTTAACTTAATATATAGCTAAAATTAGGACAATCATGGAGGTGGGCAAAAATGTTAACATCAATTGGAAAAATTACAAAAGAACTAGCAATTGAAGCACATCAGCTGCGTGAGTGGGAGAAACGGGATTGGCTCGGAGATGTATTGAAAGATCCAGATAACAATAATCAACGGGTTTATAACGATCATCAGATTAAACGAATTCATTTAATCCATGAAACTATTCAAA
>Ga0209676_1003283_pt1 | contig 10142 bp, 10 predicted proteins | sample AraplaCvi_mLB_r2_FD_184282 | JGI IMG/M metagenome (GOLD analysis project Ga0209676, IMG submission 184282) | Arabidopsis root microbial communities from North Carolina, USA - plate scrape MF_Cvi_mLB_r2 (SPAdes) (version 2) | ecosystem: Host-associated > Plants > Roots > Endosphere | place: USA...
CCGCCGCCAGCGCCATTGGCGCCCCGAGGGGGATGAACGCCAGCGCGGCCAGCGCTGCCGCGGCGGCCTGCCAGGCAGTCGCGCGCGACGCCAGCCGGCGGCCTGCGGACAAGGGATCGTGCACGCGGGACTCGTCGGTCTGGGGCAGGCGCAAAGCGCCCGGTAGAGCCGCAAAAGTATAAAGGTCCCCTTAAGTCCGGGCAACCGGCGCCAGTCACGAAGCCCGGATTTCGCCCGGATTCGGGCCAATCCGCACGGTTCGGCGGTCCTACGACTCTTTCTCGAACAATAGGCCGAAACTATCGGGCCGGCCGGAACATTCGATTGGACCTGCAGGCAGGCGTCCACATAATGAGAACCACTCTCATTGGAAGGACTCTCCCCCATGGCCAAGACTTTCAGCTTCGCCGCCGTACATTTCAGCGTCGCCTTCATGGTCGGCTACCTGATGACGGGCAGCGTCTGGGTCGGCGGCGCCCTCGCCCTCGTCGAGCCCGCCTGCAACACGGTCGCCTTCCACTTCCACGAGAAGATCTGGAAGCGCATCGAGGCGCGGCGGCAGCACGCTGCCTCGCACCACGAATCGGACGCCGTCGCAGTGTGACGCCGGTCCGGTTTTTCGATGACGGACGCGAAGCGCGGAACCTTTCGGGACTTGCCCGGTCCCAACCAGCGATCGCCCGCCGACGCTCTCTCCTCGTCAACAGCAGTCTAGGTGGGCCCTCCGAAGCCCCGGCTCGCGCCGGGGCTTCTCCTTTTGTGTCGACCCGTGTCGCCCCGCCCTGTGCGCGCGCTTGTTCTTCGCTGACGTCTGGTCGCGCGTCGCATTGAAGTGATGCGCACTGCGCATCGACATCATTCCCCACTTCGCGCAACGACGATGCAACGCGCGTGAGTCGCATGTGAGCGTGCTCGCGCTCGAACGCACCGTCGCGACATCAACGCATGCGATGCGCGCGCTTTCACTTCTGCTGCATGTCCATTGAGGCTCCATTACGCACTCGCAATCGCCTCGATGGAGTGGACTGATGATGGAGTTGAAGCGTTTGGGCCTTGCGTTGGCCCTGTCTTCCGTATTTTTTGCTGGCGCCGCGCAGGCGCAACAGAACGATCGATTCACCCTCCGCATCGGCGCGATGGATGCCGATGCTTCCAGCGAACTGACTGCCAACACGACCTTCATGGGGCAGGACTACCGCTACAGCCAGGACTTCGATTTCGGCAGCAACGAAGTGTCGCCGCGCATCGACGGCACGTTCCGCTTCAGCGATCGCCAGCGCCTGGTGTTCGACTACTTCCAGTACGACAAGGAAAACACCACCACGCTCGATCGCGACCTGTCCTACGACGTGTACACGATCCCGGCCGGCAGCTTCGCGCGCGCCGAAGTGGAATTCACGCTGGCCAGCCTGATGTACGACTACGCGGTGGTGGATACCGACACCTTCGAGATGGGCCTGCAGATCGGTGCCGAGTGGGCGAAGCTCGACGGCAAGCTGCTCGCCGAAGCCGGGCCGTACCGTTACGAGGACAGCGACCAGGAAGACGGCTATGCGCCGGTGGTCGGTGCGCGCTTCACGTTCACGCCGAGCGAGAAGTGGCTGATCAACCTGCAGGGCCAATACCTGGACGCCGACTGGGGCGATTTCGGCGATTACGACGGCAGCATCTCGCGCGCCAACGCCGCGGTCGAATACCGCTTCACGCCGGTGTTCGGTGCGTTCGTGGGCTACGACTGGTTCAAGCTCGATGCACGCCGCGGCGGTCGCGATGGCTCGCTCGGCCTCGACCACCGCTTCAAGGGTCCGGTCGCCGGCGTGTCGTTCTCGTTCTGATCCGGCGTCCTGCGACGCAAACGAAACAGGCGCGGAAATCCGCGCCTGTTTCGTTGCAGCTGTCCCGATTTACTTCTTCTTCGGGATGTACAGGTCGGTGATGGTGCCTTCGTAGACTTCGGCCGCCATCGCCACCGTTTCGCTGAGCGTCGGGTGCGGGTGGATCGTCGCGCCGATGTCGCCGGCCTCGGCGCCCATTTCGATGGCGAGGGCGACTTCGCTGATCAGATCGCCCGCGTGTACGCCGGTGATGCCGCCGCCGATGATGCGATGCGTCTTCTCGTCGAAGATCAGCTTGGTGAAGCCTTCGCCGCGGCCGATCCCCACCGCGCGCGCGGAGGCCGCCCACGGGAACTTGCCCACGCCAACATGCAGGCCCTTGGCCTTCGCCTCGGTTTCGGTGACGCCCACCCAGGCGATTTCCGGATCCGTATACGCCACCGACGGCACGACGCGCGCGACCCACTCGCGCTTCTCGCCGGCCGCGACTTCCGCGGCGAGCTTGCCTTCATGCGTGGCCTTGTGCGCCAGCATCGGCTGGCCGACGAGGTCGCCGATGGCGAAGATATGCGGCACGTTGGTGCGCATCTGGCGATCGACCGGGATGAAGCCGCGATCGGTCACCTGCACGCCGGCCTTGTCGGCGTCGATCTTGTTGCCGTTCGGCGCGCGGCCGACGGCGACCAGCACGCGATCCCAAGTGCCGTTCTCCAGCGCGGGCGTCGCGCCGGCCTCCGCCGCCTCGAACGAGACGGTGATGCCGGACTTGGAGGCTTCGACCTTCGCGGCCTTCGTCTTGAGATGGACGATGACGCCCTGCTTCTTCAGGCGATCGGCCAGCGGCTTGACCAGGTCCTTGTCGGCGCCGGGCATCAGCTGGTCCATGAATTCCACGACGGTCACTTCGCTGCCCAGCGCGCGATACACCGTCGCCATTTCCAGGCCGATGATGCCGCCGCCGACGACGAGCAGCTTCTTCGGTACCTCGGCCAATTCCAGCGCGTCGGTGGAATCCATGATGCGCGGGTCGTCCCACGGGAAGTTCGGCAGCTTCACGGCCTGCGAACCGGCCGCGATGATGCACTGCTCGAAACGCAGCAGCTGCGTCTTGCCGTCGTCGCCCGTGATTTCGAGTTCATTGGGCGAGACGAACCTGCCGACGCCCTGCACCGTACGCACCTTGCGCTGCTTGGCCATGCCGCCAAGGCCCTTGGTGAACTGCCCGACGACCTTGTTCTGCTTGAAGTCGCGCAGCTTGTCGAGGTCGATCTTTGGCTTGCCGAAGCTGATGCCGATGTCGGACGAATGCGCGGCTTCATCGATCAGCGCCGCCGCATGCAGCAGCGCCTTGGAGGGAATGCAGCCGACGTTGAGGCATACGCCGCCGAGGCTGGCGTAGCGCTCGACGAGGACCGTATCCAGGCCGAGGTCGGCCGCGCGGAACGCCGCCGTGTAGCCGCCGGGGCCGGAACCCAGGACGACGATGCGGCATTCGATGTCGGCCTTGCGGCCCGTGCCGAGCGCGGGCTTGGGCGCCTCGCTCGGCGGTGCGGCCGGCGACGGTGCCACCGGCGGCTTGGCCTGTTCGGGAGCAGCCAGCGCGGCAGGCGCCGCGGCCTTGGGCGCTTCGGCCTTCGGTGCAGCGGCTTCGCCGGCGCCTTCGAGCACGACGATCACGGCGCCTTCGGCGACCTTGTCGCCGACCTTGACCTTGATTTCCTTCACCACGCCTTCGTCGGACGAGGGCACTTCCATCGTGGCCTTGTCCGATTCCAGCGTGACCAGGCCCTGGTCCTTCTTCACCGTGTCGCCGACGGCGACGAGCAGCTCGATCACCGGCACGCCGTCGTAATCGCCGATGTCCGGCACCTTGACTTCAATCGTCGCCATTGTGGGGGTCTCCTGCGACTCAGCCGGTGGCGCCGGCGAGCGTCTGTTCCAGTTGCGATTCCAGTTCGTCCAGCGACTCCTCGAGCTTGCGCCAGCGCTTGAAGCGCTTCTCGTCGCTGTCGTCGGTGGCCTCGATCAGCAGGCCGAGCTGTTCCATGAGTTCGGCGGTCGGACCGCACGCGGGTTGCAGCCCGCTGACGCGCAGCGGCTCGCCGGTGGCGGATTCGCCGACGACGAACAGCAGCACCTCGCCTTCGTGGAACTGCGCCGCGCGGTCGACCGGCACCTGCGTGCTGAGCGCGCGCTGCCAGTCGGTCACGACGCGACGCGCGAGCGCGGCAGGCATCGGCACTTCGACGACGTCAGGTTGCTGGCCGACGCGAAGCTCGCGCTTGCCGCCGCTCCACACTTCGACGCGTTCGTCCGCTTCGGTGAAGCGCAGGCGCCAGTCGCCCTCGCCTTCGCCGGCAAACAGCTGCACCCCGCTTTCGACGCTGCGCGCGGGCAGGCGGGTCAGACTGAGCACCGGCTTGGCGCCGCCGAAGAACAGCTGCTCCACGGCGGTGCCGTAGTTCTCCGTCGCCGGCGGCCAGCCGCGGCCGAGGTCGACCGCGCACGCATCCGCGGCGTGCGCGGCGGACGTCGTCGCCAGCGCCGCGAAGGCCGCGAGCGCCACCCCCAGCGCGCGCTGCGTCACAGCAGCACGCGCCGCATGTCGGCCAGCAACTGCGCCAGGTACGCGGTGAAGCGCGCGGCGGCGGCGCCGTCGATGACGCGGTGGTCGTAGCTCAGCGACAACGGCAGGATCAGGCGCGGCGCGAACTGCTTGCCGTCCCACACCGGACGGATCGCCGACTTCGACACGCCGAGGATCGCGACTTCCGGCGCGTTGACGATCGGGGTGAACTTCGTGCCGCCGATGCCGCCGAGCGAGCTGATCGAGAAGCAGCCGCCGGTCATGTCGGCCGGGCCGAGCTTGCCGTCGCGTGCCTTCTTCGCCAGCTCCGAGGTTTCCTGCGCGATCTGCAGCACGCCCTTCTTGTCGACATCGCGCACCACCGGAACGACCAGGCCGTTCGGCGTGTCGGCGGCGAAGCCGATGTGGAAGTACTTCTTCAGCACGAGGTTCTCGCCCGAACCATCCAGCGAGGCGTTGAAGGTCGGGTACTTCTGCATCGCGGCGACGGATGCCTTCATCAGGAAGGCGAGCATCGTGAGCTTGACGCCGCTCTTCTCGTTTTCCTTGTTGAGCGCGACGCGCAGCTCTTCCAGATCGGTGATGTCGGCATCGTCGTGCTGCGTGACGTGCGGGATCATCGCCCAGTTGCGCGCGAGGTTCGCGCCGGACAGCTTCTGGATGCGCGACAGCGGCTTGCTTTCGATCTCGCCGAACTTGGCGAAGTCGACCTTCGGCCAAGGCAGCAGGTTGAGACCCCCGCCACCGCTGACGGGTGCGGCGCCGGCCGACGGCGCGGCGCCGCCTTCCATCACCGACTTCACGAACTTCTGCACGTCCTCGCGGCTGATGCGGCCACCGCGCTCGCTGCCGCCGACCTGCGCCAGGTCCACGCCGAGCTCGCGCGCGAACAGGCGCACCGCGGGGCTGGCATAGGGCACCTTGTCGGGCATCAGTTCATTGGAATCGAACGTCACCGGCGGGCTGCGCGGCGGCATGGCTTCCGGGTCCACGCCCGGACGCGAGGCATCGATGGACGCCTGCGCGATGCGGTCGGCCTGCTGCGGGACGACGACGGGTTCGACGCTGGTACCGGTCTCCGCCGCCCGGACCTGCTGCGACGGCGCGGCGGGTTCGGCGCGGGCCGGCGCGGCGGCCTTGGCCGGCTCGGCCTTCGGGGCCTCCGGCTTCGGCGCTTCGGCCGCCGGCGCGGCGTCGGTCGGTTCGATCAGCGCGACCACGCTGCCTTCGGCCAGTTCGTCGCCGATCTTGACCTTGATCTCGCGGATGACGCCGGCGAACGGTGCCGGAACCTCCATCGTGGCCTTGTCCGATTCGAGCGTGACCAGTCCCTGGTCCAGCTTCACCGTGTCGCCTACCGCGACCAGCAATTCGATCACCGGCACGCCGTCGTAGTCCCCGATGTCGCGAACGCGTGCTTCTTTGAGCTCAGCCATTGTGGGGGGTCCCGCAGACGCGAAAACCCTATTGTGCGGTTTGGCGGCCCATGCGCCAACCAAGACTTCCGTACGTACCGGTATCCGGTACTCAGCGTGTCTTTTCAGGAAGTTGCCCGGCCCGGGCCGCTTCCTCGGCGGCGTTCGCGGCCGGGGTGTCGTCGTCCGGCCGGCTCGCCCGGAGCAGCCCCAGCGGCTGTCCGCCCGGCAGGCGGAATTCGAGCGCGTCGTCGATCCGGTCCAGTTCGACCATGCGGCGACACAGGCCCTGCGCCCGTGCTTCCAGCGTCCGGGCACGCGGTTCGACGCGGGCGTCGATCTGGGCGTCCAGGTCTTCCAGACGCTTGAGCCGCGACGCATCGCCGCTGAAGGCCGCGCCGATCGCGCCGGACACGATGTCGCCGATCATGCTCGGGATCACCTCGGCCACCGCTTCGCCGATGCCGTCGCCGAGCTCGCGGCCGTTGAAGCGCGTCGCGGTGACCGAGCGTGCGAGCCGCGCGTCGATCTGCGAACGCGCGCGATCGAGTTTCTGCTGCACCAGCTTCGGGTCGCTGGCGAATCCGGTCGCCACTTCGCCCAGCACCGTGAAGGCGATGTCCGCGGCGTCGCGCCCGATGGCCTGGGCCTCCGGCATCGCGGCGCGTGCGCCCTGCTCGAAATCGGCGATGCGCTGGCGGTCGGCCGCGTTCAACTCGACCCAGCGGTCGTCGACGAAAAGCCTGCCCTGCCGCATGACGATCGCGCGCGGCACGCCGGCCTCGCGCGTCAGGATGACGCTGCGTTCGTCGATGGTCAGGTCGTAGTCACTGTCGATGTCGCACGAAGCGTCGATGTCCACCTCGGCCGCGAAAGCCGGCGCGGCCACGAACGCGAGGCACAACGCGCACGACGCTAACTGTCGATTCATGGAGCACTCCCCCCGCCCTTTCCGTGGGTTTCCATCTTGCCTCCTGCGTGCCGCGTTGTCCTCCACTGCGAATACACGCACGTCGGAAAGCCGATGCGTGGAGCGTTCGTCAACGACGCGAGCGCATGGTCAAGCACGATTCATCACGAACGTGGCAGACGCGCGCGCAGCGCGTAGCCGTGAGCGCCGCGCGAAAGTTCCGCGCATCGCGATTGCACGGCAAGAACGGTTCATCGACCGATCGCTACGGTGGCGGCGCCTTCAAAGGCGATGCCTCCCCCAAGGCGTGATCGATAAACCAATAACAGGAGATTTCTCCATGAAGCACTTTCGTCAGTTGACTCTGGCCGTCGTGGCCACCCTCGCCATCGCCCCTGCCTTCGCGCAGGAGATCACCGGTCCCGATACCAGCGGCAAGAAGTTCGCGGTCGTCGGCGGCTACACGCTGGCCGAACCGACCAAGAATCCGATGATTGCCGGTGAGCGCACCAACGTGGACGGCGACGGCGCCGCTACGCTGAGCGCGAACTACTACATCACCGACAACATCGCCATCGAGGCGTGGGGCGCGGCCGACAAGTTCGGCAACCGCGTGCGTACGCCGAACGGCAAGGTCGCCAGCGTCGACACCCAGCCGTACGCGCTGAGCGGCCAGTACCACTTCGGCAATACGCAGAGCATCGTGCGTCCGTTCGTGGGCCTGGGCTACTTCGAAGCCAACACCGACGGCGAGAAGGCCGAGCCGACCGGCCCGCTGGCCGGCCAGCACATCGGCGTTGAAACCGCCAAGGGCGCGATGGCGACCGCCGGCGTGGACGTCAATATCACCCCGACGTGGTTTGCCCGTGCCGATGTGCGCTACATGCACGACACCACCGGCCAGCCGAACGTCACCGTCGACGGCGCCAACGTCGGCAAGGCCGAGTTGAATCCGGTCACGGTGGGCGTGGGTCTGGGCGCGCGCTTCTAAGTCGCACCGTTCCATGCACGCGAGACGGGCCCCTCTGGGGCCCGTTTCGTTTCGGTCGCGGGACGACTTCACATGAAGCGCGCTTGCGGCTCGACCGCACGCTGAACGCATTCACGCCACGCTAACCGCCTCCCCGTAGGGTCGCGGTGACCCCTGAATTCCCCCTGCAAGGAGTTGCGCATGACCACCAAGCTCGACAAGCCCCTGCGTCGCGAAATCCAGATCGAGGAGCGCGCCTACACCCTGACCATCGATGCCGACGGCCTCAAGCTCGTCGAAAAGGGCCGCCGCAATGGCCAGGAATTGCGCTGGGCCGATCTGGTCAGCGGGAACGCGCAGCTGAACGCGGCGCTGTCGGCCAGCACCGAGCGCTGATACGCCCGTGCCCGAAGGTCCCACGATCGTCATCCTCCGCGAGGAGACGGTCGGATTCGAAGGGCGCGTGGTCGAGGAGGTCAGCGGCAACAGCCGGCTCGACCTCCAGCGCATGCGCGGTGAGCGCATCACCGCGCTGTGCAGTTGGGGCAAGCACTTCCTGATCCGCTTCCCCACGTTCGCGATGCGCGTGCACTTCATGCTGTTCGGCAGCTATCGCATCAACGAACGACGTGAAGCCGCACCGCGCATGAGCCTGCGCTTCGACGACGGGCAGGAACTGAACTTCTACGCGTGCTCGCTGCGCTACATCGAAGGCGACCTCGACGTCGTCTACGACTGGAGCGGCGACGTGATGGCCGATGCGTGGGATCCGAAGAAGGCGCGCCGCAAGCTCAAGGCGCGACCAACGCTGCTCGCAGCCGACGCGCTGCTCGACCAGACGATCTTTGCCGGCGTCGGCAACATCATCAAGAACGAAGTGCTGCACCGCATCCGCGTGCATCCGGAAAGCCAGGTCGGCGCGCTGTCCTCGCGCAAGCTCGGCGAGCTGATCACGCAGGCGCGCGAATACAGCTTCGATTTCCTGCACTGGAAGAAGCAGTTCGTCCTGCGCAAGCACTACCAGGTGCACACCAAGCAGATCTGCCCGCGCGACGGCACGCGGCTGTCGTATCGCGCCAAGCTCGGCCATTTCCAGCGCCGCGCGTTCTTCTGCGAGACCTGTCAGGTGTTCTACGGCGAGCGGCTGCCACCGCCGGAACCGATCACGCGCGGGCGGAAGGCGATCTCGAAGAAGGCGACGAAAGCGCCGGCGAAGGCGGTGAAGAAGGCTGCGAAGAAAGTGACGAAGAAGGTCGCGAAGAAGACCGTCACGAAGGCCGCCAAACCCGCGGCGAAGCGAACGACCGCACGACGCGTGTGATGCTGCCTACGGGTGCTCCGCTTCCGCGTGCACCTTCTCGCGACGGATCAGGTACAGGCCGCTGGCGACGATGATCGCCGCGCCCACCCAGGTGATCGCGTCGGGCAGCACGCCCCAGAATGTCAGGTCGAACAGCACGCCCCACACCAGCGCGGTGTACTCCAGCGGCGCGATGGCGGAGGCTTCGCCCAGGCGGAACGCCTCGGTGATGGCGTACTGGCCGAACGCGCCTGCGACGCCGATGAAGGCGATGAGCCAGAAGTCCTCACGGCGGATCGCCACCCATTCCGGCCACGCCAGCGCGCCCGCGCCGAGCGCGATCATCACCATCAGCCACACCATCATCGACTGCGTGCTGTCGGTGCGCGCGAGGATGCGCACGGTGATCGCGCTGACGGCGTACATCACCGCGGCGATGAGCACCGCCAGTGCAGCGAGGCTGATCATGCCCTCGCCCGTCGGCCGCAGCAGGACGATCACGCCGATGAGGCCGACGACGATCGCCACCCAGCGTCGCGGCCCGACCTTCTCGCGCAGTACCGGCACCGAGAGCGCGGTGATCAGCAGCGGCGCGACGAAGAAGATCGAGTAGGTCGTCGACAGCGGAAGCTTGGACACGGCGTAGACGAACGTCGCCATCATCGCCACGCCCAGCACACCGCGCAGGAGGTGCAGCGACCAGCGCACGCGCAGCAGCGGCGCAACGCCGCCCGTCCACAACGCCCACACCAGCACCAGCGGCAGCGACGCGGCGCCGCGCAGGGATGCCACCTGGAACGGCGGATAGTGCGTGGACAACTGCTTCAGCCCCGCATCCATCATCGCGAACATCGCCACCGCGACCAGCATGGTCAGCATGGCGCGGCCCTGGTGCGCGTTGCGGGAGGGGGACATGGCGGGAACCGGCGGGTGGGGTCCGCACTATAAGGCCAGGAGCCGCTCATCGGCGAAGGCCTTCAGCGTCACCGTCGTTGTTGCTGTTGCTGTTGCTGTTGCTGTTGCTGTTGCTGTTGCTCTCGAACAGCCTATTCGTCGCTAGCCCCGAAGGGCGCCGCACAGGATGTGCGGCGGTGAGCGCTGAGCCATGGATGGCGAATCGCGAAC
>Ga0209676_1003286_pt1 | contig 10138 bp, 8 predicted proteins | sample AraplaCvi_mLB_r2_FD_184282 | JGI IMG/M metagenome (GOLD analysis project Ga0209676, IMG submission 184282) | Arabidopsis root microbial communities from North Carolina, USA - plate scrape MF_Cvi_mLB_r2 (SPAdes) (version 2) | ecosystem: Host-associated > Plants > Roots > Endosphere | place: USA...
ACCGCGGCAGGTGAGAGGGCAGGGCCAACGCGTCGCTTCCACAGTCGCCGGAAGATCGCTCCCTCTGCGATCCCTGACGCTCCCAACCAGTCTTCCAGTGCAATCGCGGCTCGATCAAGCACAGGCTTGTCCGGGGTTGAAGCGGCAGTGACACCAGCCTGTTGGGTCTTGCTGTGCTCGAGTCGATATATGTAACCCTTGTCGCCAATCCGGCGCAGGTCTCGCATGTTCGCGGCGGCAATCTCGCTGCGCCGACGTCCGCCGCTGGCGAACCCGAAGCAGAGCAGGGCGCGGTCGCGCAGGCCTTCCAGGCTGCCGTCGCAGGTGCCCAGCATCGCTTCCAGTTCGACCAAGGTGATGGCCGTCTTCTTGCGTGGCCGTTCGCCGCGCTTGACCGCGGCCCGCGCCGCGCGGCTGAGCAAAGTGCGGATCGCCGGCTGCTCGCACGGATTGGCCACCTGCCTGAGCCGGTGCGCGGTCGACAGCACCGCAACCCGGTGCCGGACGGTGCTCAGCGTCCATGGCCCTGACTTCGCCTTCAGACCCGAGTCGACTAGGGCTTGGTCAACACCCACAGGCAATTCCCAGACCAGCTCGCCGTCGGCGTTTCGACGTACCACATGGTCGACCACGAACTGCAGCACGGCGGCCTCAGGCACCGGTAGCGTTAACTCAGAGCCATAACGAACTGCGTGCCAGCCAGCCCAGTAGCGCAGGGCACTCGCGTAGCTCCGCGTGGTGTTCTCAGCCGCCGCTTCGGCGAGCAGTTCGCGAACCGCCTCCGCCGCCTGCTGCGCCAATTGCACAGGCAAGGCCATGGCGGACGCGGTCGGAGCAGAGGTCGCAATCGCAGTAATATGTTTCATAATATGTAGTGACTATTACGACTACGCCTGCGTATCCGCGATAATTATCCCTTATCGCGAGTACGCACCGATTGCCGGTCGTCGTGAAGTAGGAGGACCAGATGGCCAAGGGCATTACCGAGAACGACGTGCACGCAGCCGCTGACGCGATCCTCGCCGGCGGCAATCGCCCCACGGTCGAACGCATCCGCGCGCACCTGGGCACGGGCTCACCAAACACAGTCACTCGCTGGCTAGAAACGTGGTGGCGGGCGATTGGAGGGCGGCTGGCAGCACAGCAAGAACGCCTCACTTGGCCGGAGGCACCAAGCGACGTCGCGGCCGCGGCCAGCAGGCTGTGGGAACTGGCCTTGCTGCGCGCCGATGCCAACGCCGAGGCCCGCCTGGGCGACGAACGGATGGCGCTGCAGGGTGCCTACGCAGCCATTGCGGAGAGGGAATCCATTGCCCAAATGCGGGTGCAGGCGGCGTTCGAGGAGCAGTCGCAGGCCCGGGAGGCGCTGAAAGCCTCCGAGATGCGACTTGCCGATCTGCAGCGCCTGCTCGAACAACAAGCCGCACAGATCCGGGATCTACAACATGAGCGTGGCGAGGCCCAGCTGCGCGAGGCTGACCTCAGTGCCGAGCTGTCGCGCGTACGAGCGCACAGCGACGCGACGGCCACTGCATTCGCGGTCGAGCGTGACACCCTATTACAACAATTGCGCGGCAACGAAGAACGTGCCGCCGCCGAGATCGATCGTGCACGTCAGGGAATCCAACGACTTCAGTCCGAAGCCTCGGCGAAAGAGCGTCGGCACCACTCTGAACTGATCTCCGAGCGAAAACGTGCTGAAGGTCTTGCGCATGAACTCGAGATGGCTCTACGCCAAGTAGAAGTTCAGCGCGCCCGCGGAGACGTCCTAGAACAGCAGTTGGCCCGCCTCGCCGACTTGCCCGCGCACGTCGAAGCAGCGCTGCGTCTGGCGCGCGCTCCAGGCAAAGCTGCTCGCTCACCAGGTGGCAAACAGCGTAAGCCGGAAGTCGCCTCGTAGAGGTGCCGTGACAGCTTAGCCCGGAGCTGATTCGAGATGGGGCTGTGATGACGCGACGAGGTGGAGGAGGGCAGAGCGCCAGTGTTCTTAGATGGTGAGGTACTGCGGCGGCACTTTCTCGACTAACCACACCTCGTTACCAGACAGGAAAAAACGATGGCCGTCGCGATGCATGCCATAAGCATCAACTGTGAGGATCACGGGCTTTCCACGGCGGCGCGCCACATCAGCGGCGGTCGATCGATCGCGCGACAGATGCACGTGGTGACGCCTCATCGAAAGAAGGCCAGCCTTTCGAATCGATTCGAGGTGCTCGGCCACAGTGCCGTGATACAGCACCGGCGGAGGGATCTTTGGCCGCAGCTGTAGTTCAACCTCGACCGAATGTCCCTGCTGCGCTCGAATGCGCGCACCATCTTCCGACAGCGCAAAGCGCGCCTTGTCATTGCCTCGAACTATCACGTCCAACTGCTCGCGCGTGATTGGAGTGCCATGCTTGATTAGGGCGTCGATCAGCGCATGTACGTCGCACCAACCGTTTCGATCCAAGGTGATACCGATCGCTTCAGGGCGATGGCGTAATGCCCGAGAGATCACCTTGCTCAGGCGGACAAGTTCTACTTCCATGGATTGCTCCGCTCGAGATCACTCGACGTGCACGACCTGAGTGTGAGGCGCCGCGCCAGAGTCCGGGCGCTTTGGGGGAACGCTGTTGCAAGTTGCAACGGCAAGCATGAACCGGCGCCAAGGTACCTTGCCTTGGCGGGCAAGTCCTACTTCCAATCCCCGGCTGAGTTTAAGAGGTGCCGTCTGGTAGGCCTTCCGAGCTCACCGCTGAGAGTAGGGCAGGGCCTGGTTACGATCGAACGCGCCCGCGCTCAATTATAGGCATCTCACCCGGGCGGTAACCGCGCGTCATTCATCTTAAGACATAAGATGTGTTATGCGAACTAAATATTTGATTTATATAGATTAATATAGATCGAATGCGCGTGCATCTCTGCCATGCAGAGCTTGGGCTAGACGGCGTGTCAGGGCGTGCTGCACATCGCTGCTAGCCAATGTTCCTTTTGCCCAGACCAGTCTATGCGACTGGTCTTCGGGCCAGTTTCGGTTGTCGTCGTCCAGCGCTATCCATTCCTGCTGGCACCCGGCCCGCTGGAGCCAGGCTTGGATTGGCGCGAACTTGCCAACAGGGGGCGGCGACTTGTCATCCGGCGTCCAGATCGCATCCCGGACCATCCCTCGGAGATCGGAGGGCAGCAGGGCGCGCAGTTCCTCCAGCGTTAGCCGTCTCGACCAAAGGCTAGAGATGACAACTTCGACGTTGGCGGAGTGCGGGACCAATAGGCCGGCAAGAGTGGCGGCCTCCGATAGCCATGGGCCTTCATACGCGCGCGTTACATTTGTCCGCTGACCGGCTTCATAGGTCCAGAGCGGGTGCAGTGTTCCATCGAAGTCCAGGAACAAGATCACTGGAGCGTCGCGTTTCGTCATGAGTGAACTTGAGCGTCCAGGTAAGCGCGAACCAAGCGAAGGTCGTCGATTGCGCCACTTAGCATGCGCTGCAACGCCGATCCTCCATCGAACAACGGGGATGAGTTCGGCTTCTTGATCCATGCGTCGGCGTGATCAGCGATTGGCAACAAGGTGTGAAGCGCTGCGTAGATTCCGAGGATGTACGAGAGACGCAGAGCGACATGCTTGGGGAGAGGTGAGCAGACCTCGCCAGCCCTCCAAGCCGCGACCTGAACCTTGCCAACGCCAAGCAATTTGCTTTGATCCGATTCCGCAAGATCCCAAGCCATCGCGATCCGGAAGAAGACGCGGAGCGCAGTGCGACCTGCTTCGGTCGTCACAATGCTCGCTGGCGTCCTATCTTCCGTCATTCCAGGCCTCCTCGCGATTCGGCTAGTTCTTGAGATGACGTCACGTGAATGCACAGGCCCAACACATTAAGTACATCGATGACCTTATTGAGCGCGACGGTGCTCTTACCCCTCTCGAGCTCGCTGATGAAGCGCAAACCGGTACCTGATAAACCAGCCAGATCCGCTTGCCGTAGGTTATGCCGTCGCCGGGCGGCCCGAACTGCACTTGCCAAGTCGGCCGCTTCACGTATGACCATGGACCCTCCTATGCGGCGATGCACCTCGATGTGCGCCGTTCCCGAGCGGGAAAATCACACCCTCGTGGGACTGATTTCGACGTAAATTTTCCCGAGCGGGAACGTCGAATCACAGCCACGACTAGGTGATTCAGGCGCATCGATATTAGATTCCAAGAAGGTTAGTTCAGCAACGCTAGGGAGTGCGCATAGAACGACAGGCCCCAAGATATGGGGCAGGCAGGATCACAGGCATCAGGCTGATGCAATGATTGTGACCGACGCAGCGGTGCTTCTTTCTCTGCGAGAAACCAGGCTAGCTTTGCAGTGCGTGGACGCGACTGCGGTCAGACGGAACGCTGCAGCAGAGCGAGCAAACGTGCTGCGCTCAATCCCAGCACGCCGGTCAGCTGCCAGAATTCAACTACGTCTAGGCGGCGAGCGCCGGCCTCGATCGCAGACAGGCGTTGTTGCGACCAGCCCAAACGCCGCGAGACCTCGCTTTGCGGCCAGCCCAGCTGTTCGCGGCGCGCACGAACAGCTTCGATAAGCCGCCGGTAGTCATCCCGGTAGATGGTTTTGGTTCGGGCGGGTCTGGGGCTCATGGTCGCCTCACGGGGGCGACCAGCAACCTATGGCACAACCACGCGTTACCTGAAAATCGTGTAGAAATCGGAGCCAGCCGCTGCTACGCTATGGCTGCCGCTACCAACCGCAGGTGTGCGTGTCCCATGCCCACGCCCAATCGACTCTCTCTGATAGCAACGCATTAGGCCAATGCCTGCGCACGCTCGATCTGGAGCAAGTCGCGGTGTGGTATGCCTTCGAATCGGCTACGTCTGTCGCGGTGCCCGTGTCGACGGGGACGAATTTGTCCGAACAGCTCTTCGACGAGCTCTTGTCGACTGGCGCACTGAGCAAGCCGCAGGCTCACGACAAGGCGGTGCGTCGCGCGCTCTATGATCCATTTTCCTGGTGCTACTCAATCGAGGTGCCCGACCAGCCAGCGCTGCTCATCCAGTTGCAGGCGCATCTGCGTTCCGGGCGTGGAACCTCCGCCGCGCGGGCACGTGTAGCCTCACTGTGGGGCCGGTTGGCCGATGCGGAAGTTCATACGTACCTCGCGCATTTGATGCGCAAGAATGCGCTCGACCCCGTAGGCGCAGAGATAGTAATGCACGCCCTAGCTGACGACTGGGCGACGCACCCGCTGGGGCGCAAGCGCTATCTGGCTTGGAGGGCGGTGCGGGGAGGCGCCGCGGCGCTCCTGCAGTCAGGCATGGATCAATCGGTAGCGCTGCGAGCGTTGATTGACGAATTGCGTCGAAGGTGCCGATGGCTGTTACTGCAGGAAGAGACACGGCCGCTCGGCCCGACCGAACATTGTTTTCTGCCCGAGCTCGGCTGGCGCACACCAATGCTCGTGCGAGTCCTGCAGGAGTACATATTGGCTAAACCTCATGACTATTGGACGCAGCGGCCGACAGGAGGCTGATCGGCCCGTGGACGGTCGGCTAGCAGCCCTAGGCGACTATTGTCTGGGCGCCCGGCCAGAAGAACTTAGGCGCTGGTGGGCCGAAGCGAGAGGCCGGCGCCCAACGCTAGAACGTCGTCGAACTCTGACAGCCGACCGGCGTGTTGGGGTTCAGAGCAGCACGTTTGCTCGCTCTCTGTTGCAGTGTTCTGTCTGCCAGTTGCCCCTGGTGCGCGTCCGCGAATAGTGTCCTGAGCAACACGCGCCCCACAATTGTGTTGATCGCCGCGGTCGCATGAGCTGGAAAAGACCGAGGTGCGCCCTTGGGGCGACGGGGCACGGCAGAGACCGCCTAGGATCGAAGCCGTTCGCGACGGCAGATTCGCGGGAGGGCGGCCATGACTGGCGCAAACTTGATGGGACTAGTACGTTCGCAAACTCGCCTCATATACGGTCCAAGTGGCGTCGTATCGAGGCATAAAACGTCCATGCATGGCCAGATAGATTTGCCTGCTGTTTATGGATGGCCCAGAACTTCACCGGCTGTTGGCCACTGTGTAGAAAGAGGCTCGTCAGTTGAGCAGTATTTCTGCGGGGAGTGGCCAAAATTCTCCGCGGTGAACAGCTGATTCGAGGTGGAGCGACACCCAGCGCGAGGGGTGCCGTAAGGTCATCGTATAGCCTTAATTGTTGTCCAGCAGATCGCCACAAAGCTCATGCAAATCAATGGGTGGCGCGATCTAAGGTAGAAAGGACAGTAAATAAGGGGGGGCCGATGTCGGTGATCCTAAATGATGTCACCGAAAAGATGCCAACAAAATCAGTCGGTTGCGGACATCACGCATGTCTCGCGCTCGGGATTTTTGCAAATCGCGACGCGATCCAGAGTCAATCTTCAGAATGCGACACGAATTAGGGGCATGTTCCACTTCGTCCGTCGCGACCCAGGCAGTTACCGCCGAGTGTCGCGCCTCCTGCGTCGCACATCCATTGAATCGGCGCTTACGAGAGGCGGCTTGAGGCCTCCAAACGCGCCTCGCGGTGCCGCGAACGCAGCCCGGTTGACGCGCCCGTTTTCGCCAGATTACGTTTCGCGCCGGGGACACACACTGCAGCAGGGAAGCACCATGTCGAAAGGGACTGGGGCGCACGCGACGCGTGCCACGCCGGGCGATGAGCGGGCGAATCAAATCGGTCTACAACCGCGACGCGTTGGCCTCGCGCGATTCGCATTGACGCTGGCCGTCCTCGGATTTGGCTGCTGCGCATACGCGCAGGACAGCGTGAAGCCGTGGGAGGAATACCAGAAGCTGGTCGACACCCGCAGCACGCTCGCCACGATGGGGCCCGACGTCTTCGGCGACTCGGTGGATTTGTCCACTGGCACGTTGTCGTTCACGGTGACCGACATCAGCATCCCGGGCAACAGCGCCTTGCCGGTTGCGCTGACGCGTACATACAAGGTCGATCGGCGTAACGGCTACATGGAAACCAGCGGCGGGAACGTCATCGGCGCAATTGCCGACGGCATGCTGACCGACTGGGACATCGACACGCCGCACATCAGCACGATCCAGATCCAGAACTGGCGCGACACGCGCTGCTCGGTACCGGCGCCACCGCCGACGGTGAACGTGGGTGGCGACTTCATCAACACCGACGAGTACTGGCGCGGCTACAACGTCAACATGCCCGGTGGCGGCGAGTTGCTGGTCGCCAACAAGGGCGCGCCGGCGCCGGCGACGGGCGGGCCGTATCCGTGGATGACGTCCGGATTTACCTATTTCTCCTGTCTTTCGAGCATTCAGAACGGCAGCGGCGAAGGCTTTCTGGCGATTACGGCCGATGGCACCAAATATCGGTTCGACTGGATGGCGAAGTTCTACGAACCGTTCGTGAAGGGTGCGAGTGGCAGCTACATAGCTGCGCGCAACCGGACCGTGCTGTACGCGACGCGTGTCGAAGACCGGTTTGGCAACTGGGTCGCATACAACTACTCCAACGCCGGGGACCAGCCGGGTCGGCTTGCTTCGATCACCTCCAGCGACGGTCGGCAGATCTCGATCGCCTACGACGCATACGGACACGTCGCATCGGCGACCGATGGACTGAAGACGTGGACCTACGGTTACGGGTACCCGTCGCCGACGACCGGAACGCTCACCCGCGTGACGCTTCCGGACACCAGCACATGGAGCATCGACTTCGCGGCGTTGTCCAAAGCCAGGTTCCGCTACCGCACGGTTCCTGCACAGCAGCAGGAGCAATACCGCAGCTGCACGAACCCGGGCACCCTCCAGGACGAGGACAACGTCGCGGTGGCGGGGACGGTGACCAGTCCGTCGGGCGCTACGGGACAATTCGTGGTCGCGCCCAAGCGCTTCGGCCGTTCGAATGTGCCGCTGCTCTGCGCGAACTACACGTCGATCGGCAACAACCCGAACGACGACATGCCGATCTACGCGTACAACTGGGACGCTTACGCGCTGATGTCGAAGGAAGTGTCCGGTCCGGGCCTGGCGCCAGCGCTGTGGACGTACGGCTATCGTTCAACCACGAGCTTCTACTACCCCAATGGCTCGAGTCCCGTCTGCACGCAAAGCGATGGCTGTATCGCGCCAAGATGCACGTCCGACGACTGCATCGAGGGAATGACCGAAGTGTCCGTGTTCGCGCCCGAAGGCAAATGGACGCGTTATTCCTTCGGCAATAGCTACCGGTACAACGAAGGCAAATTGCTCAAGGTGGAGGAGGGCACGGGCGACCGCAGCGCGCCGAACGCGACGCAGACCTTCAAGACCACCAATTCGACGTACGAGTTCGCATCTTCCGGCGAGCCTTTTGCGACGCCGATTGCCAGCAGCCTGCAGCCGCGCGGTGCCGGCTTCAGCGCGCAGTACCTACGGCCGATGCGCTCGCGCTCGATCGCGCAGGACGGCGCGACCTTCAACCAGAAGATCACGAGCTACGACGCGTTCGCGCGCCCGCTGCGCGTGACGCGCTGGAGTTCGCTCGGCTACAGCCGCAGCGAGGAAACCTCGTACTTTGACCAGACCAGCGCGTGGGTCCTCGGCCAGGTGCAGGTGACGCGCAACCTCGACACAAACGAAGTGATCGCGCAAACGGACTTCGATCCGGCGAGTGCGCTGCCGCTGCGCCAGTACCGGTTCGGCAAGCTGCAGAAGAGCTTGACCTACAACACCGACGGCACCGTGCTGACAGTGAAGGACGGCAACAACAACGTAACCACGCTCGGTGGTTGGAAGCGTGGTATCCCGCAGAATATCCAGTACCAGGACGGTACCGCAGAGTCGGCCGACGTCAACGATGTCGGCTGGGTACGGTCGACGACCGACGAGAATGGTTACACCACGACCTACGAGTACGACGATGCCGGGCGTGTGAAGACGGTGATCTTCCCCGTCGACGACACGGTGCAGTGGAACCGCAAGAACGCGCTGTTTGAGCGCGTGGATTCCAGCGAGCAGGGCCTGGCGGCCGGGCATTGGCGCCAGACCGTCACGCAGGGTGCGTATCGCAAGACCCTGCTGTTCGATGCGCTCTGGCGGCCGGTCGTGGAGCAGGAGGAAGACACGTCGGATCCGAACGGCACTTTGCGCTGGACGACGAAGCGCTATGACGCGCTCGGCCGTCCGACCTTCGCATCGTACCCGCGCAACCCGTATGTCGACGGTTGGGTCAACGCGGGGGCGAGCATCAACGGTACGCGCACCTTCTACGACGAACTCGGTCGCGCGCGCGCCGTGGAGCAGGACTCCGAGCTGGGCGTGCTCGTCAGCATGACCAGGTACAAGCCTGGCTTCGTTCGCGAGACGACGAATCCGCGAGGGGAAGTGACCACCGAGTACTTCCAGGCCTACGACGAGCCGACGATGGACAAGCCGGTCTGGATCGAGGCGCCGGAAGGGGTGATGACCGGCATCGTGCGCGACATCTACAGCAAGCCGCTCGAAGTGGTCCGCGCCGGGCCCGGCGGCTGACCTTGTTCCAGATCATTTATGGGGAAGCGGCGCCTTCGCGGATGCCGCAGGTTTCATTCGGTCCAAAGGATTGTCCGATGTCGCGACTGTTGATGGTAATGGTGCTGTTCCTGCTGGGCGTATTCCCTACGCATGCGCATACAGTACGGATGAATGCGCCGACCAACGGCGCCATTCTGACGGCGCCGGCGACTGTGTATGTCGAAGCGCAGGCCATCCCGATCGACGATGGCGAGAGGATTAGTTCGCACATCCTCTACCAGAACGGCGCGCAGATCGCGTCCGGCGGCCAAGTCGTAAGCGCCACGGTTAGCGGCTTGGGGCCCGGCACGTACCAGTTCCGCTCGACCGCCGTCAACAACAAAGGCGTCAGCAAGCAGACGACGCCGGTCAGCATCACCGTGGTGCCCGCGGCCAACCAAGCTCCCGCCGTGTCGATGGGCACGCCAGGTGGCGCGCCATTTATCGCCCCCGCACCGGTATGGCTGACGGCCAGTGCGTCCGATCCCGACGGTGCAATCGCACGAGTGGACTTCTACCGTGATGGGACGGGGATAGGTTCGGATTCAACGCCTCCGTACGAAATTTCGTACACCGCGCCGGGCGCGGGCACCTACACGTTCTGGGCAGTGGCCATCGACAACGTCGGCGCACAG
>Ga0209676_1003291_pt1 | contig 10130 bp, 8 predicted proteins | sample AraplaCvi_mLB_r2_FD_184282 | JGI IMG/M metagenome (GOLD analysis project Ga0209676, IMG submission 184282) | Arabidopsis root microbial communities from North Carolina, USA - plate scrape MF_Cvi_mLB_r2 (SPAdes) (version 2) | ecosystem: Host-associated > Plants > Roots > Endosphere | place: USA...
ATGCCGATATTGGCCACCGTCAGCGCCAGAATCGCCAGCACGGTATTACCGCTCCACACCGCCGACAGGAACAGCCCCACCGCGCCGAACAGCGCAGGCAAGGCCACGTGCCAGCGGCGCTCGCGCTGCCGGTCGGAATTGCGCGAGATCAGGATCATGCCGATCACGGCGAACAGGTTGGGCACCGCCGTCAGCAGGCCAATCGCCAGCGGGCTCTGCACCCCGGTGTTCTTGATGAGGCTCGGCATCCAGAACCCGACGCCGTACAGGCCCATCACGAACGAAAAATAGATCAGCGCCATCGCCCACACGCGTGGCTTGGTCAGCGCGGCGCGGATCGGCGGATCCTCCTTCTGCTGTTCCTCGGCCGCGATATTGCGGATCAGCACGGCCTTTTCATTGGCCGTCAGCCACTTGGCCTTGTTGATGCGGTCGTCCAGATAGATCAGCACCAGCACGCCGATCACCACCGACGGAATCCCCTCCAGCAGGAACAGCCATTGCCAGCCCGACAGGCCGTGGTCACCGTGGAAGGTCGCCATGATCCATCCCGAAATCGGGCCGCCGATCAGGCCGGACATGGGCACCGCGGTCATGAAGAACGTGGTGATGCGGCCGCGCCGGGCAGCCGGATACCAATAGGTGAGATACAGGATGATGCCGGGAAAGAACCCGGCCTCGGCCGCGCCCAGCAGAAAGCGCAGCAGATAGAACATATGCACGCTGGTCACGAACATCATGCAGGCCGAAATAATGCCCCACGTGATCATGATCCGGGCGATCCAGATCCGCGCCCCCACCTTGTGCAGGATGATGTTGCTGGGAATCTCGAAGATGAAATAGCCGATGAAGAATATCCCGGCGCCCAGCCCGTACACCGTCTCGCTGAACTGCAATTCCTGCAACATCTGCAGCTTGGCGAACCCCACGTTGACGCGGTCCAGGTACGCCACCACATAGCAGACCACCAACAGCGGCACCAGCCGCCAGCCCACCTTGCGGTAGATCCGGTCCTCTTCGCTGGCGTCAAGCGCCGGCGAGACCCCGGGGGTCATCGTGTTTTCCATCTCTGTCTCCATTCCTCTGGCGGGATAGGCCGGCGCGGGGCCGGCGTTTTCGGGGTCGGCGGTCCCAAACGGGGACATCGCAGCCACCCGCCAAGGCTAGAGCCGTCGGGTTGACAAAAAACTGAACAACTTGGAACCGCGCCGCCGGGCGGCCGAAATCAGGCCCGTCCCCCGTCTGCCGCCGTGCGCCCGCGCAGTCGGTCCAACCACGGTAAAATGCCAGGTTTCGCACAAAAGTCATCACAGGATCAATCATGGAAGCCGAACGTCAGAACCAGCTCGCAGCCCGCCTCGCCGACTACGCGGAGCGCGAACAGGCTCTACGGAGGTATCTTTGACTACGATGCCAAAGCTGAACGCCTCCAGGTCGTAAACGCCGAGCTCGAAGACCCGGCCGTCTGGAACGACCCCAAGCACGCCCAGGACCTGGGCCGTGAAAAGAAATCGCTCGAGGACGTGGTGGAAACACTGACGAGCCTGGGCGCCGGCGTGGCCGATTCCCAGGAACTCTTCGAAATGGCCGCCGCCGACGATGACGGCGACACCCTCGAAGCGATCGAACTGGACGCCAACGCCTTCCAGGAAAAGCTCGAAGCCCTGGAATTCCGCCGCATGTTCTCCAATCCGGCCGATCCCCTGAACTGCTTCCTGGACATCCAGGCGGGCGCGGGCGGCACGGAAGCGCAGGACTGGGCGTCGATGCTGCTGCGCCAGTACCTCAAGTACGCTGAACGCAAGGGCTTCAAGGCCGAGATCCTTGAAGAATCCGACGGTGAAGTCGCGGGCATCAAGTCGGCCACGATCAAGATCGAAGGCGACTACGCCTTCGGCTACCTGCGCACCGAAACCGGCGTGCACCGCCTGGTCCGCAAGAGCCCCTTCGACTCCTCGGGCGGCCGCCACACGTCGTTCGCCAGCGTTTTCGTGTACCCGGAAGTCGACGATTCCTTCGAAGTCGAAGTGAACCCCGCCGACCTGCGCGTCGACACCTACCGCGCCTCGGGCGCGGGCGGCCAGCACATCAACAAGACCGACTCGGCCGTGCGTCTGACGCACATCCCCACCGGCATCGTCGTGCAGTGCCAGAACGACCGTTCGCAGCACCGCAACCGCGCCGAAGCCATGCAGATGCTGAAGTCCAAGCTCTACGAACTGGAAATGCGCAACCGCATGGCCGAGCAGCAGAAGCTGGAAGACTCCAAGACCGACGTGGGCTGGGGCCATCAGATCCGTTCGTACGTGCTGGACCAAAGCCGCATCAAGGACCTGCGCACGAACGTCGAAATCTCCAACACGCAGAAGGTGCTGGACGGCGACCTGGATCCCTTCATCCAGGCCAGCCTGAAGCAAAACGTCTAAGTTCCGCGATTCTTCCCGCTTTCACGCACCCAGAGGTCCACGAATGTCCGACACCATTGCAATTCTCACCGGCGCTTCGCGCGGCATCGGCGCCGCCATGGCGCGCGGCCTGGTCAAACCCGGCACCCGCCTCATCACGCTGGCGCGCCGCGAAGACCCCGAGCTCGCCGCCCACGCGCGCTCGCAGGATGTGCAGCTGGAACAACTGTCCGTGGACCTCTCGGACCTGAAAGCGGCCGAATCCGCGGCTGAACGCATCTGCGCCGCGCTCCCGCGCGACGCCAAGCGCTATCTCCTGATCAACAACGCGGGCACGGTGCATCCCGTGGCGCGCACCGACGAACTCACCGACGGCGCGGCCATCACCGCCGCCTTCAACCTGAACGTCACCGCCGTCATGCTGCTCACGGCGCGCTTCCTCGCTGCCGTGGCCGACATCAAGGCCGACCGCCGCGTGCTGAACATCTCCTCCGGCGCGGGCCGCAACCCGAACGCGGGATGGGGCGTGTACTGCGCCACCAAGGCCGCGCTCGACATGCACGCCCGCGTCGTCAAGCAGGAACAAGGCGCCGACGGCGCGCGCATCGTCGCGCTGGCCCCCGGCATCGTCGACACCGACATGCAGGCCGCCATCCGTGCCAGCTCCGTCGAAAGCTTCCCCGCGCTGGCCAAGTTCCAGGACTTCCATGCCACCGGCAAGCTGTCCTCGCCCGCCAACGTAGCCTCCCGCATCCTCGCCTACCTGGATCGCGAAGATTTCGGCACGACCGAAATCGACGACATCCGCAATTACGACTGATCCCCCGACCATGACCGACCACTCGACCACTCCGGCTCCCGCCCAGGATGAAAACCGCTTGATCGCCGAACGGCGCGCCAAGCTGGCCAAACTGCGCGAAACCGGGGTCGCGTACCCCAACGATTTCGTCCCGGACGCCCGCGCCGCGGCCTTGCATGACAAGTACGACGGCGAGGAGCAGGAAGCCCTGGCCGCCGCCGCCGTCACCGTCAAGGTCGCCGGCCGCATGATGCTCAAGCGCGTCATGGGCAAGGCCAGCTTCGCCACGCTGCAGGACAGCACCGGCCGCATCCAGATCTACCTGGACCGCGGCACGCTCGGCGAAGACGTCTACGCCGCGTTCAAGCAATGGGACATCGGCGACATCATCGCGATCGAAGGGTCGGTCTTCAAGACCAACAAGGGTGAACTGTCGGTGCACGCCGCGTCCGCGCGCCTCCTGTCCAAGTCGCTGCGCCCCCTGCCCGACAAGTTCCACGGCGTTGCCGACCAGGAACTGCGCTACCGCCAGCGCTATGTCGACCTCATCATGACCGACGCCACGCGCCGCACGTTTGAAGCGCGCAGCAAGGCCGTGGGCAGCATCCGCCAGTTCATGCTGAACGCGGGCTTCCTCGAAGTCGAAACGCCCATGCTGCACCCGATCCCGGGCGGCGCGGCGGCCAAGCCCTTCGTCACGCACCACAATGCGCTGGACATGGAAATGTTCCTGCGCATCGCGCCCGAGCTCTACCTCAAGCGCCTGATCGTCGGCGGCTTTGAACGCGTGTTCGAAGTCAACCGCAACTTCCGCAACGAAGGCGTCAGCCCGCGTCACAACCCCGAATTCACGATGATGGAGTTCTACGCAGCCTTCGCGGACTACCGCTGGCTCATGGACTTCACCGAAGAACTGATCCGCCAGGCCGCCATCTCGGCCAGCGGCAGCGCCGTCCTGACCTACCAGGAACGCGAGCTTGACCTGTCCAAGCCCTTCGACCGCCTGACCATCTGCGAAGCCATCCTCAAGTACGCCGACGGCTACACGCAGGCCCAGCTGGATGACCCGGCGTTCGTGCGCGCCGAACTGAAGAAGCTGGGCGCGGACGCCGACGGCCCCGTGCTGTCGCGCGCCGGGCTGGGCGCGCTGCAACTGGCGCTGTTCGAAGAGACCGCCGAAGCCAAGCTCTGGAACCCCACCTACATCATCGACTACCCGGTCGAAGTCTCGCCGCTGGCGCGCGCCTCCGATACCCGCGAAGGCATCACCGAGCGCTTCGAACTCTTCATGACCGGCCGCGAAATCGCCAACGGCTTCTCGGAGTTGAACGACCCCGAAGACCAGGCCGAACGCTTCCGCTCGCAGGTCGAAGCCAAGGACGCCGGCGACGAGGAAGCCATGTTCTATGACGCGGACTACATCCGCGCCCTGGAATACGGCATGCCCCCGACGGGCGGTTGCGGTATCGGCATCGACCGCCTGGTCATGCTGCTGACCGACAGCCCCAGCATCCGCGACGTCATCCTCTTCCCGCACCTGCGCCGTGAAGACTGATCCCCGGAGCGCATCATGATCTTCAAGATCCTGATGCTGCTGCTGGTCGTGGCGGGGCTGGCCTACTGGATCAAGCAACCCCGCCGCATCCAGCCGGGCGCGCCCTACCGGACCATCCCCGCGCGGCGGCCGGTATTCATCGTCCTGTGCGTCGCCACCGCCATCTCGCTGATCGCGGCCATTCTGACCGCCTTGCTCTGGATGGGCGGCGTGGCAGGCGGCGTCACCGGCGGCGGCTATCACGGCGAAGCCGATTTCCTGCTGCCGGTTGCGGCCTCGCTGCTGGCCTTGTCGGTGGCGTGCGCCGTCGGCGCATTCCTCAAACGGCGGGGTTAGGGTCTACCGGCCACCTGCCCGCACCCGCCGGCAACGCCGGCAATGACGCCTGCAGCATGGCGTCGATGAACGCGGCGGGCGCCAGCCGGCCGCCCGGCTTGTACCACTGCACCGTCAAGTTCATTGCGCCCAGCACGCATCGCTTGATGACGCGTGCGTCCCCCTGCAGCAATCCCGCCTCCACCGCCCCCGCGACCACCGACTGCCACATCGCCTCGTAGCGATCGCTCAGCCCCTTCACGGCCGCCTGACTGGGCGCGGACAGGCTGCGCCATTCGTACACCAGTGCGTTCATCGCGTCCCCGCCCGCGCCGTGCAGCATGCTCCACATGTGCACGCGGAATAGCGCCGCCAGGCGGTCCTCCGGCTCAACATAGCTGGCCAGCGCCTTGCCGCCGAGGTCGATCACTTCCTGGATGCCGTTGTTCATGACGGCGACCAGGATCTCCTCCTTGCTACGAAAGTGATGGAACAGGCTGCCCGATTGCAGCCCCACGGCCTTGGCCAGTTCGCGCACCGTCGTGCGCTCGTAGCCATGCTTGCTGAAGAGCCGGCCGGCGGCCAGGACCAGTTCCCGCCGCCGCTCGGTCTCCGCGCCATCATCCCGCGGCGCGGCGGTCCCGGTCTTGTCCATGGCGCCTCAAACCCTCTGGATGATGGTCGCGGTCGCCATGCCGTGGCCGATGCACATGAGCTGCATGCCCAGCTCGCCTTCGGTCGCCTCCAGTCCCGCCAGCATCTTGGCCATCAGGCCCGCGCCCGTGGCGCCCAGCGGATGGCCATGCGCGATCGCGCCGCCCCACGGGTTCACACGCGCCAGGTCCGCGCCCATGTCGCGCTGCCAGGCCAGCACCACGCTCGCAAAGGCCTCGTTGATCTCGATCCAGTCGATGTCCTCCAGCGCCAGGCCCGCGCGCGACAGCGCCTGCCGCGCCGCCGGGATCACACCCGTCAGCTGCATCACGGGATCCGACCCCACCACCACCCGCGCCAGGAATCGCGCCCGCGGCCGCAAGCCGTCGGCCAGGGCCGTATCCTTGTCAGCCAGCAGCACCGCCGCCGCGCCGTCGGCGAGCTGGCTCGCATTGGCCGCGGTGACGCCGCCCTGGCCCGGCGGCCGCAACGCCGGCGCCATGGCCGCCATGCGGGCCGCGTCCGTGGTCTCGCGGATGCCCTCGTCGCGCAACGCCGGTGTGCCGGGCAGCAACTCCGCATGAAGTCCGGCGCTGGCCGCCGCCCAGGCCCGCGCGTGGCTCTCCCGCGCCCACTGATCCATCTCGGCCTGCGACAGCCCCCAATGGCTGGCAATGCGCTCCGCGCTCTCGATCTGATGGATCAGCGGATATCGCGCCAGCAGCGCCGGGTTCAGCGATTCAAAGCCCCGGAATTCCGTCTGGCCCAGCGTCACGTCCAGGAACATGGGCACGCGGCTCATACTCTCGACGCCGCCCGCGACCACGTAGCGCATGTCGCCCGCAGCGATGGCCTGCGCACCGAAATGCACGGCCTGCTGGCTGGACCCGCACATACGGTTGAGCGCCACGCCCGGCACGCTCTCCGGCAGCCCGGCCAACATGGCCGCCAGCCGCCCGATGTTTGCGCCCTGCTCACCCGCCTGGCTGACGCAGCCGGCGATCAGGTCCTCGACCTTGTCGCCGGGCAGCGCCGCGCGCGCCAGCAGTCCCTGCACGGTCTCGGCCAGCAGCGCGTCCGGCCGCGTCTGCGCCCACCATCCGCCGCGCCGCCCGAACGGCGTGCGCACGGCTTCCAGGATCACGGCTTGGTTCATGCCGTCGTCTCCTCAACGTAGAGCGTTTCAATTTCGTTGGCGTACGCGCGGTAGATGCTAGCGCGCCGCACCTTCATCGTCGCCGTCACCTCGCCGTCGTCGTGGTCCAGTTCCTTGGTCAACAGATGAAAACGCTTGATCTGCGACACCGGCGCCAACCCGGCGTTGGCCCGCGCGACCTCCTGCTGCACCAGCTCGCGCACTTGCGGGCATTCGGCCAGCGACCGGAAATGCGTGAATGCGATGCGCCGCGATTCGGCCCATTTGCCGACCGTGTCGAACTCCAGCTGGATCAGCGCAGACACGTACTTCCTGCCGTCGGCGATGACGATGCACTCCTTGACGTACGGGCTGCCCTTGACCGCGTTCTCGATTTCGGACGGCGTCAGGTTTTTGCCGCCCGCGGTGATCATGATGTCCTTGAGCCGGTCCACGATGCGCACGCGCCCGGCCTCCTCGGCCACGACATCGCCCGTGTGCAACCAGCCGTCGCGCACGGTGTCGGCCGTCGCTTCAGGGTTCTTGTAATAACCCTGGAACACCATGTCGCCGCGCACCAGGAGTTCAGCGGCCTCACCGATGCGCCATTCCACGCCGAGGATCGGCTCGCCCACCGTGCCCACTTTCACGCGGTCCGGATGCTGGCCAAAGATCATCCCGGTCGACTCCGTCAGGCCGTACACCTCGACCAGCGGCACGCCCAGCGTCCGAAAGTAGCGCACGACGTCCGGCGGGATCGGCGCGGCGCCCGTCATCGCCACCCGCACGCGCCGCAGCCCGATGAAGTTCTGCAAGGCGCGCAGCACCAGCCAATACCACAGCCAGTGCGTCAGCCGTTCGCCCAGCTGGTACTGCGCGGGGGACTTTTCCAGGAACGGCGCGCACTGCGCCAGCGCACGGGCGTACAGCCACCGCTGCACCGGTCCGGCCTCCTGCATCTTGATCGATATTGCGGCGTGCAGCTTTTCCCAGATGCGCGGCACACCCAGAAAAATCGTCGGCGCGACTTCGCGCAGGTCTTCCTGCACGGTGCGCAGCGACTCGCCAAAATTCACCTGCGAACCCAAATAGATGGGCACGAACGTGGACAACATCTGCTCGGCGACGTGACACAGCGGCAGGTACGACAGGTGCACGCTGGACGCATCCATCGACAGGCGATCGGCAATGCCGGGCGCCACGCCGCGCATGTTGCGATAGCTCAGCATCGCGCCCTTCGGTTTGCCGGTCGAACCGGACGTGTAGATCATCAACCCGGTGTCGTCCAGTTGCTGTCCGTCCAGCATCGTGTTCAGCGCGGTCAGTTCCACCGCCTCGCGCTGGCCGCCATCGGCCTCGACCTCGGCAAAGGTCACAATGCGCGCCCGATCCGCGTCGGCATACGATCGCAGGCCCTTCGTTTCGATCACCACAATGCGGCGCAGATGCGGCAGCCTGTCCGCCACCTGCAGCACCTTGTCCGTCTGCTCCTGGTCTTCGCACACCACCAGTTCCACATCCGCATGCGCCAGCACGTAGCCCATTTCCTCGGCCGGGCTGGTGGAATAGACCCCGACCGCCACACCGCCGGCCGCGCAGGCGCCCATCTGCGTCAGCAGCCATTCCACCCGGTTGTCCGAGACGATAGCAACCCGCCCGCCCACGCTAAGCCCCAGCGCGCGCAGTCCCAGGCCGACGCGGCAGGCGCGCTGCCAGTACTGATCCCACGTCATGGGCTTCCAGATGCCGAAGTCCTTCTGCCGGATCGCGACGGCGGACGGCTGCCGGCGCGCCTGCTCGCGCAGCATCTGCGGCAGCGTCAACGGCGGCCAGCCGCCCGGATCGGTATGCGCGTCCTTCATGACAGCCAGCGCTTGCGGCGCTTGTAGTGCTTGATGTCGCGAAAGCCCCGAGCCTCGCCCGAGCCGCCGATGCCCAGATAGAATTCGCGCACGTCGGGGTCCGCCGCCAGCTTGTCCGCGGAACCGTCGATCACCACCTTGCCGGTCTCCATGATGTAGCCGTAATGCGCCACTGCCAGCGCCACGGACGCGTTCTGCTCCACCAGCAGCATCGACACCCCCTGTTCGCTATTGATGCGCGCGATGATCGAAAAGATGCTTTCGACCAGCATCGGCGACAGTCCCAGCGACGGCTCGTCCAGCAGCATCAGCGTGGGCTGGGCGATCAGCGCGCGACCGATCGCCAGCATCTGCTGCTCGCCGCCGGACAGGTAACCGGCTAGCCCGCGCCGCCGCTCGAACAGCCGCGGGAAATAACCGTAGACCAGATCGAAGTCCGCGCGTGCCGCCTTCCGTCCGGTCAGCGCATACGTCGCCGCCACCAGGTTCTCTTCCACCGTCAGGTCCTCGAACACGCGCCGGCCTTCCATCACGTGCGCCAGGCCCGATCGCACCAGGTTCTGCGGCTTGATGCCCGCCGTATCGCCGCCGCCGAACACGATATGGCCCCGCACCAGCTCGCCGTCCTCCAGGTCCAGCAGTCCCGACACGGCCTTGAGCGTGGTCGATTTGCCGGCCCCGTTGCTGCCCAGAAGCGCCACGATGCTGCCGGCCGGCACCGACAGGGACAAGCCGCGCAGCACCTGCACCGCCTTGTTGTAGACGACCTCGATGTTGTTGATGTCGAGCACCGCCTTGGGCGGCGCCGTAGTGGTCACGCCCGCTCGCACCTCTGGCCCCCGCGCGTCATGCCCCGGATTCACGGCAGCCTCACTTGAGCACGATCCAGTCGGACGCCGGCACCATCTGCTTCTGCTTGACGTCCGCGCGATAGATCCGGCCCACGGGTATCGAGTTGCCCTTGATGGTGATCGGCACGCCGATCAGCCCGCCCGTATCGAAGTCCTTGATGCCATCCAGCGACGCCTTCATGTTGGCCGCGGTCAGTTCCTTGCCGGCGTCCAGCGTGCGCTTGGCGACCTCGGAAAACAGCATGGCTGCCAGGAACCCCTGCATGTAGCCCGTGCTCTGGTACTGGGGCCGCATCTCGCGGATCTTCTTGAGCATCGGCGCGTCGGCCGCCTGATCGTAGTAGTAGCGGTACGGCATCACACCCATGAAGCCCTCGGCATCCTCGCCCATCTGCATCACGGTCGAGTTGTCCATCGTCCAGAATGTGCCCATGTAGCGCGTCTTCAGCCCCATGCGCTTGCCCTGCCCCACGAACTCGGGGATCGGCGCCAGCACGTAGCCATGGAAGATGGTGAAGTCCGGATCCGCGCGGCGCAGCTTGATGACTTCTGTC
>Ga0209676_1003294_pt1 | contig 10119 bp, 11 predicted proteins | sample AraplaCvi_mLB_r2_FD_184282 | JGI IMG/M metagenome (GOLD analysis project Ga0209676, IMG submission 184282) | Arabidopsis root microbial communities from North Carolina, USA - plate scrape MF_Cvi_mLB_r2 (SPAdes) (version 2) | ecosystem: Host-associated > Plants > Roots > Endosphere | place: USA...
GGTCCGATGCGGCGCATGGCGGCGCTTCCGTGTTGGGTTGCGGCGATCCTACGCCAGCGGCGGTCGCGCGGAAGCGAACAAAGTCGCCGTCCGTTCAGGTCATCCCGCCGTCGATGCCGATCACCTGCCCGTTGATGTAGCCGGCCGCATCCGAGCACAGGAAGGCGATGAGAGCGGCGACTTCATCCGGTCGCCCGGCGCGTCCGGCGGGCACGAGCTGCCGGATCGCCTCCGCCGGGAACGCCGCGTCGGCCATCCGCCCTTCGACCACCCCGGGCGCCACGACGTTGCAGGTGATGCCGCGGCTGCCCATCTCGCGCGCGAGCGACTTCGTGGCGCCGTGCAATGCCGCCTTCGCCGCGGCGTAGTTCGCCTGTCCGCGATTGCCCATGACCGCCGCCACCGACGACACGCTCACTACGCGGCCCCAGCGCGTGCGCGCCATCGGCAGCAGCAACGGCTGCGTGACGTGGAAGAAGCCATGCAGGCTGACGTCGATGACGCGCTTCCACTTGGCTTGGCTCATGCCGGCCATGGGGCCGTCGTCGTGGATGCCGGCGTTGTTGACGACGACCTGGATCGGCCCGGCTTCCAGCAGCGTCGCGATGGCCTCCTGCGTGCCTTGCGAATCCGCGACGTCGAACGCGATCGCGTGCGCACGACCGCCCGCGGCGTGGATCTGCTCGACCACCGCCTGCGCCCGTTCGACGTTGCGGTTCGCATGCACGATCACGTCGCAGCCATCGGCCGCAAGGCGCAGACAGATCGCGCTGCCGATGTCGCCGCTGCCGCCGGTGACGAGTGCGCGACGGGGACCGGTGGGCTTGCGTGCGCTCATGCGGGCTCTCCGGGAAGCGAGTGCAGCACGGCGGCGCGCCCGCTTGCGAGCGTTGCGCCATCGTGCGTGATGAGGAAACGGTACTGGCTGCCCGACGCATCGGCCATCAGGCACAGCGCGTCGACTTCGAGCGCGCCGGGCAGGTCGTCGATGCGATCGACAACGAGCGTGACATCGCGCAGCGCCACCAGCATGCCCGGCTTCACGCCCTCGCCCGCCTCGCGCGCGAGGAGCCCGCCGTGGACGGCCATCGCCTGCGCGCCGTATTCGCCCAGGTGCACGGCATGCAGGCGGCCGCGATGCCGCAGCGGGTGCGTCGGGTCGCGATGGTTGAACGCGCGAAGGTGGATCGACTGCGCATCGAACGCGACCACCTCGTCCCACAGGCACATCGCGCCCTGGTGCGGAACCAGGCCCAGGATTTCATCGCGCGCGATCACGCGGCTTCCTTCACGGGCGAGCGCACGATCAGCAGCGCCAGCACGAAGTTGAACGCCACGCCGAGCGCGACCGTGCCGCCGATGGCGCGCAGCACCGGGATGCTCGAGGTCGCCAGCAGCGCGAACACCAGCAGCGTGGTGAGACTGCACACGATCACCGCATGCAGCGTTCGCAGTTGCTCCGCGCGATCGTCGCCTGCGTGGTCGAAGAACAGGGCGTAGTCCAGGCCGAGCCCCGCAGCGAGGATCAACGACACCAGGTGGAACAGGTTCAGTTCCACGCCGAAGCCGCGCAGGACCGCAAGGATCAGCAGCGTCGTCAGCGCCATCGGTGCGAGCACGCGCAACACGCGGCGCGGCGAGCGCAGCGCGAACCATACCGCCGCCGCCAGCAACACCGACGCCAGTGCCAGCGCCCACAGCACGCGCTCGCGGTACTCGGCCACCAGCGACTCGGATGCCTGCTTCAGGTCGAGCAGTTGCGCGCCGTGCGCCTGCGCGATGCGCGCGACGGCTTCGGGATCGTTGAGGCCGGACAGCGCGACGAGCGCGGTCGCGTGGCCCTCGCGTTGCAGCAGCAGGCCTTCGATGCTCGCGGCGAGCGGCGTGCCCGCCAGGTCGGTGGCCACCAGCGGCGTCGCGCTGCGCGCGGTCGCCACGTCGCGCGCGAAGTCTTCGAAGGCGTCGTCGTTGAAGGCACCGCCGGTCATCGCCTCGCGCAACGCGGCGGCAAGCGCGTCGCCCGACGGCAGCTTCGCCTGCCGCGCACGCTGGGTCGCCGCGCTGGGCAGGTAGCGCGCGGCCAGATCGAATCCTCCGACGATGCCCTGCACGCGCAGGCGCTCCAGCGCCGTCATCAGGCGTTCGGAAGACTGCAGCGCATGCTCGGCGTCCTTCGCCGGCAGCGCGATGATGTAACGCACGTCCGGGGCGCCGAGTTCGCCGCGCAGCTGCGCATCGCGCGCCAATGCGGCCGGCGGCACGGGCGTCAGCCGCGCCAGATCGTTCTGCCAGAACGCGCCGGGGGCGAAGGCGATGACCACGGCCGCGAGCACGGCGACGACGCACGCAGCCATCGCGTTCATGCGCGGCCAGCGCGCGAGCGCGTTCCAGCAGCGCGCGAGCCATCTCGAATCGGCGGCGTCGTGCGGCGACGGATCGATCAGCGCCGGCAGCAGGAAACGCGTCGCCAGCGCAGCGGTCGCCAGACCCACGACGGTGAACACCGCCAGCTGCTGCAGGCCGTCCACGCCCGACACCAGGAATGTCGCATACGCGATGCACGTGGAGGCGACGCCCGTGCCCAAGGTCGGCCACAGCGCGCGCGCACTCGCCCACGGCGACACGCCGGCGCGCTGATGGCTGAACAGATGGATCGGATAGTCCTGCACCACGCCGATGAGCGTGAAACCGAACGCAACCGTGATCCCGTGCACGCCGTCGAACGCGAGCGCCACCGCGCCAAGACCCACCAGCCCCGCGCTCACCAGCGGCAGGCCGCCCAGCAGCGGCGCCTTCCAGCTGCGATACGCGACCCACAGCAGCAGCACGAACACCAGCGAATCGATGGTGCCGATCAGGCTCGCCTCGCGCGCGGTGCGCCCGCCGATCTCGACCGAGAACGCACCCGGCCCGGTCAGCGTCAGCTTCGTCCTGGTGTTCGCGCTCACCGCATCGAACGCAGCATGGATGGCGTCGACCGCGACCTGCTGGCCTTCCGGATCGAAGCCGGCGGCATGCGTTTCGATGGCGAGCAGCGCCTGCCGTCCCGCGCGATCGAACCAGACTCCGTGCAGGCGCTGCGGCGCGTTCGCCGGCTGCCAGGCTTGTGCGAGCTTCAGTGTTTCCAGCGTCGGATCGGACGGCAGCAGCGGCTCGATCATCGCCGCGGCGGGCGAACCCAGGTCCTGCACGCGCGCATCGAGCTCGCCGCGCAGGAAGTCCGCATCCAGCCGCTGCGTGTCGAGCGTGGGCGACAGCAGATAGCGGTACGGACGCAGGCGCTGCGGGATCACGTCGAGGCCGATATCGGCGCCGTTCGCGACGAGCTTGAAGGGTGCCTCCACGCCGATGCGCGTGGCCAGCAGGCGCTCGCGCAACGCCTGCGATTGCGTTGCCAGCACTTCGGGCGCCTCGCCCGACAGCGCGACCAGCAACAGTCGCGAGCCCGGTCCTTCGCCGAGTTCGTCGATCAGCAGCTTCTGCGCTGGCGTCTGCGGCGCGGGCATGAACTTGCGCAGGTCGCCACTGAGCTGCACGCGCGGCGCGACGAACAGTGCCAGGACCGCGAGCAGCACCAGCCACAGCAGCGCGAGCGCCAGCCGCCGCGTGCTACCCATCGCACGTTCCTTCACGTGGCGCTCGATCATCGCGCCGGAGCGCCTTCGCACAATGCGGCGAGCGCCGCGGCGTCGGCCGCCTTCGCCGCATCCTGCGCGGCGCCGGCCAGCAGCGTGCGCTGCGCTTCGCCGTTGCCAGCCGGCCGTGTCTGGATGCAGCGCAGTTCCGAGCCACGCCCGAACAGTACGATCGACTGCAGCTTCGATGCCAACGCGGCGTCCTTCGGCGTCATCGTCAGCTGCCAGCGCTGGCGCGTGCCGTCGGCCTTCAGGATGTAATGCGCCTGGAGCGATGCGTGATCGCCGCCGAGCAGCGCACCGAAGCTGTTCTGCAGGCCGGCCAGTTCCGGCACGCGCGACAGCGAGAACTTGCGCGGCGCCTGCCCGGCACGCTCGATCGTCGCCTCGCCGGCATGCAGCGTGGTGGTTTCGGCGTAGGGCGTGCGCACTTCACGCACGAGCGTGTCGGCGTCCGGGCGACGGTATTCGCCGGTGAGGCGCAGCGGCGCCTTGAGCAGCTTGGAGCCGCGCACTTCCACGAAGGGCGTGCGCGCCGGCGCGGGACGCGCGATTTTCGCGAGGATCCAGTCCGCCTCGACGGCCAGGTCAGCCGGCGCGGCGCAGAGGGCGGTGCTGGCCAGCAGCAGCGTCGGCGCCAGTCGCCTCGCCCAGGTGTGCAAGTGAGTCGTCCGTCGCATCGTCGCCATGCCAGAAATCGTAGAAGTTGAACCAGTTGTAGGGGGCGCGGCGCACGTGATGCTGCAGCCTCGCGGCGTAGTCGCGCACAAGTGCGGCGATGCGTTCGCCGCGCTGGCGGCGCGCGATGTCGAGGCCCTGGCTGAATTCCTCGAACACCAGCTCGTAATGGTTGCCGCCACGGTACAGGCCGAATGCCAGCATGATCGGCACTTTCAGCGTGGCCGCGAGCGACCACGGCCCCGTCGGGAAGGCCGCATCCGACCCCAGGAACGGCACGCGCACCACCGCATCGCCCGGGTCGGCGCGATCGACGAGCAGCGCGACCAGTTCGCCGCGTGCAAGCGCCTCCTGGATCGCCAGCACGATCGACACGCCATCCTGGCCGGCGTCGATGACATCGCGCGCAAGCTGCGGATTGAGCGCATCGAGCAGGCGCGTGATGGCCTGGTTGTGCGCCACGTCGAGCACGATGCGCACGCGCAGGGCGGGACGCGTGAGCGATAGCACGCGCAGCGCATCGAAGCTGCCGTGGTGCGAGCCGAAGATGAGAACGCCTTCGCCGCGATCCACGCGCGCGGCCAGTGCCGGCAGCCCGACGGTTTCTATATCGAACCGCGCCAGTTGCCCGCTGAGCAGGAACACGCGGTCGAGGATGGTCGCGGCGAAGGTATGGATATGGCGCGCGACGTCCCACAGCGTGGGCGTTCGATCGAGCACGCGTGAGAGGTAGTTGCGGGAGGCCTCACGTTCCGGGCCGCGCACGGCGAGGAAGTACAGCGTGATCGGATACAGGCACGCACGCCCCACGGCGCGACCGCCGTACCGCGCGATGCTGCGGATGATCCACAGCGCGATGTAGCCGCCGCCTTCCGGGCGCTGCTTCCAGTTCGCGCTCATGTCGCAGCGTCCTGTTCGACGATCTCGCCACTGGCGATCAGCGTCGCCTGCCGCAGCACGCGGAAGCGCCAGCGTGGCGCGGCGCCGTCGAGCTCGATGCGCGCCAGCTCGATGCAGGCACGTTCGCCCGGCAGCAGCGGCTGCAGGAATTTCACCTGCGGCAGGCGCAGGGGGCGCAGCGCGCCATGCGTACGCTCGATCGCCTCCACCACACGCTCCAGCACGACCACGCCGGGCACCAGCGGTCGGCCGGGGAAATGCCCGGGCAGGCTGGGGTGGTCGACGGGAATGGTGAAGTCCATGCGTGGCGGCCGCTGCGCGAGGTGCGGTCAGGATACCGGCGCTAGTCGAACAATCCACGCCAGAACCGCGGCCCAAGCGCCGCCATCTGTCGCAGGAAATCGAAGAAATGCCGGTAGGGGCGATGCGGGAACAGCCAGCGCCGCAGCATGTATTCGCCGACGAAGAAGCCGCCGACGATGCCGTAGTTGAGCAGGTTGGCGAACAGCGACCACGCCTGTTGCCCGATCGTCACCGGCGAGGCGTAGCCCAGCCGCGCCAGCACGCCGTCGGGCACGGCGATCATCGCCAGCGCGCCGTTGGCCACTGCCAGGGCGGCCATCAAGTAGGCCCAGGCGGCGGTGAGCCGGCGCGAGTAGCGGTACAGCGGCGCCGGGAGCGCGGACGGCTCGCAGCCTTCCATCGCGGCCACGATGCGGGTGATCAACGCCTCGCGCGGCGGGCGCAGGCTGCGCCAGAACATCCACGCGACGAAGCCGACGAAGAGCATCGGCGGCGCCAGCAGCAGCATCTGCGCGTACGGCGTCGGCGCCAGCCAGGCGAGCGCGGCGCCGGAGGCGACCAGCACGGCCCAGGCCCAGGCCTGGCCCTGCATCAACGGAGCGATCAGGCACAGCGCGACCAGGTCGGCCATGGCGATGGCGGCCGGTACGCCGCCGCCGTCGTGCGTGGCCCAGTGCGCCAGCAGCGGGTAGGCGACGGCCAGTACGACGGCGGGAATCGCGCGAACCACGGCCGATGCCATGCCGGTGCGCGCCCAGGCGGCGCTCACGCCGCGCGGCGCTGTTCGATGTGCGCCGCCAGCGCGCGCAGCGAGGCGAAGATGCGACGGTTCTCGTCGCTGTCCGAACGCAGCTGGAAGCCGTACTTGCCGGAAATCGCCAGCGCCAGTTCCAGCGCGTCGATCGAATCCAGGCCCAGACCTTCGCCGAACAGCGGGCTTTCCGGATCGATCTGCCCGGGGGCCACGTCCTCCAGGTTCAGGCTTTCGACCAGCAGCTCCGCCAGCTCGCGTTCGACGGGACTTTGTTCAGACATCGGAAATTCCAGCACAAGGCGGTTCGAGGGACGCCACGATCCGGCATCGGCGCCCCGGGTGCAACCGTCGGGACCGGCAAGGGCCAATCGGGACGCGGCCGCCCGGCGGGGGCCCCGGATCCACCGGGCCGATGCGGCCCTTACCTTATGATTGGCCCATGACCGACACCGTCGCCGATTCCGGCCGGGCGATCCCTTCGCCGGCCGAGCTGAACCCGCTTTCCGACAATCCCGAGCTGCTGCAGGCCGACGTGCTGGTCATCGGCGGCGGCCCCGCCGGCACGACCGCGGCGACCCTGCTGGCCCGCAAGGGCTGGAAGGTCCTCCTTCTGGAGAAGGACGCGCATCCGCGCTTCCACATCGGCGAGTCGCTGCTGCCGATGAACCTGCCGATCCTCGAACGCCTCGGCGTGCTGGAGCAGGTGAAGGCCATCGGCACGTTCAAGCCCGGCGCGGAGTTCCCGATCGTCAACGACGACGGCACGCCGATGGCGCCCGACAACGAAGGCGCCGACCAGTACAACACCTTCCGTTTCGAACGCGCGCTCAATCCAGCGTTCGGCTACGCCTATCAGGTCAAGCGCGAAGAGTTCGACCAGCTGCTGTTCCGCCACGCGCAGGCCAACGGCGTGGATGCGCGCGAACGTCACAAGGTCGAACGCGTCGAGTTCGGAAACGACGGCCGCCCGTCCATCGCGCATGCGCGCGACGCGGAAGGCAACGCGTTCTCCGTCCGTGCGCGTTACATCGTCGACGCGAGCGGTCGCGATACGTTCTTCGGCAACCAGCTCAAGCTGAAGAAGAAGAACCAGCTGCACCAGTCGGCGGCGATCTTCAGCCACTTCACCGGCGTTGAACGCCGCGCCGGCGAGGACGCCGGCAACATCACCGTGCAGCGTTTCGCGCACGGCTGGATGTGGCTGATCCCGCTGCAGGGCGGCGTGATGAGCGTGGGCGCGGTGTGTTTCCCCGAATACCTCAAGCAACGCCGCGGCGAGAACGAAGCGTTCCTGATGAAGACGCTGGAGTCCGAGCCGCAGGTGAAGAAGCGCATGCGCGATGCGACGCGCGTGGCACCGGTGCACGTCACCGGCAACTACTCCTACACATGTGATCGCATGCACGGCCCCGGCTGGGTGATGGTCGGCGACGCGTATGCATTCGTCGATCCGGTGTTCTCCTCCGGCGTGTACCTGGGCATGAACAGTGCCGAGCAGGCCGCGCAACTGGTGGATGGCGCGTTGCGCGATCCCTCGCGCGAGGCAGCGCTGCAGCGCGAGATGGACACGCGCCTCAAGCGCGGCCTCAAGCATTTCCAGTGGTTCATCTACCGCTTCACCACGCCGGTGATGCGCCACCTGTTCAACCATCCGCGCAACGTGTGGCAGGTGGAACAGGCGGTGATCTCGATGCTCGCCGGCGACGTGTTCGACAACCCCGAGGTGCTCAAGCGCCTGCGCCTGTTCCGCTTCATCTACACGGTGACGGCGATCCGCATGGCGCCGCTCGCGCTGCGCGGCTGGCTCAAGCGCAAGCGGCAGGTGGGCGTGGACGTCGGGCTGCACGGTGCCGCCGATACGCTGCAGCCGGGCCCGGAGCGCCGGTCGTGAGCGCGGTGCATCCGATGCCGTTCCACCAGCCGCGCTGGTCGGTGGAGTACGTGCACGCGACGCCGGAAGACGTGCTCGACGATTCAGACGTACTGGCCGTCATCGCGTTCGGCGCCAACGCTCCGCACAACGGCGATCCGCGGTACCTGCGCGTGGCGCTGGAGCCCTGGGGCGACGCGCCGCTGGAAGTATGGCGCGCGGGCGGCCCGGTGCAGTTCGGGCGCGATGGCGATGTCGCATGGGCCGACGATGGTGCGCTGCTGTTCGGCGCGATCGAACTGGACGAAGGCGACGTCGATCCGACGCGTCGCGCAAGCGACATCGAAACCACCGCCGATCGCCTGTATCGCCGGCTCGGACAATTCCTGCAGGAACACGGCACGCCGCACCTGCTGCGCGTATGGAACTACCTGGATGGCATCACCGTCGGCGAAGGCGATCTTGAGCGCTACCGGCAATTCTGCGTGGGCCGCGCGCGCGGGCTGGGCGAAGTCGACCCGCATACGCTGCCGGCGGCGACCGCCATCGGCCAGGTGAACCCCGAAGGCGCACCGCGTCGCCTGCAGGTGTACTGGCTCGCCTCGCGCGTGCCGGGCACACCGCTGGAGAATCCGCGCCAGATCAGCGCATACCGCTATCCGCGCCAGTACGGCCCGCAGCCGCCGAGCTTCGCCCGCGCGATGTTGCCGCCGGCCGGCAGCACGATGCCGTTGATGCTGTCGGGCACGGCGGCGATCGTCGGCCACGAATCGCAGCACGCCGATTCGGTCGCCACGCAGCTGGACGAAACGCTGGCGAATTTCGACAGCCTCATCCAGGCCGCGCGTGCGCAGTGGCCGTCGCTGCCGGCGCGTTTCGGCGCGCATTCGCCGCTGAAGGTATACGTGCGCGATCGCGATGAACTCGAAATCGTTGCGCGTGCGCTGGATGAGCGGCTGCCGCGCGAGGTTCCGCGCGTCGTGCTGCATGCGGCGGTGTGTCGTCGCGAGCTGCGCGTGGAGATCGATGGCGTGCACGGCTGATCGGGATTCGCAGTTTTCTCCGAAGCCGTCATCGCGGCGAAGGCCAGGACCCAGGCCATCACGCCCTGAACCCGATCGTCATTCCAGCGAAAGCTGGAATCCATCCTGATCTTCGCAGCATGTGTGGCGATGCAGCGTGTCGGCGCGGCGTTTGGCTGCACTACCGGTTCACCGCTACCGCTTCGTTGCCCCTCATCAACCAACCCCGCTCCCGAGGGGAGAGGGGCTGGGGCCGGCTTCGCTCTTCGCTTTCGCCCCTTCGCGGCCGCGAATGACCATTTCGTCGGATGGCGTTGTCCTTCAGCCGCCCTCCACCCTAAGCTCGACCTCATTCGCACCGCCCAACCACAAGGGAGTCACCGCAATGGGGCTGATCAGCCTTCTCTGGGGCATCGTCGCCATGATCTGGATGGTCATCGCACTGATCCCGCTGCTGGGATGGGGCAACTGGCTGCTCATCCCGTTCGCCGCGGTCGGCGCGATCATCGCCGCCATCGGCATCGCCTTCACCAGTCCCGGCAACCGTGGTCGCGCGAAGACGGGCCTGGTGCTCAACGGCATCGTGATCCTCGTCGGCATCGTTCGCCTCGGCATCGGCGGCGGCATCATCTGAACGCTCCACGCGCGCGTCGAACGACGCGCCGCGTGATGATGTTCTTCACATCCGCGCACCGTACGCGGACGCATGCGTGGCCGCATTTTCCCGCTGAATACGTAGGGCGCGCGATGTTGCGGCGCAAGCTTGTCGCGTGCGTGGAAGCAGGCGCATAGTCGGCCTGGGCTGAAGGGGGAAGCCCACACCCAATCCCCACTGTCGATTCTTCGCGATGGCCATCGCGAGGGCGGAATCGACCGGGGGCATATCACCTTCAGATCGGGACGTGACCCATGAAAAGGATCGGATCCGCGCTTTGGTTGTCAGGTGTAGCGCTTGGA
>Ga0209676_1003297_pt1 | contig 10114 bp, 5 predicted proteins | sample AraplaCvi_mLB_r2_FD_184282 | JGI IMG/M metagenome (GOLD analysis project Ga0209676, IMG submission 184282) | Arabidopsis root microbial communities from North Carolina, USA - plate scrape MF_Cvi_mLB_r2 (SPAdes) (version 2) | ecosystem: Host-associated > Plants > Roots > Endosphere | place: USA...
CGGCGCTCCATGCGGTGCGCACCGGCTTCCACGGCGCGACCGATCTCTCGCCGGTGTGCATGGGCGCCGCGCTGCACTTCGATACGTGGGTTCCGAACTTCGGCATCCAGGAATGGATGTTCCATTCGGAGGAGACCAACGAGGTGTTCCCGCACGATTACGTCTTCCGCGACGGCCGCCTGCACGTGGGCGACACGCCCGGCCACGGCGTCGACATCGACGAGAAGCTCGCGGCGAAGTTCCCGTATGCGCCGAAGCAGCTGCCGATCGCGCGGCTGGAAGACGGCGCGATGTGGGACTGGTGATCCGATGAACGGACGAGCGCCGCACCCGACTCCGCCGCACCGTGGTTCCATGACCCGGGCAAAGCCGATGGCCGCGCCCGGAGGCGGGACGCCGCATGCGTTCCCGCGTGCGCTTCGCTTGCCCGCGCCAGCGAAGCGCGCGGGCGTGGCGAAGTCGGTGGCGGCGCTGCTGCTGGCCATCGCGGCGCTTCCGTCGTTCGCCGCCGAGCCGGTCCTGTTCGACTGGTTCGAATACACCGGCCACGACGCGCCGCTCGACGCACCGATCAAGCCGGGCCAGTACCGCAATCCCATCCTCGCCGGCTTCTACCCGGACCCGAGCGTGGTGCGCGCGGACGATCGCTATTACCTGGTGAACTCGACGTTCGCCTACTTCCCGGGCATTCCGGTGTTCGAAAGCCGCGACCTCGTGCACTGGACGCAGATCGGCCACGTCATCGACCGTCCTTCGCAACTCGACTTCGACGGGCTGGGCATGTCGCGCGGCGTGTTCGCGCCGACCATCGAGCACCACGACGGCACGTTCTACGTGGTGAACACGTCGGTGGATGCGGGCGGCAACTTCATCGCGACCGCGAAGAACCCGGCGGGGCCGTGGTCGGATCCGATCTGGCTGCCGACCATCAACGGCATCGATCCGTCGCTGTTCTTCGATGGCGACAGGGTGTACCTCATCAACAACGATGCACCCGAGGGCACGCCGCTGTACGAGGGGCATCGCGCGATCTGGATGCAGCAGCTCGATGCCAACACGTTCCAGCCGATTGGCCCGCGCAAGGTGCTGCTCAATGGCGGCATGAACCTGGCGGAGAAGCCGATCTGGATCGAAGGCCCGCACATCTACAAGCGCGACGGCTGGTACTACCTGGTCTGCGCCGAAGGCGGAACCGGGCCGCAGCATTCGCAGGTGGTCGCACGCAGCCGCGACATCTGGGGCCCATACACGCCGTACGAGCACAACCCGATCCTCACGCAACGCGATCTCCCCGAAGACCGGAAGGACCCCATCACCAACGCGGGCCACGCCGATCTGGTGGAAGCGGCCGACGGTTCGTGGTGGGCCGTGTTCCTCGCCAGTCGTCCCTATGACCGCAAGCACTACAACACCGGTCGCGAGACATTCCTGCTGCCGGTGGAATGGAAGGACGGCTGGCCGACGATCCTCGCGCACGGCGACCGCATCCCGCAGGTCGTCGACGGTCCCGCCTTCATGAAGGGCGCGACGCAGGCGCCGCTGAGCGGCAACTTCACCTGGCGCGATGACTTCGACAAGCCCGGGCTCGACGAAACATGGATGTTCGCGCGCGTGCCCAAGCGCGACTGGGCCGACGTCCGCTCGCATCGCGGCGTGCTCGCCCTGCATCCCATGCGCGAAGGCCTGGATACGCTGGGCAATCCGCCGTTCCTCGCACGCCGCCAGCAACATCTGTCGTTCGAAGCCAGCGCGGCGATGACCGTTCCGGTGGAAGCGGGTGTCGAGGCCGGACTGGCCGCGTTCCAGAACGAGAAGCACTGGCTGTCCTTCACCGCGCAGCGCACCGCCGACGGCGTGACGCTGACGTTGCGCAAGCGGCAGAAGGACGCGACGGACACGCTCGCGACCGCGATGCTGCCCGCCAGCACGAAGGCGTTGAAGCTCAAGGTCCAGGCGAACGGTGGCGACTACGCCTTCGCGTACGACGCCGGAAGCGGCTGGACGTGGTTGAAGCAGGACGTGGACGGAACGGTCCTGAGCACCGAAGTCGCCGGTGGGTTCATCGGCGCGACGGTGGGGCCGTATGCGCGAATCGTGCAGGACAACTGAGGAGCGATCGGAATGGAACGCAACAACCTCGCGGGCCAGCGGACGGATACGGCCCATGCTTCGCACAAGCGCCTGGCGCTCGCGCTGCTGCTTGCGCTGTGCGCGACGGGCCCCGTCGTACACGCAGCGCAGGCGAAGCCGGACGACAGGCCGTGGCTCGACACCTCGCGCACGTTCGAACAGCGTGCCGCCGATCTCGTATCGCGCATGACGCTGGACGAGAAGGCCGCGCAGATGCAGAACGCCGCGCCGGCGATCGACCGCCTCGGCGTGCCTGCGTACGACTGGTGGAACGAAGCGCTGCACGGCGTCGCGCGCGCGGGCGGAGCGACCGTGTTCCCGCAGGCCATCGGCATGGCGGCGACGTTCGACGTGCCGTTGATGGCGCGCATCAGCGAGGCGATCAGCGACGAGGCGCGCGCCAAGCACCACGAATTCGAACGGCACAACCAGCGCGGACGCTACCAGGGCCTCACGTTCTGGTCGCCGAACATCAACATCTTCCGTGATCCCCGCTGGGGCCGCGGGCAGGAAACCTACGGCGAGGATCCGTACCTGACCTCGCGCATGGGCGTGACGTTCGTCAAGGGCCTGCAGGGCGACGATCCGAAGTACCGCAAGCTCGACGCCACCGCCAAGCACTTCGCCGTGCACAGCGGCCCGGAAGCGGATCGCCACACCTTCGACGCGAAGCCCACGCAGCGCGATCTTCGCGAAACCTACCTGCCGGCGTTCGAGGCCCTGGTGAAGGAGGGCGACGTCGATGCGGTCATGGGCGCGTACAACCGCGTCTACGGCGAATCGGCGAGCGCCAGCAAGTTCCTGCTGCAGGACGTGCTGCGCGGGGAGTGGGGCTTCAAGGGCTACGTCGTGTCCGACTGCTGGGCCATCGTCGACATCTGGAAGCACCACAAGATCGTCGCGACGCCGGAGGAAGCCGCGGCGCTCGCGGTGAAGAACGGCACGCAGCTCGATTGCGGCGACACGTACCTGCCGTCGCTGCCGGTGGCGGTGCGCAAGGGGCTGATCCCCGAGCAGGAAGTCGATGCCGCGCTGACGCAACTGTTCACCGCGCGCATGCGGCTGGGCATGTTCGACCCGCCATCACAGGTGCGCTGGGCCGGCATTCCGTACTCGGCGAACCAGTCGCCGGCGCACGACGCCCTCTCGCGCAAGGTCGCGCAGGAATCCATCGTGCTGTTGAAGAACGACGGCGTGTTGCCGCTGTCGCGCGACCTCAAGCGCATCGCCGTCGTCGGTCCGACCGCGGACGACACCATGGCGTTGCTCGGCAACTATTACGGCACGCCCGCCGCGCCCGTGACGATCCTGCAGGGCATCCGCGAAGCGGCGCCGAACGCGAAGATCGTGCACGCGCGCGGCGTCGACCTGGTGGAAGGGCGCGACGATCCCGCCGCCAATCCGCTGATCGAACCGCAGTACCTGCGGCCGCAGGCCGGTTCCACCGAACGTGGCCTGCGCGGCGAGTACTTCCGCAACCGCGACCTCAAGGGCAAGCCGACGCTGGTGCGCGTGGACCCGCAGATCGGCTTCCGCTGGGATCGCGGCTCGCCGACCGACAACCTGATGGCGCGTGGTGAAGCGCAGGGCGGGCAGGACGTGCCGGCCGACGACTTCAGCATCCGATGGAGCGGCCAGCTGCTGCCGCCGGTCACGGGCACCTACCAGCTCGAAGCGGCCGGCAACGACGGCGTGCGCCTGTACGTGGACGACAAGCTCGTCATCGACCACTGGCAGAACAGCGACCGCCTGCATGCCGAGCACGCTGACGTGAAGCTCGAAGGCGGCCGCGCCTACGCCGTGCGCCTGGAGTATTACGAGCGCGAACGCGACGCGGGCGTGCGCCTGGCGTGGCGCATGCCGGGCGCGAAGCCGCCGTTCGAGGAAGCGGTGCAGGCCGCGCGCGATTCGGACGTGGTGATCTTCGTCGGCGGCCTGACCGGCGACGTCGAAGGCGAGGAAATGACGGTGAACTACCCGGGTTTCGCCGGGGGCGACCGCACCGACATCCGCCTGCCCGCGACGCAGCGCAAACTGCTCGAAGCGCTGCACGCGACCGGCAAGCCGGTGGTGATGGTGCTCACCGCCGGCTCGGCGATCGCGGTGGACTGGGCGAAGCAGAACCTGCCGGCGATCGTGATGGCGTGGTATCCGGGGCAGCGCGGCGGCAACGCGGTCGCCGACGTCCTGTTCGGCGATGCGAACCCGGCCGGACGCCTTCCGGTGACGTTCTACAAGGGCGACGAGAAGCTGCCGGCGTTCGACGACTACGCGATGCGCAACCGCACCTACCGTTACTTCGAAGGCGAGCCCCTGTATGCGTTCGGCCACGGCCTGTCGTACACGAGCTTCGCGTACTCGGGCCTCAAGCTCGACCGCACGAAGGCCGACGCCACGCAGCCGGTGAAGGCGACGGTGCAGGTGAAGAACACCGGACAACGCGCAGGCGACGAAGTGGTGCAGCTCTACCTGCATCCGCTGGATCCCCGGCGCGAGCGCGCGGGCAAGGAACTGCGCGGCTTCCAGCGCGTGCACCTGCAGCCGGGCGAGTCGCGCGAGGTGAGCTTCACCATCACGCCCGCCAACGATCTGCGCACCTGGGACGAAGCACGCGGCGCGTACGCGGTGGATCCGGGTGCGTACGAGGTGCAGGTCGGCGCATCGAGCGCGGACGTCCGCGTGAAGAAGGCATTGACCGTCACCGAGTAAGCGCTGCCCCGCCAGGCCCTCATTCCCGCGAAGACGGGGCCTGGCTTCCTGGCGCGATCTCGCCTCGAACAGGGCGGAATCGCGCCGCGCCGATGATCCCCGCCTTCGCGCGGACGACGGCTCCAGCAACCCATCGTCGTCGCCGATGACGACCCTGCATGCAAGCAACCGACCAACCCGAACACAGCAGTACGCCATGACCGAACGCCGACTTTCCCCCGAAACACTCGCCACGCTTCCCGACCACGTCCAGCGCCCCGCCTACGACCGTACCGCCACGCGCATCGGCATCGTCCACATCGGTGTCGGTGCGTTCCATCGCGCGCACCAGGCGGTCTACATGGACGACGCACTCGCGCACGATCCCGCCTGGGCGATCAGCGGCGTCTCGCTCAACAGCCGCGACGTGCGCGACGCGCTCGTCCCGCAGGACGGCCTCTACACGCTCGCGCTGCTCGGCGAACAGCGGCGCCTGCGCGTGATCGGCGCATTGCGGGAAGTGCGCGCCGCGCGCGAGGAAGGCGAGCGCGTGCTGGAGCGGCTGGCCGATCCGGATGTCCGGCTCGTCACGCTCACCATCACCGAGAAGGGCTATTGCCTGCAGGCGGGCGAACTCGACTTCGCCCATCCGGACATCGCGCACGACCTTGCGTACGCGACCACGCCGGTCAGCGCCATCGGCTATCTCGTCGAAGGCCTGCGCCGCCGCAAGGCGGCACGCATGCCGGCGTTCACCATGCTCAGCTGCGACAACCTGCCCGACAACGGCGGCAAGCTGCGGCGCGCGGTGGTGGGCTTCGCGCAACGCATCGACGACGATCTGGCCTGCTGGATCGCGGAGAACGCGGCCTTCCCGCGTTCGATGGTCGACAGCATCACGCCCGCCACCGACGACGCACTGCGCGAAGACGTATCGCAGGAACTTGGCTGCAGCGACGCCTGGCCCGTGCAGCGCGAGGCGTACACGCAATGGGTGGTGGAGGACGCGTTCTGCAACGGCCGCCCGCCGCTGGAGCGCGTCGGCGTGACGATGAGCGACGACATCGCCGGCTACGACCGCGCCAAGCTGCGCCTGCTCAACGCGCCGCACTCGGCGCTGGCGTACCTGGGCTCGCTGATGGGCATCGAGACCGTCGCGCAGGCGATGGCGACGCCGGTGCTCGCCCGCTTCGTCGAGAGGCTGATGCGCGAGGCGATCGTGCCGAACGTCGCCGCGCCGCGTGGCTTCGATGCGCCGCGCTACGTCGACGCGATCCTGGAGCGCTTCCGCAATCCGGCGATCCAGCACCGGCTGTCGCAGATCGCGTGGGACGGCTCGCAGAAGATTCCGGTGCGGCTGCTCGGCACGATCGCCGATGCGCTCGCGGCAGGGCGTCCGATCGACCTGCTGTGCCTGCCGGTCGCCGGATGGCTGCACTTCGTGCGGCGACAGGCGCGCAACGGCGTGACGCTGTCGGATCCGATGAACGAGCTGCTGTCGCAGCTGGGTCGTGCGACGAACGGGGAAGCGGCGCATGACGTTGCGTCGTTCCTCACCCTGGATGCGGTTTTCGCGCCGTTGTCCGAGGACGAGCGTTTCGTGTCCGCGCTTCGCGCCGCGTATGCGTCGCTGGGCGACGGCTCGCCCGATGCGGTGGGCGCGGCGCTGGAGTAACGCTCCGGTAGCCCCGGGTAAGCCAAGCGCACCCGGGGTTTGCGCGTTTGAAGCCTCGGGTGCGCTTCGCTTGCCCGGGCTACGACAGCATTACTCGAAACCGACACCCACGGCGTTCACGCGCACGCGCGCGACGAAGGTGTGCGAGGTGAGGTAGAGCGTGCGCCCGTCATCGCCGAACGTCGCGTTGGACACGCGCGCGCCCGTCTCGATCAGGCCCAGCCGCTTCCCGTCGGCGTCCATCACCAGCAGCCCGCCGGGTGCGCTGGCGAACAGATGGCCGTCGCGCGAGACCGTCAACCCGTCGGGCGCACCCGACGCACCGGCGGCAATCAGATCGGATGCATCGGCGAAGACGCGACGGTCGAGCACGTCACCGCGTGCATCGATGCGATACGCCATCCACACCGGGTGATCCGGATCCGAATTGGCGACATACAACGTCCGCTGGTCCGGCGACAACGCGACGCCGTTGGGAAACTTCAACGCACCGTCGACCAGGTGCACCGAGCCGTCCCGGTCGAGCCGGTACACGCCGTTGACGGGCTGCTCCTTGAGCGGCGACTCGTCGATGTCCTTCAGGCCGTACGGCGGATCGGTGAAGAACACCACGCCGTCGCCGCGGCGCGCGATGTCGTTGGGACTGTTGAAGCGCTTTCCGCCGTACGTCGCGGCCAGCGTCGTGCGCTGCTTGCTGGCCGGATCGAAGCGGGCGATCAGCCGCGATCCCGAATCGGCCAGCAGCACCGTGCCGCCGGGCTCGGCTTCCAGCCCGTTCGCGCCGGCCTCGCGCAATCCCTCCGTATCCTGCCCGGCGTAGCCGGAAGGCGTGAGGAAGCGCGTTGCGCCCTCGCGCTCCGACCAGCGGTGCATCGTGTTCTGCGGGACATCGTTGAACAACAGATAGTGCCCGTCGGCAATCCACGCCGGGCCTTCGGCCCACGTGTAGCCCTGCGCGATCTTCACGATGCGCGCATCCGCCGGCACGATCGCATTGAACGCCGGGTCGAGCGCGACCACGCGCCCGATCGCCTCGCCATCCACGGCGGGCGCGGGCGGCGAGGCGCATGCGGCGAGAGCGGCGCACGACAGCAGCATGGCAACAGCGCGGATCGAGTTCGTCATGGCCGATTCCCCTGGAAAGTCAGCGTCCCGGCGCGGCGCAGGACTCGCCGCAGGGTACACGCAGCACGGCGTCCAGCGCGGGCCTGGGCTGGCGCGCGCGATCGAACAGGAGCGGGTAGTTGATGCGGCCCGGCACCGGATAGTCGTTCTTCCACGACATGCCATCGTGCACGCCCCACAGGCTCACGCGGTCGATCACGTCGCGCTTGCGATGGAACAGCGCAAACAGTTCCGCATAGCGATCGGCGAGCTGCTTCTGCACGTCGGCGGGCAGGCCGTCACGGTACGGATCGAGATAACGCTTGAACTCGGGCAGCTGGAACTGCGGATGCGCCATCACCGTGCCGATGATCTGGCCTTCGCGCGTGAGCGGCAGCACGTCGACGTCGAGTTCGGTGATCATCACCTTGACCCCCAGCGCGGCGTAGGCGTCGATGGCCGCTTCGATATCGGCCAGCGACGGATAGTTCAGGCCCCAGTGGCCCTGCATGCCGATGCCGTCGATGCGGACGCCCTGCGCCTGCAGCTTCTTCACCATCCGCACGATGCCGTCGCGTTTCTCCGGCCGCCAGGTGTTGAAGTCGTTGTAGTACAGCTGCGCGTCCGGCGCGTAGCGGTGCGCGAACTCGAAGGCATGCTTCACCAGCTCGTCGCCGTCGCCGACGCTGCGCACCCACGTGGTACCGCGGTAATCGCCATTCTCGTCGATGACTTCGTTGACGACGTCCCACGCATCGACGCGGCCCTTGTACCGGCCGGCGACCTTCTCGATGTAGGCGCGCATGCGTTCGATCTGCGCCTCGCGCGTGTTCGGCCTGCCGTCGCCATCCTTGAAGAACCAGTCGGGCGTCTGGTTGTGCCACACCAGCGTATGGCCGATCACGTACATGCCGTGCTTGCGGCCGAAGTCGACGAAGGCATCGGCGGCCTTGAAGTCGTACACGCCGGGCGTCGGGTTCACGACCTCGGCCTTCATCACGTTCTCGGCGGTGATCGCGTTGAAGTGCTTGATCGTCAGGGCCTGCGACGCCGCGTCGCGCCCGGACACGATGTCGTCGTTGACGGCCACGCCGAGACGGAAGTCGTCGGCGTACGCGGCCTTGAGCGTGGTCGCCGGCTGCTTCGCGACGCCGGCACCGGCGAAGGCGAGGGCGCCGGTCAGGATCGCGGCCCGCAGCGTGCGAAGGCCGTAGGGTCGTGTCGTCATGGTTGTTCCTTTGCGCGGCTGTCGAGGGTGATGCTCGTGCCCTTGAGGGCGTCGGATTCGGCGTGCAGCGTGATCCTGCCGGGCGCTCCCGGCACGCCGCGCACGATGACCAGCGCCAGGCCGCCGAACGTGCGCCGATCGTGCGAAGGGAACGCTTCCATGTCGGTCGGGTCGCCGTTGTCGGTGGCGACGATCTCGCCTGGACCTTCCACGCTGAAGGCAATGCGGCGGTACGCGGTGCGCACCGGGACGCCATCGCGGTCGAGCACGCGCACGGTGACGAACGAGAGGTCGCGACCGTCGCTGGCGATGACGCGGCGATCGGCGACCGCTTCGATCCGCGCCGGTGCCGACGCCGTGCGGGCCGATGCGCTCGCCCAGCGCTTGCCATCGCGATAGGCCTGCACGCGGATCTCGCCGGGCTGGTACACCACGTCATCCCAGCGCAGGCGGTACTCGAACGGCGCCTTCTTCTTCCGTCCCTGCGAAACGCCGTTGACGAACAGCTCGGCCTCATCGCCCGAGGTGAAGACATGCACCGGCGTCACCTGGCCTTCGCGACCCGGCCACGTCCAGTGCGGCAGCAGATGCGCCATCGGCACGTCGGGCCGCCAGCGCGACTGGTAGAGGTAGTAACGGTCCTTCGGGAAGCCTGCCAGATCGACGATGCCGGAATACGAACTGCGCGAGTCGTAGTACGGCGTCGGTTCGCCCAGGTAATCGAAGCCGGTCCACACGAACTCGCCCGCGACGAAGGGATGGCGGTCCAGGCTCGCGAACACCTTGTCGGCGCTGGAGCCGAAATCGACCGCATGCAGTTCGTACGCGCTGACCTGGCGGATCGACGAATCCCCGCCGCTGCCGTCGCGCACGGGCGCACTGACCTTCGGCGTCACCGGGAACAGATAGACGCCGCGGCTGCTGAGCGCCGATGCGGTTTCGGTGCTGACGATCGCCTTGTCCGGGAAGGCCGCGTGGAACGCGTCGTATTGCGGCGGCGTGCGGATGCGCTCGGTCCCTTCGAACTCGGGCTCCTGGCGGATGCCTTCGCCCTGGTAGTTCAGGCCGATGACGTCGAGCTCGCGCGGCAATGGCATGTCGGGCTTGGCCCAGTTCATCGCGTTGATGGTCGGGCGTGTCGGGTCTTCCTCGCGCACGATCGCCTGCAGTTCGCGCGCGATCGCAGCGCCTTCCTCGCCGGTGTACTGCTCGCCCACCTCGTTGCCCACGCCCCACAGCACGATGGAGGGGTGGTTGCGGTCGCGACGCAACATCGCGCGCAGGTCGGG
>Ga0209676_1003298_pt1 | contig 10107 bp, 9 predicted proteins | sample AraplaCvi_mLB_r2_FD_184282 | JGI IMG/M metagenome (GOLD analysis project Ga0209676, IMG submission 184282) | Arabidopsis root microbial communities from North Carolina, USA - plate scrape MF_Cvi_mLB_r2 (SPAdes) (version 2) | ecosystem: Host-associated > Plants > Roots > Endosphere | place: USA...
CCGGTGGTGATCCTGGTGTCGGTGCCGCTCGCCCTCTTCGGCGCGATGATCTTCATCTTCTGGGGCTTCGCCTCGATGAACATCTACACGCAGGTGGGCCTGGTGACGCTGATGGGCCTCATCAGCAAGCACGGCATCCTGATCGTCGAGGTGGCCAACCGCCTGCAAAAGCAGGGCCTGAGCAAGCTCGACGCCATCGTGGAAGCCGCCGGCACGCGCCTGCGCCCCATCCTGATGACGACCGCCGCCATGGTCTTCGGCGTGCTGCCGCTGGTGATCGCCTCGGGCGCCGGCGCCGCGGGCCGCAAGGCGATGGGCATCGTGATCTTCAGCGGGCTGTCCATCGGCACACTGTTCACGCTCTTCGTGGTGCCGGCGATGTATCTGTTCATCGCGGCGCGGCACGCGAAGGAAGAACATCCGGCCGCAGAGGCGCCGGTGCCTGCGGCGCTTCCGGGGCAAGGCTCAGGTCCAGTGGCCCCCGAAGCCTGAGCGGTTCGCCCAGACAGAAAGAAGCCCGCGGTCTCTGCGACTGCGGGCTTTTTTCAGGCTCCCCAGGCTCTCGTCTCGACGGCCTTTCAGTCGCAGCGGTAGACGACCTCTCCGGCAGGAACACCCCGCGCCGGATCTTCCGCACCCTGGTTGGCAAGGTAGCGCATCGGCGCCCCGAAATTGCGGCAGTAGTTCTCGGCATCCTGCGCGGTCGGCGACTTGTAGACGCCGTCGCCAAGCGAGGTATAGCGAGGGGCCGTCCGCGTGACACATCCAGCGGCCAGCGCAGCCAGGGCGAGAACTGAAAAAGCAATGAAGGGGCGCATCGGAAAAAGCAGTTGCAGCAGGCACAACCGGAAATGGGAAGCGGCGACTTTAGCCGCTTCGCACGAGGACGACCTCACCGCACCAAGCGGATGTCGCCCTCAGCCTTCCTCCAGCCGCCTTCGACACCCGCAAAGGTTGCCCAAACCCGGTTCTTTGCGTCGGCCAAGAAAAAATCCTCAGGCACCGCTGGTGCGTGAGGATTTCGAAGAGGGTCTGGTAGGACGTACTGGATTCGAACCAGTGACCAACGGATTAAAAGTCCGCTGCTCTACCAACTGAGCTAACGTCCCGAACCATTTTTCTGCTCTTTGCCGAAGTGATATCCGGCAAAGCCAAAGATTATAGCGCGAGCTTCGACGCTATTTTGTCCAGAACCCAGCCGGAAGCACATTGGCCGAAAGTCGCGGTCACGCTGACCACCGATCCATAGCCATGGCAGTTGAGCGTGCCGTCGCCGCTTTCGATGGCGCAGGAGGCGTCGGGCGGTGCCACGCTTTCGCGGCTGAACACGCAGGCGACGCCGATCTTGCGGCCTTCGCGCGGAGCGCCGTGCTCCTTGCGCAGTCGCTGGCGCAGCTGGGCCAGCAGCGGGTCGTGCGTGACGAGCGACAGGTCTTCGATGTCGACCTTGTGCGCCTGCCGCTTGCCGCCGGCGGCGCCCACCGTGATGAAGGTGGCGCGCGACGCGCGAGCCCATGCGGCCATCGCCACCTTGGCCTTCACCTGGTCGCAGGCGTCGATGACGGCCGTCGCCGGCCCGTTCGCGGCCTGCGCCGCATCGAGCAGCGACAGCCAGTTGCCGGGCTCGACGAAGTCGTCGATGGCCTGCACCTTGCATTCGGGATTGATCTGCGCGATGCGATCGCGCATGGCCTCCACCTTGGCCTGCCCCACGGTCGCGTCGAGCGCATGGATCTGGCGGTTGATGTTCGACTCCGACACGTGGTCGAGGTCGATCATCGTCAAGCGCCCTACTCCGCTGCGCGCCAGCGCCTCGACAGCCCATGAGCCCACGCCGCCGATGCCGACCACGAGCACATGCGCTTCGCGGATGCGCGCGGCGCCGGCCACGCCGTACAGCCGCTCGAGCCCGCCGAAGCGGCGCGCAAAGTCAGGCGCCGCGGTGTCGGTGACGACATCCGCGGCGGCTGGAGCAAGAGTGGTGATGGACGCGTTGGCGATGATGGTGCTCAAGCGGAATGCTCCGCCCGCATCAGCGCAGGCGCGAGAGACGTTCGCGGCCGGCCTGTGCGGCTTCGGACTGCGGGTAGGCCTTGGTCAGGTCTTCCAGCGTGCGGCGCGCGGCGCGCGTGTCCTTCAGCTCGATCTGGCAGTTCGCGATCGACAGCACGGCCTCGGGGGCCTTGGCGTGGTCGGGCGCGAGCGAGAGCATGGAGCGGAAGTTCGCGATGGCCTCGTTGTAGTTGCGCGTGGCGTACTGCGCATTGCCCAGCCAGAACAGCGCCGAGGCGTTGTAGCCGCTTTGCGGGTAGCGCTTGACGAATTCGGCGAACGCGGTCTGCGCCTGCGCGAACTGGCCCGAGCGGAACACGCCGAGGGCGGCTTCGAAGTCGGCCTTTTCCTTGGGATCGGCATTGAACTCGCGGCCGTCCACCGACACCTTCGAGGGCTCGCTCTGCTTGAGCTTGTCATCGATGGTGGTCTGGCGCGACTGCATTTCGCTCAGGGTGCGCGTGAGCTGCTCGTTCTGCCCCGTCATGCGGGCCAGGTCGCCGCGCATCTGCTCGATCTGGTTCTGCAGGTCGAGCAGGCTGCGGCGCAGCTGGCCGTTCTCGTCGGTCAGCCGCTGGTCGGTCTGCTGGCGCATGGCCTCGACGCGCTGGCGCAGGTCGAGGATGGCGCGGCGAGCCTCGTCATCCTCGAACAGCGCGGCCTGCGATGCCGCCGAGACACAAAGCAAGGCAGCGGCCAGCGCCGCGCCTCTCAGCATGACGCGTGGCATCACCGGGTGTAGCGGATTTCGGCGCGACGGTTCTGCGCCCAGACTTCTTCACCGGAGCCGGTGACTGCCGGCTTTTCCTTGCCGAAGCTCACGGCCTCGATCTGGCCGTCGTTCACGCCCAGCAGGGTGAGTGCGCGGCGGACGGCTTCGGAGCGCTTCTGGCCCAGCGCGAGGTTGTACTCGCGGCCGCCGCGTTCGTCGGTGTGGCCTTCGATGGAGATGCGACGCTGCGGGTTGGCCTTGAGGAAACGGGCATGGCCGTCGATCAGCGACTGGAACTCGGGCTTGACCGTGTAGCTGTCGTAGTCGAAATACACGATGCGCTCGACGCCCACCGGGCCCTGCGCGGTACCCGCGGTCGGGTCGATGGTGACAGGTGCCACGGTGCTGGCGCCTTGCTGGCCGCCGGCCGTGCCGGAACGGTCGGTCACCGGCGTTTCGTTGAGCTTGGTGCCCGACGAGCAACCGGCGATGAGAGCCACGATGGCCAGCGAATAGATCGTACGTTTCAACATTTTTGAAAACTCCTCAAATAAACCTTAGTCATTGCTTTTGAAACGGACCCCAGTCCGGTTCCCTGATGTCTCCCGCCTGTCCCGCCAGTCGTGCTTTTATTTTTCCATCGAGCGTGGTCGTCATCAGGGCTTCGCGGCCTTGCAACTGCGTTGCGTAGACGATCAGCTTGCTGTTCGGAGCAAAACTCGGACTTTCGTCCGCGGAGGTGTCGGTGATCGCGCTCACGCTGCCGGTAGCCAACTCCATCACATGGAGTTTGAAGGCGCCGCCTACTCGCGAGATGTAGGCCAACCACCGGCCATCGCCGCTGACGGACGGAGAGATGTTGTAGGTGCCGCTGAAGGTCACCCGGGTCGGGCTGCCGCCGCTGGCACTCATCTTGTAGATCTGCGGAGCGCCTCCGCGGTCGCTCACGAAGTAGATCGTGCCGCCGTCGGCCGAGTACACGGGCTCGGTGTCGATGCTGGAGCTTTGCGTCAGGCGGCGCGGTTCGCCGCCGCTTGCCGGAATGGAGAAAAGCTGCGAACCGCCGTCGCGGCTGAGCGTGACGGCCAGCGAATTGCCGTCGGGTGCCCAGGCCGGAGCGCTGTTCGAGCCCTTGAAGTTCGCGAGCAGGCGGCGCTGGCCCGTGGCCACGTTGTGCACGTACACGACCGGCTTGCGCGACTCGAAGGACACGTAGGCCAGCTGCTGGCCGTTGGAAGACCAGCACGGCGAGATGATCGGTTCGGGGCTGGCGAGCGCGGCCTGGGCATTCTCGCCGTCGGCGTCGGCCACCCACAGCGAATAACGGCTGCCGGCCTTCGTGACGTAGGCGATGCGGGTCGAGAAGATGCCCTTTTCGCCGGTCAGCTTCTCGTACACGTAGTCGGCGATGCGGTGCGAAGCCAGGCGCAGGTCGCCCTGGGGAACGATGTAGCTCTGGCCGCCCAGGTCCTGGCCCTTCACCACGTCCCACAGGCGGAAACGCACGTCGAAGCGGCCGTCGGCCAGCCGGGTGACGCTGCCGACCACGAGCGAATCGGCCGTGCGCTGGCGCCACAGGGAAAGATCGGGGCGCGATGCCTCGTCCAGAGCCTGTCCCGATGCATCGACGCCGCGGAACTGGCCGCTGCGCTCCAGATCGGCCTGGACGATGTCGGAGATCTTCTGCGGGGAGGACTCCTGCCCCTTGAACGGGACGAGCGCGATCGGCAGCTGCGTGAGCCCAACACCGGAAACCTCGACCCGGAACTGGGCCAGAGCAGGAATCATGGGGGTGGCAGCGAGGGCCGCTATGAGGGTGCGGCGGGCAAATAACGATGAAGAAGGAGTTGGAATTGGAGCTGGCAACGGCTTGTTCATTCGGTTCGGAGAGGTTTCGGGGTGAAAAGTTCTCCCCGGCTTCAACGGGCGACATGTTACACACTGGCCGAGGGACGCCGTCACAAAACGTTTATCCGTCGGCACGGTCCTACAGAGGCGGCAGCCGCAGGCCTGCAAAGGCCCGCCCCGTAGAATCCGCCGCCATGCAAGCATCCCCCGGCGGCGAGAACGCGCGCCCTCCCCTGATGCGCCGCCTGGCGCGACTGATGACATGGTTCGGCGGCTCTCGCCAGTGGTGGGCCCTCGGACTGATCGGGGCGCTGCTCGCTGCAGTCACCGAGCCGCTGATGGCGGCCCTGCTCAAGCCCCTGCTCGACCGGGGCTTCACGCGCGGCGAGATGCCGCTGTGGTTCGTGCCCGCCGCGGTGCTGCTGCTGTTCGCGGTGCGGGGCATCGCGCAGTTCATTTCGCAGTACGCGCTCTCGCGCATCGCCAACGAAGGCATGCAGAAGCTGCGGCGCGTGCTGTTCGAACGGCTGCTCGGCGCCGAACTCGCGCTGTTCGCCCGGCAGTCGGCCAGCGCCCTGTCGAACACGGTCGTCTATGAAGTGCAGACCGGCGCCATGCTGCTGGTGCAGGCGCTGCTCGGCCTCACGCGCGACGGCTTCACGCTGGTTGCCCTGCTGGGCTACCTGATCTACCTGAACTGGAAGCTCACGCTCATCGTCGCCTTCCTGGTGCCCAGCATCTCGTGGATCATGAAGGTGTTCTCCAAGCGGCTCTACCGCCTGACCCAGCAGGGCCAGCAGGCCACCGACGAGCTGGCCTACGTGGTCGAGGAAAACGTGCTCGCCCACCGCGTGGTGCGCCTGCACGGCGCCGAAGACGCTCAAGGCCGCCGCTTCGAGCAGCTGAGCCAGCGCCTGAACCGGCTGGCCGTGAAGTCGACCATCGCGCAGGCAGCCACCACGCCGCTCACGCAGATGATGGCCTCGCTGGCGCTCTCGGTGGTGGTGATGATCGCGCTCTGGCAAAGCGGCAAGCAGGGCTTCACCGTGGGCGGCTTCGTCGCCTACATCACGGCCATGCTGATGCTGATCGCCCCCATCCGCCGGCTGGCCGAGGTGGCCGGCCCGATCACCCGCGGCCTCGCCGCCCTGGAGCGCGGGCTGATCCTCATCGACGAAGTGGCACCCGAATCGCAGGGCAGCTTCACCCTCGAACACGCCCAGGGCCGCATCGAGCTGCGCAACGTGAAGGTCAGCTACCGCGGCGACGACGAGCCTCGCGCGCTCGACGGCGTGAGCCTGACCATCGAGCCCGGGCAGGTGGTGGCCTTCGTCGGCCCTTCGGGCTCGGGCAAGACCACGCTGGTCAACCTGCTGCCGCGCTTCGTGCAGCCCAGCAGCGGCCAGGTGCTGCTCGACGGCCACGACACCAGCGGATGGCAGCTCAAGAGCCTGCGCGCCCAGTTCGCGATGGTGAGCCAGGACGTGGTGATGCTCAACGACACGCTGGCCGCCAACGTTGCCCTGGGCACCGAGATCGACCGCGAGCGCGTGCAGCAATGCATAGCGGCTGCCAACCTGAGTTCGCACGTCGAGAACCTGCCCCAGGGCATCGACACCGTGCTGGGCCACAACGCAACGCAGCTCTCCGGCGGCCAGCGCCAGCGCCTCGCCATTGCCCGCGCGCTCTACAAGAACGCGCCGGTGCTGCTGCTCGACGAGGCCACTTCGGCCCTCGACACCGAATCCGAACGGCTGGTGCAGGACGCCCTGCAGCGCCTGATGCAGAACCGCACCACGCTGATCGTGGCGCACCGCCTATCGACCATCCAGCACGCCGACCGGATCATCGTGATGGAGCGAGGCCGCATCGCCGAGCAAGGCAGCCACGAGCAACTCATGGCGCTCGACGGGCTCTACGCGCGCCTGCAGACGCTGGCGGTGCGCAGCGCCCCGCCAGGGCAGGATCCGACGCTTTGAACGACCTGTTGTGCTGCTTCAGAGCAGCACGATGTCGTACTGCCCCTGCCCGATCGCCGGCTCGGCCCGCAACGAGATCGGCTTGCCGATGAAATCGCTCAGGCCCGCGAGGTGCTGGCTCTCCTCGTCGAGGAACAGTTCGATCACCTGCGGCGACGACACGATGCGGAACTCGCGCGGCGTGAACTGCCGCGCCTCGCGCAGGATCTCGCGCATCACATCGTAGGCCACGCTGCGCGCGGTCTTCACAATGCCCTGTCCGCCGCAGGCGATGCATGGCTCGCACAGCATGTGCGCCAACGATTCGCGCGTGCGCTTGCGCGTCATTTCCACCAGCCCGAGCTGCGAGAACCCGCCCGCCGTGGTCTTCACGCGGTCACGCGCGAGCTGCTTGCGGAACTCGGCCAGCACCTGCTCGCGGTGGTCGTCGCGGCCCATGTCGATGAAGTCGACGATGATGATCCCGCCCAGGTTGCGCAGCCGCAACTGCCGCGCGATGGCCTGCGCCGCTTCGAGGTTGGTCTTGAAGATGGTGTCGTCGAAGTTGCGCGCGCCGACGAAGCCGCCGGTGTTCACGTCCACCGTTGTCAGCGCCTCGGTCTGGTCGACCACGAGGTAGCCGCCCGACTTCAGGTCGACCCGCCGGCCCAGTGCCTTCGCGATTTCCTCGTCGACCGAATACAGGTCGAAGATCGGCCGCTCGCCCTTGTAGTGCTGCAGCTTGCCCGCTGCCTTGGGCATGTATTCCAGGCCGAACTTCAGCAGCAGCTCGAACTGCTCGCGCGAATCGATGCGGATGGTCTGCGTTTCCTCGCCGGTCATGTCGCGCAGCACGCGCTGCAGCAGGCTCAGGTCCTGGTGCAGCAGCGACATCGGTGGCATGCGCATGGAGGCGTCGCGGATGCGCGACCAGGTCTTTCGCAGGTAGGCGATGTCCTCGGCCAGTTCGGAGTCGCTGGAATCCTCGCCGTTGGTACGCAGGATGAAGCCGCCCGTGTTGGCCGGCACCACGCCGCCACTGTCGGCCGCCGCGGCTGCCTCGATCAGCGCGAGCATCCGATTGCGCAACGATTCGCGCTGCTCCGCCGGGATCTTCTGCGACACGCCGATGTGATTGTCCTGGGGCAGGAACACCAGCAGCCGGCCGGCAATGCTGATCTGGGTGGAAAGCCGCGCGCCCTTGGTACCGATGGGGTCCTTGATGACCTGCACCAGCAGCGACTGGCCTTCGAACACCTGCTTCTCGATGGGCACCATCGGCCCGCCGTTGCGGTGGTCGCGCTCGGGTGCCGGCGCGCTGGGGCGCGAACCCGGCGTGAACGGCGCGACGATGTCGGCCACGTGCAGGAATGCCGTGCGCTCCAGGCCGATGTCGATGAAGGCCGACTGCATGCCTGGCAGCACGCGCGACACCTTGCCCAGATAGATGTTGCCGACCAGCCCGCGCTCCAGCGTGCGTTCGACGTGCAGTTCCTGCACCGCGCCGTGCTCGATCAGCGCCACGCGGGTCTCCTGTGGAGACCAGTTGATCAATATGTCCTGCATGTAGTTCTCAGGTTTTGAATCCGGCGGCTCGAAGCAGCCCTGCCGTCTCGAACATGGGGAGGCCCATGATGCCCGAATAGGAGCCGCTGATGTGCTCGACGAACGCCGCCGCCGCGCCCTGGATGGCGTACGCGCCGGCCTTGCCCAGCGGCTCGCCGCTTTCGGCATAGCGGGCGATCTGCGCCCTGGAGAGGTCGGCGAAGCGCACGCGCGATACGCTGAGCGCCGCATGGCTCTTCCGGCCGTGATGCAGCGCCACGGCAGTCAGCACGCGGTGCGTGGTGCCGGAGAGCATCCGCAGCATGCGAGCGGCGTCCTTTTCGTCTTCCGGCTTGCCGAGGATGGTGCGGCCGAGCGCGACCGTGGTGTCGGCGCAGAGCACCGGTGCTTCGGGCAGGCCGCGCCTGCGCATCCGGGCCACGGCGGCGTCGAGCTTCAGGCCGGTGACGCGCTGCACATAGGTAGTTGGGGCCTCGTTGGGCAGCACGGCTTCGAGCGACTCGGCGTCCTCGTCGGCATCGGCCAGAAGCAGTTCGTGGCGAACGCCGAGCTGGCCGAGCAACTGGGCGCGGCGCGGGCTCTGCGAGGCGAGGTAGATGAAATCCGGCAAGGTTCAAGTCTCCTGTGGCGTCGGCTGCTCGCCGGCCACGATGTGGTTCCAGACCAGCCCCTGCGGCAGGCTCGCGGGTCCGAACAGAAAGTGAAGGACGCGGCGGCGCGCCGGCGACTTCGCACGCGACGAGGCGTGCAGCAGCAAGGGGCGCATCAGCAGGGCGTCGCCGCGCGCCGCCGTGCAGACGGTTTCGCCATGGGCGGATCGCAGGGCCTGTGCTTCGTCGGCGTCCAGCCGGCCCGCGCGGTGGCTGCCCGGAACGACACGCAGCGGCCCCGCGTCGGCGCCGCAGTCGTCCAGATGCACCCGCACGGCGAGCAGCGACTGCAGCACGTCGATCGGCGGTTGTACATACGGCTCGCCCTCCTTGACGACGGCGGGCATGCCGGCGCCCGAAGCCGGGATCGACGTGTCCTGATGCAGAGCGACCAGCCAGTTCCTGCCGGGTGTCTTGTCGAAGAGCGTGCATTGCACGGCGACCGACGATGCATCGAGCACGCCCATGCCGAAAAGCCGCACCTTCAGTTCGATGGCCATTTCGCTGCACGGCGGATGAGCCAGCAGATTGCGGCTGCCCGCCGCCTGACCCAGCCATTGATCCAGCGACCGCGCCGCGGCATCGAGCAGCCCGGGCTGCACCAGCGCAGGCAACAACGCATGGCCTCTTTCCTCGAGCAACGCGACCTGCCCGTCGGCGCTGGTCATTCGCGGTGGTAAGGATGACCCGCGTTCACCGACCACGCACGGTACAGTTGCTCGACCAGCAGCACCCGCGCCATCGCGTGCGGCAGCGTCAGGTCCGACAGGCGGATGCGTTCGTGGGCCGTGGCCTTGAAGGCCGGGTCGAGCCCGTCAGGCCCGCCGATGACCAGGGCGACGTCATCGCCCTCGCCCTGCCAGGCCTGCAGGCGCGCGGCCAGCGCCTTGGTGGTCAGCGCCGTGCCGCGCTCGTCGAGCACGACGATGCGCATTCCGCGCGCGATGGCGCCTTCGATGCGCTCGCGTTCGGCGGCGTAGAGGGTTTCGAGGGTCTTGGAGCCGCGCGGCTCGGTCTTGACGGCGCGCAGTTCGAGCTTGAGCTCGGGCGGAAAGCGCTTGGCGTAGTCGTCCCAGGCAGTCTGAGCCCAATCGGGCATGCGCTGCCCGACGGCGACCACCAGCAGCTTCATGCGCGGCGGGCTGGCGCCTTCCTGGCGGCCGTGGTCTTCTTCGCCGCGGGCTTCTTGGCGGCGGGCTTGCCCACGACCTTGACCGGCACGCGCGCGGTGGTGGTTTTCTTGGCGGGCGCCTTCTTGGCGGCGGTTTTCTTGGCCGGTGCCTTCGCAGCCTTGGCTTCCTGCTCGGCTGCACGGATCGCG
>Ga0209676_1003303_pt1 | contig 10096 bp, 9 predicted proteins | sample AraplaCvi_mLB_r2_FD_184282 | JGI IMG/M metagenome (GOLD analysis project Ga0209676, IMG submission 184282) | Arabidopsis root microbial communities from North Carolina, USA - plate scrape MF_Cvi_mLB_r2 (SPAdes) (version 2) | ecosystem: Host-associated > Plants > Roots > Endosphere | place: USA...
AGGTTCCGCGCGCCTTCCCGCGCCCAGACAAGCATCAGAGAGACCCCATGGCCGAAGCCGCTTCCCCCAACGCTTCGTATGACGTCGTCATTATCGGCGGCGGGCCCGGTGGCTACAACGCCGCCATCCGCGCCGGCCAGCTGGGTCTCAAGGTCGCCTGCGTCGAGATGCGCGAGACCCTGGGCGGCACCTGCCTGAACGTCGGCTGCATGCCGTCCAAGGCCCTGCTGCACGCTTCGGAGCTGTTCGAGGTCGCGGGCAAGGAATTCCCGAAGCTGGGCATCAAGGTCAGCGCCCCTGAGGTCGATCTGCCCCAGATGATGGCGCAGAAGGCCGAGAGCGTGACCGCCCTGACCAAGGGCATCGAGTTCCTGTTCAAGAAGAACAAGGCCGACTGGATCAAGGGCAAGGGCAAGATCACCGGCCCGGGCGCGGTCGAGGTGACCGCCGCCGACGGGACCGTCACCACCCTGACGGCCAAGGACATCGTCATCGCCACCGGCTCGGAGCCAACCCCGCTGCCGGGCGTCGACTTCGTCGAGGGCAAGGTCATCGACTCGACCGGCGCCCTGTCGCTGCCGGCCGTGCCCAAGCATCTGATCGTGGTCGGCGCGGGCGTGATCGGGCTTGAGCTGGGCTCGGTGTGGCGCCGTCTGGGCGCCCAAGTCACCGTGGTCGAGTTCCTGGACAAGGTCGGCGCCGGCATGGACGCCGAGGTCGCCACCGCTTTCCAGCGCGGCCTGACCAAACAGGGAATGACCTTCAAGATGGGCACCAAGGTCACCTCGGCGAAGACGGCCAAGGACGGCGTCGTCCTGACGCTGGAGCCCGCCGCGGGCGGCGCCGCCGAAACCCTGACGGGCGACGTGGTCCTGGTCGCCATCGGCCGCCGTCCCTACACCGCCGGCCTGGGGCTGGAGACGGTCGGGATCGAGACCGACAAGCGCGGCTTCCTGAACAACGACCACCTCAAGACCGGCGCGAACGGCGTCTGGGTCATCGGCGACGTGACCCATGGCCCGATGCTGGCGCACAAGGCCGAGGAAGAAGCCGTCGCCGTGATCGAATACATCGCGGGCAAGGCTGGCCACGTCGACTACGACCTGGTCCCCAGCGTCATCTACACCGGGCCGGAAGTGGCCTGGGTCGGCAAGACCGAGGAACAGCTCAAGGCCGCCGGCGTCGATTTCAAGAAGGGCAAATTCCCCTTCAGCGCAAACTCGCGCGCCAAGATCAATCACGAGACCGAGGGCTTCGCCAAGGTTCTGGCCGATGCCAAGACCGACAAGATCCTGGGCGTGCACATCTATGGTCCGCAGGCTGGTGAGCTGATCGGCGAGGCCTGCGTGGCCATGGCCTTCGGCGGCGCGGCGGAAGATATCGCCCGCATCTGCCACGCCCACCCGACCCGCTCGGAAGCGGTCAAACAGGCCGCCATGGGCATCGACAACTGGACGATGCAGGCCTGATCTAGGTCCTCAGCTCGTCCTCGATGGTCCGCGTCGTCTGACGGCGCAGGCCATTGAAGCTGATGGTGTTGTTGGGGAAGTCCAGCGTCACTTCCCGGAACCGGCCGAGCAGGTCGGCGCCGACCAGCAGCGCCGGCTGGTCGTCCAGTTCCAGCGTCCGGAAGCAGTGCAGGTCCGCGAACAGCAGCGGGGTCTGGCCCAGCCGCGAGCGGCCCAGCCGGATCTCGTCCACGCGGGCCAGATCCGCAAACAGGCTCTGGCCGGTGACGCCGAACAACGGGACCTGCCGGGTGAAGCGCGAGCCCTCGGGCCGCCGGGCCATGACGGCGCGGCGCAGGGCGTTGTTGCCAATCGAATACTGGGCGCCGCTGTCGATGAAGGCGGCCGTCGGCACCCCGTCGACCAAGGTCTGGGTCAGGATCAGCTGGCCGAAGCGGCCCCGCACCGAACGGATGCCCTCCCGCTGGATACGCGAGCCGGTGCTCATGTTCGCGCCGCCCATGACGATACGGACGCCCCGCAGGCTCAGGGTGGCGGACCGGCGAACCACGTCGAATCCCAGCCTGAACCGGCCCAGCACGTCCAGCCCCAGCAGTCCGTCCGCGCCCAGCTGGTCCCGCGGCAGCACCGGGCAGCGCAGGTCCCGGAAGCCCAGCCCGCTGAGCAGAAGCCGGCTGACCTCCACGCTCTCGGTCTGGGTCGCGGTGGTGATGCCGTGGACGATGAGGGGATCGCGCCGGGGCAGCTGCAGCCGCTCGGCCACTGTATCGGCCACCGCCGTCGTGCCCGCGCCGGTGTCGATGACGAAGGTATAGGGGCCGGACCCGTTGATCATCACCCCCGCGCCGACGCGGGTGAACAGATTGGCCAGCAACGGGATGGGGGCGAGGTCGTCCGGCGGGGTCGGGTCGGAGTCTTGCGGCCGGTCCTGGCTCCAGGCCGGGACGGCGGGCAGCAAAGCGCCGAGGCTCAGCCCGGCGAGCAGGGCGCGGCGGTCCATGCCGTGAAGATCATCCCGATCCAGCGCCGCCTCCCCTGCGGTCGTTTTCCGGACAGTGTAGGCGCCGATTGTCCAACGTGGCGAGTCCGTCGCGACGGACCGTCGACGGACGATATTTCAGGCGCGGGGATGCGCCGCCGCATAGGCGTCCAGCAGGTGGGCGGCATCGACGGCGGTGTATTTCTGGGTCGTGGACAGGCTGGCGTGGCCCAGCAACTGCTGGATGGAGCGCAGATCGGCTCCGGCGCCGAGCAGATGGGTCGCGAAACTGTGGCGCAGGGCGTGGGGCGTGGCGCTGGCGGGCAGGCCCAGCCGGCCCCGCAACCGCTGCATCGCCGCCTGCACCTGGCGTGGCCCCACCGGACCGCCCCGGCGGGCGCGGAACAGGGCGTCGGACGGCTCCAGCGGGAAGGGCAGCAGGGCCAGATAGGCGTCCACCGCCTCACGCACAGCGGGTAGGACGGGGGCCAGCCGCGTCTTGTCGCCCTTGCCGGTAATCCGCAGGGTCTCGGGCAGGGGGGCGTCGGCCCGCGTCAGGGACAGACCCTCGGAAATCCGCAGGCCGCAGCCGTAAAGCAGGGTCAGGATCGCGCGGTCGCGGGCGGCCTCCCACGGTTCGGCGTCCGGATCGGCCTCGGTCTCCTCCAGCAGGCCCTTGGCCTGATCCTCGGTGACCGGGCGGGGCAGGGACTGTTTCAGACGCGGGCCGCGCACCAGGGCCAGCTGCGGCGCGGGCGTGTCCAGCCGCCGGTCCAGGAAGGCGTGGAAGGCGCGGATGGCCGACAGGGTCTGGCTGATCGACCGGGCGTTCAGCGGATGGTCGCCGCTGCGGCGCTCGGCCAGATGGGCGCGGACCTCTGCGGCGGTGATGGTTCCCAGGTCGGCCAGCCGTTGGGGCTCGCCGCGATGGCGCTCCATGAAGGCCAGGTACAGCCGACCGATATGGCCGTAGGCCTCCAGCGTGCGGGGCGACAGACGCCGTTCGTGGGCCAGATGCTCCAGCCAGGCCGACAGGGCCTCAGGAGCGGTCAGTTGAGGATCGGCCATCGCTCGGCCGTGCGTTCGACCACCCGGGCGATGAAGGCCACCAGCTCGCAGCCCATGGTCGGGGTGAAGCCGTCTTCCTCAGGCGAGCCGAAGGCGCAGATGGCGTGACGGCCGGGGGTCTCGTCGCCGGGGAATTGAGGGGCCATGCGGATCAGGGCGACGGACTTCACCTCGTCCTCGGCCGCGCCGAACAGGTTCAGCCCATCGAAATTGGGTCCCAGCCAGGTCAGGCCGTGCTCGCCCAGCAGGCCGTCGACGCCGCCGGCCTCCAGGGCCTTCCAGCCGAACGGCACGCCGCCGGGCTTCTCCATGGCGATCACCGCCCCGGCCAGGCCGAAGCGGCCCTGCGCGACCGCGTCCAGGCGACGGGCCAGGTCGGCGGGATTGCGCGCCTCCATCAGGTCCAGGGCCGCGACATGGGTCTGGGTCTGGGCGGCGAAATTGGCGCGAGCGACGGCCTCGATGCGCTTGCGGGCGTCCGCTTCGCGCTCGGCGGCCTCTTCCAGTTTGGTCAGGGCGGCGCGGCCGAACTCGACCACGTTGCGGCCGTGCGGCTTCAGCCCGATCTCTTCCAGAAGCGAGCGGTCGTCGAGAAGGGTTTGCGGATTGGCCTGCAGCCAGGCGCGAATGTTCGGCCAGTGCGGTTCGTCAGGCTTTGAAAAGAGGTCCGGTGAAACGCTCACAAACCTCTCCTCGAGGCGCAGTCTTAGAGAATGGACTGACCGGTCTTGCCCCAGTCCGCCAGGAAGGCATCAAGCCCCTTGTCGGTTAACGGGTGTTTGACCAGGGCCTTGAAAGTGTCCGCCGGCAGGGTCGCGGCGTCGGCGCCGGCCAGAGCCGCGGCCGAGACGTGGTTCGGATTGCGCAGGGACGCGGCCAGGACCTCGGTCTCGAAGCCGTGAATGTCGTACAGGGTGCGAATCTCTTCCAGCAGGCCGATGCCATCGGCGCCGTGGTCTTCCAGACGGCCGACGAAGGGCGAGATGAAGGTCGCGCCGGCCTTGGCGGCCAGCATGGCCTGGGCGGCGGAGAAGCACAGGGTGACGTTGGTCTTGATGCCCTTGTCCGAGAAATTCCGCGCGGCGCGCAGCCCGTCCCAGGTCAGCGGCAGCTTCACCACCACGTTTGGGGCGATGGCGGCCAGCTTGTCACCTTCCTTGACCATGGTCTCGAAATCGGTCGCCACGGCCTCGGCGGAGATCGGGCCCTCGACCAGGGCGCAGATTTCAGCGATGACCTCGGCGATGTTGCGCCCGGACTTTGCGATCAGCGTGGGATTGGTGGTCACGCCGTCCACCATTCCGGTGGGCAGCAGGTCCTTGATGACGGCGACGTCGGCGGTGTCGAGGAAGAGTTTCATGGGCGGGCTTTTAGCGGAGAGGACAGCGCGGTGAAAGTCGCATCCGTCCTCATTCCGCTGCCGGTGCCCGAGGCCTTCGACTATGAGGTGCCCGAGGGTTTCGACGTGGCGCGTGGCGATCAGGTCGCCGTGCCGCTGGGGCCGCGCCTGATCCGGGGCATCGTCTCGGAGGCGCGCGAGACCACGGGGACCAACCGGCGGCTCAAGGCCGTGGATCATGTGCTGGACGACCCGCGCCTGCCCGAACGCACCGTGGACTTCGTCGAATGGGCCGCCCGCTGGACGCTGAGCGCGCCGGGCGAGATGGCGTCCGCCGCCCTGAAGGGCCTGCGCGCGCCGCGGCCCCGGCCCGAGCGGCGGGTGCGCCGCGTCGGCGACCGCCTGCCCGCCCGCCCGACGGCGGCGCGGACGGCGGTGCTGGAGGCGCTGGGCCAACGGTCCATGCCTGGCCCCGACCTGGCGCGGGCGGCCAATGTCTCGTCCGGGGTGGTGAAGGGACTGCTGGACGAGGGGGTGCTGGAGGTCATTGAGATCGAGGCCGTCGCCGCCTTCGACGCACCCGATCCCGACCACGCCCCCGCGACCCTCAATCCCGATCAGGCCGCCGCCGCCGATGAGGTCGCGCAGGCCGTGGGCTCGCGCGGCTTTGTGCCGGTGCTGCTGGACGGGGTCACCGGCTCGGGCAAGACGGAGGCCTATCTGGAGGCCGCCGCCCGCGCCCTGAAGGCCGATCCGGCGGCGCAGATCCTGATCCTGCTGCCCGAGATCGCCCTGACCCAGGCCCTGATCGAGCGGATCAGCCACCGCTTCGGCGCCGCGCCCGCCGAATGGCACTCCGGCGTCGCCCCGCCGCGTCGGCGTCAGGTCTGGGAGGCGGTGCGGGCCGGGCGCTGCAACATCGTGGTCGGGGCCCGCTCGGCCCTGTTCTTGCCCTACGTGAACCTGCGCCTGATCGTCGTCGATGAGGAGCACGACGGCTCGTTCAAGCAGGAGGAGGGGCTGGTCTATCACGGCCGCGACCTGGCCGTGGCCCGGGCCCGGATCGAGGGGGCGACGGTGGTTCTGGCCTCGGCCACGCCGTCGCTGGAGACCCTGTGGAACGCCCATCAGGGCCGTTATCGCTGGCTGAAGCTGGGCGCGCGGCACGGGGCGGCGGTGCTGCCCGACATCAGTCTGCTGGACCTCCGAGCGGCCCCGCCCGATCCCCAGACCTGGCTGTCCCAGCCCCTGCGCGAAGCCATTGGCGAGACCCTGGGGCGGGGCGAGCAGACGCTGCTGTTCCTCAACCGGCGCGGCTACGCCCCCGTCGTCCTGTGCCGGGTCTGCGGCCATCGCCTGACCGCGCCCGACACCGACAGCTGGCTTGTCGAGCATCGCTACACCGGGCGGCTGGTCTGCCACCTGACCGGTTTCTCCATGGTCCGTCCCCGGCTGTGCCCATCCTGCGGGGCCGAGGACAGCCTGGTCTCGGTCGGGCCGGGGGTGGAGCGGGTCGAGGAGGAGGTGCGCAACCTCTTCCCACAGGCCCGGACAGCCGTCTTCAGCTCCGACACCGTGCCGGACGGCAAGTCCGCCCGCGCCCTGATCCAGTCCATGGCCGAGGGCGAGATCGACATCCTGGTCGCCACCCAGGCGGCCGCAAAAGGCCACAACTTCCCCCATCTGACGCTGGTGGGGGTGGTGGACGCCGACCTGGGCCTGCGCGGCGGCGACCTGCGCGCGGCCGAGCGCACCTTCCAGCTGCTGACCCAGGCCACGGGCCGGGCGGGGCGAGCCGACAAGCCGGGCCGCGCCATCCTGCAGACCTGGACGCCGGAGCATCCGGTGCTTCAGGCCCTGGCGGCGGGCGACCGCGACGCCTTCGTTGAGGCCGAGATGGCCGAGCGGGAGGCCGCCTCCCTGCCGCCCTACGGCCGGCTGGCGGCGCTGATCCTGTCCGGCGAGAACCCGCAGGCGGTCGAGAAGCTGGCCCGCGACCTGGCCGAGAACATCCCCAACGCCGAACGCCTGGAAGTCTACGGCCCCGCCGACGCCCCTCTGGCCCTGGTGCGCGGACGGAGGCGCAAACGCCTGCTGGTCCGCGCGGACCGCGACGTGGACCTGCAAGGCTTCCTGCGGGTGTGGCTCAGCCGGGTGAAGGTGCCGGGGTCCGTCAGACTGAACGTCGACGTGGACCCCTATAGTTTCCTTTAGGGCGCTAGCGCTCGCGACGCGGTCGCTCGCTGCTTGAGCGCGCGAAGCGCTAGGCCGCGTCGGGTCGGGAGGTCCCCCAAGGGGCCGACGGTCCGCGGCCCACCAACAAATGCGCTGGGCTCGCGAAGCGAGGCTAGCGCGGCCCCGTCAGCCTGATTTCGAACAGGCTCGGCCAGTTCTTGCCGGTCACGAACAGCCTGCGGCTGACAGGATCCCAGGCGATGCCGTTCAGGACGTCGTCGGTCGGGTCCATCCCCGTGCGGTCCGGCAGCAGGTTGGTCAGGTCGATGATGCCCTTGATGACGCCGGTCGCCGGATCGATGCGGACGATGAAGTCGGTCTGCCAGATGTTGGCCCAGACCTCCCCGTCGATCCATTCCAGCTCGTTCAACTGGCCGACCCCACGCCCGTTCAGGGTCACCGGCACCTCGCCGGTCTGGGCCAACGTCTGGCCGTCGAGGAAGCGCAGGTGGGGCGCGCCGTCCGACAGAATCAGTCGCGTCCCGTCGGTGGTCAGGCCCCAGCCCTCTCCGTCATAGGCGAACTCGCCCATCGGGCTCAGATCGGCGGGGTTCCAGATGAAGCCCTTGCCGTCCGTCCAGGTCAGGGTCAGCAGCCGCCCGTTCAGCTCGGTCAGGCCCTCGCCGAAGAGGGCCGGGTCCAGAACGCGCCGTTGCAGGACCACGCCGTCCTCCAGCCGCACCTTGCGGATGGTCGAGGGCGAGCGGCCGGTGCTTTCGAACAGCACGCCGTCGCGCCAGATCAGCCCCTGGGTGAAGGCGTGGGGGTCATGCGGATAGGTGTGCACGACCTCGAAGTCATAGACAGGCACGCGCACGGCGGGGGGCGCGGCCTGGGGCGCGGGGGCTGGAGGCGGCGTCTGCGCCGCCGCGGGCGCCGAAGCGAACAGGGCGGCGGCGAGAAGGATCAGCCGCCGCATGCTCACACTCCCGGTTCGGCCGTCTCGGCCTTGTTCAGCGCGGCCTGCCGCGCGCTTTCCGCCGCGGCCTTCTTCGCCGATGAGTGTCGAGACAGCATGTTCAGACCCTCCACCAGGGCCGAGAAGGCCATGGCCGCGTAGATATAGCCCTTGGGCACGTGAACACCGAAACCATCCGCGATCAACACCGCGCCGATCATCAGCAGGAAGCCGAGGGCCAGCATGACCACGGTCGGGTTCTTGTCGATGAAGTTGGCCAGCGGGTCCGAGGCCAGCAGCATGACCAGCACGGCCACGACCACGGCGATCATCATGATGACGATGTGATCGGTCATGCCGACGGCGGTCAGGATCGAGTCGATCGAGAACACCAGGTCCAGCAGGATGATCTGGAAGATGGCCGAGCCGACGTTGTTGATGACCACGTCCTTCTTGTTCTTTTCCAGAAGGTCGGTGGAGGGGGTCGGGTCGGTGGCGTGGTGGATCTCCTTGGTGGCCTTCCACAGCAGGAACAGGCCGCCGGCGATCAGGATCAGGTCGCGCCAGCTGAAGGCGGTGTCGAAGCTGGGCTCGCCATGGCTGTTCAGCGGCCCGGCGATGCCCAGGTCGAAGACCGGCGCGGTCAGGCCGACGATCCAGCCGATGGTGGCCAGCAGACCCAGGCGCATGATCAGCGCCAGGCCGATGCCGATCCGGCGGGTGCGCTGGCGATGTTCGGGGGGCAGTTTGTTCGACAGGATCGAGATGAAGATCAGATTGTCGATGCCCAGCACCACCTCCATCACCACCAGGGTGATGAGGGCCGCCCAGGCCGTGGGGTCGGTGAACAACGGGGTGAAGTCGAACATCGGCTGCCAATTCCCTTAAGCGTAGCGCTGAAACTCTTCTGTACCGGGGCGGTTGCGGGTGCGGCAATGCGGCGGGATGTGGCGGCCTGTCTCGGTTGCGGCGGAGGGGCAGGGGTGCTATCAGGCGCCCGGCTGAGCCGGAGGGCGCGTCGCAAGACGCGTCCCCGGTGTGCTTTCTTCAAGCATTTCAGGCCTTTGACCGACGCGGATACGCGCCCGGTCGATCAACCCGAACGCTAACCCGCGCGGACCTTATAAGTGGCTGACGATTTCAGAACGACGGAAGTCGGCGAGCGCTATGCACAGGCGCTGTTCGACCTTGCTGACGAAACCGGTGCGCTGGACGCCGTGCGCGCGGATTTGAAGTCGCTGCGCGCCGCCTGGCTGGAGAGCGCTGACCTGCGCCGCCTGGTCACCTCGCCGGTGATCGCCGCCGAAGACCAGGGCAAGGGGCTGACCGCCATCGCCGACAAGGCGAAGTTCAGCGGCGTGACCCGGAATTTCCTCGGCCTGCTGGCCCAGAACGGCCGCGCTCGCGACCTGACGGGCGTGATTTCGGGCTTTGAGGCGCTGTACGCGAAGAAGACGGGCGTCGTCGCCGCCGAGGTGGTGTCCGCCCAGGCGCTGACCGCCGCCCAGCTCAAGACCATCCAGACCGCGCTCCGCACCTCGCTGGGCAAGGATCCTGAACTGACCGCCCGCGTCGACCCGACGATCCTGGGCGGCCTGAAGGTTAAGGTGGGGTCGAAGCTGTTCGACGCCTCGCTGAAGACCAAGCTCGACCAGATGAAATTCGCGCTCAAGCGCGCCTAACAACGACGGCGCCCCAGACCCTCGGGTTTTTGGCGCGCACCAAAAGACGAAGACAGAGAGATCCACATGGACATCCGCGCCGCCGAAATCTCGGCCATCCTCAAGTCGCAGATCGCCAATTTCGGCGTTGAAGCGGACGTCTCGGACGTCGGCCAGGTGCTGTCGATCGGCGACGGCGTGGCCCGCATCCACGGTCTGGACAACGTCCAGGCCGGTGAAATGCTGGAGTTCCCCAAGGCCGGCGTGAAGGGCATGGCCCTGAACCTGGAACGCGACAACGTCGGCGCGGTGATCTTCGGCGCGGACACCGCCATCGCCGAGGGCGATGAAGTCCGCCGCCTGGGCGAGATCGTGGACGTTCCGGTCGGCAAGGGCCTGCTGGGCCGCGTCGTGAACCCGCTGGGCGAGCCGATCGACGGCAAGGGC
>Ga0209676_1003304_pt1 | contig 10096 bp, 12 predicted proteins | sample AraplaCvi_mLB_r2_FD_184282 | JGI IMG/M metagenome (GOLD analysis project Ga0209676, IMG submission 184282) | Arabidopsis root microbial communities from North Carolina, USA - plate scrape MF_Cvi_mLB_r2 (SPAdes) (version 2) | ecosystem: Host-associated > Plants > Roots > Endosphere | place: USA...
ATGGATCTCCTGGAAGTAAAATTGTGTCAGCGATTTCGCCTTTTTTTGCATTAATATGAATACTCATACTGCAATCCCTCTTTTCTGTCAGTTATCACTATAAATAATACTGTGTTTCTCGTATTTTCGCAATGCTAGACGTCTAGCAACTTGAAATAAATTTTATTGTTTCCACTTATATCACGCGAGATCTACGTATAATGACCACAACTCATCAAATACTTCTATTTTTAAGTTATCTGTGGCGTAAGATTCAATATATGAAGAAAGCTCATCAAAGTCCATGCTCTGCTTCGGAAAATTATGCTCATTGAACACTTCCTCTGCAAATCGCACCCTCGGATCTGACCAATCTCCACCTCTGAATGTTAATACATACAAATAAAAGCTCTTTTTCATACTTAAATCCCCTTTTTAATCATCTGCTTTCCGCTAGTTTATCAAAAAATACCTTCTTAGTCACAATAATATCGTTTCTCCACTATAACTAGTAGCACAATCTTTTAAGATAACCGGACTTTCCTCACAGAAAAATAATACGTATAATTTATCTGAAAAATTAAAATTATTAGAAAAAGGATAGAAATACCTATAAAAATAAGGTAAAATTTAAATCAACTATTCAAAAGTTGGAAGGTGATGACGATCAAAGACTCTCATAAACACAGTAAATTCGTAAAGAAACGACTATCTTTCTTTAAAAATATTTTTTCTAAAAAGAAAAAAGATAATTTAGAAGATGATAGGCATAATATCCCTCCTATCAAAGAAAAACGACAACGTTATTACCATTTAATTCGAGGCAAAGTGCTTATTATATTTTCTCTCCTCATTATTATAAATGGCACAATGGGTTTATTTTCGTATATCAATATTGAAAATCTGCAAAGACAAATGAAGGATTTTACTGAGAAAAACGTTCAAGAACAATTAACGGTTAATCAACTTGCTTATGAAATTGCGAGGCTCACCAATTTAGAACAAGCCTATTTAATTACCGGGAACGGAAGCTTCGCTACTTCTTATAAAATGAAAATTGATACCATCGATAAAAAAATGGAGACCTTAGAAAAGCAGTTTACAGAAAGAGAGCTAGAGTTAGGTCATATACAGGCGATCAATCAATATTATAAAAATTACCTTGAGTATTCTAATAAGGTTATGACCATGCGTGATAAACTTGGACTTGAACAAGCTCGTAAACTTATGATGGACGGTGCTGGAGAGTCGATGAAGGCGTATATTGATAAAAATATCGAGTCCATTAATGAGGTTATGGATGATGCAAATAAAGCGAAACTAGAAAAGCTTAACAAGCAAGTTACACTATCTATTACTTCTTTCTTCTTCATTTCAATACTTGGACTTATTGCCATTATTATTTTTGGTTATATGTTATTTAAATCATTAAGAAACAATACACAAGCTATTAACGATTCCATTCTCGATATTGCACGGGCTGGCGGAGACTTGACATGACGAGTTTTCAACTATTGCCACTTCAACTAATACACTAATTGAATCAATATCTAATTTGATAAAACGTGTCAGTAATCTAGCGGACCACGTTTCAAGTAGTAGCCAAGAGCTAATGTCTTTAGCTGACGAAAATGCCCGTACTATACAGAATATTGCAGATGCTACGGCTGATATCGCATCTGACAGCGAGAATACGATTTCAAGTATGACGAGCGCGCAACAAAAAATGAGTGATCTTGAGCATTCTGTGCACCAGTTAAATGAGCAAGCAATTGCTGTTCAGCGTGGATCTTTAGCTATGCAGGAGGCGGCTAATGATGGCAGTCGCTCCGTTCAACAATCTTCGTTTGTCATGCAAGCTATAGAAGAAACAATGGCTAGCACGACAACCACTGTTGAAGCGCTTGGTCGAAAATCCGCCGATATCACATCTATTATCGGCACGATTACTGCTATTTCAGAGCAAACAAATTTACTTGCCTTAAATGCTGCGATTGAGGCAGCACGCGCTGGCGAGCACGGACAAGGCTTTGCTGTTGTAGCTGATGAAGTTCGAAAGCTAGCAGCGCAATCTCAAAATGCTGCGAAAGAAGTAACATCCATTGTAACGTCCATTCAAGATGAAGTAACATCAATCATCTCTCAAAACCACGAGGGTGTATCTTCCGTTATTCGCGGGGTTGAAGTAACGAATGAAACAAATCAATCTTTAGCCAATATTTTGACCCATACTAAAGAAACATCGACAATTATCACTACTATGGTAGAAAAGATTGCACTAACACTTGATTATAGTCATAATGTAGCGAATGATTTTGTACAGGTAAATGCATACGCTGAACAATCAGCTACCAACACCGTCACTTCTGCCGCTGCGGCAACTCAAGGATCTGCATCCATGCAGGAAATTAATGCCGCTGCCACAGAGCTTGCACAACAAGCAGATAGTCTACGAAATCTTGTCAGTGAATTTAAAGTTTGAACGTCGTAAAAGGTTCTCAATCACATGTTTGCGTGAAGCTCAATGTAGTAGCTTACCCAAATTTTCCAGAACCTAACTTAATGTCATTCGATTTCGTGCATTGATTGGTCATTCGTCGGTTTGATGACTCTTTCTCTCGTTCTGACAAGTCTATCCGTCGCTTCGATGACTCTTTCCGTCACTTTAACCTTTCTTTCCGTCACTTTAACCTTTCTTTCCGTCACTCTCGAAATAAAAATCATTTTAAATCATAAAAAAAACTCCTAGCACGATTCCTGCTAGGAGTTGTTGTTATTTAAATAATGAAAGGTATTCTGCATAGCCTTCTTTTTCTAAGTCCTCTTTTGGTACAAAGCGGAGTGCTGCAGAGTTAATGCAATAGCGTAAGCCTCCAAGCTCACTTGGTCCATCCGGAAAGACATGTCCTAGATGGGAATCGGCTTCTTTGCTGCGAACTTCTACGCGACGCATTCCATGAGATGTATCGAAATGCTCCGTTACTTCTTCTTTTTCAACCGGTTTTGTAAATGCAGGCCAGCCGCAACCTGAATCGAATTTATCAAGCGAGCTAAATAATGGCTTCCCTGACACGATATCTACATAAATACCCTTTTCAAAATGCTTATCATATTCATTTCGGAACGGTGGCTCTGTACCATTCTCCTGTGTTACGTAGTATTGCATGTCCGTTAACTGTTGTAAACGTTGTTCTTTATTCATTTTTCAGCCCCCAGTGATTCTCCTGAAACGCTTTGCGACCAGATCCTACAGCATAGCGCTCGTAGTGCATTGGATTTTTCTTATAATAATATTGGTGATAAGTTTCTGCAGGGTAAAACGAACTTGCCGGCAAAATTTTCACTGCGATAGGTTTATCGAATTTACCCGATGCCTGTAAATCAGCTTTAGAACGTTCAGCCAACTCACGTTGCTCATCATTGTGATAAAAAATCGCGGTTGTGTAGGACTCTCCACGATCATAAAATTGGCCTCCAGCGTCTGTTGGATCAATTAATGTCCAAAATGTCGCGAGTAATTGTTCATAAGAATATAGCTCATCATCAAACTGTATTTGCACCGCTTCTAAATGCCCTGTCGTTTCAGAGCATACTTGTTCATATGTTGGATTGACAACATGTCCACCCGTATAACCGGAAATTACTGATTCAATGCCAGGTGTTTCGTCAAAAGGCTTGACCATACACCAAAAACATCCACCTGCAAATGTTGCGTATTGCATTGCCATTTATCTCACTCCTTATGCACCAGGAACAATAATTTCTAGTAAAATTTTATCCTTTGGCAAGTCTAATTCTTTTGCTTTGATACGAGACCCTGAAGCAATGTTTACGCGCGATAAATCAATATAGATTTCAGCCTTATCCGGATTGACTGAAATCCATGAAGGGAAATCCACCGTATCTCGCATAATTTTCATCGTTGTCTCAGGTGGAATATTTAACAGCCCAACATTCATTCCTGTCTGTTTTAATATAATATTCCCTTTCTCATCCACTATCGGATCGAAGTTCATAGATATATCGATTTCTGTATAGAAAACCTTTAATGTACTTTTCAATTGAATATCGTCGCCAATCGTAAAGTCCAACGGTAGTGGTGACCCCGCATCCTTTAAATACTTTTTCGATATAGATTCTAATTCCTTCCTTGTTGTTTGCACAACGAGTACATTTCCTTTTACTTCACTTTCAGCTTTTGTACTTTCCGCTAAATTTACTCCATCTACTGGTCTAGTTGCTAAAAAAACGACGAGGAGGATTGCAAAAAGCAGTGTGCCCGCTAAAGCAAAAAATGCAAATTTCCACTTATTCATTTTGTCACTCCTCGTACCCTATTTCCTTGTTAACAATTTGTTCCATGTTACATTTCTCCATTGCCTTTATTATTCGCTCATTCATTTTGTCATAGCCTTTAGCATTTGGATGGAAGAAATCCGTATGATAAACGAGCTCTTTATTTGAATCAAACAGGTCTTCCACTGACACATAGCACGCATTATTATCTTTCTTAGCTATGTCTTCAATGACTTTATTCCACTCCGTAATAATTGAATCAAATTCATTCGCTTCATTTGTCACGATGGAGAATGGATTATAAAAACCGATAAGTAATAAAGGTACTGTTGGATTTTTCTCTCGAATGCCTTCAATAATTTTACTATAACGTTTCTTATATGCCCGCAATTCTTTATCAAAAGCATTTCGTTTCAAATTAAACAGATCGTTTTTAACGATCTTCATGACATCGTTTCCACCCATTGTAATTGAAATGAGCTGTGCTTTTTGCAACTCTTCATCATAATGCCCTTTTTCCACTAATTTTAATAACTGATCACTACGTCTTCCTCTTTTTCCTCGATTATCGACTTCAACATCTGAAATCGAGGGCCAAGCTATTAATGAATCTGTTAATCTTCCAACATAACCGTCTTTACTATACTCATCACCAACACCGGCAGTTAAAGAATCTCCGAGTGCTAAGTAATGTAGTTGCTTTGCGTTATTATCATCAATCTTCCCTAAATCCTCTGGTGATGGCTCAAAAAAATGTTCATAAATTTGCGTCAATACATTCTTTGAGGTCTTTTCCTCATTTTCTGTTTGTTGCTCATCCTGTTTCATATCTTGCTCCGTCCTTGCTTGCTCCCCTTCTGGGTCTGCTTGCGGATCCGGTTCATCTATTGATATTGCACAACCACTTAGTACTAAGACGGTCAAACATGACAAAACCATTATTCGCCAAATGCTCATTTGACCACCTTCCATCATTTTCTTCTTCTATTATAGAATAGTTCATAGTGCAATGAAAAGTCACTATACCTAGGTTTTGAGTAAAAAATGTGTGTTTACATCTTTTATTCGAATAATGAGCTATGCATTTTTCAACAGCTACATGAAAATAAAAAGCCACTACAATTATTTATGTAGTAGCTCTTATATATTATTCTGCAAAATAAATAAAACCAATAGCACCTGGGCCAGTATGCGTTGAAATGATTGGTGAAGTAAAGGCAATTTCTACTTCATTAAAACCTGTTCCTTCAACTAATTCTTTTAATGGTCCACCCATCGTTGTTAAACCCTCTGCGTGAGAAATCCCAACTGATTTTACTGTTTTTCCAGCTGTGTCTGCTTGGAATTGTTTAAATAAGTAGTTCACAACCTGTTTATGGCTACGTACTTTGGATACTGGATTGTAGGCGCCACCTTCTAAGTTTGCAATTACTTTTATGTTCAATAAAGAACCGATAAAACCTGTCCCTTTTCCAATTCGTCCGCCTTTAATAAGATTTTCAAGTGTATCAACAATAACATACAAATACGTATTTTCGCGCACTTTCTCAAGACGCTCAACAATTTCCTCAACCGTAGCGCCAGCGTCGCGCATTTTAATAGCCTCACGTATTTGAATAGCTAAACCTATAGCAATAAAACGTGAATCGATTACAGTTACATCAGAATCCGTCATTTGCGCTGCCTGACGAGCTGATTCCACTGTTCCGCTCATACCACCAGTCATATGAAGAGAAATAATTTGATCTCCGTCTTTACCAAGCTCATCGTACAATTCTTTAAATTTCCCCGGTGCAGGCTGTGAGCTTTTTGGTAAATTTTTAGCATTTTTCATTAAGCCTAAAAAAGATTGTGGTTCTAAATCAACACCATCTATATATGTTTTATCGTCAATTTGAATCGTTAAAGGCACAATATGTATACCATGCTGCGCTACTTCTTCTTTTGTTAAATCACAAGTTGAGTCCGTTACTATATGAATTCGTCCCACTTCGACACATCCTTTTACTTCATTAAAATTATTATATAGACTAATGAATCATTATGTAAACATGACATTTGTCATTAGGTTTCGCTCGTTTTAGTCCATTTTGAATCCGCTACCTTGGATACTATAGCGCTTTGTTCAGTCCTTGTCTAACAATGTCCTCATACATTTCGACATTTATATGACACTTTTGATGTTGAAAACATGACAAATGTAAATACCAGGATGAAAATTATTGGGGTATAGTAAATGTATGCACGAAAGGAGTGTTCGATATGATTGATTCTTTTGACTACAAAACATGGAAGGAAGAATTGTGGAATGCCATTACTCATGGCATTGGATTTATCGCAAGTATTCCAGCTCTAGTTGTTCTAATTTTAGCAGCAGTTCAAACCGGAAGTGCGCTCCAAATTACTACGTTCACTATTTTTGGCACTTCTGTGATCATTTTATTTTTAATGTCAACATTGCTACATAGCATGCCTGAAAAATACAAACACTTTTTCGCTATTCTTGACCATTCCTCTATTTATATATTAATTGCTGGAACGTATACACCTTTCCTTTTAATCGCAATTGGTGGCAAGTTAGGTATTACGTTATTATGTATAATTTGGTCCCTTGCGATACTAGGCGTTATTTTTAAATGCTTTTTTATTAATCGATTCGAGAAGCTTTCTTTAATTTTTTACATCGGTATGGGCTGGCTAATTATTTTCGCCGTTAAACCTGTCTATCTTTTCTTAGGCTTTCATGGTTTTGCCTTCCTATTAGCAGGCGGGCTTTTCTATACGATTGGAGCTCTCTTTTACGCATGGCGTTCACTTCCCTACAATCATACAATTTGGCATCTTTTTGTATTGGCTGGTTGTGGCTCAATGTATGCTTGTGTTTATTTTTACTTATAAATAAGAAAAATCGCTTCCATAAAAAGAAGCGATTTTTCTTATTTGTTATTACCTTTTAATTCCTTCATTAATGCTTTTATTGCCCACATTATTTCTTGCTTATTTTCTTCATTATTCATTTTATTTCTCGCATGAAGTAGTACTGGTCTAATCGATTCTACTGAATGTCCAAATTCGTACATCCATTCGTAGCGCGGCACCATCCACGTATGAAAATGATGGGTCGTATCCTCATTGTAAAAATAATAAACATGCTCTATACCCAATACGTCCCTTTGAGTCTTTCTGATTTTTGATAAAAGGCTTATATAATACATTTTCTCCTCATCATTTAGCTCATCCAAACATTTAATATGGCGCTTAGATGCTAAAATAATTAATCCTTTTATCGGATAAGCAACATCTTGATGGGCATGAAAATAGTCAGTCTCAATAACTACTCCTCCATCCGGTTCAACGAGTCCATTCGTTATTGCACAGCTCAAACATTCAACTTCTACCGTTTCTCCATTGGATAAGGTTATTTTTCTCACAGATATACCCCTTTCCGTTTGATTCAACTATAGGAATGTGAAGCGGCTCATCGGACCTGGCCAGGAACTTTCCGTCACTTCGGTGGACATATCGAATTTAAAACGCCCGGTCGAAACATAAATGCCCCCACTTCACGGGAATAAGCCTAATAATCATTTATTCCACAAATATTCCCAAACACCTTTATTTAGTAACACAAAAAAGCACGGTCATTCATAACCGTGCTTCCTTACTACTTATTGTCTTTAATTTTTACGCTCAAAAATCTGATATTGGAATGTGTAGCCCTCTGGTGCAGTTTCTGGCTCCTCTGAGGATACTTCTGTAAAATCCTCATATTTCGGGAAGTATGTATCCCCATTAAACGAATGATTAATTTTTGTAATGTACAGGCGATCTGCGATATCCATGGATAGGCGGAAAATTTGCTCGCCGCCAATAATCATTATTTCCGGAACATCCCCAGCAAGGACGAGGGCACCCTCTAAACTTGTCACCACTTCAATACCGTCCGCATGATAACTTGCGTCACGCGTAATGACAATATTGCGTCGACCAGGAAGCGGTCTACCGATGGATTCAAAAGTTTTACGCCCCATAATCATTGGCTTCCCCATCGTTTTGTCCTTAAAATATTTTAAATCCCCAGGCAAATGCCATGGCATGCCATTTTCATAACCAATCACATAATTATTATCATGTGCCACTATTAAAGAAATCATATTGTCCCCCCAAATACTATCGTTCATTATATTATAAACATAATTTAACTTTACAATCAGATTATTTCTGTATAGAAATTAAATTATTTTCAATTCCGATATCAAATCCTAGTAATATTATAAGAATAGTTTATAATGTAATTAACAAAAGAAATTTAAAGGATTGATGAAGATGACAAAATTAAGAGATGAAGCGATCCGTTATATAAAAGCAAGTGATTCTTCTAAACAGTACTATGAACTAACACCACAAGAAGCAAGAGCTATTCGAATTGTGCCGAAATGGACGTCACCGCACAGCCCACAGCTTGCGGCAATTGACAATAGAAATATTACTGTTCGAGATGGCGCACAAATTAATGTGCGCATTTATAAACCTGTTTTAGACGAAAAGCTTCCTGTCATTGTTTATTATCATGGTGGCGGTTGGGTATTTGGAAATGTAGACTCTACCGAAGCAGGCTGTCAGCTATTAGCAGAAAAAGCACAAGCAATCGTTATCTCGGTTGAGTATCGCCTAGCTCCAGAATACCCATTCCCTACACCGCTCTACGATGCCTACGACGCTTTAGTTTGGGTTAGCGAAAACATCCAAAATTTTGGTGGAGATGCAGCAAATCTGACAGTCGCTGGTGATAGCGCAGGCGGAAACTTAGCAACAGTAGCTGCCTATTTAGCTGCTATATGTAATGGACCCGTGATTAAAGCGCAGGCACTTATTTATCCTGTAGTCAATGTTGATTTTACAACGGCTTCTTACAATGCATACGGCGAACACTTTGGCTTAGACAAACAAGGAATGCAATGGTTTGCAGGTCATTACACAGATGAACAAAACTATATGAATCCACTTGTTTCTCCACTTCAGATTGAGGATTTTAGTGTTTTACCGAAAACGATCATTATTGCAGCTGAGGCTGATGTCCTCTACGATGAAGGTCTTGCATATGCGCATAAGCTTACAGACGCCGGAGTGACTGTTGAACATGTCAATATGACTGGTTTAATCCATAGTTACTTTAGTAAAATGAACTTTTTTGAAGAAGCGACGATTGAAACAGCTGAAAAAATTGCTAATTTCGTGAAATAAGTTTGTCTATCGACATAAAATAGTGCGATAATAGAGCAAAACGTTTTTTAAAGGATGACAACATGACACAATCTATTGCTTTACAAATTAACAATCCATTTTCTGATCAATTAAAAAAAGGCTACCCTCTTATTTCGAAAGATGCAGTTGATGCACGTCATCTTCCAAAAGAAGAAGGTGCACTACTAAGACTTATGGATAATCATAACCGTTTTATTGGTACAGGATACTATGGCATACAAAATAAAGGTATTGGTTGGGTGCTAACGACCGATGCTAACGAAAAAATTGACAAAGCCTTTTTTATGAAAAAAATTAATAAGGCCATACAAAATCGTGAAGCATTTTTCAACAATCCTCAAACAACAGCCTTCCGAATCTTTAATGGCGAGGGTGATGGCATTGGCGGTCTAACGATTGACTTTTTCGATTCTTACTATATGGTGAGCTGGTATAGCGCCGGCATTTATTCATTTAAAGAAGAAGTATATGAAGCCCTTGCAGAGACAGTAAACTACAAGGCTATTTATGAGAAAAAACGTTTCGATACGAAAGGTCAGTATATGGAACAGGACGA
>Ga0209676_1003307_pt1 | contig 10090 bp, 13 predicted proteins | sample AraplaCvi_mLB_r2_FD_184282 | JGI IMG/M metagenome (GOLD analysis project Ga0209676, IMG submission 184282) | Arabidopsis root microbial communities from North Carolina, USA - plate scrape MF_Cvi_mLB_r2 (SPAdes) (version 2) | ecosystem: Host-associated > Plants > Roots > Endosphere | place: USA...
TTGAGCTTATATCGAAACAAAATCTAATTTTATCGAAACTTTTTGGGCTTTTATCGAAAAACAAGCTCTTTCTATCAAAGAAATCAACCACATGTTATGATGAAGAGCTTGTAGCTTCGGGCTACTCGACGCTCGCTCGTAGGAAACCTTGCTCTGTGCGAAAGCGAAGCGTCAGCAACAAATTGTTTTATCTGTGCGAAAGCGAAGCGTCAGCAACAAAGCGAGTAGCCCGTAGCGGAAATCAGATCCATCTAATTTAATTAGGGTGGATAAAAATGGTTAATCAACACACCTGATATACTCCCCTACTAAACGATCAGTTGTTATTGTCTCATTTTGTAAATCTATAAAATGTGAAGCATTAATACCTATACTGCTTGTACAATAAAATTTAATAGCTGGTGAATCAGGATTCCAATTTATGTTTGTTACTTTTTATTTCCCCTTTCTATTTTCCACAATTTCACTGCTAATTGGAACGATTACCTGTACTTCTAGCCCCCCTCTTATCATCATCATTATTTATATTTAGTATTTTATTAATTAGTAATTTATTAATTAGTAGTGGCGGGTTTTCCGTTGACGGTTTAACCGTATTCGGATTTTCCGTTAACGGATATTCAGTAAGCGGTGGTACCTGTTTTGTATTGAATACAAAAAAATTTCTGTCTGACTAATCTTCCCTCGTTCTCCTTACTCTTTGCATCCAGCTTTCGTTAACGCTATTCACGACATTGCCCATGTCCATATACACCTCTCCCTTTATAAGTTATATACATATTTAACCATGAAATAGGGACAATAATTCCCTCAGTACGTGGCAGAACATTAATTTAGCTGAAGGAAATATAATCTACGTCAGCGAGATGTTATAAACTAAAAAAGTATTCAAGAATAGCAATAGATGAAAGTTTACGCTCACTTTTAGAAAGCTATAGGAAGAAATCATTATGATGACGTGACAAAATTGTTTGACGCTACACCTAAAACGTTTTAAATTAAAATGCACACTTTAGTTCACTTTAGTTAAACTCATTACTAAAATAATTATTCTAAGTAATGTAAATCCCCCTACATCCCTTAATATATTTGAATCCATATAACTATTGAAATATATCTAAAATTCATTTCTCGTGATACACTTTTCAGTATAGACATTTTAATAAGGAGCTATTACTTTGAAATCATTTTTAGCTGTTGGGATTGGCGGTTTTTTGGGCGCCATCTGTCGATATAGCTTTAGTTTACTACTTCCGAACTCAGGTGGTTTTCCATTTGCAACACTTTGTATAAACTTAATTGGCTGCTTTTGTTTAGCGTGGCTTTTTACTACTTTTACAACGCGTACGCCTGTTGTTTTAGGGATTGGTACTGGCTTTTTTGGTGCTTTTACAACCTTTTCAACATTTTCTTTAGAAACATTATTACTTTTGCAAGATAGTAAATGGCTACAGGCCGTACTTTATCCTTTAATGAGTGTTTTTGGCGGTTTAGCTTGTGCATGGCTAGGATTTAGACTAGCAAAGGGGCGCATCGTATGATCGTGATTGGACTTGGTGGATTTTTAGGTGCACTAACGAGGTTTTATCTAGGGAAATGTATTGTTCATACATATCCATGGGCAACGTTTTTGATTAATATAACGGGGTCCTTTGCACTTGGCTTTCTATTTGCTTTACAGCTAAGTGATTGGCTTTGGCATTTTATAGGGATTGGTTTTTTAGGAGGCTATACGACTTTTTCAACGTTCGGTTTTGAAGCCTTGCAGCTCTTAGAACAGAAAAAGTGGAGACAGGCTATTATTTATCTATGCTCTACAGTATTATTTGGTATACTTTTCGCAGCACTTGGCTTTCTACTCGTGTAACAGCATTTATGAGGTGATTTTTTGACACAACCATCAAACGAACAATTACAAGCACTCGAAGCTGAAATTGAACAAACATTATATACATTAATCGACCTTGAGCTAGAAGAAAACTTTCCAGAAATGAATACTCATTTTGCACAATTACTTGCAAAAGTACAGGCTGCTCAGTTAATTGATTATAAGCTTGACGTCCTCGTTGACCCTCAAGCATTGCCAACAGAAACATGTATTCTGCTACAAAGTTTAATAGAGGCAAAAGCTAGACCACATAAAAGGCAACGACTCCTCACACATCGAATGATTTTGAAAATATGGCTGCGTAAAAATCAACGTTTTATGAAGGAATTTTTACCACAAATGTTTTAGGCGCCACTCGATTTCTCAAGGGGCGCCTCTTTTTAAGAAATATGCCGGAAACCGTCGATAATTTCAACAGTTTCCGGCAGTGTAAGACAGATTTTGTGTTGGTTCAAGCATGCTGATCGTGTATTTTTATTGACCTATCATAGATTCTATTTTGCATTTTCATCGGGTTGATGAATTCCGAATATATTGCCTTCGGTATCAATATAGTATCCTTGCCACGCCATTCCTGGTAGCGCATACTTAGGCATTGCGACCTTGCCGCCATTCTCAATAATTTTAGCTTCCGTTATATCATAGTTTTCCACGCCCATTGTACAAGCAAACCCATTTAAAGCTTGGTTTGTTTCCGGAGGAGCACTTTGACGTTGCATTAAAGCACCATTGATTCCAAGTTCATCCTCATTACCAGTCACTGCTCCAAAGTAAGGCATTCCAGCATAATCACTCCAGTCTTGAAATGACCATCCGAATACTTTCCCATAAAACTCCTTCGCTCTTTCCATGTCACTTACATGAATTTCGAAATGAACTAATCTTCCCATGATATCCTCCTAATTATTCAAGAATGAACCATTCTTAAATTAATGACTGTATTCAACTACAATTATTATTATAAGTTAGGAAGGAAAAAAAAATCAATTTTATGAAACCAGAAAATATACCATTCAATTCGCTCCGATTTATCTATGATTAACTATTTTATTAAAATGATTTCACTAATGAAAAGACATCAATCGTATCTTAAAATAGTTAAAATAAAAAGAATCTACTCAACGCTAATAACGACGCCTAAAAAGATATCATGGACAAGCCAACCATTAAAACCCCACGAATCATTTAATCATTGAAAAAAATTGGCCAACTCCCCTCTTCTCAAGTTTTAATGACATATTCATTTAACTAAAATCAGAATAAAGAACATAACGATCACATTGTAAACATTGAAATAAATACCCTTGATGATGCCCATTATTCACGAGGGATTCTGACAACTCTTCATTAGAAAATCCAGTATAATTTTCAAATTGTTCTGTAATGCCCAACTCCACTAACTCACTCCAGCCAACATAGCCAATAAACGCACAATAATCTGAGCAATGGGCCATCCAATTATTACCTTGCCAACTAACATAACCTGGTGTTCTACACATCACTTCCTCAGTAAAATCTGAATTGACAACATTCTCATTATTGATTAAATATTGCTGGAAAGAACCGTCGTATTTTTTAGCAGCTGCACCACTGTGTATACATGTAGGACAGAGATAATCAACCTCTTCAATAGCGTAAATACCTCCACTATAATAAACATCTACTTCCTGTTCGCAGCAATCACAAGTTACAACTTCTTCCGCTTCGAAAATTTTAGATTTTAATGGGTCTGGCAAATATTTAAATGTAGGAATGACCGTTTTAATTGTTTTATCCTCTCTAATTTCACGAGGATACAAAGGCTTCACACAATTAGGATTTTCTATGTAATATTTTATTGATCTAAATTTTTTCTGATCTTTCTTGTTCCCTAAATCCATTATAGAGGTAAAAATTTTATAGGCATCAGAATACATTCGAAGCATACAGTAGATGTCTACTAGTAGCCTTAAATTCCCTTCAGTTTGTTCCTCAAGTTTCAGCTTTTCTTTGAACTCATGCATTTGATTAATACTAATGGGTTTTGAAGGGTTGAAATTTTCTCTTACCTCATGCCATTCTTCTAAAATAATTGTAGTCATATCGTAGCTCCTTCTATAAACGCTCCTCGATTTAATTCATTGTAAAAGAATAATCTTTCATGACTTTACAAATTTCCACATTATATTGCGTATACCATTTGTCTTTGCCGAATTGCTGTGCTACTAGATGTTTTGAATTCTCTTTCCATGCCTGAATAGCCTCTAGCGATTCCCAGTAGGATATAGTAATCCCCTTCCCTTCAGCATTTCTAACGCTTTCTACACGGAGAAAACCAGGCTGCTTTTGTGCTAATTCATCCATTGCTTCTGCCATTTTGGCATAGCCCTCTCCGTCCTCATCTGTTCTCTGTGATGTAAAAATCACGGCATAATATGTTTCCATATCATCTACCTCCTCATTATGTATTATTGTAAACGATAAACACTTTTACTAAAATCAAAATATGGAAATAGATAATTTATTGCAAGCGAATGGAACTTTTTCAGTTTCATTTCATTTTTTACGCGTATACTTGGCTGAATATAGTAAATAGGAGGAAGCTGCCTTGAAAATATTATTAGCAGAAGATGATGCACGACTAAGAAGAAATATCGTTCATATTTTAAAGAAAGAATTTCATAATGTGACAGAGGCGGAAAATGGGCAGGAAGCCCTAGACCATACTCTTATCGAGCAATATGATCTTGTTATTTTAGATTGGATGATGCCGAAGCTTACTGGAATAGAAGTATGTCAGCAACTACGGAACAATGGATTCAATGGGAGTATTTTAATGTTAACAGCAAAGGATGATACTGAAGACATCATTAAAGGGCTTGATAGTGGCGCAGATGATTACATAGTAAAACCATTTAAAATAGAGGAACTGTTAGCAAGAGTTCGCGCATTACTACGAAGAAAAGATAAAGTCATTGAACAGGTTATCGAAATAGATTATTTACAACTGAATGTAGATTCCCGTGTATTTTTGTACAATAATGAAGAAATTGACCTTACTAAAAATGAATTTTCACTTTTAGAATATTTATTTATCAATAAAGGACGTGTACTTACAAGGGAACAGATTTGTATTTATATATGGGGCTACGATTACGATGTTTCGAATAATTCCTTAGATGCTTTGGTCAAACTTGTTCGAAAAAAAATTGATGATGGTCAATCCAAATCACGTCTTCAAAATGTCAGAGGTATTGGCTATAAACTGAGGGAAAATTAATGTTTCAAAAAACAAGAAAAAAATTATCCTATTTGTATGCAACGCTTTACTTTTTATTATTTTCATTATTCGTTATTGTTCTATACTTTTCACTCATTAAATTAATGGAAAATCAGCAAATAAACGAATTAGAAGACTTTTATGTTAAGCAAGAACACGATTTTTTTGAGCACGTCAATGCAAACACAAAAACTTTAAATTATAATCCAAATCGCAATTTTTTTTACTATATTTACACGAAGGACCATAAGTTTGTTCACGGCGACGAATCTTACAAAGGGCTCAAGAAACAGATTGAAAAAGAATTTGGCAATCGCAACCCAAATGAAGAACTCATACAACATTATGAATGGCAAGAAGAGCATTTTCTTCTTCTAAAAAAGCCAATTTTAAACAACGATACGGTAGTCGGATATATTTTCGTTGGTAAATCAGTAACATCACAGCATCACTTTTTCCAAAATGCAAAGTATTTACTAATACTATTAACTTGTATCTCGACAATCTTAATTGGACTACTGAGCTATTATATGGCAGGGAAAGCGATGATCCCTATTCAATGGTCGTTCGATAAACAAAAAAAGTTTGTATCCGATGCCTCTCATGAATTACGAACACCACTAAGTATTTTTTATAGTTCACTTGAAATTTTAGAAATTGAGGAAGCAAAACAATTAAGCCCCTTTGGAAAAGAATTAATTGTAGATTTAAAGGATGAGGCTGAAATAATGAAGGAGCTCATAGAAAAACTGCTGTTCTTAGCAAGACACGATCAGCAGCAGGCTTCCATTCATAAAGAAATAATATCATTATCTACTTTACTCAATAAAGTGAGCTCAAAATTTCAAAAGATTATGCCTCCTGACATACAGTTTTCTACTGAAATTCAAGAAAACATCGAGCTTCTTGGAGATGCTTCAAAAATACAAGAACTGCTTTATATATTATTAGAAAACGCGATAAGATATACAAATAGTGGAAAAATCACACTTACACTGTTAAAAAATCAAAGCTTTGTAAAAATTATTGTTGCTGATAGTGGCATTGGGATGACTGAACAGGAATTGCCTTTAGTGTTTGAGCGATTCTACCGAAGTGATTCTGCTCGTCAACGAAATGGCACTGGTTTAGGTCTTGCCATAGCGAAAGCAATAGTGGAGCAGCATGACGGAAAAATTTATGCAACAAGTAAAGTAGGTAAAGGTACTACATTTCATATTGAATTTCCTATATAAATATAAAGGAATCGAGGCTTTTTAAACAGCCCCGATTCCTTTTAATTATTGCGTGATGTTGAAATATTTACTTTTTTCATGAACTGGCTTATTGTTCTTGCTACTAGTACTAACATGGTAAGCCCTCCAGAAACTACATAAAATATTATAATCAACATATTTTCTGTATCCGTTCCAATTAACACTCCATGAGCAAGTGATATTACCCATGCTGGTAACACAAGAAAGTGAAGTTTTTTCCATAAGGTGCGATTCATCGTTCGAATCCATAAATCAGAAGTCATGAGTACCATTATAAACAAATAAAATGCGATTGTTCCAAGTGCTGATGGTAGAGACTCATATTTTGCCGAAAAAGGGATTAAAATCTCAACTAAATTGTATGGCTTATACTGATCGATTACAAGCACTAACAAATGCCCTATCACAGTGATTAACCCTAGCCATCCCGCATTTTGATGTATCTGATAAATTAAATTTTTATGTGATTTTACAAATGATGATTTTCTCAATAAACCAAATATAATGGAAATTGTAAAATAAAAATACGCTAAAAATCCTAATAATCGAATCCATTCCCATGTGCTTATTAACATTTATCTCACTCCTGTCATCCTCCAATTTGCTACTTGTCCTTCTTTAACAAGATAGCGTGCACTTTGCTGGCAATTTTTTTCGAACCACTGCTGCAGCTCATCTTCCTTCATAAGAAAGCAAAGTTTTGCACCAACCTCCGCATCACATAAAGAGGATGTTACGACTGAAGCTTGTAGCACATCTGTATCAGCAATTTCACCTGTTTGTCCGTTTAATAAATGATGCTTCTTCTTTGTTCCTTGCATCCAACTTCGATAAACTTGATTGGATGTCGCTATGGCACCTGTTTTCATTTTAATGGAGCTAATTTCCTTGTCGATATTCCAGGCATCTGCAACACCGATTGTCCAAGTCTTTTCCCCAGAAGACCACATTTTCATATCCCCTCCTCCGTCTATTAGTCCGAAATCAGAGGATACCTCTTGTTCAAGCCAAATAGCCAATTTTTCAATGGCATACCCTTTGGCAAATCCGCCTAAATCAATTTCCTGTTGTGCTACCTTCATTACTTGCCCATCGCCTAAAAATTGAAATGGTTGATCGGCGATAAAAGATTTGTTTTGAAATGAATTGCTTTTAGCTGTTTCAAATGGGAAAGATTGATTGTAGCCATGCTGTTCTAGTTGCAATTTAAGATATGGTGAAAATAAACCATTTGAAAGTTGATAATAATGATCTGCTTGCACTAAACAATCATATAATAACGAACTAATGCGTAGCGTTTCTCCCATTTTCAAATCATTAAGTTGTGATAATTCGTTGTTTGGTTGAAACCTTGACCACTCTTTCGCTACGTATTGAAGCCATTTCTCTGTTTTTGCTTTCCATGTGAAATGAACACCTTTTGGCATAGCTATATAAAATTCTGTATTCATTATTGGTAAAGTTAGTGTATCCACACGACCAACTCCATTAAGTTCTTTTCGTTTTTCGCCCGCTTTTGACAGGCGCCTGATTTGTCACTTCAAAATTAGTCCAATCAAGCTGCACTAGCTCTTTTTCTCTTTTTGTCATATTGTCCTGATTTACATCCTGACTATTATTTGCGCGTGTCGTTTCGGCTTCTGTTGGGCTGTTAATTTGGGTTAAGATCGCTGCGGATAAAAGTATCCCCGACGCTCCTAATACCCACTTTGCCTTTTTCGGATCTTTCATAATACGTCCTCCTAATTCGTAATTGGCTGGCATACAAATGTTTGATTACTTTCTTGCCATTCAGCTATATAGCCTAAGCCATTCGTTATTGTACTAATAGGTACATATAATTCTTCATTTACATAAAAGGCTTGTGCTGGAGATGGTGTTTTGACGTTATTATCATAGACAACGTTTGTTCCAGCACGGAAAAGTAATTCATTGTCTTGATATTGGATGGCCAAAATTTTACTTTCTTTATAAAAGGTCGCTTTTGCTCCTAAAACCTGTGCTACTGTTTTCCCTGGTACAAAAAATTCTCCGTCTTTTGGTATCACAGAAAAGTTAAGCTCCTTATTTGTACCTTCTACTTTTAACGTGACCTTTTGAGAGTTCGTAAAAGGTAATACTTCTTTATCCGTGACAACTGTTCGTGTCCAAATATTCCAACTACCTTTTTCACTTACCGCATCTTGAAAATAGTAAGTTTCTTCCCCTTCTTCATCCTCATCGTAGTATTCCTCATCGTGCTCGTCATCGTCATCGTCATCATCATGGTCTTTATACTCTTTATGTTCTTTATATTCATGCTTGTCATCATCTGCATGTACGACAACGCCATTTGGTATAAAACTCGCCAATAATAGAACTACAATAAGACCAATTTTTTCCTTATTCACTTGCAACACTCCTTTCCTTTGACTTCATTTTAGGTTTTGAAAATGATAGGAGACTGAATTTATCAAACAAATTTTCACATTCGAAAAAGCCATTTCTATAGACAGATTCCTCTGCACTAAGAAATGGCTTGGTTCATATAATCTCTATTCTTTTGCATCTTAGCAAACTATCCTACAATTATAAGCTGGGTACTCAAAATCAGAATAACTTTTTTGATATACTCTTTACAAATATCGCAGTAACTTTTAATGTAAATACATAAATTACTAAGAATCCATTTTGAAAGGAATCTATGTCTTAAATGAAGGTAAACATTAAAATTATTGAAAAACTTAAAGAAGAATCATGTACGTTTAACATCCACAAAGTAACGTCTTTTATTCAAGATATTGTATCAACTCTTGAAAAAAGCTCTGACAACTATTTACTAGCAAAGTCTACATCAAAAGACGAACAAGAAAAAGTTCCTTACTCAAACATATTTTATTTGGAATATCTTGAACGAAAAATATTCATTTACACAAATGACACTATATTTGAAACAAAGAGCCCTTTATATAAATTAGAACATGATCTTCCCAATCACTTCTTCAGGATCTCAAAAACTATAATAATCAATATTCATTTTTTAAATAAATTTTCGGTTCAACCTAATGGTAATCTTGAAGCAATTCTCTCGAATAGAGAAAAAGTAATTGTATCAAGAAAATATGTATCCTCTTTAAAAAAAGCACTAACAAGATATTCCAAAAGTCCACTTATGTATTGATTTTCACCACATATGTTTAAACGTATTTCTTTATTCCCTCTTTGATGTCATTATGGATAACATCAAAGGAGGCATAAAAAAATGTATAACAACATTATAGAAATATTATTAAGAACGCCATTGTGGGTATGGATATTATTATTTATTTTAATAAAAAGAGGCATTGCTATTTCCCAGGAAAGACCAATCCATTTATCTAAAATGTTTTTAGTTCCTTTTATCTTTATGATATGGGGATTTGAAAAAATGATCACTCAATTTTCGTACTTAGAGTTATGTTTAACAAGCTATTTCCTCTCCATACTTCCTGGCACATTAATTGGTTACTTGTTGTATAAAAAATATCAAATTTTTTACAAACAGGAATTAGTAATCATGAGAAAGAAATGCTATCTTCCATTAATCATTATCCTGATTAATTTTATGGTGAAGTATGTTTTAAATGTAACCTTAGGCATCTCTCCATCATTTTATAATGACATTTCATTTAATATAATTTATTCTGGCATAAGCGGGCTATCTATAGG
>Ga0209676_1003309_pt1 | contig 10082 bp, 7 predicted proteins | sample AraplaCvi_mLB_r2_FD_184282 | JGI IMG/M metagenome (GOLD analysis project Ga0209676, IMG submission 184282) | Arabidopsis root microbial communities from North Carolina, USA - plate scrape MF_Cvi_mLB_r2 (SPAdes) (version 2) | ecosystem: Host-associated > Plants > Roots > Endosphere | place: USA...
CTCGCGCCGGAAGACGTGTGGGACCGCGTCGCCTTCGTGCTCAGCATCAAGATGACCGACCCGCAGTTCAGCGGGCAGACGAAGGAACGCCTGTCCTCGCGCCAGGCCGCCGCGTTCGTGGAAGGCGCCGCGCACGATGCGTTCTCGCTGTGGCTCAACCAGCACGTCGAACTGGGCGAGAAGATCGCGCAGCTGGCGATCGAACGCGCCGCCGCGCGCCTGAAGACCGAGAAGCAGGTCGTCCGCAAGAAGGTCACGCAGGGTCCCGCGCTTCCGGGCAAGCTGGCCGACTGCTCGAGCCAGGACCTGTCGCGCACGGAACTGTTTCTCGTCGAAGGCGACTCCGCCGGCGGCAGCGCGCGCCAGGCCCGCGACAAGGATTTCCAGGCGATCCTGCCCCTGCGCGGCAAGATCCTGAACACCTGGGAAGTCGCTTCCGGCAGCGTGCTCGCTTCGCAGGAGGTGCACGACCTCGCCGTCGCCATCGGTTGCGATCCGGGCAAGGACGACCTGTCGGGCCTGCGCTACGGCAAGGTGGTGATTCTTGCCGACGCCGACTCCGACGGCCTGCATATCGCGACGCTGCTCAGCGCGCTGTTCCTGAAGCATTTCCCGTCGCTCGTGGCCGCCGGCCACGTCTTCGTCGCGATGCCGCCGCTGTTCCGCGTCGACGTGGGCAAGCAGGTGTTCTACGCGCTCGACGAAGAGGAAAAGCGCATCCTGCTGGAGAAGATCGAACGCGAGAAGGGCGATCGCAAGAAGGGCTTCAGCGGTCAGGTCAACGTCACCCGCTTCAAGGGCCTGGGCGAGATGAACCCCTCGCAGCTGCGCGAATCGACGATCCATCCCGACACGCGCCGCCTTGTGCAGCTCACCGTCGACGACGACAACCAGACGCATTCGCTGATGGACATGCTGCTCGCGAAAAAGCGCGCAGGCGACCGCAAGCAGTGGCTGGAGACGAAGGGCGACCTGGCGACGCTGGAGGTTTGAGGTATCGTGGGTGAGTGACGGGGCTGGGGAGCTCCATGGCGGCAACCGCCTGTGCATGAAGCCAGGCGACATCACTCAGGGAACACAGGGGACATGTGGGCACGAGGCATGGACGTGTATTGGCGACGTTGGCCGTCGCTCTTTTTGTGGGCGCCTGCGGCGGTGGCGGCGGTAGCGGAGGCGGTAGCAAGGGCGGCGCGACACCCGCCCCGACGCCTGGGGGATCGGCAGCCACAGTGACGATCACGCCCAAGGGCGACCTCGTACACAACGATTACACCGGTGCGGACTTCACCGTGATGGCCGAAGGCACGGTGGCCGCCACGAACCTGGCTGCCGGAGAGGTCATCTACCTGCGCCTTCGCGCGACAAACGGGGCGCTCGCAGTTCCGTCGACCCAGCCGGTGACGCCCAACCAGCCGTTTCGTTTCGCACTACGACCGAACGGCGAGCTGACGCCGGGCGACTACGCCGGCCAGATCGAATACACCGCCTGCCGGGACGCACTCTGCAACAGCACCTACGGACCAACGGTGAGCGCGGCCTACAGCCTCGACATCTGGTCGCTGGGCGAATGGTCGACGATCCAGCGCGATTCCACGCACGCCGGGTTCGTGGCGACCAGCATCGACGCCACGCGCCTGAACCTGCTGTGGGAATGGCGTCCGCCGGCGCCGACGGGCTCGGGAGGCCAGATCTACGTGACGCGCCCGGTCACGGTCAGCGGCTACGTCGTCGTGTTGTCGGGCTACACGCCGACTTCGGGTCCGCAACAGTCCGCCCTGTACTCCATCGGCGAGTTCAACGGCACGACGAAATGGACCTATGCCGTGCCCTCGGGCGAGTACGCCCAGGCGCCGGCAAGCGCCTCGCTGATCAACGCACAGATCTTCCTGCAGACCCTCAACAGTCCCAACCTGCTCACCTCGCTCGACACCAACACGGGCGCTATCCGATACACCATGCCCAGGGGCGCGGCCGCCAACGTGCAGACCCTCGCGCCGACGACTTACGCGAACCTCACTTTCTACAACGCGGGTGCGGGCGGCGGCGAACTGCACGCGATCGAGAACGGCATGGGGAAGCTGATCTGGTCGCATCCACGCACAGGCCCGCAAGCTGGAACGCCAGCGGTCCGCCAGGGTGAAGTGATCTACCAGAGCGGGACCACGATCCAGATCGTCGACATGTTGACGGGCACCTTGCGGGGCCAGATCAACGATCCGGCATCCGATGGCGCGAGCAGCCCGTTCCAACGATCGGTCCTCGTACTGGGCTCGCGCGGAAACGTCATCGCCGTGTCCTACAACGGCGCGACCGGCGCGCATCCCCTGTCGAGTTTCAACATCGACGGCCGACGCTGGGAATGGAGCACGCAACACTCTTATCGCGTCCTCTCCGTTTCCGACGGCATGATCTACGCCTACCGCGAAGGCGCGACCGTGGCGACTCTCGACGCGATCGACGAAGCGACCGGTCTGGTCCAGTGGTCGTGGAGCCCGCCGGCCGCCGATGCGCAGGCCCGCACTACGGGCAACATCATGCTCACGCGCAACCTCGTGTTCATCAGTACCGAGGGCGGTGGCGGCGACAGTTTCGTGTGGGCCATCGACCGCGCGACCCGGCAGCCGGTGTGGCGTTACCCCAGCGGCGGCTACGTAATCATGTCGGGCTCCCGCACGATCTACGTGCTGACTGGACCAGGCAACGGCCGGCCATCCGAAACGCTCAGAGCGTTCCGGATCAGGTAGCGCGCCAACCGAATGCGGAACCGGGAACCAGACGCGCGGTTCCGCTTCCGCTTGAACGACGTAATGTCACCGCCTGCGAGAAGCAGGCGGGCATCATCGATAAATCGACAGGGGGAGTCGTGATCTTCAGGAACAAAAAGGCCATGGCGGCGGTGGTCGTCGGGATGTCGCTGGCTGGTTGCGGCGGCGGTGGCGGAGGGGGCGGTGACGGGTCGGGCAGCGCGGTCGCGCCCGGCTCGTCGTCCTCGCAAGGCACCGTCGCCATCACGCCGAAGGGGCCGGTCGTCGCTTCCATCACGGCAGGCGAATCGCTCAGTGCCGTGCTTGAGGGCACCTGGCAGGCAAGCAACCTTCCCGCCGGCGGCGCCGTCCACCTCAAGGTCAGCGATCCGACGGGGACGTTTACCAATCCTGCCGTGCAGCAGGCCCCGGCGAACGGCGCATTCCGCTACGACCTCGCGCCCAAAAACCTGCTGCTGAGCGGCGAGCACACGGGCCAGCTCGAGATCACCGCATGCCGCGACGCCGGATGCTCGCAGACGTGGGCGCCGGCGGTGCGCGTCGATTTCCGCATCTCGGTCGGCACGCTGGGCGAGTGGGAAACGCTGAATCGCGATGCCACGCATGCGAGCTTCGTACCGACTTCATTCGATCCGACCGCACTGCGCATGGTCTGGGAATGGGACGCTCCCGAAGTCGCTGGCGCGGTGGAACGCTACATCGGTCGGCCGACCACGACGAACGGTTCGCTCGTGGTGGTTTCCGGCGGAACCACTAGCGATGGCAGTCAGCGCAACACGATGTTCGCCTTCAACGAATACGACGGCTCGCCACTATGGAGCCGCCCGGTCCCGAACGGCGTCTCGGCAGTGGCGCCGGCCAGCAATGGCGCACTGGCGTACCTGGTCACGCTGGGCTCGGACACGCTGATCAACGCCTACGACGGAAGGACGGGGGCGGCCGCGTTCAACTACACGCAGGCCACGCAACGGCTGTCCGCGGTGCTTGCTCCCACCCACGATCGTGGACAGTTGTTCTTCTTCGCCGGCGCAAACGGCGAGGAACTGCATGCGGCAGACGCCCGGACGGGCGCTCGCCTGTGGGCATCTCCACGCACCCTGCTGCAATCGACGACGCCCACGCTCGACAGCGGGCACGTCTACTATCAGGCAGGCAACGAGATCGCGAGCATCGACCGCCGCAATGGCGCCTACGTGGGCTCGATCTGGGACATGGACTCGGATGGTGCGGTCCTGCCCGGCTCCACGACCATTGCGCTCGGCTCGCGTAACAACCTCATCGCGCGCACGTACCATCCGGCGCGTGGGCAGCGGCTGTCGAGTTTCGACATCGCGTCCCGCACGAAGCAGTGGATCACGAGCGATCGATACGGGAGTTTCTACGCGGTAGGTAACGGGGCGGTCTATGCCACGCGGTCCGGTCAGGCGTACGCGACGATCGACGCCCTTGACGAGGCGACGGCCCGCATCTTGTGGACCTGGACGGCTCCCGTCGCCGACAACCAGACGCGAACCCTCAACAACGTCGTAGCCACCCGGAACATGGTGTTTGTCAGCACCGAGGACGCCGCCACCGGGCGCAGCCTGCTCTGGGCAATCGATGCGAAGACGGGCCAGACTGCCTGGCGCCAGGAAGAAGGCGGATACATCGTGATGTCGGGCAATCGCACGCTGTATGTCGTCTCGCGACGCGGAACCGCGATGGACCACGTCCGCGCTTTCCGCACACCTTGACCTGGTTGCGTCGCCTGCCGGCGCAGGCGACGCAACTGCGGAGCATGCCGATGCGATCAGACGGCGAGCGTTGCCCGCAGCAGGTTGCGGATCACCGCCTGTAGCGTCGCCGCCTTCCCGGCGTCGTACGCGAAGCTGTCCTCGTCCATGTAATTGCGCTGGCTGACTTCCAGCTGCACCGTCTCAACGCCTCGTGCGAGGTCGGCGTAATGGCGCGTGATATAGCCGCCCTTGAAGCGGCCGTTGACGACGTGGTCGTAGTCGATCTGCCCCTCCAGCACCGCTTCCAGGCGCTGCTGCAATGCCGATGAACAACTCGCGCCCCCGGCCGTGCCCAGGTTGAGGTCAGGCAAACGGCCTTCGAACAGGAACGGCAGGTTGCTGCCGCGGATCGAATGGCCCTCCCACAGCACCACGCGACCGTGTTGCGCCCGCAGGCGCTCGATTTCGCCCACGAGCGCGTCGTGGTACGGACGCCAGAAACGCTCCACACGCATCGCAACTTCGGCCTCGTCGGGCGCCTGTCCTTCGAGGTACACGGGCTCGCCGGTGAACTGCACGGCCGGACACAGGCCCGTGGTGTTCTGGCCCGGATACAGCGAGGTGTCGTCGGGCGGACGGTTCAGGTCGACGACGTAGCGCGAATGACGCGGCACGATGATCGACGCGCCCATCTCGCGCGCGAAATCGTAAAGCACCGACACGTGCCAGTCGGTATCCGGCGCACGGCGCGCGGCCGGCACCATGCGCGCTGCGATTTCCTCGGGAATGTGGCTGCCGTCGTGCGGCAGGCTCACCAGCAGCGGCGCGGTGCCGCGATACAGGGTGAAGACGTCGGTGTCGTGGGCGTTCATCGGACAGGTCTCGTCGCGCGTTCAGCGCATCAGCACCACTTCCTCGGCGCTGGTCGGATGGATGGCGACCGTGTCGCGCAGGTCGTTCAAGGTGATGCCACGCTTCAGCGCGACGGCGAAGCCCTGGAGGATTTCGTCCGCCGCTTCGCCCAACAGGTGGATTCCGATCACGCGCTTTTCGTCGCCCAGGCACACCAGCTTGAACAGGCTGCGCTGCGGGACGTCGGCAAGCGCCGAGAGCATCGGCCGGAATCCGGCGCGATACACATGCACGGCATCGCCATGGAGTTCACGCGCCTCGCGCTCGGTGAGGCCCACCTGCCCGATCGGCGGATGCGAGAACACCACGGTGGGAATGTCGCGCGCATCCAGCAGTGCGGTCGCGCCGCCATACACGCGATCCATCAGGCGCCGCGCCGCGGCGATGGCGACCGGCGTGAGCGGCGGATTCGGCGTGATGTCGCCGATAGCGAAGATGCCGTCGACATTCGTCGCATGGCGTTCGTCGACGGCGACATGGCCGCCGACATCGGTTGCGACGCCGGCGCGCTCCAGTTCCAGTCGCTCGCTGTTGGGCTTGCGACCCGTGGCGAACAGCACGGCATCGAACGGATCACTCAGCTCGCCGTCCTCGCAACGCACGCGCCTGCCCTTGTCTTCCAGCGCGGCGATCGAATGACCGAAATTCAGGCGGATGCCGGACTGCCGGTAATCCTCGCCGAGCTGCATGGCCAGCTCGTGATCGAACCCGTTGAGCAGGCGGTCGCCGCGCACGAACAGGTCCACGCGGCTTCCGAGCGCCTGCAGCAGGCCCGCCAGTTCGACGGCGATGTAGCCGCCGCCGACGATCGCGACACGTTCGGGCGCTGCCCGCCACTGGAAGAAATCGTCCGACACGCAGCCCCATTCGGCGCCGGGGATTTCGGGTCGATGCGGCCGCCCGCCCGTCGCGATGAGGATGCGTTGCGCGCGCAGCAGCGTGCCGTTCTCGCATTCCACGGTCCGTGCATCGACGAAGCGGCCGAAACTCGGCACCACCATGATGCCCGCCGCATCTAGGCGGCGGCGGTAACTCGCGTGGATGTTGGCGATGTAGCGTTCGCGGTGGACGATGAATTCCGGCCAGTCGAGCGTCGCCGGCGGGACGTCGAATCCGAGCGTCTGCGCGAGGCGCAGCCGGCCGGCGACATCCGCCGCGAGCCACATCGCCTTCTTTGGAACGCAGCCGACGTTCACGCACGTGCCGCCCAGCAGGTGCGGCTCCAGCATCGCGACGCGCGCGCCGTGTTCGGCCGCGCGGAATGCACCGGCCAGGCCGCCGGAGCCGCCACCGATGACGATCAGGTCGAAGCCGGCTTCCAGGCTCATGCGCGCATGCTCGTGCAGACACGGTCATCGCGACGTGCACATCCGGGCACATTCGTTTCGCACCCGGTCACGAGAAACGCTCGATGCCGTACGGCGCGGGATCGAGGTCGGGGCGACGCCCGACGACGAGATCGGCGACGAGCTGGCCGGTGGCGGCGCTCATGCTCACGCCCATCATCCCGTGACCCGTCGCGATGATGACGCGCTCGTTGCCGGGCACGCGGCCGATGATCGGCACGTCGTCGCAGCTCATCGGACGCCAGCCGAACCATTGTTCCTGCTTCTGCGCGCCGTACGGCTCGTGCAGGTATTCGCTGGCGCCCCGTTCGAGCGCCGCAAGCCGGCGCGGGTTGAGCGTGTCGTCGTAGCCACTGAACTCCATCGTACTGCCGAGACGGAAGCCACTTTCCCAAGAGGTCACGCAGACCTGGCGCTCGCGCAGCACCAGCGGGCGGCGCGGCACGCGCGACGGCGTCGAGTACGTGATCGAGTACCCCTTGCCCGGCTGGATCGCACCCTTGAGTGCCGGCGCGCCGATGGCGTCGGCGAGCTTGGGCGACCATGCGCCCAGGGCCATCACCATCTCGCGCGCGGCGATGTCGCCCTGCGCGGTCGATACACGCACGCCGTCGCCGTCGTCGCGAACGCCGGTGAAGGCGCAATGCTCGACGATGGCGCCGCCGCGGGCGCGCACCACGCGCGCGAGTTCGCCGACGTAGCGGTCGGGCCGCAGCACGGCGTCGCCATCGAAACGGATCGCGCCGGCGACGCCCGGCTTGAGCGCGGGCTCCATCAACTCGTACGTGCGGCCATCCACGACGTCCACGCGCACGCCCAGTTCGCGAAGGAAACCGACTTCGTCCTGGAAGTGCTCGAATTCGTGCGGATCGCGGAAGACGTAATCCTCGCCGGAATGGGCGAACTCGCAGGCCAGGTCGTAATCGCGCACCCAGTCGGCGAGGCGATCGCGCGAGTCGTTGAGGATCGCGGACTTCGCACGCGCACTGCTGCGCCAGTCGCGGTCGTTGCAGCGCACGGCGAAGCGCAGCAGCCACGACCACAAGGCCGGATCGAAACGCGGCGCGACATAGAGCGGCGCGTCCGGCGTGAGCATCCAGCGCAATGCGCGCAGGACGACGCCAGGCGCGGCGAGCGGCGGTGCGTGGCTGGGCGTGATCGTGCCGCAATTGCCGTGCGAACTGCCGCCGCCGACACGGCCGGCGTCGATCACGCGGACGCTTCGTCCGCTTTCCAGAAGAGCCAGGGCGCTGGCCAGTCCGATCACCCCGGCCCCGACGATCACCACATCTTCGCGCTGTTCCATGGGCATCAGTTTAGGGGCTCCGGGCGGACGTGGCCCGCATCGGCGGGAAACGACCATACGTACACGCCCGCCAGAGCCATTCCACCGGGCCGAAACGAAATTGCGAAAGCCACAGGCGACTGGCCACGACCTGCATCGCGAACAACACCACGACGCCCAGCAGTTCCCATCTACGCGGCACGCGGCCCCACAGGCCGAGGCCATAGCCATAGAACACCAGGGTGCCGACGATCGACTGCAGCAGGTAGTTCGTGAGCGCCATGCGCCCTGCCGGCGCGAGCGCGCCGAGCATGCGCGCGCCGCCCCGTGTCTGCACCGCGCGCAGCGTCCATGACAGGTAACCCAAGCTCATCAGCGGCGCGGCCAGCAGCATGAGCGACATGGCCAGCAAGGCTCGGGCGCCGTCGGTCTCCCAATCGAAGCGCGTCGCCACCGACACACTCGCGAGCGCGAGCCCGACGCCGGCCGGCAACGCGACGAACCGCAGCACGCGATGCAGGCGAAGATGCGCCGCGGGATCGGTGATGGCACCACTGCGCAAAAGCCAGGCGCCGATCAGGAAGATGCCCAGCGCGAAGACCTCGAACACGAGCGTCTCGTCGAGGTTGTCGATGAAGAAGCGACCCCGGACGAGCACCGCATCCCACCACGAGCCGCTCGAATAGGCGACGACTTCCTCGGCGCGACGCGCTTTCTCGAGCGCGAGTCGCGCGGCTTCCGAAGCGGAATGGTCGGCCTGCGCCGGCTCCGGCGAGACCCACATCATCCCCGCCATCAGCAGCAGCGCCAACGCGGGCACCCCGTACAGCGCCGCGCCCCACCGGCCCTGGCGCGCCGGTTCGGCATCCCGGAACCACAGCAGTACGACGGCGCCGAGCGCATAGGTGACGAGGATGTCGCCCGCCCAGATAAGCAGCGCGTGCACCAGCCCGATGAGCATCAGGCCGGCCGCGCGGCGCAGGTACAGCGTCCGGAAGTCGATGCCGGCCACACGCGCGCGCTCGTCCAGCACCGCGAAGCCCATTCCGAACAGCAGCGAAAACAGGATCCAGAACTTGCCCTGCACGAAGACGTAGACGAGCCAGGCCAGCGCGTAGTCCACCGGAGGCAGCGACGGGTCCAGCCCCTGCCCCATGTCGCGCAGCGGGCGGCTGAAATACTCCACGTTCATCAAGCCGATGCCGAGCAGCGCGAGTCCGCGCAACACATCGAGCGATACCATCCGCTCGCCCGCCGCGACGGGCACCGCGGCCGTCGACGCATGTTCGCGCGATCGCGTGCTCGGTACCTGCGTGGTCACCACCGCGCCGTTCCCTGCATCAGCCACCACCCCCGTTCGCCGTAGAACGATTAGAGCACGCAGCCGATCGATGGGCCTGCGCCGCATCGGACTTCTGCGTTCGGAAAACCGCGCGACCGGCAGTCGGGGTTACCCGCGTGCGGTGGCTTGGAACGACGGCTGCGCCGGAAACAGAACGGCCCGCTTTCGCGGGCCGTCGGTATCGCAGGAACGTGAACGTCGGTCAGTGGTGGTGACCGCCGTCGCCGTGCACGTGGCCGTGCTCGATTTCTTCGGCGGACGCTTCGCGCACTTCGACGATCTCGATGGCGAAGTGCAGGTCTTTGCCGGCCATCGGGTGGTTCAGGTCGACGTCGACCACGCTCATGCCGACCTTCTGGATCGTCACGGCGCGCGGACCGAAGTTGGTCGGCAGCACGGCCTGCATGCCCGGCTCCAGGCGGGCGCCCTTGAAGTGCTTCTTCGGCACGCGCTGGGTCAGGCCTTCGCGGCGCTCGCCGTAGGCGTCAGCGGCGGTGACGTCGACTTCGAACTTGTCGCCGGCTTCGCGGCCGTCCATCGCCGTTTCGAGGCCCGGGATGATGTTGCCGTGGCCGATGAGGATCGCGAGCGGCTCGCGGCCTTCGGAGGTTTCCAGCGGCTCCTGGCCGACTTCGGAGACGGTGTAATGGAAACGGACGACGCGGTCTTTCTCGATCTTCATTGGACTGGAACTCGGCTGGTGGCCACGACGGCGGC